>ERZ826242.919-NODE-919-length-36648-cov-152.371410_pt1 | contig 36648 bp, 21 predicted proteins | sample MGYA00519871_ERZ826242 | MGnify/ENA primary metagenome ERZ826242 (study PRJEB31778, sample SAMEA3449226) | human gut metagenome | biome: human gut; feature: human-associated habitat; material: faeces | place: United Kingdom | collected 2010/2012 ...
CCGCAGCCGCCGGAGCGGTGCTTAAGCCGTAAGGCGGGAATTATGCGGTGTTGCCAATACTTTCTCAAGTTGCAGGCCATCTACTATTGCTTAAATCGTCAAATTATCCCGCTTGGTTTCCAAAGAGATTCTCTGCATCGAAATACAAATTGTATTATTTAATAAGTTTAATACAAAAATAGCGTTGTATTCTCGCCATTTCACATCACGTTTCCACGTTTTTGTCTATCAAGCAGCATGCCAACCTCTGCCCTCGCTCTCTCCATATCAACTTTCGCCTTTCTCCCTATCCCGCCAAATCCCATCGTTTGGTCGGCTGTTTTAATTCCAAATCGTATAATACGGCTCATATATGCCATTTTGTTTTTAGTATTCTCCTTCTACTCCACCTGACAGAATAACCAATACCCTGTGTAAAATTGCAACTCTTCCCTTTCGCAGTGTACAGTGTTGCATCTTTACACAGGGTATTACTATCCCTGTCGTATTATAAAAAGGTAATTCACCCTGCAGATTGTTGCCATTTACACAGGTTTCCCCTCTTTTTTGGTTCCCCGCACCTGATTCACCCAAAATCCGCTTTATTTCGCAAACGCTGCATCGCGCTTTTCCTCATGTTTTGCTCTGTAAACCTGTGTAAAATTCCAACATATTTCTCCTTTTTTCCCTATTCTCATCTTCTATCCGTTTTGTTGTAATTTCGCACAGGTTTATGTTTTGTAGTATTTTCAGGCTGCTTTGTATACAAAACGGCACCGCGTCTTTCAAAAAACGCGGTGCCGCCTTTGATTTATTCAAGGCAACACCGCACAATTCCCGCCTTGCGGCTTAAGCACCGCTCCGGCAGCTGCGGCACGGCATCTGCGTTGCCAAAATGCTCGATAAGACATCCAGTATTATCTGCGCTTTTGGCTTGGCATCTGCCGCACCTCGCTCGCCGTATCGGCACTTAGAATTATGCGGTATTGCCTCAAGATTTTGAAGTGCTTACCTTGCCGTGCTGTTCTGCTCTGTCAGCCCCGTAAACACCGGGTCGTTCAGCAGCATTCCGGGAACAACATATCGGTAGGTGATTGCCTGCCTGCCGTTGATCACACGCACACTATCGTTGGCCAGTGCCAGCTCTTTCAGGGTTTGCATATCCTCATCGTTCAGATAGATGGAGATCTGCTCCAGGCCAGATGTCTGCTTATATTTTGTCCCATTTGTAACGGGAACATAGCGGCTGCTGACGGGGTTCAACTCGTAATTCTGCACCCCGCACAGGCGCGCTTTCGCAGCCTGTTCATGGATCAGCTCCGATGTCAGGGTGCCCAGCCGCGTGCCGCGCCAGTCCGCTTCGCTTTGCAGCACTGCCCGCACAGCCAGGTGCAGCCGGATGACAATTCGCTGTTTCATATCGTGGATTCCTGTATTCCTATTTGCATGGATTTTTGTTGCTTGTCGCTTTCGTGGATCTGGATTATTCCACAGCATCAATCAGTGCTTTCAGCTCCTGCGCTGCCGCAATCAGCTCCTGCATCTGGTCCGACATTGCTTTGCGGTCCTCTGCCGTATAACTGCGGATCTTAGCTTCAATATTTTTTGCCGCTGCAATTTTACGCAGTTTGCGGGCCGTGGTAGGCAGCTTGGCCGAAATAAAGTTGTGGTCTTTATCTACTGCCGCCGCCTTGTTTTCCTGCGTCTTGGCCTGACCGATTGCATCCTGTGCATTTTGCAACGCAGCTGCAAATACGCTCTCGCGCTCCTGCATGCTGCGGCGTTCCACTGCTACATCCAACATGGCGGTGGTCAATGCGTCCTTAATGGCGCGGCGCTCATGGCTGCGTGGGTCAAGGGCTGCAATTTTCAAAAACACTGCGGCTGCACGGGCCTGTTCTTCCAGGGTCAGGCGGAGATAGGTTTCGCACTCGGCTCGGTTCAGGAATTCCTCATCCAGCAAGCGGCGCAGATCAGGGTTGAGATCATTCTGAATCGAAAGCGCCTTATCAATCGTGCGGGAATTCAGCGGGCTGACCTCTTTCAGCGCTTTTTTCGCTTCCGCTGCGCTCAGGTTATACGGTGCTTTCTGCAGGTTTTCCACAAAACGCGCCGCCGCCTGGCGCATCACACGTTCATTGCTGATGCCGCCGCGCACTTGCAGGTTTGCGCTGTCAATATACACAACTTTTTCGTTTTCCGTCAAGTTGCGCACCACTTTGCACTGCACTTTCTGCCATTCACTCATGCGGTTGGGCAGCTGCTTTTCTTCCTGCTCGCGTTTATCCTGCTCCACCAACAGGCGCAGCGCACGCAGGCGGCGCTCGCCGGAAAGCAGCACATATTTTCCGCCAAAACCGGTCTTAGGGAACACAACCAGGTTGTGCAGCAGCCCCGCGCGGCGGATATCATCGGCCAGCAGCGCAATATCTTCCTCGGTATCCAGCTCACGGTAAAGGGCATTATCCGGGTTTTCTTCAATATCATTGATATTGATCTCGCTGTATTCACCGCCCGGCTCCTGGTCGCCGCGCGCGATCTTACTTAACGCTGCTTCGTTTACTTTAAAGCCTTTCTTCTGCAGTCGGTCCAGTTTGCTTGCCATCACTCTGCCTCCTGTTCAACGCGCGTTTTCAGCTCGGCATACACCTTTGCATAATCCTTTGCCGGGTTGCTGCTGCGTGCACATAGCACAACCGGCGCACCAAGGCGGGTGCTATCCTTTACAGCCTGTCCCTTACGGATTTCGGCAGCAAACAGCTTGCTGCCCAGCTGGCTTTCCCGCAGTTCATTGCGGATCACTTCGGTCAGGGCAGTTTTTTCCACCATAGTCAGGATAATGCCCAAAACATCAATTTTTTCGCCCTCATCGTGCTCCAACTGCTGGCACATGGCCACAGTGCGGTACACACTGTCACGGCTGTAGTCATCGCACACGCAGGGGATCAGCACAAAGTCACTGGCCATCAGGGCGTTGGTCACCATTACATCGCGGGACGGCGGAGTATCGATCAAAATAAAGTCGTATTCGCCGACAACCTGTGCCAGGCACATGGCCAAAAACATATTGATACTGGTGCTTTCGGACTGTTCCAGGATTTGCAGCTGCTTGGCCGCCATTGGGGTGTTGCCATTTGCCGGAATTATATCAATATTATCAAACAGCGTGCGGGAAATATAGTTCTGCGTGCCGCTGATGCCATAGGCACGGAACATATCATACACGCCAGCGCGGTCAAAAGTATTATCGGTTACACGGGCGCCCGTCAGGGTATAGGTACAGTTGCCCTGGGCATCCATATCCACAACAAGCACCCGCTTGCCGTCCTGCGCCATCAGCGCCGCCAGGTTGCAGACGGTAACGGTTTTTCCCACGCCGCCTTTTTCAATGCAGACTGAGATACAATATCCCATTGTTTTCCTCCTTGCGAGCGCCTTTGTGTAGGCATCTCTTCGTTGCTGTCGGTTAATTTTTGCCTTTTGTTCGGTTCTTTTTGCGGTACCGCACGCCGGTATCTTAATCTAAGGCAATACCGCGGGTTGCAAAAACGGGCACCCCATGCCGTGCGGCATCTCTTCGTTGCTGTTATAGCTTCTATTATATCATATGCTTCGCGTGTGTCAACGGATATTTTGACGAATATTATGCAGGCATCTCTTCGTTGCTGTTCACGCTTTTTCTTTGCCGCTTTTTCTTTGCCGCTTTTCCTTTCCATCCTTCTTTACTTCATCCAGGCATTCCCGCTCACGTACCTTCATTCTCACCTCTTATCCCAAGGTCTATCTGAAATCAAAAAACGCCGGATATTTCCATTTCTCTGCTGCACCCCAACAAAAAAGCAGCGGCCAGCAATCTGCCAGCCGCTGCTTACCTTATTATAATAGCGCTCCCGGATGTTCCGCTCCGCTTCATCTCAATTACTCTTCGCTGTCATCCGGGATATCTTCCTCAAAAGCATCCATCCAGCTTTCGTTGTGCCACTTATCTTTTTCACCTTTTTCCTTGGCGGCAACCTTCTGCCGTTGTGCCTGGTCGTTCATTATGGTGCCGATCGGGTTCAGCGCGCGTTCTTCAATAATGTGGTAGAACAGCCCCATCGGGTTATTCACGTTGGGGTCCTTGGCGGCCTTTGCCCAGAACACATCAAAGTCCAGTTCATGCGCCATAGCTTCCATCAATGGGGTCAGGCTGCCATACTTTTCAATCACTTCATTCATGCAGGCCAGGTAATGCAGCCGCATTTCGTCTTTCAGCCCATTGCGCAGGCTGGAAGGCGATGGCACGCACCGCGCTGCCAGGTGGCGGTAAATTTCGTGGTAAGCGCCGCGCTGGCCGCTCGTCAACGTCTTTTCCAGGTATCCATCATCTACAAACTTTGCAAACTCTTTTCGCATATCCTGCCGTTTTACAATCGTTTCGGGAATCAGTTCTACCTTGGGCGGCTCAGGCTCCGGCATCGTTTGCTGCACCGGCTCGTCCATCACATGGTACTCCGCTTCCAACAGCTCCTCTTTGGGTTCTGCTGCCGGCTTTGCCTTGCGGAAAATATAAATGCGATAGTTATCCATATCCTCGCGCAGCACCTTGTTCAGGTACCGCGCCGGGCTGCGCATCGTCTGCGACCGGGGAATGATCTCCTGTGCATAACGGGGTGCCACACCGGCCAGCCAACTGGTCAGCCCGCCGCAATCCAGGATGATGGCATTCATCTTTCCAAACACCGTTTTGTTGCCGCCGTCCTGCTCGCCATCGCCTGCCTGGATGGTGCAGCAGGCATCTGCCAACACATCAATGATCACTTCCACCGCGTGCAGCTCTTCGGGCGTAATCTCCGCGCGCAGCTGATCCATGCGCGCTTTCACAACAATTTCCTCCCGCAGCTCGGTGCGGTGGCGTCCAAAGGAATAGGGGATCGTTGTTTCCGGTGCCGAAACATAATCAAAGGTGATCACGCTGGGGTCATCCAGCAGCGAATCCTCAATCGCCACGGTGGGGCGGCCCTTCTTTTTGCTCTTTTTGCGCACTGTGCTGTTGATGCTGTCCAGGTTGGCCTGTGCGGCGGCATCATCCACCGGGTCAATCGTTACCACCAGCGAAAGAACCTTCTGCCCCTTTTTTTCGTACACATCGTAATTAAAAATAATATCCGTCTTTTCGTTAATTTCCGCCTTTGCCTTTTCCAGTGCCAGGCGGCGGAAATCCGACCATCGGTTGGCCGTATACGAAAGCTGTTCATACAGCATGCTCAGGTTCCATACCAGCGGTTCCCCGGCCGCTTTCTTTTTCAGGTACAGGCTCTGGTAGCTTTTGCACAGCTCGTAAATGCGGATGGAATAGGTGGACCGCATCAGCATGGTGTAGGTCACATCCATGGTGGTATACAGGGTTTTCAGCTGCACCAGGTGCGGTTTCAGCACCGGATCCAGCGTGATGGTCATGCGCGCGCGGCCCTCATCAATGCGCACTTTATCGATCCAGCGGAATGTTTCCACCGTGGAAGTTCCGTTATTCTTGATCCACTGGATGGGCGCGTTGGCCAGCTCCTCAATATTTTTGCGCACCTGCTTGTACAGCGCCCCGCTGTGCGGGTCCATGCCGGTCATCTTGATAAAATCATAAATGCTCAGCTCATAAGAGGGCAGGTCCGTATCCTCCGGCTTAATCATCGAAAAAATATGCAGCATCAGGCGCTGCTGGCTCAGCGTCAGGTTGTTGCGCGTCATCTGTACAAGGTCATTGGATTTGCGAACGATGGTCTGGTCCCCGCGTTCTTCAAACGTAACGACAAACGGATCATCTTTTTTCTGTTTACTTGCCGCCATAAGCAGGGGCCTCCTATATCGGTTGCTGTATCCCGGGTGGTCACGCACATCATGCTAAACATTATAGCACATCCTGTTGTCCAGCGCAAGAATTGCAAATTTACACAGGGTTTCACCGCCATTACCCTGTGCAAAATGCAACACCTGCGTTGTGGTTTGCCATATATCCTGTTGGGGTTGCAGCCCGGGTGCAGGTTACACAGGGTTTTCTTGTGCTTTTCTGTCCTGCTGTTTCAGGGTTCTGTAACCTGATGGAATGGCAACACCAATTTTTTCCCGTTCTCCCCCATCTCCCGGCTTACCTCTGGTTGTTATTATGGCTTAGTTGTTTAGTTCTATATTAGTAATAGGTAGAGCCTGTGTAATTTAACAACGCAAACCTGTGTGTTCAACCAACTGCAGCCTGTGCATTCCACCACCATTTTCCTGTGCGGAAAGCAACCTGCGTAAAGTTGCAAATAAGCCAAAAACAGCCAAACCTGTGTAAATTGCAACACGGGGAACGGGCCTATCCTGTGTGGTTTTCCAACAGGTACGCGGGTCACGGCGGGGCAGGGGAGCGGGAATACCCTGTGTAAAATGCAACTGTTCCGGGGGTAACCTGTGCGTTTTTCCAACGGTAAGCAGCATAGGGAAACAATGCAATCCTGTGCGTTTTTCCAACACGTTTCCGGAATGTTCGGCACAGAATGCGGACAATACCCTGTGCAAAATTGCAACAGCTCACAGCTGCTTCAAATAGATCAGTTGCAAATTTACACAGGGTAGCACCCCTTTTATAATAAGGTAAGTGCCGCACAGAATGGCGCGTGAGGGGTTGCAGTTTACACAGGATAGATTGAAAGCTGGGAGCTGGAGGTGTATCTGAAAACAAAGAAAAAGCTCGTCTGTTTCAGCAAACGCAGCCGGATTTTGTGCTTGCGAAAGATCCGCTATTTTCGTTGCTCTCAGATGCACCTCAGGAGCTGGCGCAAATAGAAATCGGCAAGGGGGAACCGGGAATCAGGGGCGGGGCAGGGGGAACAAAAAAGCGAATGGCATATCTGCAGCAAACCCGCACCCCGTTGTAAAGGGAGAACGGCGTCCCGTTGGCGGGCGTGCAATCCACCAAACCCGCACCCGCCGCCGCAAACACCGCAAACCGTTTGCAGGGGCGCGGTGTACCCATCGCGCCGCAAAAAAACGGGAACCGTGCGCCGCAAACCTGCCATCCCTCCCACAAGGCGCCCACCCAGCCGCCAGGCCCCGCCGCAAACAGGCGTATGCGAAACAAATAATTGCGCAAAAACAGGAAAATGCAACAAAAAAGGCGAATTTTGCCGCAAAGTTGCGCTCTGTGTGCGCAGAGGATCATAAACGCGCGGTCAAAGTATATAAAAGGGACCGCTGCCAAAAAGAAAATCAGGAGTAAATGATACAAAGGCTTTGAACACATTATATAATTGGAGGAAAGCGCAATCAGTAAAAGTGCTGAAAAACAGGAATTTGCGTGGATTGTATTGTCTTTCTGGTGTAAAGGTGCTATATTAAGAAAATAAAAAGTAAATGCGCAATGAGAAGACTCGATGCGGTTTTTTTTTGAAAACAACATGGCAACGGTTGCGCAAGTAAAAGAAGCTGGCTTCTTTTATTGTTCCACAGGGATCCCCTGTGGAACAATGTGCTTCCATCAAGCCAGCGCGAAAGACGGGTGAGCAGATTGAATAGAACAGGAAAAAACACAACAGGTTGGGCGCGCCGGCTGACAGCGCTGCTTATCACCGCTTGCCTGGTTATGGCAATGGCCCTGCCTGTATACGCCGAGGCGGACCCTCTGCCCGACGTACCTGACGAAGTAGAGCTGCTGGAGGGTGAGCCGGAAACGGCCCCCGGGGAGGATACCGCTCCGCCGGAGCAGAACGCCGCCACCCCGGTGCCGGATGCCGCCACCCCGGAACCGGAACAAAGCGCCGAGCCGGAGCAGCCCGCCCCGGCCGAAACGCCGGAGCCCACGGCAGAACCCACCCCGACCCCGGAACCGGCAGCCACCGCAACGGCCACCCCCACGCCGACCGTGACCCCCACCGCCACCCCGGAACCGACCGAACAGCCGCAGAAGATGTACGCCGCAAGAAGCGTGGATAACGTGCAGGCAGTTAGTGCATCGGCGAATACTTACACGCTCTATTTTGCAGTGCCTGACAATTGGAGCGATTGTACAGTGGTGAAAATATATGCCGTTGGTGAAGGAGATCCAAAAAAAGCATATTATCTTGATATGCAGGAAGCTGACAAAACGAAGGACGGAAGAAAAATTTATTCTGTGGTCCTGAATCAGGCTCAACACTATCCACATGGAGGGTTGAATGGACTTGAATTTCGCGGATATAAGGAAAATCCAATTGTCAACGAAAATCCTGTATACACAATAGAAATTGCTAAAGTAGGTAATAATCCATCGTGGTGGAAGACGTTCAATCCAAAAGATTCAAGTTATATCGGCGGCGACTACTATGACGGAGAGAGTGGAAGCTGGTCTACCTATACGGTTGGCCATAAGTATTTCGCTGGCAAAACGATGGCCTTTGAAAATAAAACCAGTGAAACACTAACGGACGTCAAAGCCTGGTTTTATGAACCGAATGAGAAGGGAGATCTTATCCCGGTCGGTAACCCAATACCCTTAAATGATATTGCTCCTAATTCCACAGCAACCTTTAATATTCCTGACACTCCTGACGCTTTTTGCTCTTTTGTTCGCTTTACCGAGAGCGATGGCGATAAGGATACAGAAATAAGTGAATACTACAATTTTTATAATGAGGAAGTAACAGGAGAAAATCAGAAACGCTTCCAGTATTCCGAAGGTCAATGCTATTGCTACATGTACAATGGTATTGAGGATGCAACATGGGGGCGTCCCGGTGCCACCCGCATCTATTACGATGCTACTTTTTCCAAGATGGCATTGAATGGAGATACCGACGACTTTTCAATCCCCAAAGCCAATAATAATAATAAAGAGACCATTTATTATCGGATAAAAGGAGACGGCGTAGAATCCGAAAGCGGCACGCTGGTAAAAGATGGTACAAACGAAGACCTTTATTATATTGACATTCCCCAAGGATATAGTTCAATCATCTTTTCCGGTGAAGAAATTGGCGCTGACGATACGACAAAAGGAAATGGAGTAAGTACAGCGTGGCTGACGATTCCCACAGATGACAAAAATTGCTTCTATGCGGATACGAATGACGATGCAGTATATAAAGGTACCACTCGTGGCGGCTACTGGGCTCCAAAAGGTACCCTGCGTGATGCCGAAACGTGGAAAAATACTGACACTACTGACACTACTAAAACTAAAGTAGTAGATATTGCATCCGTTCCTTTTACGGAAAAACCAAACACAAAGTATGTTACCAGTACGCTGTATGACTATTATACAGATTACGAACTGAACGGCAATAACCGTGATAACTACGATAATGATAATGCGGTTAATCAGCGCCACTGGGTACCCTTCCGCCAGTTCGATCAGGCAATCAGCGACTACTATCAGAGTTATGTAAATAAAAATACCGGAAAGTCCATTATATATCCCATTTATACAGGCCATTTCCAGCCAAGTGATTGGGCTCCAAAATTTGCGGATATTGCAAGTACATTGAATTTGTACGGATGGAGTTCTTACAATATCTTTATCGCAGCCAATAACTCGAACTTTGATATAGGAGGTAAAAACGAGAAAAATTCCTACGCTTTTCAGGGCATTGTGGCAGACAAAAGGGACAGCGATGGCGACATCGTGATGAATGGAACGACCCTGAAAGAACCGCATTTCAATGAAGAGTTCCTGACCAGCAAAAACAGCAAAAATGCAAAACTTGGCGAAGTTTACCACAATGTTGAGTTTCCGTTTACCCAAAAAGAAGTTTTTGTAGAATCAGATCAAAAAGGCAAAGGTGTTAAATACTGGTGGTTTGACAGTAGCAAAACTTCTCTATATCTGCGCAAAGATACAAATAGCGATCAGTTGTACCTTGGTAATGATAGCACGGGAGAGACAACCGCTGAATATCTGAGCGAGGCGTCCCACAACGTGGACAGTGCAAGTGATCCAAATAAAGTTTCAACGCCATACGGCTTTTTCCCGTTCAATGAAACCACAACCAGTAAGAGCGCAGTCAGGTACAATTACGGTTACGGTGCAAAACTTGAAATTCCGTTTACCCTAACCAGTACCGGAACAGTTCAGGACAATTACGGTAATGACATTCCAATTCGTTTTTACTTCTCTGGTGATGATGATGTGTGGGTTTTCATTGACAATCAGCTTGTCCTGGATATTGGCGGTGCTCATGCCAGAGTTTCTGGTGTGTTGGAATTTGACCAGCGCGATAATAAGAAAAACACCGTAACTTCCTATGTCAGCCGGGTCAAGAACAGCAAGACAGATAATTATGGCGCTGAAGATTGTGATGAAAACAAGCATGAAACGGAGACAAGCATTACTTACTTAGGAACAACCGAAAAGTATTATAAAAACGCAAGTGTCTCCATCCCTAATCTTTCCACCGGCAAGCACACCCTTACCATGTACTACATGGAACGCGGTATGTGGGAGTCCAACATGGCGGTGGCGTTCAACTTCCCGGATAATAACGAGCTGCAGGTTCAAAAAGAAGTCGATCTGACCAACGTTACTGATGATGACTTCAAAAACTGCTTTAAAAACCAGAAAATCTTCAACTTCACCATCCAGAACCAGGCAACCCATTATGGAAAAACAGATGCCGTTGGCCCGAATGAAAGCGGAACTCAGTCCCAAAAGGTGAATTTGAATGAGAGCAACATTGCCGCCGCAACCCCAGGAAACGAATATGACTACATTTTCAGGCGGGAAACAAACCCCTGGCCAGATTCCGGGAATGAAAACGAACAGGTCCTTCACTGGTACGCACGCTTTACGGATACGCAAAGTGCAGCGCGTGAGAAACGTCGTGGCATCCTGACGCTGGAAAACCCCATCAATATCAAAGACATGCGCTTCCTTACGTTCCAGGTTTACGTTGATCCAAAGGATCATGGAGGTGACCTTTCCCTCAACAACCTGTATCTGGAACTGCTGGATGAAAACAACGTCCAAAAAGGCAGCCTTGGCACAACAGGCATTAACGGCGCAACGTATGGCTCGGTCGAAGTGAAGACAGGCGCATGGGTCACCGTAAAGCTGGACCTGCACAAGATGAAAGAGCAGGGCGGTTTTAACAACAACGTCAAAACCATCCGCGTGGGCGATAACTATAACCGCAACATCTATTTCAGGGACTTTACCTTCATTCCCAAAGCGGTGCCAAGTAAGATGACCGGCTTTACAACCGATCAGAAGGAAATCCCGGATTACGGCTCCGCCGAAAGCGGTCATTTGGAAAACGCCGAAAACGCACAGTACACCTCCAGCAATGACACAGACACCCAGTTGGTGGACAAGGACGGACGCTTTGTTCTGGAAGCTGGAGAAACCGTTACCTTCAGCGACCAGTTCCGCCGCGGCAGCTACATTTCGCTCAAAGAGGAACTGAACCAAAACCTGTACGACACCACATGGACGGTGTGCGAGAACGGGCATGTGGTTGAGTCGATGAAAGAAGGTAACAGCGTAACTCTTCCTAGTACAATACCTTCGTTAGACGGGCAGACGGGAAGCAGCCCCAATGATGGCCGAACGGAAAAGAAGGGAGCAGATAAAGAGCAGGAGGGCAACAAGTATAACGAAAACAAACCCTCCGCCGACACCATCGTCTTCCGCTCCTATAAGGACCCGGACGAAACAAAATCCACGCTGACAAAGCTAAAGGTAAAATACGTCAACACCGTCAAAACCGGCGGGCTGAAAATCCAAAAGAAGGCCGCAGAGGGCGAAACCTTGACCGGAACCTACACCTTCAAAGTTACCTTTAATGATGTTGGCGGTGAGGGTCTGGAAGAAAAGCCCATCGAAAGAACCGTTACGATTAAGGGCGAAAGCACCGGAACCATCACCGGCATCCCCGTTGGTACCCGCTATATCATCGAGGAAGTCGGAAGCAACGATGGTGCCAAACTGCAAAGCGTAACCGTTCCGGATAGTTGCAAATCCGCCCATGTGATCAAAAACAACACCATGGTGGAAGGCGTGATTGAGAAGAGCAAAGATCCGAACAATCCGGAACTTACCGCAATCTTTACCAACACCCAGCGCACACTGATCAACATTGAGTTCGATAAGCTCTGGAAAGATGCAAATGGTAAGGACCTTACTACAGAGAACCGGCCGGGTACAATCTACATCCAGCTCCAGCGCCGTCTGGCAACCAGCCAAAACGATGCAGACTGGAAACCGGTAAACTACCCGAGAGCAGACAGCCCAAACTATGTTACCATTAACCGCGGTACTTACGGCTGGCTGTATACCTTTAGCGGTTTGGATCAGTACCAAATCAATACGGATAAAAGCCAGACCGATTATGTGTACCGCATTGTGGAAGGTACGGTGGAGAATGACCAATTTGAACAGGTAGCACCAGGCGAAACCATTACGATTAAGGGCAATACGTATGTTGTAACGGCTGAAGCAACAGCAAAAAGCGAAAAGGACAGCGAAACCGGCGCAACTACAACGCCAGCCAAAGTAAACGGTGGAACCATCACCGGCGGCAGCGGCAAGATTGTGCTGACCAACAAGCTGCAGAACCCGAAGTTTGTACTGGATATCATCAAGAAGGACGCGGAAAAAGACGAAAATAGCAATGACGTGCTCTTGAGTGGTGTTGAGTTCAAGCTGGAAAAGCTGGTCGAAACAACAACCGAAGGAGAATCGCAGTGGGTAGTAGATAAAAACTACCCATTCGATAGCACAAACATAGGTTCCATTACCGGTACAACGGACGACAACGGCAAAATAACCCCGAACCCGTTCACAAATCTGAAACCCGGTACATACCGCCTGACGGAAACCAAGGCACATCCGGGGTACAACCTGTTGGCACAGCCAATTGTGATCAAATTTACCCAAGACGGCACGTGTTCTATTGATGGGCAGGTAATTCCGCTCGGAGACAAGTTTACGAAGTCCGACAACACCTACACCATGACCCTTACCGTTCTGAACCGTAAAACGCCTGAGCTGCCCCACACGGGTGCAGACGCGCCAAGCCTGTGGCTGCTGATCGGCATGCCGCTGGCGGTGGCAGGGCTGTTGATATTCACATTCCGCTACAACAGGAAAGGGGGCCGGCGACATTAACCATCCCCCGGAAACCCAGCAACCCCCAGGATGCAGGGCCTGCCCGCCCGTGCGCGCCCGTTTACGGCAGGGCGCGGCCATAAGCCGGGGGTGTAACTGAAAAGCGGAAAATATCGCCTGTTTCTATAAGCGCAGCCGGATTTTGTGTTAAGAAGCCTTGGGATCCGGAAAGGATTCCGGCGGCTCTTTGCCTTACATCCTGCTTGTGGCTGCGAAATATCCGTTATTTCCTTTGATTTCAGATGCACCTTAAGCCAAGTGGGCAAGCGGCCCAGTTTTTCCTCCTTTTTTCTTCACGGCACAGTGCGGGCGGCGCGGCAGCGTTTCCCCGCTGCAGCGCCCCGCACTGCACGCCGTGCTGATGCAGAACCCTTAAGCCGGGCGGCCCCGCCGCCCATCCGATGATGATTTTTTTTAAGAGAAGAGGTACTGAAATGAAAAAAGCAAAACGTTTTCTCACAGGCCTGTTGAGCGCCGCCCTGGCCCTCAGCCTGTGCGCCATGCCAGCAATGGCAGAGGACAACGGTGAAACACCGCCGACAACCACTCCAAATCCGGTTTGGACGCAAGATTATGGCTCCATTACGATTCATAAGTACGAGTGGAATGGAAAAGATGGTAAAAATGCAACGGGCGAAGAAGATGCTACCCAGCTCCCGAAGGATGATACAACGACCCCCGAAACAAAACCTTCGCCGTTGAAAGATGCGGAGTTTACCCTTTATGAGGTAAAGAATGCCAAGTGGTTAGAGGAATATTACAGCGGAAAAATTGACGAAACGGACTATTCAACAGTATTTGAATGGAAGACATATGCTAAAAAAGGTGACAACGGCGATTATGTAGTAACTGATACTTCGTTGAAAAAAGTTGGAACGAAGAAGACGGATGAGACCGGTGTTGTTACATTCGATGAAGTTACAGTAGATGGAAAAGCTCAGAAACTTCCGTTGGGTTTATACCTGGTAATTGAAACGGAATCTCCGGACCAGGTTTCTACTCCGTGCGAGCCGTTCCTGGTTTCTGTTCCTATGACTCGTGTGGGCACGACAAATGCGTTGACTGACTGGCTCTATAATGTTCATGTTTATCCGAAGAATAAGACCAGCTATGGTGACATTACGTTGGTTAAAGAGGGCCAGGTCGGAAACAGTGAAGAAACCGTGCAGCTTTCTGGTGTAACTTTCAAGCTGTATAAATTTGTGGGCACTAAGAGTGAAGATGGCAAAATTACTGCTTTTACTACCAGTAATTACACTGATACAGAAGATGCAGCGGATAAAGAGTGGAAGCAAATCAAAAGAACTTCTACAGCTACCGGTGATAACACAGGTGATTTGATTGGTGACGATGCAGGACTGCTCACAACGAGTGGTACCAAAGAAAACCCTACGGGCAAAATTACTGTCAATGGCCTTTCGGCAGGTTATTACTGCTTTGTAGAACAGGACGTTGGTAATAATAAAGCATTCATCACGGATCAGACCCCGCATTACTTTGAAGTTAAGGGTGAGACCAGCCAGAAAATTAGTGTTGATGCAAATGGTAATATTACGGAGGATGGACAAGCAGACGCAAACCTTACTTTGACTGTTACTGACCCGCGCCCCGATGTTGAGAAGAAAGTTAAGGATCGTGTTAAGGCTAACGAGAGTGATGATGATTACGTTAAAGCAACCGACTACAGCGTTGGCGATGAGATTCCCTATAAAATAACGGTAAAAGTGCCACAGGCGCTGCTGAATGCAACAGTTGCAGATGCTGCGAATTTTGTCTTTGAAGTCAAGGATACCCCGGAACATTTGGAAGACAAAGATGTTAAGGCAATTAGTTCTACTGGTGCAGAAGTTACCACTGGTGTGAAGATTACACCTGACGCTGAGGCCAATGCTAAAGGCGGAAAAGGTTTCACTGCATCGTTTACACAGGATGCTTTGAAATTGTTGGTTGGTGACGGTGATACATTTACTATTACTTATACCGCAACACTGCTTAAGGGTGCGGATATGACCGTCAATGGCAACAAGAACACGATCAATCTGAAGTATTCTAACAAGATTGATGCAGACGGCAAAATTAACCCGGGTACCAGCGAAATTGAAGACGGTGCCGTTGTTTACACTTTCAGCATTCATGTTGAAAAGCGCGGTGAAAACGAAACTGGCAAGCCGCTCCCGAATGTTAAATTCAACGTTTATAAAGAAGTTGCAGCCGGTACGGCTGGTGCGGTCAAGGGTTCTACAATCGGTATTACTGGTGAAGACGCAAATAAAGACTTCGTCAAAGTTGTAATTGATGATAAGAAAAAAGATGATACCAAATACGATTTGATAACTGATGATAAAGGTGAAGCCAAAGTAGATGGCCTGGCCAATGGTACTTATTATCTGGTTGAAACAGCAACCGTAAATGGCTATAATCTGCTGAGCGGTCCTGTTAAAGTTACGATTCAGGTATCGTACTCCGAGAGTTGGACTGCAAAAGATGACTATGTTGGTGACAAGCTGGTTCATCATGAAGAGACCCTGCATAAAGAGTACTTTGGTGGAACGGACAAGGTCCCTGGAAATGGCTATATTCTGACTACCATCATCAACCGCAAGGGCTTCAACCTGCCCACCACCGGTGGTTTCGGCACCCTGCTGTTCAGCGGCATTGGTGTGCTGCTGGTTGTGGCCGGTGTTGGCGTGCTGCTGAGCCTGAAAAAGAAGAACCGCGCCTGATGCGCCCGCCGCAAGGCAAAACAATTTTACAATTCACCAATAGGGTATAGAGGGATAATCCATCATACACAGGGGGAGGGCCGGATTTGGCCCTCCCCCTATGGTGGGTTATTGGGGAATAATTTTTTTTGGGTGTACATGGCCGTTGTTCGGTTGATTTTTAGGTTCTGCGTGGGGAACCACCCTACGGGTTAGGTTTGTGGCGGGGAACCACCCCTCAGGCCGCTCCGCGTCCAGCTCCCCTTAAGGGGAGCCACCGCAAACATAAGGTGAGATATTGGCGCCCCTTGAGGGGTGACTCCCCGCGGGGCGGGGAGATGTCGCGAAGCGACAGAGGGGACGGGGCGCTGTTTGCGCTGTCACCGAAGGTGACTGAGGGGTGGTTCCCCGTGCAGAACCTAAAAATAAATAGGGCAAGGCCCGTCAAACGGGCCGATGGCGAGCATCGGCCCCTACAAATGATTTGCAACGTTTGCGGCGCGGGGTGGATGGGCGGCAATTATTAGGCCCGTCAAACGGGGCGTCGGGGACGCCGCCCCCTACATGCAGGGCGAGGTTTATTACAATTTTGTGGTGTGCAACGCCGTAAGGCCCTACAGATTATTTTATTGTTATTCACTACCCTAAAAACCACCCCCAACCCAATATCTCCTGAGCGGCGCAATGCGCCGCGGTCCACCACAATGATTCATTATTCTTTATTATTTATTCTTTTGCCTACTTCCAATTCCTAATTTCTAATTTCTAATTGCATCAGTTCCCAACTTCAACCCTCTCACGGAAAGGTTCGCGGTGACGCTATGGATACCACAACAAAACTAAAAGTCGGCTTTGCGGCCTTGATGATCCTGTCCGGCATTGGGGTGGCATCGTACCCGGTTATCAGCAACGCGGTGGCGCAGCGCCATGCCAGCGAAGCGATCCAAAATTACGATGATACCGTAAAAAGCATGGATACCGAAAAACTGGACGCCGCCAAGGAGGCCGCCCGCCGCTATAACCAGCAGCTGGACAGCGCCGTGGAGCGCGATGCCGCAGGCGAAGCGGAGGATACCGGCACCAGCTATGTGGACCTTGTGGATGTGGGCGAAAGCCTGGGGTATATCACCATCCCGAAAATTGACGTCAACCTGCCTATTTACGAAGGCACCAGCGATGATGTGCTGCAAAGGGGCGTTGGCCATCTGGAAGGCTCCAGCTACCCCCTTGGCGGCGAAAGCACCCACAGCGTGCTGACCGGCCACCGCGGCCTGCCCGAAGCCGTGCTGTTCACCGACCTGGACAAGCTGGAAGAGGGCGACTGTTTCTACCTGCATATTCTGGATGAAACGCTGGCGTACCAGGTGGATCAAATCAAAGTGGTGGAACCGGAGCACACCGAGGATCTGGAAATCACCGCGGGGCAGGATTACTGCACCCTTGTTACCTGCACGCCGTATGCCATCAACACCCACCGCATGCTTGTGCGCGGCACCCGCATCCCTTATAATGGAGAGGAAGAAGCCAACACCCCGCAGGCCGTGCAGTATCAGGCGCTGCGCACCGGAACGGTGGTCAAGCGCGTGGTGGATGCCTGGCCGTGGATCGCGGTAACGGGCAGCATTGTGATCGGCGGCGAAGCGCTGCTGCTGCTTTTGCTGCTGCACCGCTGCAAAAAGCGCGAGGAGGATGACTAAATGGGACGGCTGATTGCTAAAATTCTGGCCTGGCTGGCCATTTTGCTGGGGCTGGCGCTGTTGATACAGCCCACCGCCGCCCAGTGGTGGACCAGCACCCGCAACGCCAAAACCGCTGCGCAGTTTGCGGCCCGCGCCGAAGCCCAGCCCACCGCCCCCGCGGCGGAGAAAACCACAGCCGAACCCCCGGAGCCGGAACGCGCCTACCCTGAACTGTACGCCGCGATGCAGGACTATAACGCGGAAATTTACGCCGGGGGCCAAAGCGGCCTGACCGACCCGTTCGCCTACGAGGAAGCCCCGCTGGACCTTGCTGCCTATGGCTATGACGATGATGTGCTGGCTGTGCTGTGGATCCCGCGCCTGAACCTGGAGCTGCCCGTTTACCTGGGCGCCAGCCGCGAAAACCTGGCCAAAGGCGCGGCGCTGCTGGGCCAGACCTCGATGCCGCTGGGCGGCGAAAACACCAACACCGTGATTGCCGCCCACCGCGGCTATTATGGCGCGGAAATGCTGCGCAACGTGCAGCAGATCCAGGTGGGGGACAAGATCCAGCTGACCACCCCGTGGGAAACGCTGATTTACCGCGTGAGCGAGCTGAAAATTATTGACCCCAGCGATATCAACGCCGTGCTGATCCAGCCGGGGCGAGATCTGCTGACCCTTTCCACCTGCCACCCCTACACCCGCAACAGCCAGCGCTACCTGGTAATTGCGGAGCACGACACCGCCGCTGCGGACACCACCAAAGAGGAGGATTTGCAGGAAAGCGCCGCTACCTGGGACGAAACGCCGCGCCAGGTGACCGTGGAGGATGCCGGCGGCAGCTCCATTGCCGAAGTGGCCCCCCAGGCCCTGACCCCATTGCCGGGGGAGGGCAGCGCGGAATCCGAGGGGAGCGCGATCTCCAATACCATGATCTGGCTGGAAAACAACGCACTGTGGGCCGGGCTGGTGGTTATTGCCGCCGCCGTTGGCATTATGGTGATATGGAAAAAACACCGGGAGGATTAACCATGCAGTACACACAGCAGGCCGCCGCCGTTACGGCCGAAGTAAACAAGGCCGTGCAGGGCAAACAGCAAACGGTAAACACCATCTGGATGGCCATGCTGGCGGGCGGCCATGTGCTGATTGAGGATATTCCCGGCGTGGGCAAAACCACGCTGGCGCTGGCCTTTGCCCGCGCGCTGGACCTGAAAGAAAGCCGCGTGCAGTTTACGCCGGATGTTCTGCCGTCCGATTTGGTGGGATTTTCCGTTTACCAGAAAGAGACCGGCAAGTTTGTGTACCACGCCGGTGCGGTGATGTGCAACCTGTTTTTGGGCGATGAGATCAACCGTACCTCCTCCCGCACGCAGTCGGCTTTGTTGGAAGTGATGGAAGAAGGCACGGTGACGGTGGACGGCGTTACCCGCCCGGTGCCCGCACCTTTTACCGTAATTGCAACCCAAAACCCCATCGGCGCCGCCGGCACGCAGATGCTGCCGCAGTCTCAGCTGGACCGTTTCATGGTCTGCGCCGTAATGGGCTACCCCGATGAGGAAGCGGAGCTGGCAATTTTGGCCGGGCAGAGCAAAGGCCGCCTGCTGGACCGTGTGCGCCCCGTTGCCGGTCAGGCGGATCTGCTTGCCATGCAGCAGGAGGTCAGCACGGTATTTGTGCATGAGCTGATGTACCGCTACATTGTGGCGCTGGCCCAGGCCAGCCGCAAGGACCCGCGCCTGGCCGTGGGGTTAAGCCCCCGTGCCACCCTGGCGCTGACCAGCATGACGCGCGCGGCGGCGTACCTGGCGGGGCGGGATTTTGTTGCCCCGCAGGATGTGACCGCTGTGTTTGATGCGGTTGCCCGCCACCGCCTGGTGCTGAACGACCAGGCCCGCGCAGGCGGCGAAACGGTGGACAGCGTAATGCAGGACCTGCTGCGCACCGTGCCGCGCCCCCGCCCCGAAAAGGCTGACCGCCATGGCAGGTAAGCTGGGCCGGGCGCTGGTGCTTTTGGTGCTGCTGGCCGCGGCGCTCATCACCCAGGCACCGCTGGCGGTGTTCCTGTTAGCGTTTGCGCTGGTGCTTCTGGTGCTGCTGCGGCTGGATGCCGCCTATCTGCGCAGGCAGGTAACGGCAGAGCTGCTGGTGCCGGACAAACCCGTGATACAGGGCGAAGATTTTACCCTGACGGTTCGGCTGCGCAACCGCAGCTGGTTGCCCATCCCTGCGCTTGTGGTGCTGCTGAACGCCGCCGATGAATGGGGCGGGGGGCAGATCACCCTGCGCTGCGCCGCCATGCTGGGCGGCAAGGAGAGCACCGAACAGCGCATTACCTTAAACGCAGGCAAAAGCGGCGTGTGGAGCATTGCGGTGCGGGGCATCACCCTGCGGGATCACCTGGGGGTGTTCACCGCGGCGTGCCCGGCTGCCGTGCAAAGCCGGAGCATCTGTGTGCTGCCCGCTGCCGCGGCTGGCAAAGCCAAAGCGGAAACCGCCCCCGATGAGGACGGCGACGAAGCCGACACCCGCGCCGCCCTGGGCGGCAGCTATGAGCTGCGGGAGTACCGGGACGGGGATACCCTCAAGCAGGTACACTGGAAGCTGAGCGCCAAGCTGGACCGCCTGATGGTGCGCGAACCGCTGACCGCCCTGCGCGCTGCCCTGACCCCCGGTGGGGACCTGGACGGAGCGGAGGAATGGGGGGATTTTCCCCAACAGGCGGCGAAGCACCGCAAAAACCCGCCCAAGCGCAAAAAAGAACGTACTGCCCTGAGCCGGCGCGGCGCTGCCGACCCCGGCAGTGGGCTGAAGTTTGTGGACCGTGTGCTGGTGAGCACCCAGCGCCCCGCAGCGCACCCCGCGTTGTGGCTGGCGGCAGATGCCGCGCTGCTGCTGGCGCTCACCTTTGGTTTGCTGCTGGTGCTTTCCACCGGGTTCGGCATTGCGGTGCCGTTGTGGGTGTGGCCCGCGGCAGCCGCTTTCTGCGCCGGGTGGGCGCTGTTCCTGCGTGCGCCGCAAGCCCTGCGCCGCTGGGGGCTGCTGGCGGGGGTGATTGTGTATCTTGTGGTGTTGTTCATTTGCCAGCGGAACTTTTTGGCCGGGGCGCAGCAGTGCGCCGGGAACATTGCCCAAAGCCTGAACGCCCGCCTTGGCAGCGCGCTGCCGGTGGCCCAGGGCGGCAGTGCGGCGCAGCTGGGGCTGTTTTTGCTGCTGGCCGCCTTGCCCGTTACCGGGGCGCTGGCCGCTGCGGCCCTGCGCCGTGCGGATGCCCTGCTGCTGGATCTAATGCTGCTGCCCGTTGTTGTGCTGCTGGCGCTGGCCGGGGCCGCGCCTGCTGTGCCTGCCTGCCTGCTGCTGTTGGCCGGTTGGATGGGGGCGTGGGCGGCTTCCTGCTCGGTGCAGCGGCGGGCCCTGTGGGGCAGGCGCGATACCGAAAACTACCGCCAGAACCTTTGCCGCCATTATAACATCCAAAAGTCTGCCGCGCTGGCGGCGGGCGGGCTTTGCCTTGCGCTGGCGCTGCCCTGTTGGTGGCTGCTGCGCCCGGCGCTGGAGGTTCCCCTTGGCTGGCTGCAGCCCGCGGCCCAGCGGGTGGAATCCGCCGCGCTGAGCACCGCCATTACCTGGCTGCCGCGGGTCAGCGGCGGCAGGCTGAACATTCAGGTAGAGGCCGCTGCCGGTGGTGTGGCGGATGGCGCCTTGAACCAGGGCGGGGGTATCCAGGTCAGCGGAGTGACGGATCTGGCCCTGACCGCCAGCGACAAACCCGAAGAAACCGTATACCTGCGGGGATTTATCGGCGGCAGTTATGACGGCACCACCTGGCAGGCCCCTGATGCCGATGCCTTTGACAGCGCCGCTATGAACTGGAAAACCGAGGATAACGCCCGGCTGACCATTGCAAGTCTGCCGTTTTTGCGCACCGCCTATGACGGCACCGCCCAGCCCCAGACGCTGACGGTGGAGCGCATCCACGCCGATACCCAGTACACCTATGCACCGTACAACGCCTACTGGGGCGATTATTACACCATCCAGGGCGATGGCGCCGCCGCGGGCCAGACCGCGCAGGACGATGTGTTCCTGTATTACCCGCGGGATACCGCCCAAACCCAGCTGGAAGCCCGCGCCGATGCTGACCCCAGCGTGCTGGACCGGATGGAAGCATCCTATGCCGCTTACGCCGCCAGCCGCTACACCGCCGTGCCGGACGGCTATGACGAGCTGCAAACCCTGTGCGATGAAGCCAAAAAGGACCAGAAGCTGACCGAAGCTGCGGACATTGGCGATTACATCCGCGCCTACCTAAACACCAACTACCAGTATAACGCCAGCGCTCCCCAGCCGCCGGAGGGGGCCGACCCCATCCGTTACTTTTTAACGGAATCCAAACAGGGGTACAGTGTGCAGTTTGCTTCGGCGGCGGTGGTTATGTTCCGCATGTTCGGGCTGCCTGCGCGCTATGTGGTGGGCTATGCCGCGCCGCAAAGCCTGTTTACCCAACAGGAGAACGGCAGCTGGCACGCCATTTTGCAGGACGATAACGCCCACGCCTGGGCGGAGGTGTACATTTCCGGCCAGGGCTGGACCCCCATGGAGATGACCCCCGGCGTGCTGGTCAGTGCCCAACAGGCCGACCTGCGCACCGACCCGCTGCCCGAAACTCAAGGTCAAGACACCGCCCCCGCAGCAGGGGAGAGCAGCGCGAACGAACCTGCAGCCACCATCGTGCCCCGCAGCAGGCTGGTTTTGGCGGCGTTGCTGGGGGGGTGCCTGTTGGCTGCTGCGGTGCTGCTGGTGCTGGCCCGCCGCCATGCCATGGGGTATGGCCGGGGCAGCTGCAACGCGCGGGTGCTGGCCGTGTTTGGCAGCATCTACCGCCTTTTGGTGCGCCGCGGCCTGCCGCCGGATACACCATCCGATGCGCCGGAGTTTGCCGCATTTTTGCAAAGTTGTGTCCCCACCCTTGAACCCCAGGATGCCGAAGCTCTGCTGGCATTGGCCCAAGCCGCCCAATTTGGCGCAGGTACGATGACTGAGCAGGATACGGACAAAATGAGAAAACTTTACCAGGTTATAAAACACACTGGAAAACGGAAACAGAGCCAGAAATCGGTTGAAAAGCAGAGCCAGGAATGATATAATGACCCCATACTGGGGTAGCGTGTTCTTTGCTTTCTTTGCACAGGGGGCTACCATGATCCAGGGAAATGTGGTATAATATGTTAAGTCCATTGACCAAGTAGGGAATGGCCGGGGTGGGGGACTGGTTTCTGGAACAGTACCCTGGGAACTGCCCGTGGGGCGGAAAACCGGCAAGGACAGAAAGAAGATCTTATAGAAGCAAACGTTAACAGGAGTAAACCCATGCCGCGCCGTAAACAGACAGAAGGAGAAAAAAAAATTGACATCAGCCAGATGGCTGAAGACCTTGGCGTGTCCAAGACCACGGTATCCCGTGCCCTTTCGGGCAATGGCCGTGTCAGCGAAGCGACCCGCGCCCGCGTGGTCCAGTACGCCAAAGAAAAAAACTATGTGCCCAATATGCTGGCACGCGGGTTGGTAACCCAGCAGTCTTATAATATCTCACTGGTGTTCTCGCGCCAGTTCGGCAACCTTGCCGCACCATTTTTGCGCAAAACCGTCAGCGCCGTGTACGATATTGCCACCCGCAATGATTATGATGTGCTGATGACGATGGTGGGCGAGCAGGAAACAAGCCCGATGCAGCGTCTGCTGGTCAACCGCAAGATTGATGGCGTGATTCTGGCCCGCACGCTGGAGCGTGATCCGCTGATCCCCATGCTGCAAAAAAGCGGCATCCCCTTTGTTGCCATTGGCCGCCCGGCTGACCAGGATGTCATCTCGGTGGACCATGATCAGGTGGGCGGCTGCCGCGAGCTGGTCAGCCTGCTGCTGATGAAGGGCCTGCACCGCATTGCTTTGCTGGGCGGATCCATGCTGTACACCGTCAACCAGTCCCGCCTGGAAGGCTATAAGCAGGCGCATGACCGCGCCTGCTGCAAGATTGATGAGAGCCTGCTGTTTTTGGAGCTGGAAAGCGACGATCTACGCACCAGCGCTGTGGAGCTCGCGGTACAGCGTGGGGCGGACTGCATCCTGTGCATGGATGACCAGGTTGCCCAGCTGGCTTTGAACACCCTGAGACAGCTGAACCTGCGCGTGCCGCAGGATATCCGTCTTGCCTCCCTGTATGACGACGAAGCGCTGCAGGGGTGTACGCCACAGATCACGGCGGTCTCTTTTGATGCCGAACAGCTGGGCCGCCGTACCGCACAGCAGCTGCTTTCCCTCATCCGCCATCAGCCGGTGGAAACCCGCACCCTGCTGGGGTACCAGGTGGGGTTGCGCTTATCGACCCAGACCTGAGAGAAAAGTAGATAATTATAAATCAACTGCCCGTACACGGTATGATAAGCCGTTGTGCGGGCAGTTTTTTCGATAAGGGGTTTGAAAAAATATGATGGTTACATGCTTAAAATACTGCGATAAGGCATTGGACCGATTGTAGGGCGCGATGCACACATCGCGCCGGAGCAGCCGGAACCCTGCTGGTTGATCATTCCCGCATCATACTGCCTGCAGCTCTTTGCCTTAAATCCTGCTTGTGTTGTGCTATTGTTATACTATTGCTGTGGTATTCATATGAAAATATAGAAGGAGTTATCAATTCTAGGAAGAGGGCAAACCTGCCGTCAGCCTGACCCCCGGCACCGTGATCACCATCCCGGCCAACATCAAGCACTGGCACGGTGCCAAGGCCGACAGCTGGTTCAGCCACATTGCTGTGGAAGTTCCCGGCGAAGATTGCAGCAACGAATGGTGCGAGCCTGTTACCGACGAAGAGTACGCTAAACTGAACGGATGAGCAGCCGCTAATAAAGGCAACACCGCACAATTCCCGCCTTGCGGCTTAAGCACCGCTCCGGCAGCTGCGGCACGGCATCTGCGTTGCCAAAATGCTCGATAATGTCGGGTTGCGGTACCCGCATCGTGCTTCGGGGGCAAAAGCCCCTCGCACTCTGCGACCGCTGCCCCTGCTTCGGTTCGCTGTTTCCGCCACTGGCGGCGCTCACCTTTGCAGCATCCAGTATTATCTGCGCTTTTGGCTTAGCATCTGCCGCACCTCGCTCGCAGTATCGGCACTTAGAATTATGCGGTATTGCCTAAAAAATAAAATCCAACCGGCACGACCCGACAAAGAGCAGTGGGTAGTGCCGGGTTTACTTTTGGATGCTTTTTTGTCTACAGGTTCTTGCGCCGGGGCGGGCAATCTGCTACACTGAAAAAAATGTTATGTACAGGAGGCTGCAATCATGTATTATCTGGGTGTGGACCTTGGGGGAACCAATATCAAAGCTGCGCTTGTGGATGCAGATGGTGCTATTATAAAGGAAGCGAGCACCCCCACCAAACTGCCGCGCCCGGCCGAGGCCGTGTGCGATGATATTGCAGCCCTCTGCAATCAGCTGGCACAGGGCCAGCTGGTAGCAGGCATTGGCGTTGGCTGCCCCGGCACGGTGGATGGCGGCCTCGTGCGCTACTCCAACAATTTGGACTGGCATGATTTTGCCATGGGGGATTATCTGCGCGCCAGAACCGGCCTGCCGGTTGCTCTTGCCAATGATGCCAACGCCGCCGCTTTGGGCGAAGCACTGGCGGGCTGCGCCAAAGGGGCCGAAAGCGCAGTGATCATCACACTGGGTACCGGCGTGGGCGGCGGTGTGGTGCTGGGCGGCAAACTGCTGACCGGTTACACCGGCGCAGCGGCGGAACCGGGGCACATGGTCATTCTGGACACCCCGGATGCCCCGCGCTGCACCTGTGGCCGCCCCGGCTGCCTGGAAAGCCTGGCCAGTGCCACCGCCCTGATCCGCATGACCAAAGAAGCCATGGCAGCCCACCCCGAAAGCACCCTGCATGGCATAGCCGCCCAAAGCGGCGGGGTAAATGGCCGCACCGCCTTTGATGCCGCCGCCCAGGGCGATGCCGCAGGCAAAGCCGTGGTGGAACAGTACATTCATTACCTTGCGGTGGGCGTTGCCAACATGATCAACATCTTCTTCCCGGAAGTGATCGGTCTGTCCGGCGGGGTGGCCAACCAGGGGGAGAACCTGCTGGCTCCCCTGCGCGCCGCGGTGGGACCAATGGTTTTTGGCAATGCTTACGCCCAAAAGCACACCCGCATTACCACCTGCACCCTTGGCTACCGCGCCGGGGTGATTGGAGCAGCGCTGCTGGCCAAAAACCAGGGATGATGCCTTTAGCGGGATAAAAAAGAGAAGATAAAGGCAATACCGCACAATTCCCGCCTTACGGCTTAAGCACCGCTTCGGCGGCTGCGGCACGGCATCTGCGTTGCCAAAATGCTCGATAATGTCGGGTTGCGGTACCCGCATCGTGCTTCGGGGGCAAAAGCCCCTCGCACTCTGCGACCGCTGCCCCTGCTTCGGTTCGCTGTTTCCGCCACTGGCGGCGCTCACCTTTGCAGCATCCAGTATTATCTGCGCTTTTGGCTTAGCATCTGCCGCACCTCGCTCGCCGTATCGGCACTTAGAATTATGCGGTATTGCCAAAACAAAAAACAGGAAGGAAACACCTTGAGTTTGAACCATACAAAACAAAAAAGCTGGCCCCAGCGCCTGCTGGCTTTGCTGGCGGCGGTGGTGCTGTGTGCCGCGCTGCCTGCCGCCGCGCTGGCAGAGGAAAATACGGCCAGCATCCAGACGCAGGTGAGCGAAACGGATGAGGATATCCCCTGGGCGGATCCGCCGCAGAGCACCCCCGAAACCGGCCGGCCTGACCCTGCCGTGCCAACTCCGCCGCAGGATCCCGCCACCCCGGAAACCGCCCAGACCGGCGAGCATCTGGAAGGCTACAGCCTGAGCCTGGGGGAGACAGTCACAATTTATTTTTACGTTACCCTGCCGGAAGATACCCCGCAGGATGCCGCCATGCAGTTTACCCTGCCGGATTCCACCGTAACACAGGTGGCAGTGGCAGATGCAAAGCAGGTGGAAGTAAACGGCAAAAGCTGCACCGCTTTCCCTTGCCAGGTGGCCGCCAAACAGCTGACGGATGATATTGGAGCCCGGATGGTGGTAAACGGTAAATATGGCCCGGTTTATACTTACACCGTAAAGGATTACCTGAACTACCTGCTGGAACACGATTATCCCCAACAGGCAAAGGAGCTGGCCGGCACCCTGCTGGTGTATGGCGGCAAAGCGCAGCTGTACTTTGGCTACCGGACCGATGCGTTAGCCGGCACCGCGGAGCCAAACTCCACGGCCAACTGGGGCAGCTACCAGTTTGAAAGCAGCGGCACCCAGACCGATGATTATTACGGCAGCAGCCTGCTGCTGGAGCCCGTTATCCAGATCCGCCACTATTTTATGGTGCCGGACGGCGCAGAATGCACTTTTACTTTTGCCTGGAACGCGGGTGAGCCCGAAACCGAATTGCAGCCCGTGGATACCAACACCCGCTTTGACGGCAAAAAGGTATATTATGTCGTTACACCGGCCATTGCGTTCCGCCGCGCGGATGCCATGCCGGTGGTTGCCATGCGGCAAAACGGGGCAAACCTGTGCACCCTGCGCTATGGGGTGTTCAGCTATGGCGATATGGTCCGCGCGCTGGCAGCGGTGGATGAAAGCCAGCTGCCGCTGCTGAACCTGCTCCGCGCGCTGGATGACCTGACCACCGCCGCACAGCGTTACAGCGTGGCAGGCTGATGCCGCAACGCCCCCAAATATAAAAAGGAAAACAGCAATGAAGAAAAAAATAGTCCTGGCCGTTGTGGTGGCTGCCGTGGTGCTTGCCGCTGCCTTTGCACTGCACCGGCCGCAGGCAGGTACCCGGCCAACCCCGGAGCCGACCCGGCAGGCGGAAACGAATGATGCCGTCCCGGCAGAGCCCACGCCGCAGCCCGCCGCGACGGCTGAACCGCAGCCCACGGCAACTACTGTCCCGCAGCAGACAACTGCCCCCAAGCCGCCCCAGAAGCCCGCAACGAAAAAAACACCGGTGCTGAACGCCGCCGGTCAGCCCACCGCCAGTGCCGCGCCCGCAGAAAATGGTGATGGCGAACCGGCGGACAACACGAAGGAACCGACAGAAACCCCGCCCCCCAGCGCAACCCAAACCCCGCCTGTGGACGAGGAAAACATTGAATTGCCGTTTGTTCCGGCAGAATCATGAAGAGCGGCGGTAAGGACGATGCAAATGGAAACGTATATGCTGAATCTGTAAAACGGCAGAATGATTTTCCATGGTATAAAAAGCTCAGGCTGCCCCCAACAGGGAACAGCCTGAGTTTTTTGATACAGGATTATAATTTTACAACACTTTCGCCCCGTTGGCTGTCAGCTTAAAGGTGGCGCCCAGCAGGTCAGCGGCGCCGCGGCACATCAGCATGCGGTTCAGGAAAATTTCGAAATATTCGTACATCGAGCAGATGTCCGTGTCGATCTGCAGATTCAGCGAGATGACCTTTTTGTCGGTGTTGATCTTTAATGTCTGGTCCGTTACGGCATAGTTGACCCGGTCGTGGATGTCAAAGCTGGCTTTGGGCTTTTCCCGCACGCGGCTGCGGCGCACATCAGTTTTGTCGCCAATAATCAGCGCAGCCGAAATGGGGTCCACCGCGCCGCCGGTGGATTCGTCATGGTTGGAAATGGCCGAAACAATGGTAATGCGGTCCGCAACGCTCAAATCATACTGCTTCAAAATCTCGTTGGCCAGCAGGCCGCCGTATTCCGCGTGGTGGGTGCGGTTGATGGCGTTGCCGATATCGTGCATGTACCCGGCAATTTTAGCAAGCTCAATATCATGGGCGCTGTATTCAAACTTTTTCAGGATGTGCGCAGCGGTTTCCGCCACATGGATGCAGTGCGCCTGCGAATGGTCGGTAAAGCCCAAAAGTCCCAAATTCTGGTTGCCCTTTTTCAGCAGCTCGTTTACTTCGGCATTGTGTTTGATGTCATGGTAGGTCATAGTGATCCACACTTTCCTGTTGGTTCTTAATTTCAGTATAGGCCATTTGGCTGCGGGCTGCAACCATACCGATGTAAAGTTATGGTGAATCTTTTGCAAAGTGCGGGCTTACCCTAGGGTGTCAGATACACCTTAGTTTTTTCAGCGTGCCGTCCGGCAGCAGGGCAACGGTATCGCCCTCCTGGATGTTCTGGGCAGTCAGGGCTTCATCGGGGTAGGGAAGCACCCGCTGGGTACCGGCAGCATCGGCCAGCAGAACATCACACAGCACCGGCTGCCCGGCAGGCAGCTCCTCACAGCCATACAGCTGTTCATCAATGCGCAGAACACGGCAGGTCATAATACAATACACTCCTTTGCCTACAGGGGCGGTCATCCGTTACACTTTAAGGCAATACCGCATAATTCTAAGTGCCGATACGGCGAGCGAGGCACGGCAGCTGCTAAGCCAAAAGCGCAGATAATACTGGATGCTGCAAAGGTGAGCGCCGCCAGTGGCGGATGCAGCGAACCGAAGCAGGGGCAGCGGTCGCAGAGTGCGAGGGGCTTTTGCCCCCGAAGCACGATGCGGGTACCGCAACCCGACATTATCGAGTATTTTGGCAACGTAGATGCCGTGCCGCAGCTGCCGGAGCGGTGCTTAAGCCGCAAGGCGGGAATTGTGCGGTGTTGCCTTAAGGATACCGCTCCCGCACACGCCTGTCAAACCCCGCTTGCAATTTGGACGGGGATATGGGATAATGGCTTACAGCAAAGGGCCGTGCCGTTTGCGCCCGGCCGGATTGACCGGCGGAACGGGGCACAGGAACGCCCCCCGATTTTTCCCCGAAAGGTGGATGTTTTTTATGTTGATACGCACCGCAGTCCCCGCCGATGCCGCCGCGCTGGCGGAGGTGGAGGCCCTCTGCTTCCCCGCAGCGGAAGCCGCGCCGGAACAGCAGTTCAGGGACCGTCTGCAGGCTTATGCCGGACACTTTTGGCTGATGTTTGACGGTGAAACGCTGATTTCTTTTGTGGACGGCATGGTGACAGACCAGCCCGATCTGACCGATGATCTATACGAAAATGCCGCTCTGCACAGCGAAACCGGCGCATGGCAGATGATTTTTGGCGTGGTGACCCGGCCAGAGTACCGCAAACACGGTCTGGCAGCCCAGCTGCTGAACCGCGCCATTGCCGATGCCCGCCAGCAGGGCCGCAAAGGTCTGGTACTGACCTGTAAGGACAAACTAGTACACTATTACGCCAAATTTGGCTTTGTGAACGAGGGTGTTTCCCAATCCACCCACGGCAATGTGGCGTGGAACCAGATGCGGCTGACATTTTAACAGGGATATAGAATGAAGCAAGCCCCCGGCAGGCAGCGGAGCACTATTCATACGCTGTAAACTTGCCGGGGGCTTGTTTATTCTTTGCATGATGCTGTCATGCAAAGAGATTCATCAAAGGATCGACATGAACCACTCAACGTTTTTGGGGTCATAGTGGGAGAAGAAACGGCTTTTGCTCTGGTCCGGTGCCTCAATCGGTGTGGCAATAATCATGGAGATACTGCCCCACCGCCAATGCCGGCAAGGCCAGGGTCCCAGCCAACACCAGAAGAATCCGGCGGGACAGGGAAGAATGCTTCATCAGTTACATATATAATAGCGGCAGCACCACAGAGTGCCGCCGAACGGCCTATGCGCACTGTTCCGGCGGCTGTGACCGGCCTGCTGAAACGGCGCTCAATCCACAACCGGAACATCCAGCCCGAACTCCTGCGGGCGGAACCGCGGGCAGACATTTTCGGCGGTGCAGATGACCGAAGCCGCCAGCCGGCTGCCAATGCCGCAGGCTTCCGCCATCGTTTTGCCATAAGCGCGGCCAATGACCGTACCGGCAAAGAACGCATCGCCTGCGCCGGTGGTATCGATCACGTTTACCTTTTTGGCGGGTACAATGCCACTTTCGCCATCCGCGCAGGCGTACACCGCGCCTTTGTCCCCCATGGTAACAACCATGCAGGGGATGCGGGCGCTGCCTACATTAGCGGCCAGCGTGCGGCACATTTCCTCCGGCCCCATATGGTCGTATTCGTCAGAAAAGAGGATCCCCGCTTCCTGCTGGTTGCAGACAAAACAGTCGATTTGCTGCAAAAAGTCACGCCGCTCCATGGCAATGCTCATGTTGGAAACCGCGGCATATACCTTTTTGTGGTATTTCTGTGCAAAATACAAGACCTGCTTTACAGTGTCTTTTTCCAGATCAAGTTCAATGGCAATGCCATCGCAGTCCTTAAAAATTTCATCGCCTTTTTCGGCCAGCAGGTCGGTCAGGGGATTGGTGTCCGGCCGCTTGGAGATGGCGGCCACCACATCGCCCTCATTATTGAACACAGCCAGCCAGGTGCCCATGCCGTCCGGCACGCGCTGGATATAGCGGGTGTTCACCTTGTGGCGCGCCAGTTTATCAATAACATCCTGCCCTGTGCCAGTGTCATCCACCAGGCTTACAAAGGTGGGGCGCAGCTCCACGTTGGCGATATCCTCCGCCACATTGCGGCACACACCGCCGTGTACCTGTTCTACCCGCCCGGCGTTGCGCCCGCCCGGAATATAGGTGGCAAGGGGGTACCCCTTGATATCAACAAAAACTGCGCCGATGACAACGATCCCCATGCAAAACACCCTTCCTTACCCAGGGTGCAGCGGAAAACAAGGAAACCGACTGAATGTTCGTTTTTTCAGCTGCACCGTATAACTGTAAACTTATGATGAACAGTTTACATGATTGGGGCCGAAAAAGCAAGGCTGGCGGCGATTTTTGCCGCTTTTGCGGCAAACTGTACCGCACGGACAGAATCTTTATCTCCTCTTTACAATGATTTTCCGCGGTGCTATAATAACAGCGAAAAACCGACCGACCGGTCGGTCAAGCATGCTAAAAAAGCTCCGTTTCCCCCTAAAAAGGGGCGCCACACGGCGGCTGCGCTGCGCTTCGGCGCTCCTTCCTTTTGGGGCAGCCTGAACCCGGCCGGTCGGTCACATCCGCCAACATAGGCCCGCCCAAAGTGCGGGCAAAGGGAACAAACAAATGCCAAAATACAGTGTTAAAAAGCCATTTACCGTACTTGTGGCGGTCATATTGGTGATGGTGCTGGGCTTTGTAAGCCTGACCGGCATGCAGACAGACCTGCTGCCCAATATGAACCTGCCCTACCTGCTGGTCATTACCACCTACCCCGGCGCCAGCCCGGAACAGGTGGAAAGCGATGTGACCCAGCCGCTGGAAAACAGCCTTTCCACCCTGAATGGTGTAAAGAACGTGACCAGCCAGAGCAACGAAAACTACAGCCTTGTCATTCTGGAATACCAGGACGACACCGACATGGACAGCGCCATGGTCAAGGCCAGCACCGCCGTGAACCAGCTTTCGGGCAGTCTGCCCGATATGGCCAGCACCCCCACGCTGATGGAGATGAGCCCTGATATGATGGCCACCCAGTATGTTGCGGTGGACTATGAGGGGATGGACATCTACGAGCTTTCCGACTATGTGGAGGATACGATCGTACCCCAGCTGGAGCGCGTGGACGGCGTGGCCAGCGTTTCCACCACCGGCCTTGTCAAAAAATCAGTGCAGATCACGCTGGACCAGGACAAAATTGACGAGGTGAATGACAAACTGCTGGTCAAGGTGAGCGACCGCCTGGCCGAAGCCAAAAAGCAGCTGGACGAAAACGAGGCCAAAATCAAGGACGGCCTGGCGGAGCTGGACAGTGCCCAGAGCCAGCTGGATTCCGGCAAAGCCCAGCTGAATACCCAAAAGCAGAGCCTGACCCAGCAGCTGCGGGATGCCATCGACCAGCTGAACGAGGAGATCCCCAAGCTGGAAGAGCAGATTGCGGGGCTGAAAACCCAGCTGGACACCGCCCAGAGCAAGCTGAACCAGCTGAAAGTGGACCCCAGCAGCCTGCCGGAAGTGACGCTGCCGATCGATGATGCACTGTTTGCTTCCTGCAAAGAGATTCTGGCAAAATATGACCCCCAGTACGATGCAAATGCCATGCCCGCTAATTTGGAGGAAGCCAAGAGCGACCTGACCAAGATGGCCGCGATGCTGGCTTCCATCGAGCGCGCCCAGCAGGCCATTGAGACCGAAGCTGCCGCCCTGACCGGCGGGCAGAGCGTCAGCGATGCCTGCGCCGCGCTGGACGCCCAGATCCTGACGCTGACCGTGCAGGTGCAGCAGAAGGATAACGAGATCGTTCAGCTGGAACAGCAGCTGGATACCGCCGCCCCGGAAGAGCAGGATGCCATCCGCGCAGAAATCGAAAGCAAAAAAGCTGAACAGGCGGCTTTACAGACCCAGCTGGACACTGCCACCAGCCAGCGCGCAGCCCTGGATGGTTACAAGAGTGATGAAAGCACCCTTTCCACCACCCAGACGGCCTTGCGGAACGCAACGGTGCTGCTGAAAGCCCGGCAGGAAGCCGAAGCTAGCCTGAACGAGAGCACCGAGGAACTGCGCCAAACCCTACAGCAGACGATTACCACCCTGAACACCCAGATTGACAAAGCCGAAGCCATGCTGGCCAATTTGAACGATCAGCGCGGCAAGCTGCAATCGATGCTGGAAAGCCTTTCTGCCAACCCGACAGACCCCCAACTGGCCGATATGGCCGTACAGCTGCTGCTCAGCGGCACCGAAGCCCAGCTCAGTTTGGGCGAGTTCCAGATCAGCAGCGGCCGCACCCAGCTGGAAGCGGGCCAGACCCAGTTGGACTCCGCCCGCGAAGAGTATGAATCGGCCCGCGAGGAAGCGCTGAAAAGCGCCAATCTGGACCAGCTGCTGAACATGAACACCTTAAAGCAGCTGATCGCTGCGCAGAACTTCTCTATGCCCGCCGGTTACATTGACGGCGGGGAAGGGGACGATAACCAGTACATCTTAAAAATCGGCGATGCGTTTGACAATGTGGATGAGCTGAAAAGTATGGTCCTGTGCAGCATTGACGGCATCGGCGATGTGCGACTTTCCGATGTGGCGGACATTGAGCTGACCGATAACGCGGACGACAGCTACGCCAAGGTGGGCAAAAACCGCGCCGTGCTGCTTTCAATCTATAAGAGCTCCACGGCTTCCACCTCGTCTGTCTCCAACGCAAGCACCGCTGCTATGAAAGAACTGATGGCAGAAAACGACGGCCTGCACCTGACCACCATCATGGATCAGGGCGATTACATCAAGCTGATTGTGAACAGCGTCATGTCCAACCTGATCGAAGGCGCTGTGCTGGCCATCATCGTGCTGGCTCTGTTCTTAAAGGATATCCGCCCCACGCTGGTGGTGGCCATCAGCATGCCGCTCAGTGTGCTGTTTGCCATTGTCATGATGTATTTCAGTGGCATTACCCTGAACATTCTCAGCCTGTCCGGCTTGGGGTTGGGCGTTGGCATGCTGGTGGATAACTCGGTCGTTGTCATCGAAAATATTTACCGCCTGCGCGGGCGCGGCATTCCGGCCCCACGTGCTGCGGTGCAGGGCGCACGCCAGGTGGCGGGGGCCATCGTGTCCTCCACCCTGACCACGGTCTGCGTGTTCCTGCCCATGGTGTTTACCACCGGCATGGTGCTGGAGCTGCTTTCCGATATGGCATGGACCATCACGTTCAGCCTGATGGCATCCCTCATTGTGGCCCTTACCGTGGTGCCCTGCGCCGGTTCCACCGTACTGCGCAAGCAAAAAGAGATCAAGCACCCCTGGTTCGACCGTTTCCTGAACGGGTACGAAAAGCTCTTGCGCTTCTGCTTAAAGCGCAAGGCCATCCCGCTCACACTGGCGATCGTGCTGCTGGCCGTATCGGTCTGGCGCATTGCCACCATGGGCGTGGTGCTCATCCCGGATATGGGCTCCAACCAGCTTTCGATTACGGTAACGGTGCCTGCGGATACCGAAAAAGAGGATGCCTTTGCCACCGCAGACGCCGTGATGGACGCCATTACCAACATTGACGGCGTGGAAACGGTGGGCGCCATGTCCGGCGGCAGCGACAGCACCAGCAGCATGCTGATGATGACCGGCACTGAGGGCACCACGGACAACACCAGCTTTACCTATTATGTTCTGCTGACTGACGAGGGCGCCAGCAACAGCAAGGCCATCCAGCAGCAGATCGCCGATGACACCGCTGACCTGAACTGCGAAGTGGACATCGGCTCCAGCAGCATGGATATGAGCGCATTGTCCGGCAGCGGCGTGGAGGTGGACATCTACGGCCAGAACCTGGACAGCCTGACCACCGCCAGCCAGCAGGTGATGGACCTGCTGAACAGCGTGGACGGCATCGAGAATGTCTCCAACGGGCAGGAAACCGGCGACGAGGAGGTGCATATCGTCATTGATAAGGACAAAGCCATGCGCCTTGGCCTGACGGTGGCGCAGGTGTACCAGCAGATCGCCGCAAAGCTCAGCACCGATACCACCGCAACCACCCTGAAAGTGGGCCGCGATACCTATGATGTGACGATTGTGGATAAGACCGATACCCCGAGCCTGGACGATCTGTTCCAGATGGAGTTCATCACAACGACCACCGACGATGACGGCAACACCGTGAACGAGACCCATACCCTGGGCGAGTTTGCCTCCCGCACCAACGGCAACGCCTATGCGACCATTGCGCGCGAAAACGGCTCCCGCAAGATCAGCGTGACCAGCGATACCGCTGAAGGCTACAACACCACCCTGATCTCCCGTGATCTGAGCTCCCAGCTGGAAGCACTGGACCTGCCAGATGGCTGCACCGCTGAAATTGCCGGTGAAACCACCCAGGTGACCGAGATGATCCAGCAGATGGCCAAAATGATGGCCCTGGCACTGTTGTTTGTCTATTTTGTCATGGTGGCGCAGTTCCAAAGCCTGCTTTCCCCCTTCATTGTGCTGTTCACCATTCCGCTGGCCTTTACCGGCGGCATGATCGGCCTGATGATTGGCGGCGAACAGCTTTCGGTCATTTCGCTCATGGGCTTCCTTGTGCTGATGGGCGTGGTGGTCAACAACGGCATTGTGTTTGTGGATTACGCCAACCAGCTGCGCATTGGCGGGCTGGAGCGCACCGATGCCCTGGTGGCAACCGGCCGCACCCGTATGCGCCCCATCCTGATGACGACCCTGACCACCGTGCTTGCCATGGTAACGATGATCTTCAGCAAGGATGCCGGCAGCGAGATGGGCAAAGGCATGGCCATTGTTATTGTGGGCGGCCTTTCCTATGCAACGCTGATGACCCTGTTTATTGTGCCGGTGATGTATGACCTCTTCTACCGCAAGCCGCCGGTCAACATTGATGTGGGCGATGACGGCATGGATGACCTGCCCGATGATGCGGCCGAGTTTGCCGCAGAATTTGCCGCCCGCCGCGCAGCAGAGGGCAAAAACCAGCCGGAACCCGAAACACCGGATACCGCCGAGCACCGCCGCTTAAAGCTGCCCGGTAAACCCGATACCGAAAACGGGGAGGGGACGCCACAATGACACCAGATATCCGCAAAGAACGCGAAACCGCCCTGTACGAAGCCGCCTTGCGCCTGATTGCCAAGGGGGTAAACCCCGCCGCCATGAAGGTGCAGCAGATCGCGGACGAAGCCGGAATCGGCAAGGGCACCGTGTATGAATACTTTGCCTCCAAGGATGAGATCCTGCAGGGAATGGCCCTGTACTGCTTTGATACCGAGATTGCCCGCATTGCCGTATTGATGGAGCCATGCACCACCCTGCAAGAGCTGGAGGACGCCGTGATGGCCTACCTGCAGGATCTTTCCGGCAACCGGATGGGAACCTATCAGGTGATCGCTTCCAGTATTGGCGCACGGGAGAACCTCCGCGGTATGGACGAGTGTGTGCAAGCCCTGCGTGGGGTGCTGCACAGAACCATGGCAGCCCTGCGGCAAAATGGGGAGATCAACCCCGCCCTGCCGGATGATTACTGTGATCTGGCTCTGCTTTCCGCTGCGGCGGGTGGGCTGATAGGGCTGTGCTATGTTTCCAAGCACTCGGGCGCACTAACGCCCATACAGAACCTGCGCGTGTTGATCCACCGCGCACTGAACCCATAAACAAACAAAAATAAAAGCAATACCGCATAATTCTAAGTGCCGATACGGCGAGCGAGGTGCGGCAGATGCCA
>ERZ826242.924-NODE-924-length-36592-cov-5.170622_pt1 | contig 36592 bp, 32 predicted proteins | sample MGYA00519871_ERZ826242 | MGnify/ENA primary metagenome ERZ826242 (study PRJEB31778, sample SAMEA3449226) | human gut metagenome | biome: human gut; feature: human-associated habitat; material: faeces | place: United Kingdom | collected 2010/2012 ...
CATTGACTGCCTCGTCGATGGTATGCGAGCCCGACATATAATCGCTGCCCCGGTTGAAGTACGCATGGCCCACTGTGCTTCCGTCGTCCCACGTCACATCCACAAAATGCCAGTCGTCCTCCAGCTTGACAATATTCCATGCATGTGAACCTCCGCCTGCCCAGCCGGTCACCACAAAGCTTTCGATCCCAACACACTGAAGCAAATACTGGAACGAGGTGGCATAGCCGGCGCACACAGCCCTGCCTTCCACCATTGCTGTATAAGCCCCCTGATCCCAGACATAAGCCGAATCATAGGTGATATGCCCCGCCAGCGCATCGTGCAGATACTTTTCCTTTATGTAATTGCTTCCGTCCTGAGGTACGCCTGCCAGAAGCTTCTCAGCGGCATCCACAAAAATACGCTTGGTCTCCTCTACCGGAGTATCATACTCGTAAAACACCAGATAAGCGGCAGTGCAAACATCCTCATCAGCACCAACTCCCCAGCCCCAGGAGGATTTGACCCAGAACATCTCGGGATGGTCATTGCGCAGCGTCAAAACCACTAATTTAATGTCATCCTCCGTAATATCCGCGCCCAGACCGACGGCAGACACCATGCGCACCGTATTCGTGCCGTCATACAGCTTCGCCGAAGCAAGCAGTCCATCGTATAGCTTTACCAGTGCTGCACCCTTTTCCATCTGGGCCAGCGCGTTATAGCCATAGCGGGGCACAGATTCGTTATAGTTATAGGTATCCGCCGCATACGCGGCGATCGCGGTTTCCTCCGGTGCATTCTCCGCATCTACCACCGTCGTGATGAATTCACCTGTGACCGGATCCTGCCGTGTCATACGCCACCGCAGTTCGCCCGGCTGCTCCACTCCGGCGGCCAGGGCCTGCACCGGCAGCAGCGTCGCCGCCATCACCAGCGCCAGCAGCCATCCCATAACGCGCTTTTTCATACGCCTCTCCTCCTGTCTCTCTTCCCGCGGCATCCCACCGGGGTACACTACTATTATTGTACCATGCCCGTTTCCCTCCCTCAAGAGAAACATTCCCGGCGGTTTATACGAAATTCAGCACGCGCCTTTGCGGAATCTGACAACAAAACCGGCAGCCCGCCTTATGAAAGGCCGGGCTGCCGGTTTTATCATTCTGCTCTTATGGCTGCTCTTTTACATATTTTGCGATCTTCCGCGCTGCTGTGGGCTGGGAGATGCCCAGTGCCTTTGCCACAGCCATGGAGGTTCCCAGCTGGCAATACGCCTCACGGATGATCTGTCCCTCATAGGCGTCCATTTGCTCCGAAAGGGAGGCACGGTTCAGCAGGCTGGCCTGAATGGCGCTCTGCTCGGCATATTCACTAGGCAGGGAATCCAGGTCGATCATCGTATCCTGGGTGGTGATGACGATCCGCTCGATCATATTACTGAGCTGCCTGGCGTTGCCGGGCCAGCTGTACCGCTCCAGAAAGGTGAGAAAACGGGGACTGAAGGACAGATTCTTTCCATATTTCTGGCAGGCGTCGGTCAAAAATATCTGGGCAAGCGGCAGAATGTCCTCCCGCCGCTCCCGCAGGGGCGGAATGTGGATATGGATGACGTTCAGCCGGAAATAGAGGTCAGAGCGCAGCGTGCCCGCCCGCACGGCCTCGGCGGGATCCTGGGTCGAGGTGGTGATCAGCTGAAAATCCAGCTCGATCTCCTCCTTCGTCCGGGTCCGAAGCATCGAATGGGTCCGCACCAGATTCAGCAGTCTTGACTGTACATGGGGCGACAGCTCGCAGATCTCGTCCAGCACCAGCGTACCGTGGTTTGCCAGCTCCACCTTGCTGAGCCTGCTGTTTTTAAGGGCCCTGCTGTACCCGAAAAACTCCGCCTCGATGACGCTGTCATTCAGTGAGCCGCAGTTGGCCTCTACATAAGCGCCGTTATAGCGATCCGATATGGCGTGGATCGTCTCGGCAATGGTGGTCTTTCCCACGCCGGTCTCACCGCTGATCAGGATGGTGGCATTCGTATTGTTGATGTTGCAGATCAGATCCCAGATCTTCCGCATAGCGTCACTCTTGATCACCAGCTGCGGCGCATAGCTGCGTGCCCGCATATCGGCCAGCTCCTGGGAATAGCGCAGAAGGGAATTCTGCATCTTCTGATAGTTGCGATGGATGGAATTGATCTGCGCCATGGAGACCGTATTGAAGCAGGCCACATACTTCAGCCGCTTAAAATCGTCAAACAAGGGAACAGCCACCGTCATCACATTGGTGTGTACCTGGTTGATGGTCTGTGTGCGGGTGATGCAGCGCTTTTCCCGAATGACCTGCACCGAAATTGATGGGGAAAAAGTGCCGTTTTTCTCCAATTCATACACGGTCTTGCCTACAATGGAGTTATGGGAAAAGCCAAAGTCCCGCTCATAGTTCTCGCTGACCATGCGGATAACGCCGTCAGCATCCACCAGCATCACATCATCCGCCAGCACAAGATTGTTTTGCGGATTGATGATCTCCAGCAGATCCTTCAGGTTCAGATCGTTCCCCAGAAATGCCGTCAATTCATTCTGCATTGCACTTCCCCCTTCTCACTCTATTCATCTTTGATTATAAACGCAACAAAACTGAATAGCAAGTCTTTTTTGTATTTGGCAAACTTTCACAATTTTTGTAAATTCTTTGTTAAAATTAAAATTTTCGCCACTTTTTTACACCTTTTTCTCGACTTTCTTCATTTTATTCAATTTTGAATAGCCGAAATATCGCAGTAGAAAAATCGCCATTTTTTCGGAATTCTTTGTGAAATTTTTGTCTATTGTTTCCAATAATCCCGAAAATAATTCGGTGTTTTATCAATGGAAATATCTGAAATGCATCGCTAGACTTAAAAATGAACAATTCAGGAAGTATATTTTGGATTGGAGGAAAACGAACTATGATGACCGCGAAAGAATACATCGACTCCCTGCGCAAGCTGAACACCCGCGTGTATATGTTCGGCGAGAAGATCGACAACTGGGTGGATCACCCCATGATCCGCCCCTCCATCAACTGCGTGGCCATGACCTATGCTCTGGCCCAGGATCCCCAGTATGAGGACCTGATGACCGCTACCTCCAGCCTGACGGGCCACAAGATCAACCGCTTCACCCACCTGCATCAGTCCGCGGACGATCTGGTGAAAAAGGTGAAGATGCAGCGCCTGCTGGGCCAGAAGACCGCCAGCTGCTTCCAGCGCTGCGTGGGCATGGACGCCTTCAACGCCGTCTATTCCTCTACCTACGAGATCGACGAGAAGTACGGCACCCATTACCACGAGAACTTCAAGAAGTTCCTGGTCTACGTCCAGGACAACGACCTGACGGTGGACGGCGCCATGACCGACCCCAAGGGCGACCGCTCCAAGGCACCCCACGATCAGGCCGACCCGGATATGTACGTCCATGTGGTGGAGCGCCGCCCCGACGGCATCGTGGTCTGCGGTGCCAAGTGCCACCAGACCGGCTCCATCAACAGCCACTGGCACATCTTCATGCCCACCATCGCCATGGGCGAGGCCGACAAGGACTATGCTGTGTCCTTCGCCTGCCCCACCGACGCCGAGGGCCTGTACATGATCTACGGCCGTCAGTCCTGCGACACCCGCAAGATGGAGGAGGGCTGCATCGACGTGGGCAACGCCAAGTTCGGAGGTCAGGAAGCGCTGGTGGTTCTGGATCACGTCTTTATCCCCAACGAGTACATCTTCCTCAACGGCGAGTATGAGTTCGCCGGCACCATCGTGGAGCGCTTCGCCGGTTACCACCGCCAGAGCTACGGCGGCTGTAAAGTCGGCGTAGGCGACGTGGTCATCGGCGCGGCGGCACTGGCCGCCGAGTACAACGGCGTGGAGAAGGCCAGCGCCGTCAAGGACAAGCTCATTGAGATGACCCATCTCAACGAGACCCTCTACTCCTGCGGCATCGCCTGCTCCTGCGAGGGATGCCCCACCAAGGCGGGCAACTACCAGATCGACCTGCTGCTGGCCAACGTCTGCAAGCAGAACGTCACCCGCTTCCCCTATGAGATCGTGCGTCTGGCCGAGGACATCGCAGGCGGCCTGATGGTCACCATGCCCAGCGAGACCGACTTCAAGTCCGACACCGTGGTGGGCAACAACGGCGAGACCATCGGCGAGATCTGCAACAAGTTCTTCGCCGCCCGCGAGGGCGTCAGCACCGAGGATCGCCAGCGGATCATGCGCTTCCTGGAGAACATGTGCCTGGGCGCGGCGGCTGTGGGCTACCGCACGGAGTCCATGCACGGCGCAGGCTCTCCTCAGGCCCAGCGCATCATGATCGCCCGCCAGGGCAACATCCAGGAGAAGAAAAAGCTGGCCAAGAACATCGCCGGTATCCAGAAGTAAGAGGGCATCATGGACAAGAAGCAAGCGTGGCTCCAGCTGGTGCGGGAAAAGTCGGCGCACTATCTGAATCTGCACGACGGCGGCTTTGACGAGAAAATGCAGGCCCATCTCGTGGACTGCGATTACGAGGCGCAGACCGTCACCTACGCCTTCCCCACACAGGGCTGGCAGATCAACGAGAAGGGCGGCATCCACGGCGGCGCTATCGCCGGGATGTTCGATACGGCCTTCGGCGTGGTGGCCAACTTCACCGCCGGGGACAACGAGGCCACCACTACAGATATGACGGTGTCCTTCCTGCGGGGCGTGGATTTCGGCATGGAGCTGCACCTGAAGGTGTTCATCGTCAAGGCGGGCCGCAGCCTCATCCGTCAGCGGGCAGAGCTGAGCGACGCCGCCACCGGCAAGCTGCTGGCCACCGCCAGCGGCAGTTGGATGCCACTATAAGCACAACAACACAGCAAATGATCAATAGGAGAATGTGTTATGGATTTTAATTTGAGCAAGGAACATCAACTGATCCGCAAGATGATGGCTGCCTTCACCGAAAATGAGGTCAAGCCCATCGCGGCGGAGACCGACCGCACCTGTGAGTATCCCCGCGAGAACATTGAGAAGCTGTTTGATCTGGGCGTCATGGGTATCTGCGTGCCGCAGGAATTCGGCGGCGGCGGTGCCGATCCCCTGGCCAGCGCCATCTGCATTGAGGAGCTCAGCAAGCAGTGCGCCTCCACCGGCGACATCGTAGCCACCCACAACGGCCTGTGCTGCGACCCCATCATGAATTACGGTACCGCCGAGCAGAAGGCCAAGTATCTGCCCATGCTGACCACCGGTCACCATGTGGGCGGCTTCGCCCTGACGGAGCCCAATGCCGGCTCCGACGCCTCCAAGGGACAGACCGAGGCCCGTCTGGAGGGCGACCACTATGTGATGAACGGCTCCAAGATCTTCATCACCAACGGCTATGTGGCCGACGTATTCGTGGTGTTCGCCATGACCGACAAGACCAAGGGCACCAAGGGCATCTCCGCTTTCATTGTGGAGAGCAGCTTCCCCGGCTTCTCCGTGGGTAAGCATGAGGAGAAGATGGGCCTGCACGGCAGCCCCACCGCCGAGCTGGTGTTCCAGGACTGCATCGTTCCCAAGGAGAACCTGCTGGGCCGCGAAGGCAAGGGCTTCTCCATCGCCATGGCGACCCTGGACGGCGGCCGCATCGGCATCGCCGCACAGGCGCTGGGCATCGCCGAGGGCGCACTGGCCGAAGCCATCAGCTACACCAAGGGCCGCGTTCAGTTCGGCAAGCCTATCAGCAAGTTCCAGAACACCCAGTTCACCCTGGCGGACATGGAGCTGGGCTGCGAGGCGGGCCGCCTGCTGACGTATCAGGCCGCCATGGCCAAGGCCGAGGGCAAGCGCTACACCAAGCAGGCCGCCATGGCCAAGCTGTTCTGCTCTGAGCACGCCATGAAAACCACCACCAAGGCGCTGCAGATGTTCGGCGGCTACGGTTACACCAAGGACTATCCCATGGAGCGCATGATGCGGGACGCCAAGATCACCGAGATCTACGAGGGCACCTCTGAGGTGCAGCGCATCGTCATCTCCGCGAATATGGGTCTGTAAGGGGGGCAAAACATGAAAATCTTAGTTACGGTAAAGCAGGTTCCCGATACCTCCGGCAAGGTGGCCGTGAACCCCGATGGCACGCTGGATCGCGCATCCATGCAGACCATCATCAACCCCGACGACCTGAACGCCGTCGAGGCTGCCCTGTCCCTGAAGGACGAGCTGGGCTGCAAGGTCATCGCTTTCACCATGGGTCCTCCTCCCGCAGAAGGCATGCTGCGTGAGCTGATGGCCATGGGCGTGGACGAAGGCGTCCTGGTGACCGCCCGCGAGTTCGGCGGCTCCGATACCTACGCTACCTCCCAGATCATCGCCGCCGCCATCGACACCTACGGTGTTGAGGCTGACGATATCATCCTGGCTGGCCGTCAGGCCATCGACGGTGATACCGCCCAAGTGGGTCCCCAGATCGCCGAGAAGCTGGGACTTGCGCAGGTCTCCTATGTGGGGGCCATCGAGAAGGACGGCAGCACCCTGAAGGTACGCCGCATGCTGGAGGATGGCTATATGACCATCCGGGTCAAGACGCCCTGCCTGCTCACCTGCGTCAAGGAGCTGAATCAGCCCCGTTATATGAATATCCGCAGTATTCTGAGCGCTTATGCCAAGCCGCTGACCACCATGACCTACGAAACGCTGAAAGCGCACCCCCTCATTGATAAGAGCACCATCGGCCTGCAGGGCAGCCCCACCAACATCTACAAATCCTTTACGCCGCCTCAGAAGGGCGTGGGCAAGATGCTGACCGGTGACAGCCGCACCGCTGCCGCGCAGGCAGTGGACGTGCTGGCGGCCAAGCACATCATCTAACATTCACAAAAATGCACCGCCAAGAAGGCATTGCGCAGGGGCCGATGCCCTCATCGGTCCACCGTATAGCGAAAATGCCGCCGTTCACCGTGCGGGACGATGCAGGCATCGCCCCCTGCAAACAGTGCGGCAGGCGACGCAAACCCCGAAAGCTGAATCTAAAGAAGGGATACATAAAAATGGCTTTTAATAGTGCTGATATCGGCGCGTTCAAGAACGTTTGGGTATTCTGTGAACAGCGCCAGGGCGTGATGATGCCCACCTCCTTCGAGCTGATCTCCGAGGGCCGTAAGCTGGCCGACGAGTTGGGCGCGGAGCTCTGCGGCCTGCTGCTGGGCGACAATGTGGACGGCCTTGCCAAGGAGCTGGGCGGCTACGGTGCGGACAAGGTCTATGTCTGCAGCGATCCCCTGCTGAAGGACTATACCACGGATGGCTATACCAAGGTCATTGTGGATGTGGTAGAAGCCCTCAAGCCCGAGATCCTGCTGTTCGGCGCCTCCAACATCGGCCGTGACCTGGCGCCCCGCTGTGCGGCCCGCCTGCACACCGGTCTGTGCGCCGACTGCACCCATCTGGACGTGGAGCTGGGCGGCTATGTGAATTTCCTGCGCAGCGCCTCCTCTCTGGATGTGGACAATGTCAACTTTGAAAGCGCCCAGTTTGACGTCAAAACGAATCTGAAGATGACCCGTCCGGCCTTCGGCGGTCATCTGATGGCCACCATCGTCTGCCCGCGCTTCCGTCCCGCTATGGCCACAGTGCGTCCGGGCGTGATGCAGAAACGGCCCTTTGACGCTGCCGCTGCCGAAAAAACGGTGGTCGAGCATCCGTCCTTCTCCCTTTCCGCCGCCGACATCCACACCGAGGTACTTGAGACCGTCAAGGCCGCCAAGAAGCTGGTGGACCTCATCGGCGCGGATATCATCGTCTCCGTCGGCCGCGGCATCTCCTCCGATGTAGAGAAGGGCCTTGCCCTTGCCGCGGAGTTGGCCGGGGAGCTGGGCGGCGTGGTCGGCTCTTCCCGCGCCGTTGTCGACGCCGGTTGGCTGAGTGCCGATCACCAGGTGGGCCAGACCGGTAAAACCGTCCACCCCAAGGTCTATATCGCCCTGGGCATCTCCGGCGCCATCCAGCACAAGGCCGGTATGCAGGATTCCGAGTGCATCATCGCCGTCAACAAAAACGAGACCGCGCCCATCTTCGAGGTTGCCGACTATGGCATCGCCGGTGATCTGTTCAAGGTGGTACCGGAAATGATCGCTCAGATCAAGGCTCAGAAGGCTGCCAAGTAACAAGAGTTTTTCCCCCTAAAAATAATCAGAAAGGAATACGCAATTCAGATTGCAGGTACGAATTATGATGGATTATAACGCTCAGGTAAAGCATTGGGATGACATTCAGATTGGCGATGTCTCCACGTTTTCCAAGACCATGACCGAAACGGATATGATTTTGTGGGTCGGCCTGACCGGTGACATGAACCCCGTTCATATCGACAAGGAATACGGAAAAACCACGCGCTTCAAGGATGTTATCGTCCCCGGTCTGCTGGTGGCCGGTCTGATCTCCACCGTGATGACGAAGGCCACCTTCGGCAACGTTTACTCCGGCCAGACCCTGAAGTTCCTCAAGCCCGTGTATGTGGGCGACACCATTACCGCGGTGGCCACCGTGGTGGACAAGCTGGAGGAGAAGCACCGCGCCGTCATCAAAACCGAGTGCTTCAACCAGAGAGGCGAGCTGGTCATCGTCGGTGAGGGCCAGGAGTACATCATGTAATTGCTTTTTGCGATAGCAAGGAGAGTATTATGAGCATTCAAGTTATTACTGCCAAGGACGCCGCCCAGCTGGTATTTGACGGCGCGACCGTCTGCTCGCAGGGCATGGGCGGCAACGATGTGGCCGAGGAGCTGATGCTGGAGCTGGAAAACCGCTTTCTGGCCACCGGCCATCCCCAGCATCTGCGCTGGATCCACTCCTCCGGTCAGGGCGACAGCAACACCCGCGGCCTGAACCACATCGGCCACGAGGGCATGCTGGATTGGATCATCGGCGGCCACTACAACCCCGCGCCCCGTATTCAGAAGCTGGTGGTGGAGAACAAGATCCAGGCCTACAACTGGCCCCAGGGCGTGATCTCCGTCATGTTCCGTGATATCGCCGCCAATCGCCCCACGGTCAGCCGCATCGGCCTGCACACCTTTGTGGATCCCCGGCTGGAGGGCGGCCGCCTGAACAGCGTGACCACCGAGCAGATCGTCAAGCCCATCACCATCGACGGCGACGAGTTCCTGCTGTACAAGCACCCGGAGCATCTGGACTTCGCGCTGCTGCGCGGCACCTATGCCGACGAGCGCGGCAACATCTCCCTGGAAGAGGAAGGCTGCTATCTGGAGTCTCTGCAGGCGGCACAGGCCGTGCACAACTCCGGCGGCAAGGTCATCGTCCAGGTGAAGGAGGTGGTAGCCGCAGGCTCCATCGACCCCCGTCTGGTGCATATCCCCGGCATTTTCGTGGATTATGTCATCCCCGTCGCTGACATGAACAACCACATGATGACCTTTGACGAAGCCTTCAACCCCGCCCTGTGCGGCAGCTGCAAGCGTGTGATCCACAGCGAGGTGGACGCCCGCGGCGGCGGCCTGTCTGCCAAGGACATCATCAGCCGCCGTGCCGCCATGGAGCTGAAGGGCCATTCCGTGATCAATCTGGGTATCGGCGTCCCGGAAGGCGTCGGTGTTGTGGCCGATCAGGAGGGCATCCGTGATCAGCTCACGCTGTCCATCGAATCCGGCCCCGTGGGCGGTATTCCCTCCTCCGGCGTGGCCTTCGGTACCTCTTTGAATCCCGAGGCGATCCTGGATCAGTCCACCCAGTTCGACGGATACACCGGCGGCAGCCTGGATATCACCTTCCTCGGCCTGGCCGAGGCGGATCGTATGGGCAACATCAACGTATCCAAGTTTGGTGCCCGCGTTTCCGGCGCCGGCGGCTTTATCGACATCACCCAGTCCACCAAAAACGTCGTGTTTTGCGGCACCTTTACCGCCGGCGGCTTAAAGACCGCGGCGGAAAACGGGAAGCTTGTCATCGTGCAGGAGGGCAGAACCGCCAAGCTGGTGGAGCAGGTGCAGCAGATCACCTTCAACGGCCCCTATGCTGCCAAATGCGGACAGCATGTGCTGTACATCACCGAGCGTGCCGTATTTGAACTGCGGCCCGAGGGCATGACCCTTATCGAGATCGCGCCCGGCATCGACCTGCAGACACAGGTGCTTGACCATATGGGCTTCGTACCCCGGATCGCTGACGATCTGAAGCTGATGGACGAACGCATTTTCCGTGATGAGCTCATGGGACTGAGCTCACGCGGTTAAGTAGATAAAAATTTTAAGGAGGAACACAATGAAGAAGTTTTTCGCACTGATCCTTGCGCTCGTAATGACCCTCTCCCTCGTTGCCTGCGGCGGCGGTGACGCGGGAACGAACGACTCCGGCGACGGCCAGGAGATCCTGATCGGCAACCTGCTGCCCCTGTCCGGTTCCGCTGCCTCCCTTGGCAAGATCGGCCAGCAGGCCCGCGACATGGCGGTTGAGGAGATCAACGCAGCCGGCGGCATCAAGTCCATGGGCGGCGCGCAGATCAAGATGATCTATGCCGACTCCAAGGGCGACTCCGCCGAAGGCGTTACCCAGACCGAGAAGCTGATCACCGAGGACGGTGTGCAGCTGATCACCGGCTGCTATCAGTCCGGCGTGGCTATGGCCTCCACCGAGGTGGCCGAGCGTTATCAGATCCCGTACTTTGTCCCGGTACCCTCTGATGATCAGATCACTGCCCGCGACATGAAGTATGTCTTCCGTCTGGCTGAAAAGACCTCCTGGCGTAACCGTGACCAGGTCGCCTTCATCAAGGACATGGCCGAAAAGACCGGCACCGAGATCAAGACCTGGGCCATCGTGTACGAAAGCTCCTCCTGGGGCCAGGGCGCACTGACCGCTCTGCAGCAGTACATTCCCGAGGCCGGCTATGAGATCGTTCTGGACGAGCCCTTCAACACCGGTACCACCGACCTGACCCCCGTGGTTCTGAAGGTCAAGGAAAAGAACCCCGACGTTATTCTGATGGTCGCCTATGTGTCCGAGGCCGCTCTGATGACCAACAGCTTCATTGAGCAGGGCGTCTCCCCCAAGGCTTTCATCGCCACCTCCGGCGGCTTTGCCGACCCCACCTACTTCGACCTGACCGGCGACAACTGCGAGTATTTCTTTGATATCTCCACCTGGGAGCCCGACGTCAACCGTCCCTTCTCTGAGGAGACCAACGCCAAGTTCAAAGAGAAGTACGGCTATGCCATGAACGCCGAAGCGGTCAAGGCTTACTCCGCTATGTACATCATTGCCGACGCTCTGGAGCGTGCCGGCACCACTGACGCCGATGCCATCTGCGCCGCGCTGGCTGAGACCAACCTGACCGAAGGCCCCCAGCAGATGTACTCCTCTGAGATCTCCTTCGACTCCACCGGCCAGATGGTCAACGCGCCTCTGGTCATCTCCCAGTTCCGCAAGGTCGACGGTGTGATGTCCCGCGTTACCGTATGGCCCGCCGAGGAAGCCCGTGTCGACTGGGAGCCTGTATTCCCCTACGGCGCGGAATGATCTGATATCTCCGCTGCGTACCCCTCTCTCTTGCAGGGGGCGCTGATGCGCCCCCTGCACCGACTCTCTGAATGAAGGATGTGATTCTATGTCATTGATGCCGTCCATTGTGAACGGTATTAGCATGGGAGCTATTTACGGTTTGATCGCCATGGGCCTGACACTGATCTTCGGTACCATGCGCGTAACAAACTTCGCCCATGGCGCATTTATGATGATCGCCATGATGATCGCGTATACACTGTGGGGCCTGACCGGTATCAACCCTTACCTGCTGATCATTTTGGTCGGCCCGCTGATGTTCCTGTTCGGCTATGCCACACAAATGATTTTGATCCGCCCCGTTCTGGCGGCGGAAAGCGACAAGAACGACCCCATCAGCGTTCTGCTGCTGACAGCCGGTTTGTCCATCGTTCTGGAAAACCTGGCACTGATGATCTTCGGCGCCGACTACCGTATGGCGCAGACCAGCTTCTCCAACGCGACTTTCACCTTCGGTAATGTGACCTTGAGCGCAGCCCGTTTCTACGGTTTGATTATTACCTTGGCCATCAGCGTCGGCTTGTGGATCTTTCTGCAGAAAACAGAGACCGGGCGCCAGCTCCGCGCCACCGGTCAGGATCGCAACACCGCTGCTTTGATGGGCATCAACTCCGAGCGGATCTTCGCCATCGCCTTCGGCATCGGCACCGCTCTTCTGGCAGTAGCCGGTTTGGTACTGCTTCCCTTCTACTATGTGTCTCCCTCTGTGGGCAATGTGTTCCAGACCCGGGCCTTCATCGTGGTGGTGCTGGGCGGTCTGGGCAGCGTTCCCGGAGCACTGGTAGGCGGCATCATCATTGGCCTGATCGAGACCATTGCGGCCCAGTTCATCACGGCATCCATCACCAGCGTTATCATCTATCTGGTGTTCCTGGTGATCCTGTTCGTGAAGCCCTCCGGTCTGTTCGGTACAGAGAAGTAGGTGACAGAGTATGCAATTAAAATTGACAAAGAGCCAGCAGATCAAAAAGTGGGCTTTGATCGCCGTCGGTTTGGCTATTTTTTGCGCCCTGCCCTTCCTGCTGGGTAAGGCCTATTACATCCATGTTGCCATTATGTGTCTTTTCTGGGCGTATATGTCCACCGCCTGGAACATGCTGTGCGGCTTCTCCGGACTGCTGTCTCTGGGACACGGCATCTATGTGGCCATCGGCGCGTATGTGGCCACGATCCTTGTAAACAACTTCAACATCACCCCGCTGGTCGGCCTGGTGGTGGCCTGCGCCATCGCGGCGTTGGTGGCGGTTCTGATCGGCTTCCCCATCTTCAACCTGCGCGGCGCCTATTACGCCCTGTCCTCCGTGGCTATCGGCGAGGGCGTGGTGGTGCTGCTGACCAACTTCCGCGAGTGGAAGATCAGCGACGACCTGATCATCAAGATCGGCGGCGCCGAGGGTCTGACCATGAAAACCATCAACTCTCCCCTGTTCCTGCAGTGGAAGAGCAAAATTCCCTATTACTTCATCATCTTAGGGTTGCTGATCATCTCCATTCTGGTATCCCGCGCCATCAAGCGCAGCAAGCTGGGCTTCCAGCTGCAGGCTGTGAAGGACGATGAGGACGCGGCCCGCGCACTGGGCATCAACGTCCGCCGGGTGAAGCTGATCGCCGCCGGCATCAGCGGTGCGTTCACCGGACTGGGCGGCGTGTTCTACGCATTGATCGTCCGTTTCCTGGAGCCCGCAGCCGTAGCCAGCGGTGCCACCATGTCGAACCAGATCGTTTTCGGTGCCATCGTCGGCGGCAGCGGCACAGTCTTTGGTCCCGCCGTGGGCGGCCTGATCCTGAACCTCGTCAGTTCCGTGATCCAGTACTTCCTGGGCGGCTCCGTGCAGGGTCTGCATCTGTTCATTTACGGTATCATCATTGTGGTGATCATTCTCTTCAAGCCCACGGGCATTATCTCCGTGTTTGAAAAGCTGTACTATAAATACCTCGGCATCACCATCTCCGAGGGACTGGACAGCGAGAGCGCAGAAGCTTCGGAGGGAGGTGCCATCAATGGCGAATAAAGTACTGGAGACAAAAGATCTGACCATGCGCTTCGGCGGCCTGGTGGCCGTGAATTGCCTGGACCTCTATGTGGACGAGGGAGAAGCCGTTGGTCTGATCGGCCCCAACGGCGCCGGCAAGACCACCGCCTTCAACATGATCTCCGGCGCGTACAAGCCCTCAGACGGCAAGGTGTTTTTCCTGGGTGAGGATACCACCGGCCTTCCTGCGGCGACCATGTGTAAGAAGGGCGTTGGCCGTACCTTCCAGGTCGTAAAGCCCTTTGGCGATATGAGCGTGCTGGAAAACGTGATGGTGGGCGGCTTCGTCCACACCAGCAAGACAAGCGAGGCCCGCAAGATCGCCGAGGACGTCCTGCGCCTGGTGGGCATGCATCACATTGCCAACCGCAAGGCCAAGGACCTGACCCTGCCCCAGCGCAAGCGTCTGGAGATCGCCAAGGCATTGGCCACCAAGCCCAAGCTGTTGCTGCTGGACGAGGTGCTGGCCGGTCTGAACCCCACCGAGATCGAAGAAGCGATCGAGCTGATCCATCGGATCAATGATTCCGGCATCAGTATTCTGATGATCGAGCATGTGCTGCAGGCGACGATGGCGATCTGCTCCCGTATCTATGTGCTGGACTACGGCAAGCTGATCGCAAACGGCTCGCCCCAGGAGGTCACGCAGAATCCCGATGTTATCAAGGCTTATTTAGGTGATGACTATGAAACTGCTAACGATTAACAACTTGAATTCCGGCTACGGTGATGTTCATGTGCTGCGTGACATCTCGCTGTATGTTGAAGAGGGCGAGATCGTCAGCATCGTGGGAGCCAACGGTGCTGGAAAGACCACCCTGATGAAAACCATCTCCGGCCAGCTGACACCTTACAGCGGCGAGATCCTTCTGGGTGACGAGCATATGGAAAAGCTCCCCGCCCACCAGATCGCCGCAAAGGGCATTATTCAGGTGCCCGAAGGCCGCCGGCTGTTCCCTCAAATGACGGTGTACGAGAATCTGCTGATCGGCAGCACCATGAAGCACGTCCGCGCTGACCGTCAGAAGAATATCGAGCGCATCTATACCCTGCTGCCCCGCTTGAAGGAGCGTTCCAATCAGCTGTCCAAGACACTGTCCGGCGGCGAGCAGCAGATGCTGGCGATTGGCCGTTCCCTGATGGAGAATCCCCGCATCCTTATGCTGGACGAGCCTTCTCTGGGCCTGTCTCCGCTGCTGGTCTCCACCATTCTGGATCTGATCAAGACCATCGCCGAGCAGGGCACCACCGTCCTGCTGGTGGAGCAGAACGTCAAGCAGGCGCTGAAGCTGAGCAAGCGCACCTACGTTCTGGAAAATGGCACCATCGCCATGGAGGGCAGCTCTGAGGAGCTGATCTCCAATCCCCATGTTCAGAAGGCCTATCTGGGCCTGTAAGAATAGTTCCTCTTCCTCATACCCTTCAGAGAGCGTGAAGCCGGCGTGCTGCTTTTGCGGCACGCCGGTTTCACATCCTCATATATTGCAGCTCTCCGCGCAGCGCGGCGAGAATACGGCAAAAGCACCGTCCGGTATTCACCGAACGGTGCTTTTCATATCTTTATGTTCGCTTGTTCTTCTTGGCAGCCTTGTTGGTCTTGGCGATCTCCTTGAATTTCTCCCGCTTGGCCTCCAGATATTTGCTGTTGTCCGCCGCAGATCTGTTCTCAGCCTTCAGCTTGCGGAAGGAATTCCACCGGGCGGCGTCCAGGGTGCCGTCCGTCAGGGCCGCCTGAATGGCGCAGCCGGGCTCCGTGGTGTGGGTGCAGTTGGAGAATCTGCAGGCGTGGGACAGCTCCTCCAGATCCCGGAAGGCCGCGTCGATGCCCTCGCCGCTGTCCCACATGCCCAGCTCACGCATGCCCGGCGTGTCGATCAGAAACGCGCCGTTGGGCAGAGCCAGCAGCTCGCGGTGGGTGGTGGTGTGCCGCCCCTTGTCATCCGTTCCGATGGCGCCGGTGGCCATGCTGTCGCTTCCCGTCAGCTTGTTGATCAGCGTGGATTTTCCCACGCCGGAGGAGCCCAGGAAGGCCACCGTCTTGCCGGGGACAATGTAGGGCAGCACCGCCTCATAGTCGCCGCTCAGGGACGAGATGGCCAGGATCTCCACGCCGGGAGCGGCACCCTGCACCTGGGCGATCATGCCGTCCACATCCGGGCACAGATCCGCCTTGGTGAGCACCACCACCGGCGCGGCGCCGCTGTCGTAGGTGACGGAGAGGTAGCGCTCCAGGCGGCGGAGGTTGAAGTTCTGGTTCAGCGACATGCAGATCAGCACCGTGTCGATATTGGCGGCCACCACCTGCTCCTGTTTGGCGCTGCCGGCGGCCCGCCGGATGAAGCAGCTCTTCCTTGGAAAGAGGCTGCGGATGACGGCGGGATCGTCGCCCTCCGGCCACTGGGCCAGGACATAGTCGCCCACCGCCGGATAGTCGGAGACGGTCAGCGCCTCGTACCGGTATTTTCCGGAGACGGACGCCTGCTTGACCGCCGTTCCGTCGCTGATCCGATATAATCCCTTTTCCTGAGAGATGACTCTTGCGCGTACTTCGCTCATGCCGTCCCTCCCTTTACCACAGGTCTTTTACCGTGTACAGCTTCGCGGGGAACTGATGGCGGCTGTTTTCCTGGATCGTAAAGGCCGCGTCCAGCCCCTCACGCTGCGCCGCGGCGTATAGCTGCTTCGCCAGGGGCAGGCAGTCCTCGTCATCGGCACCGCAGAAAATCCGCAGGGCGATCTTTTTCTCCCCGATGGCGCGGATCAGTGCCTCCGCCTGCTCCTCCAGGAGCGGGATCCACGGGCTCTGCAGGATCAGCATATCGCAGCGCGCGGCGGTAAACATGACCGCCCGCAGCAGCATGTCGCATCCGGCGGAAAAGCCGCCGCAGACGAATTTCTGATAGCCCGCACCCTGCAGCTTCTCCATGGCATCGGCCACCGGCAGATAGGACGTCATGTCGTAGCTCCAGCGATACGTTCCGTAGCCGTCCGGCTCGGCGCTCTGGATGGTCTCCAGCTGCCAGCGGTCATCCCCCGCCAGCACCGGCGTCCAGTCGCCGCGGGCGGTCTCTCCGTTCTGGGTGTTTCCGTGTACGGCCAGCAGCAGATCATCCGCCGTCTTCGCTTTCCACGAGAGCACCGCCTCCGTCCTGGAGACGGCCTCCCCGTAACGGGCGTCGGAAACGGCCTTCAGGGCGCGGAACGCGGGGTCGTTCTCCAGCGCCGCCAGGTCGTCGTCCACCAGCACCTCCGGCCGGTACCACCAGCCGTGATCCTCGATGGCCTTCCGCAGCCAGTCCAGCGCCGCCTCCGGCATATCCGCTCCGCCCGCCAGGCAGGCCAGGAAGTAGAAGGTCTGGGGCCCGCAGGCTTCCGGCTCCTTCTCATAGGCATCCAGCAAAAAACGGTATGCCTCGGCATACCCGTTCTCGGCAATGGACAATGTAGTTTCTAACAAATCGTTCTCTTTTTTCAGATTCAATCGCGTTTCTCCTTTATAATCTTCGATATATAATAATCGATATATAATATATTATACTACGTTTCCCGTTCTCCGTCAACTCCCCCGCCGCAACTGTAACCAATTTGTAGCCATATAAAAATATCCCGGAAGACGCTGTCTGCGTCTTCCGGGATATTCAGATCAAGATGAAATTATTCCCACTCCACGGTGGCAGGGGGCTTGGAGGTGATGTCGTAGCAGATGCGGTTGATGTGCTTCACCTCGCCCACGATGCGGTTGGACACCTTGTCCAGCAGCTCATAGGGCAGGCGGGACCAGGTAGCGGTCATGAAGTCCTGGGACTGCACGGCGCGCAGGGCCAGGGTATAGTCATACGTCCGCTCGTCGCCCATGACGCCCACGCTGCGCAGGTCGGTCAGCACGGCGAAGAACTGGCTGGTGGTGCGGTCAAGACCCGCCAGCTTCATCTCCTCACGGAAGATGGCGTCGGCATCCCGCAGGATGGCCAGCTTCTCCTCGGTGATGTCGCCGATGACGCGGATGGCCAGGCCGGGACCGGGGAAGGGCTGGCGCCACACCAGCTCGTCAGGCAGGCCCAGCTCGGTACCCAGCTGGCGCACCTCATCCTTGAACAGGCGGCGCAGAGGCTCCACGATCTCCTTGAAGTCCACGCAGTCGGGCAGGCCGCCCACGTTGTGGTGGCTCTTGATGACGGCGCTCTCGCCGCCCAGGCCGGACTCCACCACATCGGGATAGATGGTGCCCTGGGCCAGGAAGTCCACAGCGCCGATCTTCTTGGCCTCCTCCTCGAACACACGGATGAACTCCTCGCCGATGATCTTGCGCTTGCGCTCCGGCTCGGTGACACCGGCCAGCTTGGCCAGGAAGCGGGGCCCGGCGTTGACGCGGCGGACGTCCACATGGAACTGGTGCTTCATCACCTGCTCCACCTGATCGCCTTCGTCCTTGCGCAGCAGGCCGTGATCCACGAAGATGCAGGTCAGTTGATCGCCCACGGCGCGCTGCAGCAGGGCAGCGGCCACGGAGCTGTCCACGCCGCCGGACAGGGCCAGCAGCACGCGGCCGTCGCCGATCTGACGGCGGCACTCGGCCACCGCCTCCTCCATATAGGAGGCCATGGTCCACTCGGGGCCGAAGCCGCAGATGGTGTACAGGAAATTCTTCAGGATCTGGGTGCCGTATTCGGTATGCAGCACCTCGGGATGGAACTGCACGCCGTAGAGCTTCTTGTCGGCGCACTGCACCGCTGCGTGAAGGCAGCCCTCGGTGGAGCCGATGATCTCGAAGCCGGGCGCCAGGCGCTCCACCTCGACGCCGTGGCTCATCCAGTAGACGGCCTTTTCCGGCACGCTGTCAAACAGCGGGGATTCCTTGTGGGTCAGCTCCACCTTGCCGTATTCACGGGTCTCCGCCTTGCGGCACTGGCCGCCCAGCAGGTGCATCATCAACTGCTCGCCATAGCAGATGCCCAGCACGGGGATGCCCATCTCGAACAGCGCCTTGTCCACCATGGGGGCGTTGGGCTCGAACACGGTGGCGGGGCCGCCGGTAAAGATCAATGCGTCGGGGGCAAAGGCGCGGATCTCGTCCATGGACATGCGGAAGGATTTGATCTCACAGTACACGCCGCACTCGCGGACGCGGCGGGCCACCAGCAGGTTATACTGGCCGCCGAAGTCCAGAACCAGAACTTTCTTCATCTCAGTCATCCTCCCGGAAGATAATGCCGTTCTCGTCGGCGGATTCGATGACGGCCAGGGCCTTGTAGGGGATATCCGGCATGGCGCGGAACTTGTCGCCGCCGCCCTGGAACCCCTTCTCTACCGCCACGCCGATGCCCACCAACTGGGCGCCGGCCTTCTTCACGATGTCCACCAGGCCGCCCATGGCGTAGCCGTTGGCCATAAAGTCGTCGATGATCAGCACGCGGTCATCCTCGCTGAGCCACTCCTGAGACACCAGCAGGGTGACCTTCTTCTTATAGGTATAGGAGAAAATTTCACTCTGGATCAGGCCGCTTTCGATGTTGTCGCTCTTGGCCTTCTTGGCAAACAGCATGGGAACGCCGTACCTCTCGGCACACACGGTGGCCAGCGCGATACCGCTGGCTTCGGCGGTCAGCACCACCGTGGCCTTGCTGGTATCGAAATACTTGGCAAATTCATCCGCGATATCGCCCAACAGCTTGGTGTCCACCCGGTGATTCAGAAATCCGTCGATCTTGATGATGTTACCCGGCAGCACCTTGCCCTCGCGGCGAATGCGTTCTTTCAACTGCTCCATGGGAATAATCCTCCTTATATATAGTTTGCTTCTATCATAACCCGCCGGGAAATAAAATACAACTGACAAATACCCTAACAATCCCGTCGTAAAAATGGGCATTTTGACACTTCATACAAAGAAAAAGCGCACCTTATCAAAAGCATAAGGTACGCTTTTCGCATTGGCTCAGAAATGGAACACCACGCCCACCACGGCGGCCACGCCGATGAACACGATGGGGTGCAGCTTCTTCGTAAAGGGCACCCAGCGGGTCAGCACCAGGATCACCGCCGCCAGGGCCAGCTCCTTCCAGCGGAAGAAATCCAGTCCGGAGGCAGAGGTATCCACCAGGCTCAGCAACACCACGCCGATACCGGCAGAGGCCACCATGGCGGTGGAGGCGGGGCGCAGACCGTAGAAGGCAGCGTCCACATACTTATTGTTACGGAAGGCCTTCAGGAAGCTGGCGATGATCAGGATCACGATGACGGAGGGCGCCACCAATCCCAGCGTGGCGACTACCGCACCCAAAATGCCGCCGGTCTCAAAGCCCACATAGGTGGCCATGTTGACGCCCACCGGGCCGGGGGTAGATTCGCTGACGGCCAGCATGTCCGCCAGCTGTGCCTGGGTGAACCAGCCGGTGCGGTCGGCCATATCCGACAAGAAGGGCAGCGTGGCCAGGCCGCCGCCGATGGCGAACAGACCGGTCTTGAAAAACTCGTAAAAAAGACGCAGATAGATCATTTCCTGGCACCTCCCACATTACGGATGATGATGCCCGCCACAGCCGCCGCCAGCACAAACAGCACGGGAGACAGATCCGTCAGCAGCGATGCCGCCAGCACCGCCGCGAAGATCAGCGCGCCCCACACGTCCTTCACCGCGCCCTGCCACAGCTTCAGCGTGGCGTTGAAGATCAGCACGCACACGCAGACGCGGATACCGGCAAAGGCGTTCTGTACCCACTCCAGATGGGAGAAGCTGGTGATCAGCCCCGCCAGGGCCGTGATGATGAGCAGGGACGGGAACACGATGCCCAGCGTGGCCACGATGCCGCCCCAGACACCCTTGCGCTTCTGGCCGATGAACGTGGCGGTATTGACGGCGATGATGCCCGGCGTACACTGGCCGATGGCGAAATAGTCCGTCAGCTCCTCGTCGGTGGCCCAGCCCTTGTTCTCCACCACCTCACGCTGCAGGATCGGCAGCATGGCCATGCCGCCGCCGAAGGTCATGACGCCCACCTTGGCGAACGTCAAAAACAGATCCAACAATTCCTTCACTTGAAAAACACCTCTTTTGTATGATGATCTCTTATTCCGCGTAGCCGTACATGCCCCGCACCGACACCTCGCCGCAGCGCAGCGTCTCCACCGCGCCGTTTTCGTGCCGCACCACAAGGCCGTACTGCCCGTCGATGTCCAGGGCCGTCACCGTCTCGCCCGTCTGTAAAATGCGGGCCTGCCGCCCCAGATTCAGGCATAGCTGCCGGTATTCGTCCACATACGTCTCCGGTGCGCACAGATGGCGGAACGATTGCCGCAGCGCGTCCACCAATGCCGTCTCCAGCGCCGCCTGATCCACGTCATAGCCCTCCGCCGCCAGCGAGGTGGCCAGTACCGCCACCTCCGGTGAGAAATCCTCCGGCCGCTGCCGCAGATTGACGCCGAGGCCGATGACTACATGATCCACGCCGCTGCCGGCAAGGGTCACCTCCGTCAGGATGCCCGCCAGCTTTTTCCCATGCAGCGCCAGATCGTTGGGCCACTTGATCCGTACATCCGCCCCGGTGACACGGCGGATGGCCAGCGCGGCGGAGGCGGAGGCCATGGCCGTCAGGGGCAGCAGACCCTCCGGCGACGCCACGGGCCGCCACAGCATGGAGAGATACAGCCCCAGGCCCTCCGGCGACTCGAAGCCCCGGCCCATACGGCCCCGGCCCGCCGTCTGCCGCGCCGCGATGACGGCGGTGCCGTCCGGCGCGCCCTCCTGTGCCAGCGTCTTGCATACGGTATTGGTGGAATCCACCGTGTCATAGCGGTAGACCTTCGGCTGTTCCATGGCGGTCGCCTCCTCTCGTTCGTGGCCCATATTACCACGTTTTTCCCCATCCGTAAAGCAAAAAAAATCGTCAAGCGGCTTGACAGCACCGCTGTCAGCGGGGTATCATGTCTCCAATCTTTTCCATTTCAGGAGGCTGCCATGTCTGCACGAAAGCTGGTCTATACCGCGCTGTTTGCCGTCCTTACGGCTGTGGGCGCGTTTCTGCGCATCCCACTGGGCGTTTCATCCATCACGCTGCAATTTCTGTTCACCGCCATGGCGGGCGTGCTGCTGGGCCCGGGCTGCGGTGCGCTGAGCCAGGGCGTCTATGTGGCGCTGGGACTGATCGGCCTGCCCATCTTCACCACCGGCGGCGGCTTCGGCTATGTGCTGCAGCCCACCTTCGGCTTTCTGCTGGGGCTGATCCCCGCCGCCGCCATCATCGGCGCCATCAGCGGCAAGAGCACCTCTCCCCTGCGCATCGCCCTGGCCTGCGCGGCAGGACTTGCGGCACTGTACGCCGTGGGCGTGCCCTATATGGCGCTGATCCTGAACGGCTATATGGGGAAAAATATGTCCCTTTCCGCCCTTTTATGGGCCGGAATGATCCCCTTTCTGCCGGGTGACGCCATCAAGATCGCGGTGACGGCCCTGCTGTGTCCCCTGCTACGCAAGCGGGTAAAGGGACTGCGCTGAGGCGTGTGTATTTACAACGCCGCCGGTAAATGCTATAATGATAGGATAAACTTGTAAAGGAACGACGGTCTATGGAGCTTCACGCCAAGCGTGTCCGCGCACAACTGAATCTGTTCAAGCCCATTATGACGAGCTGTTCGCTGGAGGCCAGCCGGAAGGGGCAGGATAAGCTGGGCGAGCTGATGACCGCCCTGCACCGGAGTGAGATCATGGCCAAGGACCACGATTTCCAGCGCTTTCAGGGCGCGTGGATCATGCCCCAGGATCAGCGGCGCAGCGGCGTGGTGCTGTATCTCCACGGCGGCGGCTACACCTGCGGCAGCCTGGAATACGCCAAGGGCTTTTCCTCGGTGCTGGCGGCGGAGTGCGGCGTGCGGGTGTTCTGCGCGGCGTACCGTCTGGCCCCGGAGCACCGGTATCCCGCGGCGCTGGAGGACGCACTGGAGGCGTATCAGTACCTATTGAAAAAGGGCTACGCGGGCCACCAGATCCTGCTGTGCGGTGAGAGTGCCGGCGGCGGGCTGATCTACGCCCTGTGCCTGAAGCTGAAGGCGCTGGGGCTGCCCCTGCCCTGCGGCCTCATCGGCATCTCGCCCTGGACGGATCTCACCGGCAGCGGAAGATCCTATGAGGAGAACCGGGAGGTGGACCCCTCCATGTCGCCGGAGCTGCTGCAGTTCTATGCCAAGTGCTATACCGACGATCCCGCCGATCCCCTGTGTTCGCCGCTGTTCGGCGATGTGACGGGCTTTCCCCCGTCGCTGCTGTTCGTGGGTGGGGACGAGGTGATGCTGGACGACACCCGGCTTCTCCACGAGAAGCTGCTGAAAAGCGGATGCCGCAGCAAAATGATCGTGGCGCCGGAGCGGTGGCACGCCTATGTGCTGTACTGCCTCAGCGAGAATATGCCCCAGGACTTTGAGACCATCAACCGCTTTATGGACAAGGTGCTGTCCCCCGCCCGGAGCCTGCGGTGGATGAAGCTGGACAACGCCGCCAAGATCTATCCCGCCGCCAAGCGGCGGAACTGGAACAACTTCTTCCGCATCTCCGCCACCCTCACCGAGCCGGTGGACACGGCGGTGCTGCGCAGCGCGCTGGACGTGACGGCCCGGCGCTTCCCCTCCATCGCCGTGCGGCTGCGGCGGGGCGTATTTTGGTACTATCTGGAGCAGATCCCCCATCCCCCCGCCATCCAGGAGGAGAAGAGCTGCCCCCTGGCCCACGTCCCCTTCCACGAGGTGCGCCAGTGCGCCTTCCGGGTGCTGGTCTATCATAACCGGTTCGCGGTGGAATTCTTCCACGCCCTGACCGACGGCACCGGCGGCCTGACCTTTTTCAAGACGCTGCTGGCGGAATACCTCAGCCAGAAGCACGGCCTGACCATCCCCGCCGGGGACGGCGTGCTGGGACGGCTGGAGGAGCCGGACGAGGAGGAGTTGGAGGACAGCTTCCTGCGCTATGCCGGAAGTGTGAAGGCCAGCCGCAGGGAATCCACCGCCTGGCACCTGACCGGTACGCCGGAGAAGGACGGCTTCAAGGATCTGGTGACCATGATGGTGCCCGCCGACGCGCTGCGGCGCTGCGCCAAGGCCCACGGCGTCACGGTGACGGAGCTGGTGTGCGCCGCCATGATGCAGGCCATCTGCCGCCTTCAGGCGGAAAAGGTGCCCCAGCGCAGCCGCCGCAGGCCGGTGAAGGTGCTGCTGCCGGTGAACCTGCGGAACCTGTTCCCCAGCCGGACGCTGCGGAACTTCGCCTCGTATATCACGCCGGAGGTGGATCCCCGGATGGGCGACTACACCTTTGACGAGATCTGCGCCGCCGTCCACCACCGGATGGGACTGGAGAACAATCCCCAGACCATGCGGGCCAAATTTGCCGCCAACGTGGCCAGTGAGCAATCGCCCCTGCTGCGGGTGATGCCGCTGTTCATCAAGAATCTGGCCATGAAGGCGGTGTTCGACACGGTGGGTGAGTGCAAGTCCTGCCTGTGCCTGTCCAACCTGGGGGTAGTACACCTGCCGGAGGTGATGGCCCCCTATGTGGATCGGATGGATTTCATCATCGGCGTACAGGCCAAGGCGCCCCACAACTGCGGCGTTCTCACCTGGAACGGCACCGCGTATATCAACTGCATCCGCAGCATCCAGGAACCGGAGCTGGAGCTGCATTTCTACCGCGTCCTGCACCAGTTGGGCCTCCCCGTAAGGGTCGAGAGCAACCAGCGCTGACGGACAGCGGGAAAGGAGCGTATCATGTATTGTGTCAAATGCGGCGTAGAGCTGGCGGACAGCGAAAAGGTTTGTCCCCTGTGCGGCACGCGGGCCTTCCACCCGGATATGCCACCCCAGCAGGGGGAGCCCCCCTATCCCCCGGATCCGCGGCCCCATATGGAGGAGGTCAGCCGCTCCGGCGTGCTGTTTATCCTGACGGTGCTGGCCCTGCTGCCGGCGGTGCTGTTCATCCTGTGCGACTGGCGCATCAACGGCACCATCGTCTGGTCGGGGTACGCCTCCGGCGGCGTGGCGCTGCTGTATATCATGGTGGCGCTGCCGCTGTGGTTCCGCCGCCCCAACCCGGTGATCTTCGTGCCCATCGACTTTGCGGCCATCGGGCTCTATCTGCTGTATATCAACTTTGCCACCGGGGGACACTGGTTCCTCTCCTTCGCCTTCCCTGTCACCGGAGCCATCGGCCTTCTGGTGACGGCCATGGTGACACTGCTGCGGTATCTGCCGGGCGGCCACCTGTATGTGGTGGGCGGCGGGCTGATCCTCTCCGGCGGCCTTGCGGTGCTGATCGAATTTCTCATCAACCTGACCTTCCGGCTCCACGAGACCTTCTTCTGGTCCCTGTACCCGCTGGCCGCCGGGGTGATCCTGGGCGGCATGCTGCTGGCGGTGGCCGGCTGCAAGCCCCTGCGCCAATCCCTGCACCGGAAGTTTTTCATTTAAAATCATGCCGCTCGAGCGGCATACCTCAACTCTTCACTTTTCACTCTTCTCTTTTCACTGATCAAAAAATACCGTGTACCCAGTTGGGTACACGGTATTTTTTAATCTAATGCGTCATGGCTGTTGAATACGTCGCTGATGCTGCCATAGGGGTCGGGATGGCTCTCCGGCTCCGGCTGCGCGGCGTCGAAGGAGCCCTTCATCTTCAGCTCCTGCCACTGCTCCTTGGTGATCAGCAACTGCCGGGGCTTACTGCCCTCAAAGGGGCCCACGATGCCCCGCTCCTCCATCTGATCCACCAGACGGGCGGCCCGGGAATAGCCCAGCTTCAAGCGCCGCTGCAGCATGGACACGCTGGCCTGTCCCGTCTCCAGGATGACCTCCACCGCAGCGCCCAGCAGCTCGTCGCAGCCCTCGCCCTCGTCAGCGGAGGGTGCGCTGCCGCCGGAGGACTTGCCGCCGCCCTTGTCGCTCTGCTTCATGACCTCCTCGATCTTCTCCATGACCTCGTCGGAGTAGTCGGCGGTGCCGCTCTCCTTGACGAAGTTCACCACGCGCTCGATCTCCTCGGGGGTGATGAAGCAGCCCTGCACACGGGTGGGCTTCTGGTTGCCCAGGGGGAAGTAAAGCATGTCGCCTTTACCCACCAGCTTTTCCGCACCGGTGGTATCCAGAATGATGCGGGATTCCAGCGACGACGCCACGGCGAAGGCGATGCGGCTGGGGATGTTGGCCTTCATCAAGCCGGTAATGACATCGGAAGAGGGACGCTGGGTGGCGATGACCAGATGCATACCGGCGGCACGGCCCATCTGGGCCACGCGGCAGATGGATTCCTCCACCTCCTTGGCGGCCACCAGCATCAGGTCGGCCAGCTCATCGATGACCACCACCACGGTGGGCAGCTTCTTCAGCTCCGGGTCACTCTCACACAGGGCGTTGAAGCCCGCCAGATCCTTCACGCCCCGCTCGGAGAACATCTTATACCGCTTCATCATCTCGTACACCGCCCACTGGAGAGCGCCGGCGGCCTTCTTGGGATCGGTGACCACGGGGATCAGCAGATGGGGGATGCCGTTATAGGGGGCCAGCTCCACCATCTTGGGATCCACCATGATGAAGCGCACCTCGTCGGGGGTAGACTTATACAGCAGGCTGACGATCAGCGAGTTGGTACATACGGACTTACCGGAGCCGGTGGTACCTGCGATCAGCACATGGGGCAGCCGGGCGATGTTGCCCACGATGGCGCTGCCGCCGATGTCCTTGCCCACGGCGAAGGCCACGGTGCTGGGATGATTGGTAAACTCCCGGCTCTCGATCACATCGCGGATACGGACGGCGGTGACCGCCTTGTTGGGCACCTCGATGCCCACGGCGGAGATCTTGCCGGGGATGGGCGCGATACGCACGCCGGTGGCGCCCAGCGCCAGGGCGATATCGTCGCTGAGATTGGTGAGCTTGCTGAGCTTCACGCCCTGATCCAGGGTGAACTCATAGCGGGTGACGCTGGGGCCGTGGACCACCTCGCCGGGGTGAGCGTCCACGCCGAAGGAGGCCAAGGCCGACGCCAGCCGCTGGGAATTCAGCCGCAGCTCCGCGCCCACCTCCTGATGGTTGTCGTCGGTGTTCTCGTCCAGCAGCGTGATGGGGGGATAGCGGTAGGCCTCCTCCCCCTCGGCCAGCTCCTTCTCGATGGCCTCGCTGACCTCGGCGGTGGCGGTCTCCACCTCCGCGCGGACGGCCTCCTTCCGCTGCTTCTCCGTCATGGGCTCCTTCACAGGCGCCGGGGCCGGTTCAGGCTCCGGCTGGGGTGCGGCGGGTGCGGACGCTTCCGCCGCCGGGGTGGCCAGCGTGGGATCCAGCAGTTCCGCCGGGGTCTTCACGTCGCCGGTGCGGCCCCGGAACAGGCTGCCGCCGGGGGACTTCAGTGCCGCGGCCTCGCGGCTGGGCTCCGCCGTCTCGTCGTCCAGCGGAATGTCGATATTGGGCCGTCGCTTCCGGGTAGACGGTGTAATGGGTTCTGCCTTTACAGGCTTTGCAGGGACTTCGTCCTCGTAATAGTCGTCCTCTTCATCGTCCCACCGGGCACGCTCCTCGGCCCGGCGCTTCATCTCGGCGATCAGCGCTGCAGGCTTCACCTGCAGCGCGCCCAGCACCGCCAGCAGCGTCAGCAGGATGGTCAGGATCAGCGACACCACGCGGCTGAGGAGGGCCTCCGCACCCACCGCCAGCGAGCCGGACACCACGCCGCCGCACAGCAGCGACTGGCCGTCCTTCCACATGGGCTTGATGTGCTCCAGATCGAATCCGTAGGGGCCCCGGGCCAGCAGCAGGTGCAGCACCATGCCCACCAGCACCGGCAGCAGCAGCGTGCAGACCAGCCGCAGCTTTACCGGGCGGCCCTTGTGGTTCACCAGCAGGATCCCGGCGTACAGCAGTGCCGGGGCCGCCAGCCAGTAGCCATAGCCCACGCAGCCCTTCAGGACGTTTGCCAGAAACGTCAGCAGAATGGCATCCACGTTGAAGTATGTCACCAGCACGCACAGCGCCAGCAGCAGGCACACGATGCCGCCGATGATCCGGGCCTGGGCGTTATAGGCGGGAGGCGGCGGCGCGCTGCGGCGCTTGGCCGTGCTCTTTCCCTTTCCGCCGCTCCTGGCGGAGGACGATGCGGTTTTTTTCTTGGGTGTATTCGCCATAGCTTACCTCACTTGATGGCGTTGAGCAGCAGGGTCAGCAGACCCGCCGCCCAGCAGTAATACGCAAACGCGCCGAAGCGGCCCTTCTCCGCCACCATGCGCAGCAGCCGGATGCAGGCATAGCCCACCACCGCGGCGGTGACCACGCCCACCAGATACATGGGCACCTCCGCCCAGACGATCCCGGCCTCGATGGCGTCCTTCAGGCTGAGGATATTGGCGCCCAGCACGGCGGGGATGGACAGCAGGAAGGAGAAACGCACGGCGAACTTCCGCTCGAAGCCCATGAAGCAGCCGGTGGTGATGGTCATGCCGGAGCGGGAGATGCCGGGCATGGTGGCGATGGCCTGGCCAACGCCCACCACCAGCACATCCACCAGCGTGGCGCTGCGCTCGGTTTTGCGGCCTTTGCGCACCAGGTCGCAGGCGAACAGCAAAAAGCCCGTCACCACCAGCGCCGCGCCGATGAAGATCATGTTATTGCTGAGGGCCTGCACCTTCTTATGGATGGGCAGGACGGCGAACAGCGGCAGCGTGCCGACGATGATCAGCAGGATCAGCCGCCGGGCGGGCGGCACCTGCTTGGGCGTGGTGCCGTGGGCCAGATCACTGACGCCGTGGATCAGCTCCATCACCATGTCGCAGATGTCCCGCCAATAGGCCACGAACACCGCCACCAGCGTGCCCAGATGCAGCAGCACGTCGAAGAACTCCGGCACCTCGGCTTTGATGTTCAGCAGATTCTGGGCGATGGCCAGATGGCCGGAGCTGGAGATGGGCAGGAACTCCGCGAGGCCCTGTATCAGACCCAGCAGGAAGGAAGAAAAATATGTCATAGAGTCACCTCATGTCATATCCGAATACTTTTTGTCATATCCGGCATGGAAATTACTGTTTGTTATCGGTTATCGTGGAAGATATCAAATATAGTATACCATATCTATGAAAAAAATGCCACTGTTATTTACAGCAGGGCCATGCAAAAAGAGAACGCCGGGGCGTTCTCTTTTGTGCTATTCGGTTTCTTCCTCCACAGGCGGCCAGATCTGTATACTGGTCTGCCACTTCTCATAGCAGCCGTTCGTATTCCACTCGTGCCACAGCGTCAATGCGTCCCGGAAGGGATAGACCGGCTTCGTCTGTCGGGCGTAGTTGCACCAGCTATACAGCGACGGCAGCTCCGGCGTCAGCATTTCGGCATCGTACAGGAGATAGGCCCGAACATTTCCGCTGTGATTCATCCGCGACCACTCCGCGATCATGCCGGTGTTCTGTGTGGTGCCGAAGATGTTGGTGGTCTCATAGCTGCCGCTCTCCACCGAGTAGAAGTCCGCCGCATAGGACTGGCCGTCCTTTTCGCACAGCAGGCGGCCGCTGTACCATCCGCCGGGGCTCCACGACTCCTCGTTGCCCTGCCACACAGGCCAGATCTCCATACCCTCCGCAAGGCAGTCTCCGAACGGCCGGTCGATCGCCGCATAGTGCAGCACGACAGCCCGCTGTCTGCCCGCTTCCTCCACCAGCACCACCACATGGGTCACAAAGCCCTCATAGAGATCGTACACCCGATAGGTATAGCGGTAGCTGCCGTCCGGCTGCTTCTCCGCACTGCTATACTCCCAGCGGGGCGGCGGGTCCTCGTTCCACACCGATGTGGTGACCTCGCGGTAGGTCTCGTCCTCATACAGAGGCTCTGTCTCCGTATACACCTTCACCGCGCCGGACATGTGCGCCGCTTCCTCCGCCGTCAGGTCGTCCAGCACCTGCTCCGGAAAGCCCAAGTCCAGCAGCTCCGCCCGGATAGTCTCGTCCTGGGGCGCGTCGTCACGCACCTGCCAGTTCATAGGATACCGCTGACCCAGGAACATGGCCAGCAGCACCGCCGCCAGCGTCAGCCCCAGATAGCCCCACAGCACCGCCGTCGAGGGCAGGCGCACCGGCGCGGCGTGGATGGCGTAGCCCGTGTCCGCGAGAGAGCGGGCCAGCTTTACCAGATTCCGCAGGATCACGATATACGCGATCAATAGCGGCAGCACCGCCAGCCAACCGCTCAGCTCCAGGAAGGCCAGCGCGCATATCACCGCGTAGAAGATCACCAGCGCACCGGCGGCAGGGGCGGCGGGTTTTTCCGCGCCTGCTGCACGGGATACCCCCACCATGCCCCGCCACAGGCAGCAATACAGTGCGAACGTCATGGCCATGACCGCATAGGCCGGGATGTTTTTCACATCCACCGGCAGAGCCGCCAACGCGAAGGACGCACTGCGCACCGAGGCGATGGCGATGGACAGCCGCCAGCACCATTGCAGGGCCCGGTTCTCCTGCCGCAGGGTGCGGAAGCCCAGCACCAGCAGGATACCGCCCAGGGCAGGCAGGATCATGTCCAGATACAGGAAGTTGAAGGTGATGGTGGTCAGGCCCATGCCCCACAGCACCAGCCACATGGCCTCCCGCCATGGGTTCACCTCCGCCATGGCCGGGGGCAGAGCAGAGGCGTTCTCCCGCAGCATCTGATCAAAACGCAGATCATCACTCACAGAAGTCACCTCCCAACAGCCGCCGCAGCTTTTGCCGCAGGCGGTACAGCCGCCCCTCCACCGCCCGCTCCGTCAGGCAAAGCTCGGCGGCCATCTGGGCGGTGGACTGGCAGTAGTAGTATTTGCGATAGAACAGGCTCCGCTCCTCCGGCAGCAGACCCGCGATGGCGGCCTGCAGCCGCTGCTGGCGCTCCCGGCGCAGCAGCTCCTCCTCGGCGCTGCCGCCGGTGTGGGGCACGGTCTCCTCCAGCGGCGCATCCATCCGGGCATGGCGGGCGCGGTTCAGGGCGGCGTTGCGGCTCAGCACCGTCAGCCATGCTTTCAGCGCACCCTTGTCGCCGTCAAAGCTGTCCGCCGTCTGCCAGATCTTCAGGGAGATGTCGGCATAGCACTCCTCCCGATCCCGCTCATCCGTCAGGATGGGCCGCAGGATGTACCGGATCAGCGGCCCGTACTGCCGCAGAAGCGCATGCAGCGCGGCCTCGTCGCCGCCCGCGATCTTTGCCATCAGCGTCCGCTCGTCCAACCGTATCCCCTCCCCTCCGGATGCTTCTCTACTCTATACTACACCATTTTCACCCAAAACCCACGGAAAGTTTTCGAGACAGGAAACAATACAGGCAAAATGGTGCATAGGCGGCGGGGTGTAGTCACCCCGCCCTACAAAGGAACCCGTCCAAGCTGCGTAGGGCGGCATGACCACATGCCGCCGCGGTGCTCGATATGATCCTCATGACAAAACGGCGCGGCCATAGCCGCGCCGTTTTGAAGCTTTATTTCTCCCGGATCATATGATAGAACACGCCGTCTCCCGCCGGGGTGGTCTGGCGGATCGGCTCTCCCACAATGCGGAAGCCCGCCTTCTCATAGCACCTGACGGCCCGTGCGTTCCACGTTCTGACCTCCAGATACAGGGGCTTCCCCGGAAAAAGGCTCTGGGCGATGTCCCACGCCATCCGGGTCATCTGCTGGCCGTACCCCTTGCCGCAGCAGGCCGGGTCTGCCCCGATACCGAAGAAGACCTCCGTCTCCTCCTCATAGAGATTGATGAAGCCCACCAGCGCCGCGCCGTCATAAAAGGAATAGAAGTTGTTCTTCTGGTTGGCAAAGCCCACGCCGCGGGCCTTCTGGGCCTCATAGGCATCGCTGTTGTAGATGGCGTATGCGCCGTCATACTGCCACGCGGTGATGCGGTATTTCTCCTCTTCGGTGGTCTTGTGATAGGTCAGCATAGGTTCTCCTGTGGGATCGTTGTCTGCGACGGCTTTTCCGGTATACGGCGGGGCGTCGAGGACGCCGCCCCCTACAAAAAGCAGCCTTGTCAGCTTACTTCATCTGCTCCAGCGCGGCGCGGGCGGCGGACTGCTCCGCCTCCTTCTTGCTGTGGCCGGAGCCCAGGCCGATGACCTGGCCGTTCAGCGTCACCGCCACGGCGAACACCTTGGCGTGATCCGGGCCGCTCTCGGACACCGGCTCATAGTGCAGCACCTGGTTGGGCTTGCGCTGCACCAGCTCCTGCAGCTCGGTCTTGCAGTCACGGCGGCGGCTCTCCACCACCTCCTCCTGCTCCTTATCCAGCAGGATGCGATGGATCAGCGCGCGGGCCTTGTCGATGCCGCCGTCCAGATACACCGCGGCCAGCACCGCCTCCACCGCGTCCGCCAGAATGGACGGACGGCGGCGGCCGCCGCCGCTCTCCTCACCCTTGCCCAGCATCAGAAAGTCGCCCATATGCAGGCTTTGCGCCACCTCGTGCAGGCTCTCCTCGCACACCAGCGCGGCGCGGATGCGGGTCAGCTCGCCCTCCGGCAGGTCGGAATGCTTGCGGTACAGAAAGTCCGCCGACACGAAGCCCAGCACCGCGTCGCCCAGGAACTCCAGCCGCTCGTTGCTGGCGATGCCCATGCTGCGGTGCTCGTTGGCGTAGGAGCTGTGGTACAGTGCGCCCCGCAGCAGCTCCGGATCGTTGAAGCGATAGCCCAGCCGCTCCTCCAGTTGATGTAAAGTTTCCATGCTTTCCATCCCTTTCCGGGCCGTCGCCCACAGGATCCCACGGTGTGGATCCCATGGGCGGTGGCCCAAAGCAAATTTCCGAAAAGAAAACCCCACATCGGTGGGGTTTTCTTTCTATGTACAAGTATCACTCGATGTGGCTGCTGAGATAGCGGACACAATCGCCTACAGTCTTCAGGGACTGAAGATCCTCTTCATCGATCTCGCCGATGTCGAATTCCTCCTCCATCGCCATCACCAGCTCCACCAGATCCACGGAATCCGCGCCCAGGTCGTCCACAAAGGAACTGTCCATGGTCACTTCGTCTGCATCAATGGCAAACTGCTCCGCGATCAGATCCTGCATGGTCTTGAAGATCGTCTCCGGTGTCATAGGAAGTTATTCCTCCTTTCAGATTGCGTTATCTTGGAAAATAATACGGCAATCCTATCACGCTGTCAATACCTTTTTCGTAAATTTCTCGTGATTTAGGCATTGACGGCCATTTCGTCCACATGGGCGGCGATCTCGTCCACCAGGCCGCTGGCGGCGACCTCCTTCGCCTGGCCGATGGCATTTTCGATGGCCTCGTCGTTGGAGGAGCCGTGGGCCTTGATCACCGGCCTGGAGATGCCGATGAAGGCGGTGCCGCCCACCTTGTTGGGGTCGAGCTGCGCCTTGAAGGCGTTCAGCCCCGGCAGCACCATGGCCGCCGCCAGCTTGGTCAGCAGGTTCTTCTTGAAAATGGCTTTCAGGGAGCTTCCGACGTAGGAGCCGATGCCCTCGATGGTCTTCAGCATCACGTTGCCGGAGAAGCCGTCGGTCACCAGCACGTCGCAGCCGCCCTTGATAGCCTCCTTGGCCTCGATATTGCCGATGAAGTTCAGCCGCTCCTGCTTCAGCAGCAGCTCACGGGTCTGACGCTGAAGTTCGGTGCCCTTCTCCGCCTCCACGCCGATGTTGAGCAGGCCCACCCGGGGATTTGCGATGCCCAGCACATGGCTGGCGTAAAAGCTGCCCAGATAGGCGAACTGCAGCAGGTACTCCGGCGTACACTCGGCATTGGCGCCGCAGTCGATCAGCACGCAGCGGCCGGTGGTGGTGGGCATGACCGGCGCCATGGCGGCCCGGCGGATGCCCCGGATGCGCTTGGTGATCAGGGTGGCCCCGGTCAGCAGCGCGCCGGTGGAGCCGGCGGAGATGAAGGCGTCGCCCTTACCGTCACGCAGCAGCGTCAGGCCCACGCCCATGGAGCTGTCCTTCTTCCGGCGGAACACCGTAGCGGGATCGTCCTCCATGGTGACCTCCTCGGTGGTGGGCACGATGTCCATGCCCTGGGGCAGCTCATTGACGCCGCACTGGGCCAGCGCGTCACGGATGGCGGCCTCGTCGCCGGTGAGGGTGATGTCCACACCCCAGCGCTTCTGTCCCCGCACCGCGCCCTTGACGATGGCCAGCGGCGCGTTATCGCCGCCCATGGCATCTACGATGATCCTCATTTGGCCAGTACCTCCTCCCGGATGGCGTCGATGATGGCCAGCGACCGCTGGCTCAGCTCCGCGTTCTTGTTGCGCTTGCCCTTCACCCGGTGGTCAAGGGGCGGAATGATGCCGAAGTTGATGTTCATGGGCTGGAACTCCGCCACGGACTCGTTGCTGACGTACAGGCCCAGCGCGCCGATGGCGGTCTCCCGCGGGAAGTCGATGGGTGCCTTGCCCAGCAGCCGCCGGGCCAGCTCCACGCCCGCCAGGAATCCGCTGGCGCAGGACTCCACATAGCCCTCCACGCCGGTCATCTGTCCGGCAAAGGCGATGCGGGGATTGCTCTTGAGCCGGTAGTACCGGTCAAGGAGTCGGGGAGAATCCAGATAGGTGTTGCGGTGCATGACGCCGTAGCGCAGGAACCGGGCGTCACGCAGGGCGGGGATCATGGAAAACACCCGCTTCTGCTCTGGCCATTTCAGATGGGTCTGGAAGCCCACCAGGTTGTAGATGGTGCCGTCAGCGTTGTCCTTGCGGAGCTGCACCACGGCGTAGGGATCCCGGCCCGTCTTGGGGTCCGGCAGACCCTTGGGCTTCAGCGGGCCGAACCGCAGGGTATCCTCACCCCGGCGGGCCATGACCTCCACGGGCATACAGCCCTCGAACACGTTCTTATCCTCAAAGCCGTGGACCTCCGCCTCCTCGGCGGCGGTCAGCGCCTGCCAGAAGGCCAGATACTGCTCCTTGTCCATGGGGCAGTTGATGTAGTCCGGCGTGCCCTTGTCATAGCGGCTGGCAAAGTAGGCGCTGGTCATATCCACACTGTCAAAGGCCACCAGCGGCGCGGCGGCATCGAAAAAGTGCAGGGTGTCGGTGCTGCCGAACAGCGCCGACAGCTTGTCCGCCAGCGCGTCGGAGGTCAGGGGGCCGGAGGCGATGACCACATCCCCCTCCGGGATGTCCGTCACCTCCTCGGCCACCACGGTGATGTTGGGGTGGCTGCGGATGGCCTCGGTCACCATGGCGGCAAAGCCGTGGCGATCCACCGCCAGCGCGCCGCCGGCAGGCACCGCCGTGGCATCGGCGCACCGCAGGATCAGGCTGTCCAGCCGCCGCAGCTCCTCCTTGAGCAGGCCCACGGCGTTTTCCAGGCCCGCGCCCCGCAGGGAGTTGGAGCAGCACAGCTCGGCAAAATCATCGGTCACATGGGCGGGGGTACGCTTAATGGGCTTCATCTCCCGCAGCGTCACGGGGATGCCCCGCTGGGCCAACTGCCACGCGCACTCGCTTCCGGCCAGGCCCGCGCCGATCACAGTTACATGGTTCATTCCGCGCTGCCTTTCTCCGCCGTCTTTTTGGCGGTGGTCTTCTTGGTGGTGCTCGCTTTCTTCGTAGTGGTTTTCTTCGTTGTAGTGGTCTTTTTCGCGGTAGTGGTAGTTTTCTTGGCCGCCGTGGTCTTGGCCGCCGTCTTTTTGGCGGCAGGCTTCTTGGCGGTCTTTTCCTCAGCAGGCGCTTCCGCCGTTTCAGCAGCAGTCTCGCCGGCCTCCGCAGTGGTGTCCTTCTTGCGGTGATAGCCCCGCTTGTCCTCCGGCAGGAAGTTAGCGCACTTCTCATTGACGCAGAAGGGCTTGCTGAAGCCGCGGCCCGCCCGCTTAAACATGGTCTGGCCGCACAGAGGGCAATCCTCCTTGGTGGGCACATCCCACGTCATGAAATCGCAGGTGCGCTCGCCCTTCTTGTTGTTGGTGAACTCACAGCAGTAGTAGGTATACTGCTTGCCGGAGGTCTTGCTGGTGCCGCTGCGCTTCATAAGCCGTCCGCCGCACTTGGGGCAGCGGCCCGGCATCTCCACCACCAGCGGCATGGTGAAGGTACACTCCGGATAGCCGGGGCAGGCCAGGAACGGGCCGAACCGGCCCTCCCGCTCCACCAGGTTGCGGCCGCACACGGGGCACAGCTCGTCGCTGACGGTGGGCTCGGGGCGGATGTAGTCGCCCTGCTCGGCGTCGGTCAGATGCTGGGCGAAACCGTCGTCATAGAACTGGCGCAGCACCTGCTTCCAGGGCAGCTTGCCCTCCTCCACGTCGTCCAGCCGCTGCTCCATATTGGCGGTGAACTTCAGGTCGGCAATATCGGCGAAGTACTTCTCCATCCAGGTGGTCACCGCCTTGCCCAAATTGGTAATGAGCAGGCTCTTGCCCTCCTTCTTCACATAGCGGCGGTCAAGGATGGTGGACACGGTGGGGGCATAGGTGGAGGGACGGCCGATGCCGTTTTCCTCCATGGCCCGGATCAGCGCCGCCTCGGTATAGTGGGCGGGCGGCGTGGTAAAGTGCTGGCCCGGCGCAAAGTCCTTCAGCGTCAGGGCCTCCCCCTCCTTCAGGTCGGGCAGGGCAGGCTCCTTCTCCTCCTTGTCGTCATCATCCCGGCTCTCCTCATACACGGCGGTATAGCCGGAGAATTTCAGCTTGCTGGCGGTGGCCCGGAAGAGATGACGGTCGGCGGAAATGTCCACGGACACGCTGTCATACACGGCGTTTGCCATCTGGCTGGCCAGGAAACGGCTCCAGATCAGGCGGTACAGCCGGTACTGCTCCGCCGTCAGGTCGCCCCGGATGCTCTCCGGCGTCAGCTTCACGTTGCTGGGGCGGATGGCCTCGTGGGCGTCCTGGGCCCCGGCCTTGGTCTTGTACTGGCGGGGCGCGGCGGGCACATAGCCCTTGCCGTAGCGCTCCTGGATGAAGCCCCGGGCGTCTGCCTGGGCCTCGTCGCTGATGCGCAGCGAGTCGGTACGCATGTAGGTGATCAGACCCACGGTGCCCTCGCCGGTGATGTCCACGCCCTCATAGAGCTGCTGGGCGATGG
>ERZ826242.930-NODE-930-length-36402-cov-4.578645_pt1 | contig 36402 bp, 37 predicted proteins | sample MGYA00519871_ERZ826242 | MGnify/ENA primary metagenome ERZ826242 (study PRJEB31778, sample SAMEA3449226) | human gut metagenome | biome: human gut; feature: human-associated habitat; material: faeces | place: United Kingdom | collected 2010/2012 ...
CCATAGCCATGGAAGAATTCCTCCTTTATAGAATCAGGTGTAACCTGGGGGTGATCAGAACGGCAGGTCGCCGTCCTCCTCGTCGATCTCGGCAAATTCGGAACTGCCGCCCACAGGAGCGGTGTAGCCGCCGGTGGGTGCGCCATAGGCCGGAGGAGCGGAGAAGCTGCTCGATGTTTCGCATGGCCTCATCCTGGCCTACGCTGTACATGTTGGTAGATCCACCGGTAAACCGGCCGATTTCCCGTCCGTCCTCCAAACGAAACAGGCACAGCCGTGAGCGCGTGCCGCCGCCGTCGATTCCAAAGCCGATCTCACACATGGATGTCACTGCTCCGCCATTTCATTGAGCCACCGCTCACAGACCATCAGCATGCGGGGCAGATGGAAAAAGCCCTTCCACTTGCCGCCCTTGAGGCCAAAGACCGGACGGCCCTCACGGTCCAGGTAGCCGTACCATTCGCCGTATTCGTGATCGGAAAAATGCTCGAAGGAATAGTTGTGCAGGCGCTTGAACCAGTCCAGATGCTCCTGCCGTCCGGTCAGCTTGTGCGCCAGCAAAAAGGCGTTGATGGCCTCGGCATGTACCCACCACAGCTTCATCTGGGATTCCAGCTTGTCCGTGGGATAGCCCATGTAGTCCTGATAATAGAACAGCCCGCCATATTCCTTGTCCCAGCCGCGTTCTACGACCCAGAGCATGATCTCCGCTACATCATCCACCATGTCGCGACGGCCCATGTCGTTTGCCACGTCCATGATAAACCACAGGTTTTCCAGCGCGTGCCCGGGATTGAGCAGGCGGCCCTCCATCACGTCAAACAGATGCCCGCCGTCCGGCAGCACACGTTCAAACACGCACTTGCGCTCACGGTCCACATGGCGGCGGAAGAACAGGTCCAGATTCTCCTCCACGATGGGGTTAAGCTCGGCATCAGGGACAAAGCCACGCAGCTCACGCGCCATCATCATCTGGATCATGGGCATCGCCATCGCGCACAGGTTGCGCGCCCCCGCTACGGCCTTGGTCCATATCCCCTTGGGATGATCCTTGCGCTGCTGGATGCGGCGGTAAATCTCAAGCGCCTCGGTATGCGCCTGTTCGTCGCCTGTGACGCGCGAATACTCGGCCAGCGCCGTGCACATAAAGCAGTCTGAAAAGATGTTATAGGGATGGATCAGCGCATTGCCTTTCCGGTCCATGGCAAAGTAGAAGTCGCCGTTTTCGGCCCGGCCATGCGCGCGCATGAACGCAACGCCCAGGCCGGCAGCGTCCACCCATTCCGGCCGGGTACCGTATACGGAGCACAGCTTGGAAAACATCCAGATTTCACGGCCCTGCATCCAGGCGTATTTGTCGGTATCAAACACCGTGCCGTCGCGCTCCAGCAGCGTCAGGTAGCCGCCGTATTCGCGGTCCAGCGAATGACTGAGCCAGAAGGGCACCACATAGTCAAACAGTTCTTTCCGGTAGATTTCATGAAAGGCCTTGATCTCCGCGGTTTCCATTTGAAAAACGCCTCCTGTATAGACGGGCCCGGCGCAGGACGGTGCCTGACGCCGGGCGCCGGTTGGCTGCTTTCAGCCGCTTTATTTGATGGCACCGGCCGTCATGCCCTTGATGAAATACTTGGACATGAACAGGTACAACAGCAGCATGGGTACGATAGCGATGGACAGGCCCGTAAAGAGCAGGTCCCACTTGGTCGAGTGCTGGCCAATGAAGCTGGACAGGCCCACGGGCAGGGTCTTGAACTTGTCGGACTGGATAAAGACCAGCGGGAAAAAGAAGTCATTCCAGATCGGCACGGCATTATAGATGGTCACCAGCGCGATGGAGGGCGCCGTGATGGGCATGACGATCTGGCTGTAGATACGCAGATCGCTGCAACCGTCGATGCGCGCGGCCTGCTCCAGTTCCCCCGGAATGGTCCGCATGAAGCCGGAGAGGATGAACACGGTGGAGGGCAGGCCCATGGCGATGAACACCAGAATCACCGAAAGCGGGTTGTCCATCAGGCCCAGGCTTTTCACAATCTGAAACAGCGGGATGACGGCCGCCTTCAGCGGCAGCATGATACCGCTCAAAAACAGCATGTACAGCAGCGTGTTTCCCCGAAATTTGTAGCGGGCGATGCCATAGGCGGCCATGGAGCCGAACAGCACCACAAAGACCATCGCACCGCCGGTAAAGAGCAGGCTGTTGAGAAAATAACGGCCAAAGCCCTTGTCAACCCAGATGGTGACGTAGTTCTCAAAGGAGAAGGATTCAGGCAGGGAAAAGGGACTTAGCATGATATCCCGGGTGGATTTGAAGGAGGACATCACCATGTTGAACAGAGGGTAGATAATCAGGAGCACATAGGTCAGCATCACCAGCTGAAGCAGGATGATAAACACCTTTTTCCCTGGGCTTGCATTGCGGTAGCGCATGCCGGTGTTCACAGTTCCACCTCCTTGGACTTGGTAAAGAGGATGGAGCACAGCGAAATGCCGAAGGTCATCAGGTAGATGACCACGGCGATGGCGGAGCCGATGCCGATTTCCGGCGCGCCGGAATCCACCGATCCAAAGGCCGTGCGGTAAAACAGCGTTCCGATGGTGTCGGTGGCGTAGTTGGGCGGTCCATCCAGTCCGGCCATGGTGTAGACCTGCTCAAATACGTTCAGGCTGCCGATGATGGTCAGCACCGAAATGATCGTGATGGAAGGAACGATCAGCGGCAGAACAATTTTATAAAACATCTGCCATTCGTTTACGCCATCCAGATAGGCCGCTTCGGTACACTCGGCAGGCACGTTGTCGATGGCGCTCATAAACACCAGCGTGGGAAAACCGACCCATCGCCAGATGTTGACTGCAATGATCGTATACGTCGCGATGGACCCGTCTCCCAGCCAGGCGCGGGTCAGGTCCTGACGGCCCATAAGGGACAGCAGGCTGTTGACCATTCCCTTGGGCTTGAGGTACAGTCCCCAGAGAAAGCCCACCGCAATGATGGAAAACAGTACGGGAATAAAGAAGATGCGGCGGTATGCGCCGTGCCCGGCGATGCCGCGGCTGAGCACATAGCCAAAAAGAATGCCCAGGGTGTTTTGCACCAGCATGGTGACAACAAACCATTTCACGTTGTTACCCAGAGCATTTGTAAAGCGTTCCTGATAGGGATAGCCGGTAAACAGCTTCTGAAAGTTTTCCAGCCCGATAAACTCGCCCCGGATCAGCTGGTTCCAGCTGAAAAAGCTGTTGAACAGCGACATGAACAGGGGCAGCAGAATAAAAATAAAAACGATGGCAGCGCCGGGCAAAACGAAGAAGGTGATCCAGGCGGCCTTCTTCCAGTTTCGGGCCTTGGTCATGGCGATACCTCCTGGCGGCGGGTATAGTGATAGAAAAGGTGAACGGGAGAAGCCGCATGGACGGCTCCTCCCGCTGCGTGGCAAAAAGTTACTTCTGGAAGGGCTCGTAATAGGAGGCGATGCCATCCTGCACAATCTGGCAGGTCTCCTCGGCGGAGGACTTACCGACCATCAGATCCTGTGCAGCGGACTGGAACAGGGACGAGCCGGTGGGCTGCTCATAGCGGAAACCGACCAGGAAGATGTAGGGGGTAGAATTCTTCTGCAGCTCCAGCACCTTGGCGATAAAGGGATTGGCGGACACGTCCACACCCGGAATGGCCGAGACCATGGCCAACTCGCTTACGATACGGGCACCAAATTCGGGGGTGGCCAGGTACTTGATGAAGCGCAGCGCGGCATCCTGCTTTTTGGTGCTGGCGGAGATGGAGAAGTTCATGTCGGCATAGACCGACACATAGGCGGGATCCTCCGCCGTCAGGCCCGGAACGGCGAACACGTCGTATTCCAGATCGGGGTTCTCGGCGCTGAAGTAGCCGGCCTCGTAGGAGCCACCTACAAAGTGCGCACTGATCTCGTTGATGAAGTTGGCCTGCATGTCGGTGTAGGCCACGCCTTCAAACATATCGGGCATATAGGGAGCCAGGTCCTTGATCTTCTGCACGGAATCCACAAAGACGGGGTCCATGAACGTGGTTTCGCCGGCGACGACCGCATTGTAGAAATCGTTGCCGCCATAGAAGGAGGGACCTACGCCGCCGAAGAGGAATTCGCAGCACCAGCCCTCTTTCGTACCGTTGGCCAGGGCCTCATAACCGGCAGCCTTGCAGGCTTCCAGGTTGGCGAGGAACTCGTCCCACGTCGTGGGGACGCTCAGGCCCAGTTCTTCGTAGATCTTGGTGTTGTAGAAGCACAGCATGGTCTGACTCACGGCAGGCACGCCATAGATCTTTCCATCGGTGATGGAGGTGGCGCCGCCGCGGGCGGATTCGGAGAAGTCCTTAAGCTCGGGCATCAGCTCGTCCAGCGCCAGCATATAGCCGGAGTCGGCAAAGGTTTGCAGCCCGCCGTATGCGCGGCTCATGAACACGTCGGGCGCGCCGTCGCCGGCAGCCAGCGCGGCGGAAAGGATGGTGTTGTACTCGGTATTCTTGATGGCATTCTGGACCACTTTGATGTCAGGGTTGGCGGCTTCGAAGTCCGCGATTACGGCGTCATAGAATGCCGTGTCTTCGGGACGCCAGGTCCAGAAGGAAATTTCGGTCACTTCCTCAGCCAGTGTGGGGATCGCCAACATGCTCATCAGCAGGCACAGGGTTACGCAAATGCCAAGAAACTTTTTCATGTTGAATGATCTCCTTCTAAAATGATTTTATTTTCACAGTATGCACTGTAAAAAACGGTTTATACCAGCTTTTTCACGCTGCCGCCCACACGCAGCACCGTGGGCAGCACCTCATGGAAGTTCCCGGCGCGGCCCTCGATCATATCCAGCAGGATCTCGATGCTGCGCCGTCCCATCTTCTCCATGGGCTGGCACAGGGTGGTCAGCGGCGGGTCGATGTAGTCCGACACCTCGATGCCGTCGATGGCGATGACGGAGCAGTCGTCGGGCACGGTGCGCCCGTGCTCCCGCAGGGAGCGCATGGCACCGATGGCCATGTTGTCGGAGATGGCGAACACGGCGGTGAAGTCCGCGCCGCTGTCCAGCGCCCGGTTCATGGCCTGATAGGCGGCCTGGATATTGAAGGTCTCGGTGCAGATGACCAGGCTCTCGTCGGGGGTGATGCCCGCCTCGGCCAGGGCCTTTTTATACCCCTCGTACCGGAGCTGGCTGATGGAGTGGTCGTCGGGCCGGGTGATCATGGCGGCGATGCGCCGGTGGCCGTTCTCAATGAGGTACCGGGTGGCCCGGCTGGCGTTCTCGATATCGGCGATGGACACGGAAGAGTAGTCCCCGTGCTCCAGCGTGCCGTAGTGGTTGCCGAAGGAGCAGCACACGAAGGGCACGTTCAGCCGCGCCAGATCGGCGGCGGAGTAGTCGAACCGCCCGCCCAGCAGCACTAGGCCCAGCAGTCGCTTCTCCCGCTCCATCATGGCGGCCTGCTTCAGCTCATCGTCGCAGGAGCCGATCTGCTGCATCACCATGGTGTAGCCGTTGGCGGTGATGCCCGCCTCCACGGCGCGGATGATGTCGGTATAGAAGGGGTTGGAAATACCCCGCACCACAAGGCCGATGGCGTCAGACTTGGTCTTTACCAGATCGCGGGCGGAGTTGTTGGGAATATAATTGGTGCTCTCGATCACATCCAGCACCCGGCGCCTGCTCTCCTGGCTGACGTCGGGCCGATCGTTCAGTACGCGGGAGACCGTGGTGATACTGACGCCGCTCAATCGGGCGATATCCTTGATGGTCACACTCTCTCCCCCTGTCGTTGCTCCTCAGGCGAAACAGCGGTACCGTTTCCGGAAACGTTTTCGCACTCTGAGTGACTTAATACTAGCAACTTTTACACTGTGTGTCAATGTGGTTTTTTGATTTTCGTTGGTTATGACAGTTTTTTGTTTGCCGTTTGTTGATTTTGCCGAATGTCGTGTGGACAGTTGTCGCCAGGCAGAAGTACGGAGATATGCGGCAATGTCCGGTAAACATTCGTAGGGGCGGACGACCCTGTCCGCCCTATCGGAAATGCCGTGCCCGTGTGTAGGGGCCGACGACTCTGTCGGCCCACCGACGTAAGATGGTACCTTCAAAGACAAGATGGATGCTGCGGCGGCATAGCCGCCGAGATCGGAGGCTAAAAACATGCCACCGGCATGTTTTCTTAACGCCCCGACGTCCGCCCCTACAATATTATTATCAAGGAAAGAAAAAAGCCGCCACCCTGGCCGGTGACGGTTTTCGGATAATTCCTAAAATCTTCAATTTTCGACCGGGCAAGCCGCTCTGCGGTAATACCCTTGCTTTTATTATCCCCATTTTCCGGCGGATGCCAAGAAAAATGGCGCTCAGTCCAACGCCAGCTCCTTTCCGTTCAGGGCGGCGTAGGCCAGGCGTTCCCCCTCATAGCGAAGCTTCATGGAGAAGAAGGGCGTGTCCGGCTCGTGGATGAGATCCAGGAACAGCTTGTCCCCAGCCCACAGGGGCAGGGCCATCAGGGCGTCCTTGTGGATCCACTCCAGCACGCCCTCGTTGCACTCGATCAGCTCACCTGTCCAGCCGGTAGCGGTGAACACATGCATGTACTCCGTCTCCCACTGGTCGGACACGAAGGTGACAAGGCCACGGTACTGATAGTCCGTCAGCGTCAGGCCCGTCTCCTCCCAGGTCTCCCGCAGGACGCACTCCTCTGGGCTCTCGCCATCCTCAAACTTGCCGCCGACGCCCACCCATTTGTCGTGGTTCAGGTCGTTCTTCTTCTTGACCCGGTGCAGCATCAGATAGTTGCCCTGGGGATCCTCGATATAGCACAGCGTGGAATTATACATGTATTTTCGTCCTTTCGAGCGCGGTGGTATGCGCAATGTGATTTAGCCGTCCAGGCAAAAGACCCGTTCGTCGCCGCTCTGAAAATTCGCGGGGTTGCAGAATGGCGGCTCGCCGGGCCACTTCTGGTGAAAGCGTATGGTAAGAAAATCGTGCAGATGGACCGATACGAAAACCATAAAATGCTTTTCCGGATAGGCTTGCTTCAAACAGGCCAGAAGCATTTTACCAAATTGCGGAGCCAGCGGCAAGAGCGCGTCAAATTCTTTGCGGCTGACAGGGCCGAAAATATGGACATGATTTTCAGAAGCCTCAAAGACCGTCCGGTCAAACGTGGGCGGCACGGTCTGCACGGTTGAATCGGCGAATACCACAAATTCGTTTTCCCGCGCGCTGTCATACAGCGTTTTGAAGGAAGCCAGCCCGATCAGGGTATGCAGCAGCTCCAGGCGTTTCGTCATGTATGGATCAAGCCCTTTCAAATGTGATCTCGTCATAGCCCGTTTCGGCGTCCTGCTCCTGGCCATAGCGCCAGCCGTCCAGCACGCCGAGCACCAGCTCACAGGTGGTGTTGACGAGGCAGCCCTCCTTCAGATGGCCGCCGAAGGCGGATAGGCCCTGACGGCACAGGGCGATGTGCAGGTGGCAGCGCTCCTGGCTGACGGTGCCCATCAGGGACAGGATCTCGCAGTGCTCGTCCACCGTGCGGACGGTGACGCCGTCGGCATCCCGCAGCACGGCGCGGGTCAGGCAGCCCACCCCGGACAGCACCACGCCGGCGGCGATGTGGTATTCGGCGCAGATGGCCTTGATGGACAGCAGCAAGTCGTCGCCCCGGTGCAGTCTCCGGCAGATGGTGGTCATAGGCGGTGTCCTCCTCTGGAATGACGCTGAAATGGTGTTTTGCACCATTTTACCACACCTTTTGCAATTTGTACAGCGCTGTGGTATACTGGGCGGCAGGAAAGACGGAAGGAGGGCGGGGCCATGGACTATGAGATCATCCGCTCACGCCGCCGCACGGTGGCGCTGGAGGTGACCCGGGAGGGCCGGGTGCTGGTGCGCGCGCCGCTGCGGATGCCCCAGGGGGAAATTGAGCGGTTCGTGGACGGCCACGCCGCGTGGCTGGAGAAGGCCAGGGCCAGGGTGGCGGCCCGTCAGGCGGCCCTTCCGCCCCTGACCGAGGCGGAGGTGGCGGCGCTGCGCCAGCGGGCGCGGGAGGTGCTGCCGGGGAAGGTGGCCCACTACGCGGCCATCATGGGCGTGACGCCCGCGTCGGTGAAGATCACCGCCGCCCGGACGCGGTTCGGAAGCTGCTCCGGGAAGAACGGCATCTGCTTCTCCCTGTATCTCATGCAGTATCCGGAGGCAGCCATCGACTATGTGGTGGTCCACGAGCTGGCCCACATCCGCCACCACGACCACAGCCCCGCCTTTTACGACCAGGTGGCCCGCGTGCTGCCGGATTACAAGGCGAGGCAGCGCCTGCTGAAGGAATGAAGAGATCCCCGGAGCGGGTGCCCCGGGGATCCTTTTGTATCCAAAGCCGGCCGAAGGGTTCCGATGGCCCGGCTGCTCGTTATGCCTTCGTGTCCAGCAGCACCTGGGCGAAAGCGTCGGCAAAGATGCGGGCGCTGTTGAGGGCCTCGTCCAGGGAGTTGCCCGCCGCGCCCACCTCCACCAGCATGGAGCCCAGGGACTTGTGCTGGTTATAGTTGGAGTTCCGCAGCGTGATGGGCCGCATCACCGTGGGATAGTCCGCCGTGATGGCCTCGGACACCGCCACCGCCAGCTTCAGGTTCTCCTGCCAGCCGTCGTGATTGCTGCCCATGATGAAGCTGAGCTGTGCGGCGTTGGGGTCCTCCAGCGAGATCAGCTTATACTGCCGGTGCTGGGCGTCCTCCACTGCGTCCCGGTGGATGTCCAGAATGAAGGAGATGGAGGAGTATTTCTCCAGATACGCCTCGATGCCCTCCACCGACCGGCCATAGGCCCCCTCGTACAGCGGATCGTCGTACAGCGTCCGGTCATGGAGCACCGAGATGCCGTAGCCCGACAGCACCGACGCGATCTCGTCCCCCACCCGCACCACGTTCTTGGTGGTGTCGCTGGTGCGGCAGGTGCCGGTGGAGACATAGTCGTGCCCTGCGGGCATGGTATAGGCTTCGCTGCCGTGGGTGTGAAGGATCAGCACCTGGGGCGCGTCATCGGTCAGGCAGGCGGCAAAGCCCTCCTCCGCCAGCGCGGCGGCGTCCAGCGTCTTGTTGGAGCCGTTCTTGATGCACACGCCCCGCACCACGGTGTACCCCGCCTTGTTGGTGATCTTCACCGTCTGGGAGGGTACGCCGTTATCCTGGAAGGCAAGGGCCGCGCGGGGCGTCTGGGGCAGGGGACCGTCCTCCGGCTCTGGCGTGTCCGACGGTTCCGGAGCGTCTGGCGTCTCATCGGACGGCGTGTCCGGTTCCGGGGTATCCGACGCCTGGGCGATGGCCTCGCGGGCGGACAGCAGCATGGGGGACTGCCGCAGCGTCAGCACTGTGGCCAATGACAGACCGTCCCCCGGCAGCCAGCTTCCCATGGTCCATTGCAGCAGCCATCTGGCGACGCGGCCGCCGCTTTCGGGAACGTCCCCCTCCGCCGCGGCCGCCACCGTCACCAATGTTGCCGCCGCCAGCACCAGCGCCGTGATACGCCGCAGCCATTGCTTCATCTCCATCACCTCGGACAAGTATATGCTAACGATGGGGTGTGTTATGACAAGAGGGCGTTTCGCGCTTCCGAGCGCGACCTACTTTTGCCAAATCACGCTGTGTAAACACAGCGGATGCTAAAAATATGTCACCGGCATATTTTCTTAACGCACCGACGGCAAAAGTAGGCAAAAGCGCCAGAAGGAACCTCCGGTTCCTTCACTGACCGGCGCGCTATACGCTGTGCAAATATGTTAGTCTTTACCGCACGTTTACATAAAATTCCCTTTTCTGTTTCGTTAAAAGGATTGTCTCTGCTCCAGTGCCGCTGCCGCTGATACCTACACCGAACAACGCTTCAGTGTCTACCGCCGTACCGCATGAGCGGCAGCGGCGCAAGAAGAACGTCGATGCGTCATACAAAACGATAACAGACATGTTCTGCGAACGCGAGGGAAAAGCCACCAAATTAAAAATGAGGTATAGCGTGCGCGGATCCTTAAACCGCAGGTTTAAGTGGCGTTTTTGATTACTTTTGCCGCCAAGGGCAAAAGTAACTCGCGCCGGGGCGCGAAACACCCCTTACACCCCTTACAAAAACTTCCCCTTGCAAAACGCCGCCGCGTATGCTATCATAATCCCATACATAAGAAAACTCATATAGCCGTGCCGCAACGGGGTACGGCGTTTCTACGGCGTCACCGGTGACGCCACTATGGGTGCTTTGCCGCAATGGGCGGCGGGGCGCTCATTTTATTTTGTCTGAAAAGAGGGATCGTTCCATGACACAGGTCTTGAAGGGCCACATCGTCCACGCCCCGGCACTGGGCCGGGTGGACATCACCGAAAACGGCTTTCTGGTGCTGGAGGACGGCGTCATCGCCGGGGTCTACCACACCCTGCCGGACTGCTACGCCCACGCCCCACTGCGGGATTACGGCGACAAGCTGATCATGCAGTCCTTCGCCGATATGCACCTCCACGCCCCCCAGTATCCCATGCTGGGCATGGGCATGGATCTGCCGCTGCTGGACTGGCTGAATACCTACACCTTCCCCACCGAATCCCGGTTCGCCGATCTGGACTATGCCCGCCGCACCTATCAGCGCCTGGCCAGCGACCTGATCACCAACGGCACCACCCGCGTGGCCATGTTCTCCTCCCTGCACACCGAGGCCACCTGGGTGCTGATGGAGGAGCTGGAAAAGGCGGGCGTCACCGGCTATGTGGGCAAGGTGAACATGGACCGCAACGGCCTGCCCGGCGTGCTGCAGGAGACCACCGAGGAGTCCGTCCGCGAGACGCTGCGCTGGCTGGAGGGCTGCCGGTTCGAGCATGTGAAGCCCATCCTCACCCCCCGCTTCACCCCAAGCTGCACCGACGAGCTGATGGCGGCGCTGGGCCGCATCGCTGCGGAAAAGGGCCTGTACGTCCAGTCCCACCTGTCTGAGAGCATGGGCGAGATCCAGTGGGTGCGGGAGCTGCACCCGGAGTGCCGGCGCTACTGGGAGACCTATGACAAGTACGGCCTGTGGAAGGATCACACCCTGATGGCCCACTGCGTCCACTCCGACGAGGTGGAGCGCAAAGCCATCAAGGACGCCAATGTAGTGGTGGTCCACTGCGGCGACTCCAATGTGAACATCTGCTCCGGCGTGTGTCCGGTGCGGCGGATGCTGGACGAAGGCATCTGGGTCACCCTGGGCAGCGACATTGCCGGCGGCGCGCAGCTGCCCATGTATAAGGTCATTGCCACCTCCATCCGCACCTCCAAGGTGCGCCGCATCAGCGACGACTGGCACACCGACTTCCTGACGGTGGGCGAGGGCTACTACCTGGGCACCACCGCCGGTCACAAGTACTTCGGCGCAGGCGAGGGCTTTGCCGTGGGTGACAGGCTCCACGCCATCGTGGTGGATGACGCCGATTTTCCCGAGGCCAGCCACCCCCTCAGCGTAGAGGAGCGGTTCGAGCGGATCATCTACATGACCCACCGCCACAACATCGTGTCCGTCTGGTCAGACGGCCGCGAGGTGGTCACGCGGTGACCCCACCGTAGGGGCGACCCTTGCGGTCGCCCGCAGGTCATACGGTGGTTCTTATGGTCGGCTGTAGGGGGCGGCGTCCTCGACGCCCCGCCGTTCACCGGAAATATCATCGTAAGCCGTAGGGGCCGTCGGGGACGCCGGCCCCTACGAAATGTTCACCCCCCACAACCGCATAGGAAAAGGGAGAGGCAGTAGCCTCTCCCTTTTTTGCGTTATCCCATGACCCACAGCGGGCCGTACTGGCCCAGCCGGGCGTTCATGTCCTCCCGGGCACTGTCGCTGAGTGTCAGGTGTCGTCCGGCCTCCAGATCGTTGAATACCCCGCAGTCGGGGCAGTAGTCGACGCGCCTGCCACTGCCGTCAGTGAGACGCACCATGATGCAGTCCCTCAGGTCGTCTTGCCAGTCCTTGGCTCTCAGGCACTGATCCACCGCAGCAGCGTCCTGAGCAGAGAGCTGGCTCTCCTGGCCCTTCATGTCTATCATCGTCCATTCGGTGCTGCCGCAGCCCACCAGCGCGAAAACGCACAGCACAGCCAGCAGCAGGGTGATCAGCTTTTTCATGGCGTTACCTCCATCAGAAAGGGCGGTTTACTCCTCCGTGGGCATTTTCCACGCCGTCAGGTCGGTGTGCAGCAGCTCGTGGGAGCGGTGGCTGAGAGGCTTGTGGAAGTACTGGTTATAGATGGCCCGCACCTCCGGATTCTCGTGGGAGAACCGGATGGGGGCGTTCTTATCGATGTTCCACAGGATGTCGCCCCGGGGCTGGGCCAGCTCCACACCGTCCCGGATAGGCTGTCCGCCGCCGCCCACGCAGCCGCCGGGACAGGCCATGACCTCCACAAAATCGTAGCTGGCCTTGCCGTCCTTCAGGGCGTTCATCAGCTTCCGGGTGTTGCCCAGACCGCTGACCACCGCCACGCGGACACGGCCCGCGCCGGGGATCTCGAAGGCGGCCTCCTTCCAGCCGTCCATGCCCCGCACCGCCGTAAAGGCGTCGGGATCGGGGTTGTGGCCGGTCACCAGGAAATAGGCGCTGCGCAGCGCCGCGTCCATGACGCCGCCGGTGGCGCCGAAGATCACCGCCGCGCCGGTACCGGTGCCCAGGGGACTGTCAAACTCCGTCTCCTCCATGACGGCGGGGTTGATCTGCTCACCCCGCAGCATGCGGACGAACTCCCGGGTGGTCAGCACCACGTCCACATCCGGATCGCCGCAGGCGCTGTTCAGGTTGGGGATGGCCCGCTCCGCCTTCTTGGCGGTGCAGGGCATGATGGACACCACATAGATGTTGTGGGGATCCACCCCCAGCTTCTCGGCAAAGTAGCTCTTGGCCACCGCGCCGAACATGGCCTGGGGCGACTTGGCGGTGGACAGATTGGTGGTGTATTCCGGGAACTGGCCCTTCACGAACCGCACCCAGCCGGGGCAGCAGGAGGTGAACATGGGCCACTTGTACTGGTCGCGGTGGGTGAACCGCTGCAAAAACTCCGTGCCCTCCTCCATGATGGTCAGGTCGGCGGTGAAGTTGGTGTCGAAAACGTAGTCGAAGCCGATCTCCTTCAGCGCTGTTACCATCCGCTTGGCGGTGGCGAACTTGGGGTCAAGGTGATAGTACTCCGCCCAGGCGGCCCGGACGGCGGGCGCGATCTGCACCACGGTGATCCTGTTGGGATCCGCCAGCGCGTCCCACACCTTGCCGGTGTCATCGTGCTCCTGCAAAGCGCCCACGGGACAGTGGGTGATGCACTGGCCGCAAAAGGTGCAGTCCGACTCGCCCAGCGTGTGGAAGCGGCCCACGCCCACGGTGGTGCGGGTACCGGTGCCCACCACATCCCAGATGTTCATGGTCTGGATCTTCTCGCACACCTGGATGCACCGCATACAGCGGATGCAGCGGTTTTCAATGCGCACCACAGGGTTGGAGAAGTCGGTGGGAATGTTTTTCAGGTCCTTGATGTAGTGGTCACCCAGCAGGTTATAGTCGTTGCACAGTGTCTGGAGCTTGCAGCTGCCGCTGCGGGTACACTTGGTGCAGCAGATCTCATGCTGGCTGAGGATCAGCCGCAGGTTCACGCGCCGTGCCTCACGGACTCGGGGCGAGTTGGTGTGCACCACCATGCCCTCCACCACGGCGTTGTCGCAGGAGGGCACCAGCCGCGCGTGCCCCTCCACCTCCACCATACAGATGCGGCACGCGGCGATCTCGTTGACATCCTTGAGATAGCACAGGGTGGGGATGCTGATATTGGCGCTCCTGGCGGCCTCCAGAATGGTCGTGCCCTCCGGCACGGAGATCACTTTCTTGTCGATCGTCAAAGTTACCATTTGCTGTTTCGACCTCCTCTGAAAATCCCGTAACCGTAGTGGTCGCAGCGCAGGCAGCGTGCTGCTTCGGTGCAGGCGCCTTCGCAGGTCAGGCCACATTCGATATCCTCAAAGTCGTTCTTCCGTTCCGCGGCCTCCCGCTCGGTGGTGTTGATGCGTCCGTGGGGAGGCGAGTTGTTCAGCTTGGGCGCCGGGATGTCGAGCTCCACGGTAATATCATGATGGAAGCCCAGATGCTCATCGATATTGGCTGCCGCCACCTTACCGGCAGCGATGGCGCGAATGGCCGTGGCAGGGCCGGTCACACAGTCGCCTCCGGCAAACACATTGTTCATGTTGCCCACCTGACTGGAGCTGGCCGCCACAAAGGTGCCCCGCTTGATGGGTACGCCGGACTGCTCGAACCCGGCGATCTCGATGCCCTGTCCGATGGCCACCACGATGGTGTCCGCCTCGATCCGCTCCTCCGGCAGGTCGGCCTTCTCCGGGCGGGGACGGCCGGTCTTGTCGGCCTCACCGGGGATCTGGGGCTGCACCCACAGGGCCACGGCCTCGTCATTCTCGTTGGTCTCGATGCGGACAGGGGCCATCAGGGTCAGCATTTCCGCGCCCTCGGCCATGGCGCCGGTGACCTCGTCCGGCAGCGCCGTCATATCCTCGATGCGGCGGCGATAGACGCAGGACACCTTGTCCGCGCCAAGGCGGATGGAGCTGCGGGTCACGTCCATGGCCACGTTGCCGCCGCCGATGACCACCACATGCTTGCCGGTAAAGTCCGGCATGTCGCCGTCGCCGATGCCACGCAGCATCTCCACGGCGGACATGACGTTTTTGCTGTGCTCACCTGGGATGCCCGCGCCCTTGCCCTGATGGGCGCCGATGGCGATATACAGGCAGTCATACTCCTGCTGCAATTGCTCAAAGGTGATATCCTTGCCCACGGTCACGTCGGTGTGTGCCTCGATGCCCAGAGACAGGATGGAGTTGATCTCCGCGTCCAGCTTTTCCCGGGGGAAGCGGTAGTTGGGGATGCCATAGCGCAGCATACCGCCCAGCTGCTTGCGCTCCTCGAAAATGACCACCTTGTGGCCCATCAGCGCCAGATAGTAGGCGCAGCTCAAGCCGCTGGGGCCGCCGCCGATGACGGCCACGGTCTTTCCCGTGGCGGGCGCGCATTCCGGCTGGGGCACGTCGCCCGCGTGATCCACGGCGTAGCGCTTCAGTCCCCGGATGTTCAGGGGCGCGTCGATCATGTTGCGGCGGCACCGGGCCTCGCAGGGATGCTCGCAGATATAGGCGCAGGCAGTGGGCATGGGGTTATCCTTGCGGATCAGGCGCACCGCGTCGGCGCAGCGGCCCTCGCCCACCAGGGCCATATAGCCGGGCACGTCCACACCGGCGGGGCACAGTGCCACGCAGGGCACCGGCAGGGCCAGGCTTGCCAGACATCGGTGATGCTCGATATGCTCGATATAGTCGTCCCGGAAGCCCTCCAGACCGTCCACCACCAGGCGGGCGGCGTCACGGCCGATGGCGCAGTCGGCGGTGTTGACGATGCTGTGGGCCGTCTTTTCGATGATGGCCAGGGTGGACAGATCCGCCTCGCCGTCCAGCACCATTTCGATCAGCTTGGTCAGCTGCCCCAGGCCGATACGGCAGGGCACGCACTTGCCGCAGGTCTGGGCGTGGCACAGCTGCAAAAAGGTCAGCGACATATCCACCGGGCACAGGCCGGGAGGCGACGCCGCGATGCGGCGCTCTACGTCGCGGTAGAGGTTATCCACCACGGTCTGCGCTTTGCTGGGAGTCTTGATGTCAAGTCTGCTCAAGGGGTGGTCACTCCTTCCTTCCCTGATGCTCCTGAAAAATGGATACAGGGTGATATGTTATCACATAGTATGACACAGCTTCTCGTATTCGTCAACATTTTTGTAGAAATGCGTACTCTCAGGAAACAAGCGGCAAATTTTCCTGGAATGACGGGGCTTCCGATCTGTGCAATTATTGCCGTTTTTCGGCTGAAAACAGGGCAATTTCTGCGTTTTGTGCAATTTTCCAACGGCGGTTTGCAGTTCACCTCTGGTCGACCTTCATTTTTTAAAGACACCGGGAACTGTTTTCCCCTTCTTCACCTACTGCTTTGACAGTATTCTTGCAGGAGGGTGCATTTTTTCAATCGCCCACGCAAGCTGTCCGTCAAAAAGGAGAAATCTGCGTTTGGGGCATTTTTTACGGAAAAAGCAGTTTACATTTGCTGCCAAGTGCGTTTACAATGAGGACAGCAGTTCATCGTCAACAAACGATCCAAGGAGGTCATCACATGATCCAACTGACGAATCACGGTATGTATCTGGTAAACGGTGTGCCCCAGGAGAGCGCAGGCGTCTCTCAGGCAGAGGCACGACAGGGTACCATGGCCTGGCGCATCCTACAGGCCCACAATGTGTCCGGCGACCCGGAGAACCTGCGCATCCGCTTTGACGCCATGGTGTCCCACGACATCACCTATGTGGGCATCATCCAGCAGGCCCGGGCCAGCGGCATGAAGGAGTTCCCCATCCCCTACGCCCTGACCAACTGCCACAACAGCCTGTGCGCCGTGGGCGGCACCATCAACGAGGACGACCACGTTTTCGGCCTGTCCGCCGCCAAGAAGTACGGCGGCATCTACGTTCCCGCCAACCAGAGCGTCATCCACTCCTATGCCCGTGAGCAGATGGCCAAGTGCGGCGCCATGATCCTGGGCTCCGACTCCCACACCCGCTACGGCGCGCTGGGCACCATGGCCGTGGGCGAGGGCGGCCCGGAGCTGGCCAAGCAGCTGCTGAAGAACACCTGGGACGCCCCCATGCCGGAGGTGGTCATGGTGTATCTGACCGGCAAGCCCCGCCGGGGCGTCGGCCCCCACGATGTGGCCATCGCGCTGGTGAAGGCCACCTTCGAGAGCGGCTTCGTCAACAACAAGGTACTGGAATTCGTAGGCCCCGGTATCCGTGAGCTGCCCATCGACTTCCGCAACGGCATCGACGTGATGACCACCGAGACCACCTGCCTCTCCTCCATCTGGGAGACCGATGAGGAGACCCAGGGCTTCTACGCCGCCCATCAGCGCGCGGAGGATTACGCGCCGCTGCACCCGGCGGACACCGCCTACTATGACCGGATGATCACCATCGACCTGAGCAAGGTGGAGTCCATGATCGCCCTGCCCTTCCACCCCTCCAACGCCTGGACCATCCACGAGTTCCTGGAGAACGCGGAGGAGCTGCTGGCCAAGGTGGAGGCCGATGCCGCCAAGCGCTTCCCCAAGGCCCACCCCCATCTCACCGACAAGATCCACGACGGCGGCGTATGGGCCGATCAGGGCGTCATCGCAGGCTGCGCGGGCGGCCTGTTCGACAACATCACCGAGGCGGCGGACATTATCCGGGGCGGCAGCACCGGCAACGGCGCCTTCACCTTCGATGTGTACCCCACCTCCGTGCCCGTCTCGCTGGAGCTGACCCGCGACGGCGTCACCACCGACCTGCTGCAGACCGGCGCGGTCATCAAGCCCAGCTTCTGCGGCCCCTGCTTCGGCGCAGGCGACGTGCCCGCCAACAACGGTCTGAGCCTGCGGCACACCACTCGGAACTTCCCCAACCGTGAGGGCTCCAAGCCCGGCGAGGGCCAGTTTGCCGCCGTGTGTCTGATGGACGCCCGCTCCATCGCCGCCACCGCCGCCAACGGCGGACGCATCACCGCCGCCACCGATGTGGACTATACGCCGGTGCGCAGGGAATACCACTTCGACAAGTCCGTGTACGACAACCGCCTGTACTACGGCTTCGGCAAGGCCGATCCCAGCGTGGAGCTGGTGATGGGCCCCAACATCACCGACTGGCCCAAGATGTACGATCTCACCGAGAATCTGCTGGTAGAGCTGGCGGCGGTGATCCACGATCCCGTTACCACCACCGACGAGCTGATCCCCTCCGGCGAGACTTCCTCCTACCGCTCCAACCCCCTGCGTCTGGCGGAGTTCACCCTCAGCCGCCGGGTGCCGGAGTATGTGCCCCATGCCAAGGAGGTGGCGGCACAGGAGGCCCAGCGCCGCGCAGGCGACGTGCCCGCCCACATTCTGGAGGTACTGGGCAAGGTGGGCGACGCCAAGGCACTGGCCGCCAACACTCAGTTCGGCTCCTGCGTGTTCGCCAACAAGCCCGGCGACGGCTCCGCCCGTGAGCAGGCGGCCTCCTGCCAGAAGGTGCTGGGTGGCTTCGCCAACATCTGCTACGAGTTCGCCACCAAGCGCTATCGCAGCAACTGCATCAACTGGGGCATCCTGCCCTTCACGCTGGACAAGGACGCCGCCTTTGATTACGAGCCCGGCGACTGCGTGTTCGTTCCCGCCATCCGCAAGGCCATCGAGGAGGGCCGGGAGGACATCCCCGCCCAGGTGATCCGCCGGGACGGCTGCGTCCACGACCTGCTGCTGCACGTCCGGGGCCTGACCGCCGACGAGAAGGAGATCCTGCTGGACGGCTGCCTGATGAATTATTACGCCAAGCGGATCTGAGCGCATGGCTGCCGGTAAACGAGTGTAGGGGGCGGCGTCCCCGACGCCCCGTCGTTTACCGAAAATGCCATTGTATACCGTGCGGGCCGTCGAGGACGCCGGCCCCTACGGACAGGAACAAGAACCCGCCCCGACCCAACAACAATACATATATGAAAGGACACGCACTATGGATAAGATCAAAATGACAACGCCGCTGGTGGAGATGGACGGCGACGAAATGACCCGTGTGCTGTGGCAGATGATCAAGGATGAGCTGGTCCTGCCCTTCGTGGAGCTGAAGACCGAATACTACGATCTGGGCCTGCTGAGCCGCAACGCCACCAAGGATCAGATTACCATCGACGCCGCCAAGGCTACGGCGCGTCTGGGCGTGGCCGTCAAGTGCGCCACCATCACCCCCAACAAGCAGCGGATGGAGGAGTATCCCCAGCTGACCGAGATGTGGAAGAGCCCCAACGGCACCATCCGCGCCTATCTGGATGGCACCGCCTTCCGTGCCCCCATCGTGGTGCCCTTCATCCACCCGGTGGTGAAGAACTGGGAAAAGCCCATCACCGTGGCCCGTCACGCCTATGGCGACATGTATAAGGCCGTGGACATGGTCACCGACGAGCCCGGCACCGCCACGCTGACCTTCAAGGGCGAGAGCGGCGCGGAAAAGACACTGACCGTCCAGACCGTGAAGGGGCCCGCCGTGTGGCAGGGCCAGCACAACACGGAGAAGAGCATCCGCGCCTTTGCCAAGAGCTGCTTCCAGTACGCCATGGCCAACAAGCAGGATCTGTGGTTCTCCACCAAGGATACCATATCAAAGGTCTATGACGGCGAGTTCAAGCGCATTTTCGAGGAGGAGTACGAGAACAACTACAAGGAGAAATTCGCCGAGCTGGGCATCACCTATTTCTACACCCTCATCGACGACGCCGTGGCCCGCGTCATCCGCTCCAAGGGCGGCTTCATCTGGGCGCTGAAGAACTATGACGGCGACGTGATGAGCGACATGATCTCCACCGCCTTCGGTTCTCTTGCCATGATGACCTCTGTGCTGGTGTCCCCCGACGGGGTGACGGAGTACGAGGCCGCTCACGGCACCGTGACCCGCCACTACTACAAGCATCTCAAGGGCGAGGAGACCTCCACCAACCCCATGGCCACCATCTTCGCCTGGACGGGCGCATTGCGCAAGCGCGGTCAGCTGGACGGCCTTGCCGATCTGGCCGCCTTTGCCGACAAGCTGGAAGCCGCCTGCTTCACCACGCTGAATCAGGGCACCATGACCAAGGATCTGGCCGGTCTGGTGGACGAGGGCTTTGAGACTCATCCCGTCACCTCCGCCCAGTTCATCGCCGCCATCCGTCAGAATCTGGAAGCCGCGCTGTAAGGAGGCCGTCTATGAAACTGATCACCACCGGCAATGCCGGGACTATGGAATCCAACGACATTATGATCACCGTGGAGCCGTCCGACGGGGGCGGTGTACAGGTAGAGCTGACCAGCAGCGTCTATCAGCAGTTCGGCAAGCAGATCATCGCCGTCATCCGGGAGACGGTGGCCGGTTACGGCGTGGAGAACGCCGTGATCACCGCCGTGGACAAGGGCGCGCTGGACTGCACCGTCCGGGCACGGGTGGCCACCGCCCTGACCCGCGCGGCGGAAAGCCATGACTACACATGGGAGGTGCGGCAGAATGTATAAGAAGGATCGCTTGCGCCGCAGCATGATGTTCGTGCCCGGCAACAACCCCGGCATGATCCGGGACGCCCACATCTACGGCGCGGACTCCATCATGTTCGACCTGGAGGACAGCGTGGCCTATACCGAGAAGGACGCGGCCCGCTTTCTGGTGTATAACGCCCTGAAAACCCTGCATTTCGGCACAAAGGAGACGGTGGTGCGCATCAACGACCTCTCCAGCGGACTGGGCATCGAGGATCTGGAGGCCGTCGTCCGGGCCGGTGTGCAGGTGGTGCGCCTGCCCAAGACCGACAGCGCCCAGGATGTCATCGACTGTGAGCGTGAGATCGAGCGCATTGAGCGGGAGGCGGGGATCCCCGTGGGCACCACCGGCATGATGGCCGCCATCGAGAGCGCCAACGGCGTGCTGAACGCCGTGGAGATCGCCAAGGCCAGCGACCGGCTCATCGGCATCGCGCTGGGCGCGGAGGACTACGTCACCGACCTGAAGACCACCCGCAGCGACGGCATCGAGCTGCTCTTTGCCCGCTGTATGATCCTGAACGCCGCCCGGGCCGCCGGCATCGCCGCGCTGGACACGGTGTTCTCCAACGTCAACGACGAGGAGGGCTTCATCGCTGAGGCCACCCTGATCAAGAAGCTGGGCTTTGACGGCAAGTCCGTCATCAATCCCCGCCAGATCGAGCCGCTGCACAAGGTGTTTATGCCCAGCGAGAAGGATCTCAACAAGGCGCGGGCCATTATGGAGGCCATTGCCGAGGCCAACGCGCGGGGCAGCGGCGTGGCCAGCCTGAACGGCAAGATGATCGACAAGCCCGTGGTCACCCGGGCCAAGCGGCTGCTGGAGCTGTACGAGGCCGGCAGCAAGGCCGACGAAGTGGAGGAGCTGTAACATGGTAGAAGTGAACAAGATTCCCCATATCGACGAGATCAGCAACCACGGCGCGTTCGCCGGGGCTGGGCAGAAAAAGACCGCCACCTTCCGGGAGCGGTATCATCAGCAGAACAAGGTGGTGCCTTCGCTGGAGGAGGCCATTCGCCGCACGGGGCTGAAGGACGGCATGACCATCAGCTTCCACCACCACTTCCGCAACGGCGACCACGTCATCAACATGGTAGTGGACAAGCTGGCGGAGATGGGTTATAAGAACCTGACGCTGGCGGCTTCCTCGCTGGCCTCCGTCCACGCACCGCTGATCCGCCACATCAAGAACGGCGTCATCACCCATATCGAGACCTCCGGCCTCCGCGGTGAGCTGGCGGAGGAGGTGTCCCGGGGTCTTATGGACTGCCCGGTGGTGTTCCGCTCCCACGGCGGGCGGGCCAGCGCCATCCGCAGCGGCGAGCTGCACATCGACGTGGCGTTCCTGGGCGCGCCTTCCTGCGACCCCTACGGCAACGCCAACGGCTACAGCCGGGATGATGACGACGGCATCGCCTGCGGTTCGCTGGGCTATGCCCGCACCGATGCCAAGTATGCCGACAACGTGATCATCATCACCAATCATCTGGTGGCCTACCCCAACGCGCCGTGGGCCATCCCGGAATACGACGTGGACTATGTGGTGCTGACCGACGACATCGGCGACCCCAAGGGCATCATGTCCGGGGCCACCCGCTACACCAAGGATCCCAAGGAGCTGCTGATCGCCAAGACCGCCGCCAACGTCATCGAGGCCACGGGGTATCTGTACGACGGCTTCTCCATGCAGATGGGCAGCGGCGGCGCGTCTCTGGCCACCGCCCGCTTCCTGCGGCAGAAGATGATCGACCAGGGCATCCACTGCCGCTTCGCCCTGGGCGGCATCACCGGACAGATCACCGCCATGCACGAGGAGGGTCTCATCGACCGCGTGCTGGACGTTCAGAGCTTCGATCTGGACGCGGCGCTGTCCCTGAAGAACAACCACTTCCACCACCAGATCGGCGCGACGTACTACGCCAGCCACATGATCAGCGCGGCGGTGGATCAGCTGGACTTCGTGATCCTGTCCGCCCTGGAGATCGACACGGACTTTAACGTCAACGTGCTGACCGGCTCTGACGGCGTGATCCGCGGCGCGATCGGCGGCCATCCCGACACCGCCGAGGGTGCCAGCCTGTCGGTGGTGGTGGCGCCGCTGACCCGCGGCCGCATCCCCACCATCGTCAAGCACGTCAACACCGTGGTCACCCCCGGCGAGGTGGTGGACGTAGTGGTGACGGAGCAGGGCATCGCCGTGAACCCCCGCCGCCCCGATCTGAAGGAGAAGATCGAGGCCGCCGGACTGCATGTGTTCACCATTGAGCAGCTGCAGCAGCGGGCCGAGGCGCTGGTGGGCGTACCGGAGCCCATCCGCTATAAGGACCGCATCGTGGGCGTGGTGATGTACCGGGACAACACCATCATCGACGTGGTGCACGAGATCGACGAGGATGCGTGAATTACTGCTTTGCAAGGCCGTCCCCCCGCAGTGGGGGGCGGCCTATGCCGCTCTGCTGGCCGAAGGCGGCCTGCGGGATGAGGGGCACACGGACATCACCGCCCTGCTGACGGAGGACGGCACTCTGCTGGGCTGCGGCTCACTGGGCGGCAAGGTCATCCGGCAGGTGGCCGTCTCCCCCGCCGCCGAGGGGCAGGACGCCTGCGCCCGGATCGTGACGGCGCTGGTGAATGAGGCGGCGGCCCGTGGCGTACCCTTCCCGTTTCTGTTCACCAAACCGAAACATCTGCGGCTGTTCCGCTCGTTGGGGTTTTATCCCGTAGCGGAAACGGCGGACATGGTGATGCTGTGCCGCCGCCGAGACGCGCTGGCGCGGTTTCTGTCCCCGCTGCCCCGGTGGCAGGAGGGCGTCACCGGCTGCGTGGTGTGCCACGCAAACCCCTTCACGAGAGGGCATCTGCACCTGATCGCCACGGCAGCGGTGCAATGTGACCATGTGCTGGTGTTCGTGGTGGCGGAGGAGGGCGGTCCCTTTCCGGCTGCTGACCGGCTGGCGCTGGTGCGGGAGGGAACGGCACACCTTGGCAACGTGACCGTATGCTCCGGCGGCGATTTCCTGGTGAGCCGGGCCACCTTCCCCGCCTATTTCCTGCGGGACGAGCAATCGGAGGACGCACGGTGCGACCTGGATCTGACGCTGTTCGGCCAGCACATCGCCCCGGCCCTCCACATCACACGGCGGTTCGTGGGTGAGGAGCCCTTTTCCCCCACCACCACCGCCTATAACCGGAGAATGAAGGAAATGCTCCCCACTTACGGCATTTCCGTTACGGAGATCCCCCGCCTGGAGGGCATCTCCGCCACCGCCGTCCGCCGCCTTCTGGCGGAAGGACGGCTTACCGACATCCAACTACTTGTACCGGAGACCACCTATGCCTACTGTGAACGTCACTTTGGAGGACATCCTCCGCGCCCGTGACGGGCGGGCGAACGCCCAGCGGCGGCTGCTGCACAGCCATCGCCTGCCGCTGGTGTCCTTTACCATGAATATCGCCGGGCCGGTGAAGTCCGCGCCGCTGATCGAGCTGGCCTTTGACGCGGGGCTGGAAGCCCTGCATGCCGCGCTGGGCCAACCGGAGGCGGCGGAGGTCATCCGGCCCACCACCGGGTGCGAGGCGCTGCTGGTGTATGACCGTCCGGCGGCGGCGCTGAAGGACGCCTGCCTTGCGCTGGAGACCGCCGCGCCCATCGGGCGGCTGTACGATCTGGATGTGCTGGACGAGGACGGCGGCAAGCTGTCCCGTCCCGTGCCGCGCACCTGTCTTATCTGCGGCGGGCCGGTGACGGTCTGCTCCCGCAGCCGCGCCCACGGGCTGGACGCCATCGTGGGCCGCACCAACGAAATTCTGGCGGATTTCGCCGCCGGATATCTGGCCGGTCTGGCGGCGGAGGCGTTGGAGCAGGAGGTCCGCCTGACCCCCAAGCCGGGGCTGGTGGACGAGCGCAATAACGGCGCACACAATGACATGGATCTCCCCCTGTTTCTGCGGAGCATTGACGCGCTGACGCCCTGGTTCCGCCGGATGGCGGCGCTGGGGATGGCGGGCGCGGACGCGGACGCCCTGCAGGCGGCGGGGCTGGAGGCCGAGGCCGCCATGTTCCGGGCCACCGGCGGCGTCAACACCCACAAGGGGGCGCTGTTCTCCTTCGCGGTGCTGCTGTCATCGCTGGGCCGGTGCCTGACGGTGGGCGGCGATGTATTCGACCGCAGCGCCGCGCTGACGGCGGCGCTGCTGCCGCCCCAGGGCACCAACGGCGCGGCGGTGGCGCTGCGCCACCAGGTGGGCGGCGCACGCGCAGAAGCGCTGGCGGGCTTTCCCACCGGGCGGCAGGCCGCCGCGGTGCTGCGGGAGAGCGATCCCCTGACGGCGCTGCTGTGGCTGATGGCCCACACGGAGGACAGCAACCTCTATCACCGGGGCGGGGCGACGGGCGCGGCTTTTGTAAAAGAGCAGGCTGCCGCCATACTGGAAGCACCGCCGGAGCGGCGCGTCATGCTGACGCAGGCGCTGGACGATGCCCTCATCGACCGGTGGCTCAGTCCCGGCGGCTGCGCCGATCTGCTGGCGCTGGCGCTGTTTCTGGCGCGGTGGAGGGATATCCCCGCACTTTCCGGCTTTTTGCGGGCAAAAGACTTGCAATCCGGCGGCCAACAGCGTATAATATAAGTCTGGTTTTTACCGGAAAAATACGACCTATAAGGAGTGTGAGACAATGACCGAGGAAAGAAAGACCAATACCCCCGAGACTGAGGCGGTAGCGGAGAGCAAAAACTTTATTCTGAACTTTATCGACGAGGACATCGCAGAGGGTGGTCAGTTCCAGGGAATGACCGTCCACACCCGTTTTCCGCCGGAGCCCAACGGCTATCTGCACATCGGCCACTGCAAGGCCCTGTGCATCGACTTCGGCACCGCCGAGAAGTATAACGGCCTGTGCAACCTGCGCATGGATGACACCAACCCCGCCAAAGAGGACACCGAGTATGTGGACGCCATCCAGCAGGATATCCACTGGCTGGGCTTCGACTGGGGCGACCGGTTCTTCTACGGCAGCGACTATTTCGAGAAGGACTATGAGTACGCGGTAGAGCTCATCAAGAAGGGCCTTGCCTATGTCTGTGAGCTGACGCCGGAGGAATTCAAGGCCAACCGCGGCGACATCGGCATCCCCGCCGTGTCCCCTTACCGCGACCGGCCCATCGAGGAGAACCTGCGGCTGTTTGAGAAGATGAAGAACGGCGAGGTGGAGGAGGGCAAGATGACCCTCCGCGCCAAGATCGACCTGGCCAGCGGCAACTTCAACATGCGCGACCCCGTCATCTACCGCATCCGCTTCATCAACCACCACCGGCAGGGCACCAAGTGGTGCATCTTCCCCATGTACGACTTTGCCCATCCCATTCAGGACGCCCTGGAGGGCATCACCCACAGCCTGTGCTCCCTGGAGTATGAGGAGCACCGTCCCCTGTACGACTGGGTGGTGAACAACGTCTCCATCCCCTACCACAAGCCCCGGCAGATCGAGTTTGCCCGCCTGAACATCGACCACACCGTCATGTCCAAGCGGAAGCTGCGCAAGCTGGTGGAGGAGCACTATGTCTCCGGCTGGGACGATCCCCGGATGCCCACGTTGTGCGGCCTGCGCCGCCGGGGCTATACCGCCGCCTCCATCCGCAATTTCTGCGAGATGATCGGCGTGGGCAAGACCCCCAGCGTCATCGAGTACGGCACGCTGGAGCACTGCCTGCGGGAGGATCTGAACGCCACCGCCGAGCGTACCATGGCGGTGCTGCACCCCGTGAAGCTGACGGTCACCAACTATCCCGAGGGCAAGAGCGAGACCTTCTCCGTGGAGAACAATCCCACCGATCCCACCCAGGGCACCCATGAGATCACCTTCTCCCGCCATCTGTGGATCGAGGCGGATGACTTCATGGAAATCCCCGTGCCCAAGTATAAGCGCCTGACCCCCGACGGCCTGGAGTGCCGCCTGAAGGGCGCGTATCTGGTGAAGTGCACCGGCTGCGTGAAGGATGAGAACGGAAACGTCACCGAGGTGCTGTGTGAGTACGATCCCGACTCCCGCGGCGGCGATCCCGCCGACGGCCGCAAGGTGAAGGGCGCCACCCTCCACTGGGTGGACGCGGAGAACTGCATGGATGCCGAGGTGCGGCTGTACGACAATCTGTTCTCCGACGCCACGCCGGACGGCCCCGACAAGGACTTCCTGGACTGCCTGAACCCCGGTAGCCTGACGGTGCTGACCGGCTGCAAGGTGGAGCCGGAGATGCGCAAGGTGGCGGCGGAGTTCGACAAGCAGGAGAACCGCACCGGCATCAACGCGCCCACGTTCCAGTTCATGCGGGTGGGCTACTTCTGCCTGGATAACCGGGACTCCACGGCGGAGCATCTGGTGTTCAACCGCAGTGTGTCTTTGAAGGACAGCTTCAAAAAGTAACAAACGGCCCTGTGCCGCCGGAAATGCCGCAGAAGCGGCATTTCCAAAGCCATGTGGTTAGCGTTATCTAACCACATGGCGCGGTACGGGACAGGAATTTTGATATGGAGGTATCTATTATGGTTCAGATCACATTGAAGATCGACGGGATGGCCTGCGGCATGTGCGAAAGTCACGTCAATGACGCGGTGCGCGCCAAGTTCCCGGTGAAGAAGGTCACGTCCTCCCACACCAAGGGCGAGACGGTGATCCTCAGCGAGGAGGACATCAGCGAGGAGGCCCTGCGGGCCGTTATCGAGCCCACCGGCTACAAGGTGCTGGGCTACGCCAGTGAGCCCTATGAGAAAAAGGGCCTGTTCGGCCGCCTGAAAAAGTAAAAGTAAATCTTGTTTTCATATCCGCCGTGCCTTATACTGGTGACAGAGCATCACCGGAGGGCACGGCGGATGCCGTATGCAGGAGGACCAGATATGAACGATTTTATGACCCACTTTTCCATCAACTGTCACAGCTCTATCCGCTGCGGCGGAGAGACGGTGCTGTGGTTCGACCCCTTCCGGGTGGAGGGTAGTCCGCAGGACGGCGATGTGATCTTCGTGACCCACGAGCACTATGACCACTTCTCGCCGGAGGACATCCGCCGGGTGATGAAGCCGGACGGCGTGATCGTCCTGCCGGAGAGCTGCCGGGAGACGGCGCTGGCGGCGGGCTTTGCCGCCGGTCAGATCATGACCGTGCAGCCCGGCGGAACGTATCAGGTGAAGGGTGTGGCCTTTGAGACCGTGGCCGCCTACAACATCGGCAAGAAGTTCCATCCCCAGGCCAACCAATGGGTGGGCTATGTGGTGACGGTGGCGGGCCGCCGGGTCTATGTGGCGGGCGACACCGACGATACGCCGGAGGCACGGGCCGTTCGGTGCGACGCAGCGTTTCTGCCCGCGGGCGGCACCTACACCATGACGGCATCCGAGGCTGCGGCGCTGGCCAACGCCATCCATCCCCAAGTGGCTGTTCCCACCCACTATGGCAGCATCGTGGGCGAGATGGCTGATGGCGACACCTTTGCCGCCGCACTGGCCGGCGGTATCCGCTGTGTGAAGCTACTGTGATCCCACCGGGAACATTGATCCGAAGCAAAAGCCCTGACCCAACGGGTCAGGGCTTTGTATATGTTCCGTTTACCGGTTGCGCTTGGCCATGGCGGAGATCAGGGGGAACTTGCCCATGATATACTCATAGCTGCCGCGGCCATGGGGCAGCATGCAGGCGGAGCAGTCCTTCACGCCGTTTTCCAGCCACTTGAAATTGCCGCCGCACCGGCTGCCCAGGGCGTACAGCGGGCAGTAGCAGAACAGGCAGTTGAAATCCTCCGGATGGTTGGTGGCGTGGCAGGGGAAGAACTCGCACTCCCTGTGCTGCATGAAGGAATAGCGGCACTCGCTGGGCTTCTTGTCAAACACGCTGTCGCTCATTCTACCGTCACCAGTCCTTCCTCACCCACCGTCACCTGCATGCCGGTTTTGACGTATTCCAGAAATTCCTCGCCCAGACTGTCCACCACGGGCATCTTGCCGTCGGTCCACACGTCGCCCAGGATCGCACCGCTGGCGGCCAGCGAGTCGATGGGCATGGAGAACAGCATACAGGCGGGCTGCTTGCCCAGGGCGCAGGCGGTGAACAGAACCATGCCGCCGGTGGTGGAGCCGATGGTCATGGGCAGGCACAGGGCCTTGCCCAGCATGGGCTTCTTATAGAGGTCGGCGTTATTCTGGTCGCCGCACTTTACCTTCTTGTCGCCGAACATCAGCGCCATCTGATAGCTGGCCAGTGTGTTGAAGCCGCCATGGCTCACCAGCGCTTCCGCCCGGCAGGTGCCGGGCACCACGACGCGGCCCTTGAATTCCTTCATATCAGTCACCCTCCCTTCCGGTGATGATGTCCAGGATCTCCCGCTCGGTATAGTACCGGGCGCTGGTATAGGTGCGCAGCTTGTTGGAGGAGGTGATGACCGCCTTCTTCTTGCACAGGGGGTTGTTCATGTACATCAGCGGGCAGATATAGCTGACCACCACGCCCATGTTGTGCAGCCGCGCCGCATAGACGGTGTCCTGCTCAAAGGCCTTGATGACGGCGGGGGCGGCGGTGAACACCGTGGGAACGGCCACCTTGTCAAGGCCATTCAGCCGCAGGTTCTGCTCCACCGCGTCCGTCCAGTCGTGGAGCTGCTTCAGGGACATGTGGGGGCAGCCCACGAAGCACAGCTCCGGCTTGGCGTGGGGATTCTTCCACATGACGGGATAGCTGTCCTTCACCCGCTGGAGCTCCGCGTCGTCGATGACGTAAACCCTGGCGTTCTCCGCGATCAGGCTCTCGCCCTGTTCCTTGGCCTCCGGGGTCAGTCCGGCGATGTGGTACAGGCCCACCGCGCCGTTGGAGGCGGTGGCCGCGCCGAAGTCCTTCAGGTACGTTTTCGCACCGTCGTCCAGCTCGGTGCCCAGCCAGGTGTTCATGCCCTTGATGTAGGGCACCTCCTCCATGACCTTCATGCCGATGGCGCTGCCCAGCAGCTGCGGCTCGGGACAGGCGGTGCAGCGCACCTCCACCACCCAGGTGGCCTTGCGGCCCGCGTCGGTCAGCAGGCCGAACTCCGGCACAAAGCCCGCAATGCTGCCCATCAGCTCCAGAATCCCGGAGTTGCGGTTGCACCGGGCGCCCAGCACGGAGTTGGCGTACACTACGGCGGAGGATTCCGCCCAGGTCAGCACGTCACCCTTCTTGGGGACGTTGCCCACCTCGTCCATATAGCAGGTGCAGGTATAGGCGTCGTCGCTGACAATGCCCAGCTTCTGGAGCTGCTGTTCGTACCGCGCCTGCTGGGTATACATGATCTTCTTGAACACCACATCCTCCAGAAGACTGGAGGGGACGTTTTCATCCAGCGGGCGGGGATCGGCGGTGAAGCGCTGGCCGTCGGTCAGTCCGGCGGCGATCAGCTGGTCGTACAGGTCGTACACCGGCTTCATCACGTCAAGGCCGAAGCTGATGACCGTGTGGCCGTATTGACTGGTGACGGGCACCATCCGCTCCGCGCCGAAGGCGTCGCCGTACATGACCAGTGTTTTGACCACCTTGGCCATGACCTCGCCCTTTTCGCCGTCAAGCAGCGCCTGCTGCTGGGGAGTCAGGATCATGGGATCACTTCCTTTTTGTTTGATGTTTCTATTGTACCAGTCTGTCGGTAGGTTGTCAAACGAAAGAAAAGCACCCCGCCGAGGTGCTTTTGATGTCTTTACTGTACCTTATCCGGATCGTTCGGGATCACCAGCGCGCAGATGATGTAGGCCAGGATACCGCTGCCGCCCAGCAGGGAGAACAGCACCCAGCCCAGACGTACCAGCGTGGGATCAATGTCGAAATAGGCGGCGATACCGGTGCACACACCGCAGAGCATCTTGCCTTGCTCCACCTTATGCAGCTTCTTCATAGGATCACGCTCCTTTCCTCTATATCTATACGATACCATATCCCAGCAGGGAATCAAGGTGATAATTGTAAACTTTTCTTGCTTTTTCCCGCGGCCTCAGATATAATGAGGGCACTTTACAGCTTCTTTATCCGGAGGTGGATGTATGGAAAAAAAACAGCATCCCGCCCTGGCCGCCATCCGCGCCGCGTTTCCCCAGACCATCCCGGTGCTGACCGGGTACCTGGTACTGGGCATCGCCTACGGCGTGCTGATGCAGACCAAGGGCTACGGCGTGCCATGGGTGCTGCTGATGTGCTGTCTGGCCTACTGCGGCAGCATGCAGTTCGTGGCCATCACGCTGCTGACCACCGCCTTCGACCCCCTTCAGGCGTTTCTGATGAGCCTGATGGTCAACGCCCGCCACCTGTTCTACGGCGTGTCCATGCTGGGCAAATACCGCGGCCTGGGCGCGGCCAAATTCCCGCTGATCTACACCCTCAGCGACGAGACCTTCTCCATCGTCTCCTCGGTGGAGCCGCCGGCGGACATGCCCCGGAAGGACTTCTATCTGGCGGTGTCGCTGCTGAACTACGGCTACTGGGCGGCAGGCTCGGTGCTGGGCGCGGTGGCGGGCCGGTTCATCACCTTCGACACCACGGGCCTGGACTTCGCCCTGACGGGCCTGTTCGTGGTGCTGTTCATCGAGCAGGTGAAGAATCCCCAGAACCGCATGAGCGGCGTTATCGGCCTGGTGTGTTCCGCCGCGGCGCTGGCGGTGTTCGGCGCGGACAATCTGGTGATCCCCGCCATGGTGCTGGTGCTGATCGTATTACTGCTGGGGAGGAAGAAGCTATGACATTGACAACGACCCAGGCGCTGGTGATTGCCGGTGCCGTGACGCTGGGTACCATCATCACCCGGTTCCTGCCCTTCCTGCTGTTCCCTGACAACAAGCCCATCCCCAAGGTGGTGGAGTATCTGGGCCGCACCCTGCCCGCCGCCATGATGGGCCTGCTGGTGGTGTACTGTCTGCGGAATGTGGACATCGCCGCCGCGCCCCACGGCCTGCCGGAGCTGATCGCCCTGGCGGTGGTGACGGGGCTGCACCTGTGGAAGCGTAACGTGCTGCTGTCCATCGGCGCGGGCACAGTGGTCTATATGGTGCTGGTTCAGGTGGTTTTTGCCTGATTTTCCCGGAAAACAGCAACATTTCGGATAGAAACAGGGCAGGGGAGACCCTGCCCTGTCTGCGTCCCTCAAAAAAATCTGGAAAATTTTGAAAAAAGGTCTTGCCAAACAGAGAAAGCTATGTTACAATGCCTATAGTTCCGATAGGGAATTGCTTGAAAGAACTGCCAAGCCCGGCAGCTTTTTTAAGGCCTGACGGTTAGCTGGTGCTAACTATTGCGAGGTACTGTTTTCGGGGACTGCCCCACACGGCAGCTTTTTTAAAACAGTACGGTTAGGCAATGCTAACTGATGAATAACGGACATCATCCCCCACCATACTAGCAGACGAGAGGAGGCGGCGTATGTCAGAAGAATTGTTGATCAAACAGTGTGCCCCTACACTGGCGGGCATCAAAACGGGCAGTCTGTTCCCCTGCCCCTGCGATGACCGGGCGTCCCTCCTGTCGGACATCCGCCGCCTCAACCGTCTGCTGGTGCCCAAGGGACTGTGCCTGCTGCCCATCCGGTACCGTGACAATCAGGCGCTGCTGTACCTGTACCGTCCCGCCGGGCTGCGGCGTGATCTGGAGAGCAGCCTGGCCCAGGACATCCTGCAAAAGGCGGGCTACCGCTGCGCCGGGTGCCAGCGCTGCGTGGCAAAGCTGATCCGCCGCTTTCGCGAGGAGGGCGAGTTCCCCCACGAGGTGGGATTGTTTCTCAGCTATCCCCCGGAGGATGTGCAGGGCTTCATCGAGCACCGCTCCCGCGACTTCAAGTGCGCCGGCCTGTGGAAGGTCTACGGCGACGAGGAGAAGGCCCGCCGCCTGTTCGCCCAGTTCCGCAAGTGCACGGAGATCTACTGTGCTCTGTGGCGCTCCGGCTCCGACATCGGCCAGCTGACCGTGGCCAGCTGAAAACGAAAAAGAAGTAATTTAGTAATACAAGAAAGGACACAAAAACATGAAAAAGACTGCTGTAATTTACTGGAGCGGCACTGGCAATACCGAGGCCATGGCCAACGCTGTGGCCGAGGGCATGAAGGAAGTCGGCGCCGAGGTCACCGTCATGACTCCCGACCAGGTGGATGCCGGTGCGCTGAACTATTCCGCCATCGCCTTCGGATGTCCCGCCATGGGCAGCGAGGTGCTGGAGGAAGTGGACTTCCAGCCCATGTTCGACAGCTGCAAGAACCGTCTGGGTGGCACCAGCGTGGCCCTGTTCGGCTCCTACGGCTGGGGCGACGGCGAATGGATGCGCAGCTGGGAGAAGGACTGCAACGATGCTGGCCTGAACCTGGTGTGCGAAAGCGTCACCTGCTGCGAGGCTCCCGACGCCACGTCCCTGAACGCCTGCCGCGAACTGGGCAAGACCCTGGCCCAGTAAGGCCAAGCGCTGACTTCCCAAAACACACACTCTCTCTTCACTTACTCACTCACACTCTCATTATTACCCTTTATCCCATTGTATTCACCCTCTTACATAACCCTTTAATTTCATAATCCCTTTATCCTTTTCACAAACGTAATCCCAATCAATTTATTCACCTCTCTTCTCTATCACTCTTACGGAGAACAGCCGCCCGCGTCGGAAACGGGCGGCTGTTTTCTATCCGCGGGCCGGGCGGAAAAATTTGTGTGGCTTTATGGAAAAAGATGTGTTATACTAATATAACTGCCAATATGGCAATATCGCAAACGAGGTGAAACCCATGAACCGGCAATTTCCCTGTCTGGAGGTCCATCTGGACAGGCTGTATCATAACGCCTACCAGGTGATTTCCCGCTGCCATGAGCGCGGCATCGCCGTGTGCGGCATCGTCAAGGGCGTGGAGGGCATGCCCCCTGTGGCCCAGGTCATGCGGAAGGCGGGCGCGTCCCAGATCGGCACCAGCCGCCTGGAGCAGGTGGCCCGCTGCCGCGCCGCAGGCGTGGAGGGCCCCTTCCTGCTGATCCGCATCCCCGGTCTCTCCGAGCTGGCGGACACCGTGGTACTGTGCGACATGTCCCTGCAAAGCGAGACGGCCACCCTGGACGCCCTGGAGCAGGAGTGCCTGCGGCAGGGAAGGACCCACAGCGTCATCGTCATGGCCGACCTGGGCGACCTGCGCGAGGGCTTCTGGAAGCCGGACGAGCTGGTGGCCGCCTGCGTCCATGTGGAGCGGGATCTGCCCCATGTCCACCTGGCGGGCATCGGCGTGAATCTCAGCTGCTACGGTTCCATCCGGCCCACACCGGAGAAGATGACGCAGCTGACCGACCTGGCCGGTCGGGTGGAGGACGCCATCGGCCGCAAGCTGGAGATCGTCTCCGGCGGCGCCACCAGCTCCTACACTCTGGTGCATTGGGACACCATGCCCCGGGGCATCAACCACCTGCGCATCGGCGAGAATATCCTGCTGGGCTACGACCTGCAAAGGCTGTGGCACATCACCGATATGGACTATCTCCGCAGCGATACCTTCACCCTGACGGCGGAGGTCATCGAGGTGCGGGAGAAGCCCACCTATCCCCAGGGCGAGTTCTGCATCGACGCCTTCGGCCATACGCCGGAGTACGCCGACCACGGCGTCCGCCGCCGTGCCCTGCTGGCCCTCGGCCGGGCCGACGTGGGCGAGCTGGAGACCCTGGAGCCCTGCGAGAGCGGCATCATCGTGGTGGGCGGCAGCTCCGACCACTGCATCCTGGACGTGACCGACTGTCCCCGCCCGCTGGCGGTGGGCGACACGGTGTCCTTCTCGCTGCGGTACAGCCACATGCTGTATCTGTCAGGCCGCAGCGACGTGCACATCGCGTATACCAACAATACTATGACAAAAACGGAGGAATAACGAGCATGGGCAACATGGAAGGATTTGGCATTTTTCTTTGGAACGCGGTCATCACGCTGTTTTCTTTTCTCGCGGTGGCGCCCATCGTGCTGTCGGCGGTGTCTCAGTTCGGCGTGCAGAAGCGCTTTGCCCAGACCATGATCGACGAGGGCATCATCAGCGCCGAGGAGGTCAAGCTGATCCAGCCGAAAAAGCAGATCGCCGGTGTGGTGGTCTCCATCATCGTCATCGCGGCCCTGGCCTACACCTGCGTGAAGATGCTGCCCTACGGCCCCATCTGCGCCTTGTTCGGCCTGGTGGCCGGAATTATGAAGTACCGCAAGGTGCTGCAGTTCAACTCCCTGACAGTGCAGCGCTTCAAAACCACCTATAAGGACAGCTACGACGCGAAAAAGCTGAATGCGTACGTTGACAAGATGTTCTAAACCGGAGCATCATATCTCATAACAGAAAGGCGGCGATATCTGTGACGAACCGTCCCGAGGCAGGGGAGAAGATCTTCAAAAAAGGCGAGGTCATTTACCAGCAGGGTGATTATGTGTCGGCTATCTACGACGTGCTCTACGGTCAGGTGGCCCTGTATGTGGACTATCACAAGCCCACCCAGCGTCTGCTGAACGAGGTGGAGGCCGACGGCTTCTTCGGCATTGTGGGCTTTTTGGAGAGCCGTCCCCAGAACGCCACCGCCGTAGCCCTGGAAAAGACCGCGTGTACCGTCATCACCCACGAGAATTTCGGCCACTATTTCCAGGAGCGGCCCGCCAAGATCATGAGCATCATGCAGTACATGAGCAAGCGCATGCGGGTGCTGACCCGTGGCTATCTGGAGGCCAGCCAGGCGCTGGAGGAGTACGCCGACGCCGAGCGCCTGCTGCGCGAGCGCAAGGACTGGTACGAGGAGCACAAGGATCTGTACCACCGCATCATGGGCCTGTTTGGCTTCGATTGATAAAAAATGGACTGTCCTGAAGGACAGTCCATTTTTGTCGCTTTTATTCCTCGTCGTCCCGCTGGCGGCGCAGCTTCCGCTCCAGCTCGCGCAGCTTGGCGCGGCGCTCCTTCATGGCGGCGGCAGCCGTCTCCAGACGGGCGGTGATCTCCTCCAGGGCCTCGCCGTTCTTCCGGCGGCGGGCCAGCTCGTCCAGCAGCTCCTTTACCCGAAGGTTGGATTCCTTGAACTCCTTCCGGGCCTGCTTCAGCCGCTCCATCATAGCGCGGGGATGGGCCTGCAGCTCGGGATACGCCTGGTGGATACGGCGCAGGAACAGATTCCGGTCACGCAGCAGTTCGTGAACGCGGAGGCTGATTTCCTCGGTGCTGTCGCCGTCCTGGGCGTCGATCTCCCTGCGGACGATGTCCATCATCACATGGGACACCACGCAGTCCGACACCAGCAGCGCCACGATGGCGATGGCGGCGAAGTGCAGCCAGAACAAAGGCAGCTTTTCAATGAGCCGGAAGTACACCGGGTCGATCCACAGCACGATCACCACGCTGGCCAGACCGAACAGCATCAGATTGCCAATCCACACGCGGCCGTTCAGGTTCATGGGCTTGCGGCTGTAATCCCACCACCGGGCATGGAAGGCCTTTTCCATGTACCAGCTGATGAAGTACTCCAGGCCACCACAGATGAAGAAGCCAGCCAGGAAGATCTCGCCGGGGGTGCCGCCTCGAATGCCGATCAGGCCGCCCACCAGCACCGTCACCAGCACCACGCCGCTGCCGTAAATGGGGCAGTAGGGGCCGATGAGGAAGCCCCGGTTGATGAACCGGTGGTATTGGATGTATTTCAGCGTGACCTCCATCATCCAGCCCAGCACGGAGAACACGAAAAACAGCACGATCAGTTGGCACAGCAGTGTCCAATTCATAAACGGCACCTCATTGCGTCAGCAGTAGTTGATTTCAATTATAGAGGAAACCGGGATATTTTGTCAAGAAATACAAAATAGGTGTTGCTTTTTTGTTAAAAGATGATATGATAGTTGGACTGATTAGGCGGGGGGGAGGAGTGTTTCGCACCCCGGCGGAACTTTGCCGCACAATTTTGCGCGGCGGGGTGTGGTCACCCCGCCCTACGGAACGGCTACCGATAAAACTTCGTAGGGCGGCATGACCACATGCCGCCGCCGTACAGCGAGTTATCTTCTACCGTCGCACCGCATCAGCGGCAGCGGCGCAAGAAGAACGTCAATGCGTCATACGCAGCGATATCAAATAATTTCCGCAAACGCGTGGTAAAAGGCCGCAAATTTGCAATGCAAAACAGCGTGCGCGGATCCTTAAACCGCAGGTTTAAGCTGTCCTTTTGGGTACTTTTGGGACA
>ERZ826242.935-NODE-935-length-36352-cov-11.319999_pt1 | contig 36352 bp, 30 predicted proteins | sample MGYA00519871_ERZ826242 | MGnify/ENA primary metagenome ERZ826242 (study PRJEB31778, sample SAMEA3449226) | human gut metagenome | biome: human gut; feature: human-associated habitat; material: faeces | place: United Kingdom | collected 2010/2012 ...
CACCCTTGTTCATGGATGCAATGTACTGATCCCAGTCGGTGTAGTCAACCATAATCCCCTCATCGATTAACTGCTTGTAAACCTCGATTGCTTTTTTCAAAGCTGCGTTGTCCGCCAGATGAACTTCACCATTAACGATAGGAGATGCGCCTGCAGACTGCAGCATCTCGATAACAATTTCAGAACCGCCGGAACTTGTCAGCATGGGAACACCGTTTGCATCGACAACTTTTTTCGCCAGCTCCATGAACTCAGACCAGGTTGTGTCCTTGAAATCTTCAACGGTAAGACCGGCAGCCTCTACCATATCGGAACGGATTGCCATAATAGATGCTCCATTATCAAAAGGAATACCGTAGTGTTTTCCTTCTGCGGTAGAATCTCCTAATTTACCACCAGAGAAATCGTCAAAATTAATACCGGAATCTGATAATTCTGTGAAAACCTCGGGATAATTTGCAATATTTTTCTGGAAAGAATTATCCTGCATCAGGAAAATGTCCGGCAGTGTGTCATAATTATCGGCCTCAGCAGCGGTAATGATGTTCTGCTCAATATCGGTGTAAACCTTCTCCTGAATGTCCAGTTTAAAATTGGGATGATCTTTCTGGTAAATTGCCTCAGCCTGTTTCATTGCATATACATTGAAGGTTGGATCCCAGCACCATACAGTAAGAACTTCTTCGCCATCTGCTGCATCTGTGCCTTCAGCTTCTGTTGCAGACTCTGCCGGGCTGGTTTCAGCTGCACCGCCGGATGCAGAAGTGCCTGCTGTGCTGTTACTGCTTCCGCAGCCTGCAAGTGTGGAAGCGGTCATCGCTGCTATAAGCAGTGTGCCTACTAATTTCTTTCTCATATTAAATCCTCCTTTGAAACAATACATCATTTGTTGATGGTTTCATTATAGCTTTCCATATCCTACTATTCAATTTCTATGTTGTCCTATTCTATCAATATCTTGCTGTTTTTACTAAAAATATGAGTATTTTGACAGCCTTTTCATTTTCAGCATTATTATTTTCCGTCATTTTAACGTAGTATTTTTTATTACACCGATTTTAATATGCAAAATGACGATTCACTACTTTTATGTTATATTATATTGTTCAGCAAGATATTGATATTCAGCAACAATTTAACACAATACACCGCTGTCTTTTCGTGATATAATGAATCCTGACGGATTCATATTAGAAGTTCCTGCGGAACTTCAGATGCGCAGAAGGCAGCGCAGAAACAACGCAAAAATGATATTCATGAAAATAAGTTTTTGGGGAGGTTTTTATGGGAAATGAACGTTTCGACATCTCCATTCCAAAAGAATATTTAACAAGAGATAAAGCAAGACTTTTATATGTTTCCTCTGCAACCTACGGTGGTGACTGGATCAGTACGCCCCACACCCATTACTGTTCTGAGCTTTTCTATGTAATTGACGGTGTGGGACAATTCCAGGTAGAAGATAATATCTTCCCGGTTTCTGCCAACGATCTGGTGGTCATCAATCCCAATGTGTCCCATACGGAACTTGGTTTCAATGCCAATCCATTAAAATATATCGTTTTGGGCATTGAAGGGCTGGAACTTTCCGTTGAAAATAACAACGCCAACTTCTGCATTGTAAATTTCAGGGAAATCAAAGATACCGTTAACTTCTATTTAAAAGTAATGCTCCGTGAAATCGAAACCCGCTCTGCCGGCTATGAAACAGTCTGTCAGGATTTGATGGAAATCCTTATCGTTCTTTTCGGACGCCAGACCAATTTTTCTACGATTCTCAGTCCCGCAAACAAAAGAGCATCCCACCTCTGCGATTCCGTTCGGCGCTATATTGATCAGAACTGCGGGGATGATCTCTCCTTGGAGCATCTGGCAAAATTTTCGCATGTAAACAAATATTATCTGGTACATGCCTTTACTGATGAGTATGGGATTTCTCCCATCAACTATCTCATGCATGCCCGCGTAAAAAAAGCTGAAAAGCTGCTGGCAACCACAGATTACTCTCTTTCTGTCATCAGCCATACCTGTGGTTTTTCCTCCTCCAGCTATTTTTCCCAGACCTTTAAAAAAGTAGCAGGAGTTTCTCCCAGCAGCTACCGCAAGACGGTCAAATCTGACCATGGAGAAATGGAAGACCTTTCCCGCTGACATACAGGCAGGAGGTCATTTATTTGTACTCAAAATTCGGGATCTGTCCCCAGCGCTCCTTAAAATAGTGTGCCGCCATCTTCGGCCGCCGGTCTCTGGTAAAGAGACCTTTTTTATTTCCATCGGCGCGCATGCAGCCCTGGATTGTGGCGAAATCCGCAAAGTTCCAGACCTGCTCGCCGATGAAGAAGCTGCGCTTGTCAAATTCCGCATTCTGTCTGCGGTAATATTCCATCTGGAACTCCTCGGAGAACATTTCCGGCACGCTCTCGTGGATCCCCGCAACCGCATCCGCGCCATATTCTGTAATCATCACCGGTTTGTTCTGTTTTTCCCAGAAATCCAGTTCCATATTTAATGCATAGCATGCCGCATCGAGATCGCCGGACAGATTGTACCAGCCATAGTAACGGTTCACGCACACCACGTCCATCGTCCTCGTCACGAGATCTCTCTCGTAGTTGTTCTGGCAGCACACGAAAGTCACAGGACGGTCTGCCGGATCAAGGCTGTGCGTCAGCTCATAGAGCGAGTGCCAGTAATCGTACGCCGACTCCGGAAAATGCTCGGTGTCCGGTTCATTTCCCATCGACCACATGACTACGCAAGGATGATTCTTGTCCCTTGCAATCATCTCGCGCAGCACCTGCTCGTGGTGCTCTCTGATGTGGAAGGTCTTGTACGGGTCGATCTTATCTCCCGCGCCGATTCCGACCGCAGGCGTCTCATCGATCACGACGATACCCTCTCTGTCGCACAGCTGATACATCTCCTCCGCATACGGATAGTGGCTGGTGCGGAAAGAATTGGCATTCAGCCAGTGGATCAGATTGATATCCTTGACATCCAGGCACACATCGAGTCCTCTTCCACGGAAAGCCGCATCCTCGTGTTTTCCAAAGCCCTTAAAATAGAACGGTTTTCCATTGATCAAAAACTGCGTTCCCTCTACCGCCACCGTGCGGATGCCGAATGTCTCCTCGTAGAGATCCTCCCCGTAAGTGACACTCGCCGTATAGAGGTACGGCTCCCCCGGCCACGGCCACCACAGTCTGGCATCCGGGATTCTGACTGTTCCGCCCGCTCCATCCGCCGCTGCCACCTCATTGCCGTCCGCGTCCAGAATACGGATGCGCACCTCATCCTCACATACGCTGCCCGCCGTCTTAATCTCATAATTTACCACTCCGGTATCGCCGTCAATATCCGGCACCAGCGTAATGTCCTCAATATAAGCCGCCGGCGTCGTATAGATGCGGACCGGACGGTTGATTCCCGCATAATTAAAGAAATCAAAATTCGGCAGATTCTGCGGTTTTCTCCATACCTTCGCCGCTTCAACACTCGGCACGCCCGGATTGTCCGATCCGAAAAATGCCGTGCTGCCCTCATTTCCGACCGGAAGCGTGCTGTGATTTACCCGGTTGTCCGCCGCAACGACGAGTTCCGCCGTCTCTCCCGGCACAAGCTGATCTGTCACATCCACCTCAAACGGAAGAAAGCCACCTTTATGCGCAGTCAGAAATCTGCCATTTAAGTACACCTTTGCAGCATGTGTAACCGCGTCAAAGCGGAGCACGAGACGCTGTCCCTTCAGATAGGACGGAACCGTAATCTTCCGCTCGTAATACGCCCAGCCGTAATGATTCCGGTATTTCGGGTCATCTTTCTGATCGTTGTACGATGCCGGTACCGCCATCAGTTCAGTGTCCTCCCCCATCGCAAAGGAGTCTCCCGGCTCCTTCTCATCTCCCAGTTTAAAATTCCATACTCCGCCGAGATCTATCACTCCGCGCACGCTGTTTTCTCTTGGATACAACATCTTTTCTTCCTCCATTCTTTCTGCTGATTTCTTCCCGATAGCTTTTGTCCGGGATTTCTTTTATTTTGCATCTGCTTTTGGCTGCTCTATGCCGTCTATCGCAGCATGGATTTCCCCGTCCTGCTTCGTAACGGTATACGTTTTCCCACGCATCCGCACGGACGTATGGAAGTAATCCACTTCCTTTGGAATATGCGGTGCAAAATCACAGCCGCCTTCCGGCGACAGATGGATTCCGGCGATCTCCTCTAAGATCACAGGCACGGGCGCACTCGCCCACGGATGACACAGGCTCGTGTTCCACTTCTGATCTTTCCCCCACGCCTCAAAGCAGGTCGTCGCTCCCTCCCGCAGCATGTTGCACCATCCGTGATCGCTGTCGTTTAGCAGCAGCCTGTACACACTTTCATACCGCCCCCGCCGTGCCAGTGCAAGCAGCAGGTAATAACTTAACATCACGCCGCAGGAAAATCCCCGTTTTTCCAGAAACTCAATGACAGGTGCTTCCTCTGCCTCCTCCAGAAGCCCGAAATACAGGGCATACACGTTGGAGTGAAGCGATGTGTGGCTGCTTGTTTCACTGTCCGCAAGAAGCCCCGTCTCCTTCCGGTAAAACGCCCTGCGATACGCGAAAACCGGTTTTTCCAGCTCATACGGCTCCTCTCTGCCCAGCACACGGGCAAGCCCGTTGAGCGTTTTTTTCGCACCGAGATACAGGGCATTGATGACGTTGTGGCACCCCGCCCCCACAACGGGTCTTGTCAGCGCAAAATCATAATCATCCCGCAGATTTTCTGGCCAGTCGACCAGATTCCACTTGTCTGCCACCTGCATAAGCAGCCCGTCCGCGCGCTCGTACTGCGCAAAATGCCGGATCATGCCAAGCGCCGTCTCATAGTATGGAAGCAGCGCCGCCGCGTCGCCGGTGTAGCGGTAGTATAGTGCCAGCAGCTGCGGATACATCAGGGAATAATCGGCGATCTCCTGCATCAATCCTCCCGGCGCAACCGCCAGAAGCCCCGGGCAGACTGCCCTCGTCTGCGCAAACTGATCGATACATTTCAAAAGCATCTGCGTCTCTCCGGTCAGCAATACCTGCGCATGCGCCGTCACAACGGCGTCCCCGAGATATTGTCCTTTTTCTCTGGTCGGGCAATCCACATAGCCCTCCTGCGTCCCGTATTTTACCGCGTTCTTACAGATGGAAAAAATCTGTCCCAGCCGCTTTTCGGAGGACGTCACCTCTGCGCCCTCCTCCATCGGATAGTGGCGTGTCTGCACAAAAATTCCGCGGATGTTCACGCTCTTCCCCGGAAGCAGCTTTGCGTAGCGGAATCCCTTGTAATCATACGGTTCCAGACTGCAGCAGCCGTCTGAGAGCGTCCAGATCTCGTGGTAGGAGCAGTTGCAGCGCATCTCGCAGCGGACGCTGCCGCTCTCATCCAGTTCCTCTCCGCAGAAGATTTCCACGGTATCCCCCGCGCTTCCCTCCGCCGTCAGGCACAGGCTTCCGGCGACTTCCTCTCCCACATCGATCCGGATGCTGCCATCCTCATAGATCTCGACTTTTTCCGGCTTGATGCGCTCCCCGCAAAGCATCCGCGTCGGCTGTAAATACAACCGGTAATCCGCCCACTCTGCCGCAGCCGGCGTCTTCCATCCGGCATCCTCAAATTCCGCACTGCTCCATCCTTCCGGGAATTTTCTGCTGTCAAAGTTTTCCAGAAACTGCGTATCATATCCGATTGTTCCGCCGCTGTACGCATCCGTCCTCTCATAGCAAAAACGAAGCGGTATCCGGCAGCCCTGCGCATCCATCAACTCCGCGGCAAACGCAAAGCGCAGGTCGCCGCTGTTGTATACACGGTTGATTAACCCCTGATAATATAAATGCAGTCCGAAGCAGTGCTCTCCGGCCTCCATCTTCCCCAGTGGAATCTCGTTGTAATAGTAGTGATCCGGATAACCGGGCGCAGGTCCCTCCGCCACAAATCCGGACTCCACGTACAGCTTGTAGTGATCGTCCGCCGTCAGTCTTAACGTCAAGTTCTCCTGCGCCGTCTCAAGCGTAAAACGCGCACGCACCAGAACATGCAGATTCTTCCGGAACTCCTCTGCCAGCTGTTGCTCTGCCCCCGGTTGTTTTTCCCCTTCCTCCTGCTCCTTGTGAAACAGATTAACCGGTGTGATATGTGAAAATTCGCGAATCGTAAGCCACTGTGGACTCCATTCTGCTTTTTCTCTGCTCATCTCTTCCGTCATCCCGCCATCCTTTCCGGGCGTTTGTTCTTCTGTCTGCAGCTTTCCTGATCCCTTCTTCTTGGCAGTCGTACTGCACAGATTCCCTTACAGACAGCTTCCTGATTTTTTATTATGGTATAAAAAAATAGTGCATTTTTCCATAGACTTTCTTATGAAAAAATACACTATTTCTATGTCATTTTTATGCTGCCTGAAATTACTTACTGCGGCTGTTTTCCGATGTAAGCAAGGATACCGCCGTCCACATACAGTACGTGGCCGTTGACAAAATCAGATGCATCCGAAGCCAGGAATACTGCCGGTCCCTGTAAATCCTCGGCGCTTCCCCATCTTGCTGCCGGAGTCTTTGCGATGATGAACTGGTCAAACGGATGTCTGCTTCCGTCCGGCTGGATCTCGCGGAGCGGTGCGGTCTGCGGAGTCGCGATATAGCCCGGTCCGATACCGTTGCACTGGATGTTGTACTCGCCGTACTCCGATGCAATGTTTCTGGTCAGCATCTTTAAGCCGCCCTTTGCCGCTGCATAAGCGGATACAGTCTCACGGCCAAGCTCGGACATCATGGAGCAGATGTTGATGATCTTGCCGTGTCCTTTTTTGATCATGGACGGAATCACCGCCTTGGAAACGATAAACGGTGCGTTCAGATCCACATCGATGACCTGTCTGAACTCTGCTGCGGACATCTCGCACATCGGAATACGCTTGATGATGCCGGCATTGTTTACCAGAATGTCGATCACGCCGACCTCTTTTTCGATCTTTGCAACCAGTGCGTTTACCTGCTCCTCATCTGTGACATCGCAGACATATCCGTGCGCCTTGATGCCCAGCTCCTCATAAGCGGCAAGTCCCTTGTTGACAAGCTCCTGCTTGATGTCGTTGAATACGATCGTTGCACCCGCCTGCGCATATGCAGATGCGATTGCGAATCCGATGCCGTAGGATGCGCCTGTTACAAGCGCTACTTTTCCCTCTAATGAAAAATTAACCATAGTTTTCCGTCCTTTCTTTTTCCCTCTTATTACTCTGGTACTGCTCATTGCTTACACCTAGTATATCATGTGCAAAACCAGCACATGATCAACATTCGCCGTTCGTCAATCATGCAAGCATGTTGACTCACTTGCGCTCATTATATCATGTATGTTATTCCATTTCCTGCAATATTGTATTATAAATCTTGCAAATATTGAACTTTTGTCCTATGCTGTGTAAAGAGACATGCGCTACAGAACACATAACACCACAAGGCACATAGCGCCACTGGCGCATTAAAAAACGGCGGCACTGCCGCCTGGAATCGTAAGAACGGAGAACCTATGAATAGCTGTATAACCTGCAAAGAAGCCATCGAACACTGCATGAGCACCCACACATTCGCGTTCGCCCATCTCTACGGCGATGAGAAGATCATGGACATGCACATTCACAACTGCTGCGAAGTCTATTACTCGATTTCCGGCGGAAAACAGTTTCTGATCGACCACTGCCTGTACGACATCCGCCCCGGCGATCTTTTCTTAATCAACCAGTTTGAAAGCCACCACCTGACACAGATCGATCAGCAGACACACGAGCGGATCATCCTCTCCATCGACCCGGAATACTTATCGAAGCTCTCCACTGGCGTGACGAATCTTGGCCATTGTTTTTCTTTCCGTGACACCAGAATGCCGCACCAGATCCACCTCTCCCCCAAGGAGCAGAACCGCTTTATTTACTTTATCCACGAGCTGCATGACGATGGCGGCATGGGGGAAGACCTCTTGGATCAGGCAATCTTTCTGGAATTGATGGTCTTTTTAAACAGAGCCTTCGCCGCCCGCTGCACAGACGCCGCAGCCCCCGCCCCGGCTCCATCTTCCAATTACCACGCCCAGGTGGACGCCATTTTATCCTACATCAACTCCCATATCGGCGAGCCGCTGACGCTCGCCGGTCTGTCCGCGCATTTTTTTATGAGCACGTCCTATCTGTGCCGTATTTTCAAGGAGGCCACCGGCACCACCATCAACAAATACATCACCGCAAAGCGCATCACCCTGTCCAAATCGCTGCTCGATCAGGGCTGCTCCGTCTCGGAAGCCTGCGAGGCCTGCGGCTTCAACGACTACAGCAATTATCTGCGTGCCTTCACAAAAGCAGTCGGCATCTCTCCGAAAAAGTACGCGCAGTTTCACTCCTGACCGGTTATATCTGTTCCTTCTGCTCTACCTCGCTTATAAATTTTTCTATCAGCCTGTTTACTTCATCCGGCTGGTCCGTATTGGAATTATGACCAGCATTCTTTATCCATTTAAGCGGTAAACCTTCTCTCTGATGCCATTTTTTATTGTAGCTTTTTGCTGAGCCCGCTTTATCCTTTTCGCCACAGATAAGTAATGCCGGACAACTGATATGATATGGCAGATCTGCTTTGATCGCCTCAGCAAGCATTCTGTAACCAAAACCGGCAAGCCTTGCATATTCTTCAGAATCTGGATCATAGGACATCATCATCTTCCGCATAAGATTCTGACCATAATCCGTCTCTGCACATCCTCTTGAACCAGCCCTAAGAAGTGCTTTCCATGGATAGATCTTATATAATGGCTCTGCTCTTTCAAGAAGCCATATTTCCATTGCTGTCATATAAGACTTTTGAAGCGGTGCAGAATCAATGGAGATAAAGCCTTTTATCTTATCCGGATATAATTCCATATACATTTGAGCCAGATATCCACCCATAGACTGACCGATAATGATGGGATTATAAATTTCTTCTTTTGTTAATATTTCATCAAGCCATTCTGCCATGTCAGACAGACTGTAATTATTCATAAATGGTCTGGATAATGCATGTGATGGTGCATCCCATACAAACACATTCTGTTTCTTCTCAAAATATTCTGTCTGCTTTTCAAAAAGCCTGTGATCTGCTGTAAGTCCCGGCAAAAACACTAACGTAATTTTCTGCTTGTCTATTATATTTACAAAATAATGGATGCAGCCACAGGGTGTCTTATAACTGTTTTCGGTCATTTTCCATCCCTTTTCCATAAACTATTTCCCAATGATTTATCATTTCCAGATATTCCTGCTCAAAAGCTGTTACATCATAATTTCCTGTTCTGTACCAATATTTAAGCATCCCTTCTGAAGCATATAAAATTTCTTTGTATATACGAACAAACTCTATATCCTTACGGATGAAATCGAAATTCAAAATTGACAAAAGCAATTCCAATGTCGTTTGGGCAGCATCCTGTACATCCGGTTGGATGATGGATTGAATATCGGGCTCGGTTTCAAAAAAAATCATCTGTTTCATATACCTTATATTGACGCATGTACTTTTTTGTTAAATCCGCTGCATGCTTCCATAGAAAAAGATATAGCTCCTGCTTGTTATGAAAATAATGAAACAAAAGTGACTTGGATATTCCTGCTTCTGCCGCAATTTCTGAGGTTGGTGCCTTTTTATATTGATTCGTTGCAAATACTTTATATGCAGCATTTAATATTTGCGATTGTTTTTCTTCCGGCAATGCATAAAATTTTTCATTCATAAGCTGCCTCCGTTGACCAATTCGGTTAATGCGAGTATATACCCGTTGACCGATTAACGGAAGACCCCATTTGATCATCTATCCCTGCAACTTTTGATTTTGTATTTCCATTCATTGAAAAAAGGCATCAAAGCCATCTCTGTTAAAGTTACCCTTTTTTCTGAAATACATATCAAAATCATTTCAAAAATTAGCTTGACATATTACCAGATTGCTTTCCTATCTATCTCGCTGATAAATTTTTCTATAAGTCTGTTTACTTCATCCGGCTGGTCAGTATTGGAATTATGACCAGCATTCTGTACCCAAAACCAGCAAGCCGTGCATATTCTTTATCCAGTGCAATAATCCTGGGATGGTCTTTATTGTCTGCCTTCTTGTATTGTGCATTTACCGCTCCAAACAGCGGCACATCCATGGTCATTGCTTTTTCGCCTCCGCCGAACCGATTAAACGCAACATTGGTCAGTGGCTTCTTTGTCTCTTCCTCAAGTTTGGCTTTTTCTGTATGAATCTTACTCCGGAAGTGCCCTGCAACCCGTTCAATATCTTCCACCGTAAGCAGTTCCCGATCACGAAGAAGAATCTGCTCCAGATCCACCGTATCCAGTTCCCGGTCATTATCCGCTTTACACGGCTTCCCGTACTTAATTAACTTTTTAAATAAACGCAATCATATACAGCGGCAACGTAATGATTCCCTCCTCGCTCACACCTATATTGCCATCCGCAAATTTGTATCCGTAAGATATATCTTTGTTATTCTTCATAAGCCATTTTAATGAATTTGCCCGGGTATTTCTGCTCTTGACTTCGATAGGAACCACGCTCCCGTCTTTCTGGATGATAACATCGATTTCTCTTTTCGTTGTGTCATTTTTATAGAAGTATATCTGATATCCCTTCTTATAAAGAGCATCTGCTATTGCACATTCATAGATACCGCCTTTTGAGTTTCCAGCTAATGTATTTTCTACAATATGCTGTTTTAAAGAAAAATCCTTCATCGCCATCAGCAGTGATAAATCAGTTGTATATGCCCGGAAAAAGTCGTCTCTTGCATAATCATCCAAATCAAATCTGACATCCGTCACCCGTTTGCATAATTGCACCATATCTGCTCGAAGCAGCCATTCAACACTTGAATAATACTTTTGTGCCCTTCCGCCATGCTCAATTTCTTTATACTGAAATTTATGGTTTTCCTTATCTAATAGCTGCTTTGCAAGCGAGAGATAACATTTTTCTGCCTTTACCTTTTCTTCAGCAGTTGCATAATGTGCTATATCATACTGGTATCCCTGTAAGAGATTTCTTTGAACCCTGTCAACTTCTCTGAAATCCTTTATATCTATATATTTCTGTACTACTTCCGGCATACCGCCTGTTGCAACATACTGTCTGTAATAATTCATCATCTGCGAATGAATCGCCTCAGGTATCACTGTCTTTGAATGTAAATATCCACAAAGATTCTCTATCATATCTTCGGAAACTCCCATTCCCCATAGAAATTCTTCAAAATCCATGCCATACATTCTCAGATAATCAACATAGCCGACAGGATAGGAAGACGCACGTTTATAATCAATTCCCAGAAGTGATCCTGAGGCAACCACATCATATCTGTTATCTATCGCCCAGAACTTAAGCGATGTAATTGCCTCCTGGCATTCCTGAATTTCATCCAGAAAAATTAAAGTTTTTCCGGGAACAATTTTTCTTTCCGGAAAGCGAAAACGCATAGCCATAATCATATTGTCTACTGTAAGATCTCCGGCAAAAATATCCATTGCCGAAGGCATCTGCTTAAAATTAATTTCAAGCAGTTCCTCAAAGTTTTCCTCCGCAAATCGTTCGATGATATATGTTTTCCCTGTTTGTCTGGCACCCTGAACAACCAAGCACTTTTTATCCTTTGTATCCATCCAGTTTTTAATGTAAGCCGTCGCTTTTCTTTTCAGCATAAAGCACCTCAAATCAATGAATTTTATTCCTGTTATTGTTTCTAATCAATATTTTAGAATATCAAAATGTAATTTCTGTCAACATTTCAGAAAATTATATCATTTTTTTAATGCTCAGGCAAGCTGCTAATGGGCATATATTATTGACAACCGTTACAGAATCATGAGAAGTGTTCCCGCCACAATCAGTACAAGACCAAGCGCCGCCCTTTTCGTCAGCTTCTCATGGAATACCAGATAGGAAAAAGCGATTGTGACAAGAATGCTCAATTTATCAATCGGCACTACCACGCTCGCAAGTCCGTCCTGCAGCGCTTTGTAATAGCAGAGCCAGGAACCGCCTGTTGCAAGTCCCGACAGACAGATAAATCCAAGTTCCCTCCTGTCAATCCTGCCAATCTCCTTCTGCTTGCCCTTCGCAAATACCATGATCCATGCCATCAAGAGCACCACCGCCGTCCGGATTGCCGTTCCGAGATTGGAATTGAGTCCCTCGATGCCGATCTTGCCGAGAATCGAAGTGAGACTTGCAAAAACGGCTGATAGGCAGGCGTACAAAAGCCAGCTCTTTTTCTCCTGCTCCGCGCTCTTTTCCGTCTCCTTCTTCTGGATCATAAGAAAGGTACCGGCGCCGATTAAGATGACGCACACGATCTTAAGCGCGCTGACTTCCTCTCCCAAAAAAAGAAACGCCAGCACAATGGTCAGAATTGTACTGGACTTATCAATCGGAACCACCTTATTCACGTCACCTGCCTGCAAGGCATGAAAATAGCACAGCCAGGATGCTCCCGTCGCAAGCCCGGAGAGAATCAGAAACAGCCATGTCTTACCGGACACAGCCGCAATGCCGTCCTGTGCCCCCACGACGAACACCATAATCCACGAAAAAATGAGAACCACGATCGTGCGGATCGCCGTCGCCACATCCGAGTCTGTATGGCGGATGCCGCATTTTGCCAGAATCGACGTAAGTCCCGCAAACAGCGCAGAACCAAACGCATAGAAAATCCACATACGAATGCCTCCTTTACGATACGCCTTTTCTCCCGCGTATCACAATAATGTCATTTAACTTTAAGAGCGTGTCCTTCTGCGGCAGGATGGATAAATCGTCGCGCAGAATTAAAAACACCGTCAGCTGCTGCTCATCCTGCACTTCTCCCACGGTCTTTCCCGCATATCTTCTGTCCACAAAAATCTCCGCAATCTCCTTGATGTCCGCATCCCGGATATTTGAGATGCTGCTCTTTCTCTGATACTGCTCCACGAATCCGGCGCTGATGATACCGGTCGGGATCGCTACCACGCCGACGCCGAGATACGCAATACAGATCGCCATCAGACGCCCCAGCGTCGTGATCGGATAAATATCGCCGTATCCGACCGTAAGAAGCGTTGACATGCTCCACCAGACGCCGCTGAATGCATTGCGGAACACTTCCGGCTGCGCGTCATGCTCCACACTGTACATGCACAGACTGCTCGCAAGCATCAGGATCACCACGATAAACACCGAGGAAATGATCTGATTCCGCTTCTCGTACAGTACCGTCGTGATGACATTAAATGAATCATATCTTGCATTCAGGCGGAAGAGATGAAAGATTCTTGCCACCCGGAGCATCCGAAAGATCACAAATCCGGACAAAAAGAACACCGGAACAATGGTCAGAATGTCCACCACGCCGTCAAAAGACACCATAAAGCGCAGTCTGGCGCGGCATTTGCGCATTCCCGGATATAAAAGATCCGCCGTCCAGATGCGGAGCACATACTCCACACAAAAAATAAACAGCGTGATGACCTCCACCACGAAAAAGAAACCGGACAGAAAGTCCAGTTCCTCAAACGTCTGTAAAAATGTAACCAGAATATTGGAGACAATCGTAATTGTGATAAAAATATCGAACGCACGGCTGATCCGGTTACTCTTATCTCCAATCTGGATAATGTTAAATATTTTTTCTCTCACCTTATGAATCCATCTCCCAGCGTAACTCTGATATTTTCGGTGTCCGACGGATCCTACCGGTCATGGACGGCTCCGATCAGTTCCCGGATATCCTCCACCTGATAGCGCTCCATGTAGGCGCGGATTCCGTCAACGATCTCCTCCGTCGCATGCGGATGATAGAAGTTCGCCGTACCGACCGAGACTGCGGTCGCACCGGCAAGAATCATCTCGATGGCATCCTCCGCCGTCTGGATTCCGCCCATTCCGATAATCGGAATCTTTACCGCCTGCGCACTCTGGTAGACCATGCGCACCGCGACCGGATGCACTGCCGGACCAGACATACCGCCCGTGCGGTTTGCCAGCGCAAAGCATCTTCTGTGAATATCAATCTTCATTCCTGTGATCGTATTGATCATGGAGAGTGCATCCGCACCACCCGCTTCCGCTGCACGCGCCATCTCCGTGATGTCGGTGACATTCGGGGAAAGCTTCATGATGACCGGCTGCTTTGCATGGCGTTTCATCTCTTTTGTGACTTCTTCGACCATCTTCGGATTCTGTCCGAACGCAATACCGCCCTCCTTTACATTCGGGCAGGAAATATTGATCTCAAGCAGATCTACCGGCTGGTCGGAGAGGCGTTCCACCACATCAATGTATTCCTCCGTCGTATGTCCGCAGACATTGACGATGATCTTCGTGTCATATTTTTTGAGGAACGGAATGTCTCTGTCAATGAACAGATCAATGCCCGGATTCTGTAAACCGATCGCATTGAGCATGCCGCCGTAGACCTCCGCCACACGCGGCGTCGGATTTCCTTCCCACGGCACATTCGCAACGCCCTTGGTCACAACTGCTCCCAGCTTATTCAAATCGACAAACTCCGAATACTCCTCCCCGGAACCGAACGTGCCGGATGCCGTCATAACCGGATTCTTCAGTGCGACACCGCACAGATCAATGCCAAGATTCATCAGAAATCCACCTCCTCTGCCCGAAATACCGGTCCTTCCTTACAGACTCTCTTGTTCTTCACATTGGAATGCGCATCCTTCTCTGTGGACTTGCAGACGCAGGCAAGGCAGGCGCCGATGCCGCACGCCATGCGCTCCTCCATGGAGATCCAACATTCGATGCCTTCCTTTGCGGCATACTCCTTTAAAGCGCGGAGCATCGGAAGCGGTCCGCAGGCGTAGATCACATCCGCGGTCAGCCCGTTCTCGCGGATGGCGTCGAGCACATTGCCCTCCGTTCCCACACTGCCGTCCTCCGTTGCGATATAGACCTCTCCCTGTTTGCGGAACTCATCCAGCAGAAACAGCTCATCCCGGTATCCAAGCACAATCTGTTTCTCGCAGTTTAACTCTTTTGCGAGCTCTAACATCGGCGGAATCCCAATGCCGCCGCCGATTAAAAACGCCTTTTTCTCCTGCTTCGGAAAGCCGTTGCCGAGTGGTCCTATCACCTTAAGCTGCATACCGGTGTGCATGGAAGAAAACTCTTCGGTTCCCTTTCCCGCCACGCGGTATACCAGACGGAGCGCGCCGTCCTTTCTGTCGATCTCACAGATACTGATCGGTCTCGGGAGCAGCCTGCTGCCTTCCTTACAGTAGACCGATACAAACTGCCCTGCCTTTGCATGCGCCGCGATCTGCTCGGTGTGCAGCCACATGCTGTAAATATCGTCCGCAATCTCTTCCTGTTTGATTATGATTGCCGTCTCTTCAAATTTCTGTTGTGTTGTATGCATGATCTTTTATTTTTCCTTATCTTCATATACCACTTGTCCGTTCACAAGTGTCATTCGCACTTTACCGGTGACTTTTCTGCCGTCAAACGGGGTATTCCTGCCCTTGCTGAAAAACGTATTCTTGTCAATCACGTACGTCTCGTCCGGGTCAAAAATAACGATGTCTGCGACCTTTCCAGGCTCAATATCTCCCTTGTCGATTCCGATGATCTTCGCCGGATTGTAGCTCATCTTCTCCGCCATCTGCATCGGCGTCAGATACCCGCCGAGCACAAGCTCCGTGTACGTTAAGCATGCGGCGGTCTCAAGACCCACAATACCGAACGGCGCGGATTTCATGGAGGTATTCTTGTCCTCAAACGTGTGCGGCGCATGGTCGGTTGCGATCACATCCATCACGTCATCCCGCAGTCCCTCTTTTAACGCCTGTACATCCTCCTTCGTGCGCAGCGGCGGATTCATCTTGTAATTCGTGTCCGCATCCGCCTCGATCGCCACTTTTTTCTCCGTATCCACGGTCGGCTCGATCTTCCTGATGTCATCGGAAGTCAGTGTAAAATGATGCGGGCACACCTCTGCCGTCACATGGATTCCCTCCATCTTGGCATGCTTGACCATGCTGACAGAATCCTTCGTGGAGCAGTGGCACAAGTGCAGTCTCGCCCCGGTATCCCGGCTTAACATGATGTCCCTGGCAATGATGATGTCCTCCACGGAATTCGTGATGCCGCCAAGTCCAAGTTCTCTGGCATTGACATCCTCATTCATGACACCGCCGTTGACAAGATTGATGTCCTCGCAGTGAGCAAGCACCGCAATGTTGTACTTCGCAGCAAGTTCCATCGCCTCTCTGTAAAGCTGTGCATTCATGACGGATTTGCCGTCCTCACTGATGGCAGGAATTCCGGCTTTCACCATGCCCTCGATGTCGGAAAGCTCCTTTCCCTGCTGTCCCTTCGTCACCGCACCGACCTGCAGCACGTTGGCAGCGCCAACGGTCTTTGCTTTGTTGTGCACATAGTTCACAACATCCGGATTATCCACGACCGGCTTGGTGTTCGGCATGGCAAGAATCGTCGTAAATCCGCCGTGCACTGCTGCCCTTGCGCCTGTCTCGATCGTCTCCTTCTGTTCAAATCCCGGATCTCTTAAATGCACATGCATGTCGATAAACCCCGGCATGACAAAACAGCCCTTCGCATCGATCACGCGGTCGCATTTTTCCTTGATACTCTTCTCGGTTCTGGCCACAACCCCGTTCTCCACCAGCACATCCAGTGTCTCATCCGTTCCGGTGGCAGGATTGATTACGCGTCCATTTTTGATCAATATGGTCATCTTTTTTTCCTCCATTGTATGAGTTCATCTTATCATATCCGCCTACAGTTTTCCATACAATTCCAGCGGCACATACGCCTTCACATAGATCCCCTCCGGGCGGTAATCCTCCTCTAAAAGCTCTCCCTGCTTTCTGATCTGCTGCAGGATTCCGGCATCCGCATAGGCGATGGTTCGCTCAATCAGAACTTTGTTCTCGCGCAGAAGTTCCGCAAGCAGTTCTTTTAACTCGTCGAGCCCCGTTCCCTCTCTTGCCGAGACTGCCAGGGTATGATCTGCCCTCAGATCATGCAGCGGCTCCCGCTCCGTCACCGCGTCCTGCTTGTTAAAGAGCGTGATGACCGTCTTTTCCCGGATATCCAGCTGATAGAGCGTGTCATAGACAATGTGCATCTGCTTCTCGTGCTGCGGGTTGGAAGCATCCACCACATGCAGAATGTAGTCCGCATATTTTGCCTCCTCGAGCGTACTCTTAAACGCCTCGATCAGATGGTGCGGCAGCTTCCTTATAAAACCGACCGTATCGGTCAGAAGAATCTCCTGTCTGCCCGGAAGTTCTAAGACGCGCGTTGTCGGGTCAAGTGTGGCAAACAGCTTGTCCTCCTCCAACACCCCGGCGTCGGTAAGCCGGTTCAACAGTGTGGACTTTCCGGCATTCGTGTAGCCGACGATCGCCGCCACAGGCATCCCGTTTCTCGTGCGCTTCGCGCGTGTGATCTCGCGGTGCTGGCGCACCTCCTTTAATTCCCGGTTCAGCTGTGCGATGCGGTCTTTGATGAGACGTCTGTCCATCTCCAGCTTTTTCTCACCCGGCCCTCTCGTTCCGATTCCGCCGCCGAGTCTGGACATGGAACGCCCGAGGCCGGTCAGACGGCTGAGGCGGTATTTTAACTGCGCCAGTTCCACCTGTATTTTTCCCTCGCTCGTCGTGGCGCGTGCCGCAAAGATATCCAGGATAATCAGCGTGCGGTCCATCACCTTGGTGTCTAACATCTGCTCTAAGTTCTTAAGCTGTGCCGGTGAAAGTTCATCGTCACAGACGATGCCGGTCGCGCCCCGCTCTGCGATCATCGCCGCGATCTCCGCCACTTTTCCGGTGCCCACATAGGTGCCCGGGTGCATCAGTTCCCTCTTCTGGATCAGTGTGCCGACCACGACAGCTCCCGCTGTCCTGACAAGCTCCGCCAGCTCTGCCACAGAGTCCTCGGCATCATCCCCATCCTGCTCGCTCACGCCGACCAGAATCACCTTTTCGATCTGATCTTCCAATTCAATAATTTCTGCCATGCTGCTCCTTTTCTACTGTCCGCTGTCTCCGCTTTCGTCTGTTCCGGCATCCGCTCCGTCCGTTCCGCTGTCGGTTCCGTCCGTTCCGCTGTCTGCTTCTGCTGTTCCGATATCCTCCGTCACGACCACTTCCCCCTGCACTTCCGTGCCCGCCGGCGTATCCACCCGGCTTTTAAGAAATGTGTATTCACGCAGTGCCTCCGCATCATCAGGGTACGCGGCTGTATAAGCGGTCATCACCTCATAAGCTCCCGCAAAATCTCCGGTATACTCCATGCAGATAATCTGATTCTGCAGCAGCGCGCGCCTGTTCGGAACACTCTCCATCGAAAGCCCCTGCTCGATGTAGGAAAGCGCACCGCTATAATTCAGCTTGCCCATCTCGATCTGTGCCAATGCATTCATCGCTTCCGAATCCGCGACACCCGCATCCACATAAGCCTGATAATACGTCTGCGCGTTCGCCGTGTCCTGCTGCGCCTCATATACCTGCGCAAGCGTCAGATTCGCCTCCGCACTGCCCGCATCGATCGCAGACGTCAATTCTTTGATTGCATTGTCATACTGCCCCAGCAGGTAGTAAATCTCCCCTCTGTATGCAAGACTTTCCGCATCATTTCCCTTGATGGAAAACGCATCGTTTAAGTACGCCGTGCCGTCCTCCGCCAGATCATAGGCGGCAAGATTCTTGTAAATATTGATATAAAGTTCATAATCCGAATGGTTATACTTGACCGCGTCCGCAAAATCCTGCTTCGCCCCGTCCGTATCCCCGGTGCCAAGCTTTAAACATCCGCGCAGATAGTAAGCATTGGCGTTCTTCCCGTCATAATCAATCATGGCGTTGTACGTCTCAAGTGCTCCCTCAGTGTCCTGTGCGGCATACTGGGCTGCCGCCTTGTAATAGCAGATGTCGATCTCCAGATCGGTAATTTTTCCGGTGCAGCACGCAAGCGCTCCGTCAAATGCCGCCAGTGCCCCCTCATAATCCCCGCTCTGCATGCTCTCTATGCCAATCTTGCGGTAGGAAAGCTCATCCTCCGTGCGCTCATTCGCACATCCGGCAAGAAGCGCGGCTGTCACAAGCAAAAACACCGCCGCTTTTCCCCTGTATGTTCTATGGTGATTGATTTCCATTCGTCTTCTCATCTTAATTCCTCTTTTTACTATAATGAAGCCACCAAAAAGTATAAACGATATTTTCCTTCCCCGCAAGGTGATTTCCCGCTGCAACAGGCGATATCTTCCATGTACATGACTTTTCTATCTCATGCCGTCCCGAATCACGCGCGCCGTGTTCTGATAGGCAATCTGCTCCACGGCGTCTTCGGAGAGTCCTCTCTTTCGCAGCGCATCGAAAAGCAGCGGCAGCTTCGTGCAGTCACTGATCTCAAATTCGCCTGAGATTCCGTCAAAGTCCGTGCCGAGTCCCACACATTCGATACCGCCCCTGTCAATCAGATGCATTGCGTGGTCGCAGATGCGCTCGATACGGCTGACCTTATCCGTCTCGTCCTCATTCAGAAAGGTCGGTTCCAGATTCAGTCCCGCCACTCCGCCACACTCTGCCAGTTCGCGGATCATTGCGTCAGTAAGATTGCGCGTTGCCGGCGCCAGTGCCCGGCAGTTGGAATGTGATGCCACGAATGGCACGCCGCTTCGCCGGGACGCTTCTGCGACATCCCGGAAACCTCCGTCGGATAAATGGGAGACGTCGACTAAGATTCCCAGTTCCTGCATATAGCGCACTGCCTCTTTTCCAAATCCGGTCAGCCCACGGCTCATCTCCTCCGGCTTTTGGGAATGGCAGTGTCCCAGACAGTTGTCGTCATTCCAGGTCAGTGTCACAAGTCTTACGCCGAGATCGTAAATTTCCCGGATTTTGTCCATTTTCCCATCAATCAGAGAACCGTTCTCAATCGTGAGAAACGCCGATATTTTCCCAGCATCCTGATTCTGCTTCAATTCCTCCGCGTTGTGCGCCGCGGCAAACCGGTCGCTGCACTGCTCCATGGTATGGCGGAAAATGGCATACATTTTCCTCATGAGTGCTTCCGCCGGCGGCATCTCTTCTAAGCCGAACCAGTCCGGATCATTTCTCTGCGGCAGAAACATCGCAAAAAACTGCGCACCTGCCTCTGCCTGCTGCAGGCGCAGTCCATCTACCATCGTGTGATCAAGTTCCAGAAACGTCTCTGTTTTCTGCGCTAACGCGCTTCCCAATGTATCACAATGCATATCAATATAACGCATCATTTTCTCCATTTCCGGGCAGAGTTCCTTCTTGTTTTCCGGACTGCTGCCCTGTCTTTTTCTTATTATAAAGAACCCGCGGACTTTATACAATATGCCGGTCGCTGGATTTTGTACAGCATTTTCTCTGTTTCCACTGTTTTCATGCAAAAAGGAGCGCCTTGCGGCACTCCTCTCTGTGAAAGAAATATATAAATTTTGAAGCAAGCTTTTTCTTCCGGGCGGTTTTCCCCGGTTTTACAGATGCCAGATGTCCTCATTGTACTGTGCGATCGTACGGTCAGAGGAGAAGAATCCGGCTTTGCTGATGTTGATGAGCATTTTCTTCGCCCACGCCATGCGGTCTTCATAATCCGCATAGATGCGCTCCTTGGTTGCCACATAGTCCTTGAAATCCGGAAGCGTCATGAACCAGTCTTTGTTCAGAAGTTCGTTGTAAAGACGCTCTAAGTTCTCTCTGCATCCGACTGCCATCATCTCGTCGCTGACGATAAAGTCTACCGCACGCTTGATGTTCGCATCATTCTCATAGTAGCTTCTGGACACATAATCCGCCTTCTCGTAGTGCTTGATGACTTCCTCGGAGGACTCACCGAAGATGTAAATGTTGTCGTCACCGACAAACTGATGCATCTCCACATTTGCGCCGTCCATGGTTCCGATCGCTACCGCACCGTTTAACATGAACTTCATGTTGGATGTTCCGGATGCCTCCTTGGAAGCAAGGGAAATCTGCTCATGGATATCTGCCGCCGGGATCAGCTTTTCAGCCAGCGTGACATTGTAATTTTCTACCATCACAACCTTTAAGTACGGAGATACCTCAGGGTCTTTTGCAATCAGTTCGGACAGGCAGAGGATCAGATGAATGATATCCTTTGCAATCACGTAAGCCGGAGCTGCCTTGGCACCGAAAATCACAGTGATCGGACGGGTCGGCTTCTTTCCTGCCTTGATCTCAAAATATTTGTGGATGACATACAGCGCATTCATCTGCTGTCTCTTATACTCGTGCAGACGCTTGATCTGGATATCGTAAATGGAATTGTCATCCAGCACGATTCCCTGTGTTTTTGCAAGGTAATCTTTCAGCTCGGTCTTTCTGCTGCTCTTGACATCGAGCAGACGCTGCAGCACGGAAGCGTCATCGACAAGCGCACCGAGCTTCTCCAGTTCCATCGCATCCTTCTTAAAGCCCGGTCCGATCAGGGATTCGATCAGATCTGCCAGCTCGTGGTTGCAGTGCAGCAGCCAGCGGCGGAAGGTGATGCCGTTTGTCTTATTGTTGAACTTCTCCGGATAGATCTTGTAGAAGTTGTTGAGCTCCGTATTTTTCAAAATCTCCGTGTGCAGGTAGGCAACACCGTTGACACTGTAGCCGTAATGAATATCCATATGTGCCATATGCACGCGTTTCTCGTCATCAATGATCGCAACCGACTTGTCATCGTATTTGCGTACCACGCGGCTGTTCAGTTCGTAGATAATCGGAAGAAGCTGCGGAACTGCCTTTTCTAAAAAATGAATCGGCCATTTTTCCAGTGCCTCCGCAAGAATCGTGTGGTTGGTGTATGCGCAGGTCTTCGATACGATCTCAATCGCCTCATCCATCAGAATTCCACGCTGCATCAGAAGACGGATCAGCTCCGGAATCACCATGCTCGGGTGTGTATCGTTGATCTGGATTGCCGCGTACTCATTCAACTTGTGCAGATCACCGCCTCTTGCCAGCGTCTCGTCGATGATGAGCTGTGCCGCATTGCTGACCATAAAATACTGCTGGTATACACGCAGGATGCGTCCCTTGTCATCCGAATCGTCCGGGTATAAGAACAGCGTCAGGTTCTTTGCAATATCCTCTTTGTCAAAATTGATGCCGTCCCCTACAAGGCTCTCGTCCACGGTCTCCACATCAAACAGATGAAGCTTTGTGGTACGGTTCTCGTAACCAATCACATCGATATCATACAGTCTGGACTGTAAGGTAAAACCGCCGAACTGTACCGGGTAGGTCACGTTCGTTTTTGTCAGCCAGCTCTCCTTCTCGATCCACGGGTTCGGCTCCTCGTGCTGTAAATTGTGCTCAAATACCTGTTTGAACAGACCGTAGTGATAATTGAGACCCACGCCGTCGCCGTTTAATCCGAGCGTTGCAATGGAATCCAGGAAGCATGCTGCCAGACGACCCAGACCGCCGTTTCCGAGAGACGGCTCCGGCTCAACCTCCTCGATCTCTGCCAGGTTCTTGCCGTTCTCCGCCAGAACCTGCTTTACTTCCTCATAAATACCGAGGTTGATCAGGTTGTTGGATAACAGCTTACCGATCAAAAACTCGGCGGAGATATAATAAAGCTTGCGCTTTCCTTCGTTGCTCTCCTTTTCCTTCGCCATGCTCTTTGTCATCTCAAGCAGCGCGTAATAAATCTCTTCGTTGGAGCACTGTGCAATGCCCTTACCGTATCTGTTGTTTACGATTTCCTGTACGTTCATGATATCCTCCTTGTTTTGCGAAGCAAAATGCGACTGCCCTTGCAGGAGCAGAGGATTTTACTCCTTGTTTTGCGAAGCAAAATGTCTGCTATGCCTGCATAGCATGCGCCCTTGCAGGAGCAGAGGATTTTACTCCTTGTTTTGCATCCCCAATTACTTTTTGTATTTCCCTGCTGTATGAGAACATTATATGCAGAAGTCCACTTTTTTTCTTGTCATATTATCCCCAAAAGTGGTACAATCCTATCATGAACATTTTAGAGTATGAAAACTATCAGGAAAAAATTCCACATGGCAACCCGCTGTTTCCTTATATCACCTACCCTTGCTCGATTCCGCTTGACTTTTCGCGCGTGCCTCTGCACTGGCACGATGAGATGGAAATCATCTATATCAAAAAAGGAACCGGAGCAATCACGGTCGATTTCAAATCCTACGTGGTGACTGAGGGAACCATCGCGCTGATTCTGCCGGGCAGGCTGCACGGCATTGAACAGTACATGCAGGAAAGCATGGAATACGAAAATATCATTTTCCATCCGGGCATCCTCATTTCCAAAAAGGCGGACACCAGCAATACCGAATTTCTTGCACCGCTGTTGTCGGGCGCCCTGTCCGTTCCGCTCTTATATCAGCCGGGATCTCCCTGCTATGCGGAGATTGCCGCCTGCATTGACGCAAACGATGAAATCAGCCGGACGAACCCGCCCGGCTATCAGTTCTTTATCAAGAGCCAGCTCTTTATGCTTTTTTACATCTTATTCAACAAATGCCTCTTAAAAGAGCCGGCAAAGCGCGACCACAAATCGCTGGAGAAGATGAAGCTGATCTTAAAATATCTGGAGAACCATTATATGGAGCGCATTACGATTGCAGATATCTCGGCGGAGGTCGGGCTGAGCCAGTCGCATTTCATGAAGTATTTCAAGAATACGATGGGCACTTCCTTTATTGAATATCTCAATGAATACCGCCTGACCATGGCTTCCCGGCTGTTGATCTCCTCCGAATCCTCGATTCTTGCCATTGCGGAGGAAGTCGGCTACGAAAATTTGTCGTACTTTAACCGCACTTTCAAGAAAAGATTCGGCATGACACCCCGGGATTACCGAAAACAATCCACGAAGCAGTTGTAAAACGGGTCCAGAGCAGATTTTTTCCTCTGCCAGACCCGTTTTTTGCAAAAATCCGGGTCTCACAGTCATTTTTTCCTCCTGTGGACCCGGATACCTCTTTTTCACACGTCTGAACATACCATCTGGACAGTTTTTCTTTTTCTCGTGCTTTCTCTTTCTTTTTTCTTACGATTCTATATCAAAGTCAATGCTTCCCATACCGCAGTCCAGATCAATCGTTCCCACAGCCCCGGCATTCGTGACTTTGTAGCTTCCGCTGAGATCGGAATAGCTTTCTCCGTTTACCGTGAGATCCCCCATGCCGCAGGACATCTTATAATTATAGTCCTCTTCCCTGCCGCGCAGGGTGATGCTGCCATCCCCCATGCCGCAATGCGCTTTCACATTCTCTGCCACAATGCCGTCCAGCGCAAATGATCCCATACCGCAATCCAGCTTAATATCTTTATAGGTGCCTCCTTCCAGATCAATATCACCGGCTCCAAGCTTGATGTCCAGGGTTCCTGTCACAGCAAAATCTGCTCCCGTCAGCTCCCCTGCTCCCACATTCAGCTCCATCGTTCTGCAGTTCACACTGCCCGATGCAAAATCTGCATCTGCCGCCCCGATGTCAAAGTCCATGGTATCAAAGGTCATTTTCTCCGGAATCTCAATCACAATCTGCGCATCATAATTGTCCGGAAACTGCTTATGAATCTCATACTGAATCTGAAGCGTATCTTTATTTATATCCCCTTTATAATATTTTTCTTTGCAGCCGTAGGTTCTCACCACAAGGTTTTTATCATCCGTCCCCTGCTTGACATAGATTTCCGCAGCATCAATATCAATATCCAGATTTTTTATGCCGGCTGCCTCATAGGTATAAACTTTTGCATCGTCGTCTGCTCCCCAGTCATCCTCTGTGTCTTCTTCATCCGAAGAATAGTAAAGTTCATATGGCCGGATATGCCAGTTGCCCGCATCCAGCTCTCCTCTTTCCGCCATGCGTCTGATTGCCCCAAATCCTCCGCCAAGCAGAGCGGAGATGCCGCCGAGCAATAATCCCATTCCCCCGAGAACTGCCACAATGATCAGGCAGATTTTTGAAAATTTTTTCATGCTGCCGCACGCTCCTTTCTCTTATTAAATGGCTTTTGGCAAAGCTTCCAGATTCCTTTCAATGCCCATGGCAGAAATCCTCCGAAAATCCAGACCACGAGCACCACCGCAAGAATACCGATCGCCAGCACGATGAGTCCTCCTCCCATAAGCCCGATTCCGATTGCAGGATTTCCTGCAAATGCACTTCCGATTCCTGCACCAAAGAGCACCACACCGCAGATTAACAGTGCTCCCATGACTGCCACAACCGCTATTGCAATTCCAAACAGCGCCGCCACAATGCCGAGCAATGCTGACAGTATGACCAGAATCATTACCAGCCACACCGGCGAAGTGATGACCAGAAGAACGATCGCCCATCCCGGCATTCCATCCTTCTCCTGCGTAGAATACGCTGCATTCTGCGCTGCTCCCTGTGGTACTCCCTTCGATGCGTTCTGCGCTGCCCCCTGCACTGCCGGATTCCACTCTGCTCCTGTTGCTGCTCCCTCCGGTGCGCTCTGCACTGCCGGATTCCACTCTGCTCCTGCCGATGCTCCCTGCGCGCCGGAAGAACACGCTTCCCCGGGCTGCACACCCAGATCTTTGATAATGCTGTCCGCCACTTTCTGCGGTGATTCCAGTTCTTCTAAAATCTTTGCCTCATTCGCCTCTCCGGCGTCCTCAAAATAGCTGCGGTAGAATGCAAGCGCCTCCGTTCTTTCCTCCTGTGAAATCCCGGACAACAACACTTCCAGCTGCCTTAAAAATTCATCTTTATTCATCTTCAAACTCCCTCCTCGGAAAATAACTCTGATATTTTCGAAGAATAGTCATCCCATTCTCTGCGATAATCGTCCAGCTTCTTTCTTCCCTCATCCGTAATCCTGTAGTAGCGCCTGTTGCGGCCTCCACATTCTCTGTCATACACCATAAGGCATCCATCTTTCTGAAGTCTACGCAATACCGGATAAAGTGTGGATTCCGAAACCTCAATCGCCACTCTCACATCCTGCGTGATCTTATATCCATATGTGCCTTCCTCCTCCTTGGAGACGACCGCCAGAACAATCGCATCCAGCAGGGCTGCACCTGTATTGAACACCATATTACCGGCTCCTTTCCTGTTCTGTCTGATATTACTTATATGTTTATAATATTATTTTGTTATCAATACTATATATCATATAATATAGTATTGTCAATATTATTATTCAAAAATGATACATCCATTTTCTAAAAGAGAAAAAAAGAATCCCGCAAACAGGATTCTCCTATAAATCAAAAAATCGTACATGCATGTGTAACGCTTACACAACATGTACGATTTACATTTTTGATTCGCTTTATCTCCGGCTTCTGTCTGCCCTACGCTTCCCAGTCCGCGCGTTTGATAATCCCCACGCCGATCGGATACGGTCCGGTATGAACGCCGATCGTTGCGCCGATCTGGTAAATCTCAATCTCATCGATCCCCAGGCGCTCCCTCACGAGATCTTTTAACATCTCACGAAAATGACAGGCTTCCTCATAATCATAGCCATAGCCGATGGCAAAACTGTATTCGCCCGGCTTTGCGGTGCGTTCGTCCAGATAAGCCTTGAGCATCTCAATTACTTTCTGCATGGATTTTTCCCGGCTCCGCGCAATGCCGGAGGCAAAAATCTCGCCCTCCTTCAGTGTGATGAGCGGCTTAATTTTCAACGCGCTTCCCGCAATCCCCATCACTTTTCCGATTCTTCCGCCATGCTTTAAGTAATCAATGTTGCCGATCGTAAAGAAGATTCTGCCGCTCTCCCTTATGGCAAGGAGCCTCTCCACCATGCGGTCATACTCCCAGCCGAGGTCGCGCAGCCGGCATGCCTCAAGTACATACAAACCCTGCAGCACCGTGTTGATCTCTGCGTCAATGACTGTGATGCGCGCCTTTGGATATTCCTCTAAAATCATATTTCTGGCAGTCGTCGCCGACTGCATGGAGCCGCTGAACTTCGTCGTGATACAGATACAGATCATCGGAACATCCTGCTTTGCGAGCGGGAGAAAAACCTGATAATAATCATCCACCGACGGCATCGACGTCTTCGGAAATACATCCGGATGATCCACCATTCTCTGATAGAACTCGCGGATATCCAGTTCCACCCCCTCTTTCAGATAAGTTTCTCCATCAAAAGATACATAGAAAGGCACCACCAGAATATCGCGCTCTCTTGTGAGCTCTCTTGAAAGGTCTAACGACCCGTCACTGATAATTTGAATCTTTTCCTGCATAAATCTCCTTCATAATCTGTTCATCAGAATAAATAAACACCGCGCTCCGTGACACGGATCTCCGGGATTACCGTAAGCGCCATAAAAGAAAGGGTAACAAACGGATCTACATTCTCTGAGATACCAAGTTCTCTCGTCTCCTTCTGCATGGCAGAGAGCTTTTCCGTGACTTCCTCATACCGTCTGTCGCTCATAAGACCCGCGATCGGCAACGGCAGTACATCGATTACCTTTCCGCCGGACACGATCGCATAGCCGCCCTGCTGCTCCTCCACAGTCCGGATGGCAAGCAGAATGTCATCGTCATTGTCTCCCGCCACAATCATATTGTGGGAATCGTGCGCAACGGACGTCGCTACGGCACCGCCCTTTACGCCAAAGCCCTTGAGCGGTGCCACACCGATCTCTCCGGTCTTGCCGTGGCGTTCCACCACACAGATCTTATTGTATACTTCATTCGGGACAAAATATCCGTTTTCTGTCGGCACTTCTTCCACCAGATGCGTCGTCACGATCTGATGCGCATTCATCTGTATCACATCGGTCTTTCCGTTGCATGCAAGCTGAATCCGCTCTCTGGAAAGCTCCCCGACATGAACCGTGTGAAGCAGTTCCTCCGGCACTGGAACCCAATAATCTTTCTTATAGTCTTCCTCTCCCAGGATCCTGCCGTCCTTCATCACATCGGTCGGACGCACCTCCTCCAGATTATCGAGGAACACAATGTCGGCGTGATATCCGGCTCCGATGGCACCGTATCCCTTGAGCCCGTAAAACATTGCCGGCTGGTAGCTTCCCATCTTGTATGCCTTTGCCACCGGAACCCCAAGTGCAATCGCCTTGCGGATACAGGTGCTGATATGTCCTTCCTTGCGGATTTCCTCGATATGCTTATCGTCGGTGCAGAATGCGCACTGGTCGAGCGCCACATTGGCATCTAAAAGCGTGCGGATTAACGTTTCAAGATTCTTGGCACCGCTTCCCTCACGGATATAGATGTGAAAACCGGCGCGCAGCTTGTCGAGCACTTCCTCGGAGTTCGCACACTCATGATCATTCTCCACGCCAGCCAGACGGTACGCCTGTACCGCCTTTCCTGTAATGCCCGGTGCATGTCCGTCGATGTGCTTCTTTGCAAAAAGTTCCAGCTTATCCGACATCCGGCGCTCGCCCTGGTAACACTCCACAAAACGCATGGTCTCCCCGAGTCCCAACACTCGTGCATCATCCACATACTTCATCATATCGGACGCCAGAAACTCCCCGCATCCGTTTGTCTCCACATCGGTTGCCGGAACAGAGGACGGAATCATGAAGAAAATATGTACCAGCGCCTTGCCCGCACATTTCAGAAAATAATCCATTCCCTTCACACCGCACACATTGACAATCTCGTGCGGATCCGCAACAATGGTCGTCGTTCCCGCCTGCACCAGCACCTTGGACAATTCGCCCGGAGATACCATACTGGATTCAATATGCATATGGGCATCCAGAAATCCCGGTACCAGATATTTTCCGGTACAGTCGATCTCCCGCTCACCCTCGTAGGAACCGACTCCCACGATCGTATCGCCGCAGATTGCCACATCCGCTTCCAGAATCTCCTCCGTGAATACGTTCAATACTTTGCCGTGCTTTAATACAATGTCTGCTTTCCGGATTCCGTTCGCGCAATCCAGCCGTCTCTTTCTGTCTACCATAGATTCCTTCCTCTCCTCCGTTTACGAAAACAATCCCTTAAAGAAGTCCGCGATCGAGCTGAATACATTTGAGAAAAATGTGCCTACGCTCGAGAGCACGCTGCTGTCTCCTCCGCCATCCTTAAAGGAATGGTACAGTGACTCCGCATAATCCACAAGGCTGTCAAGATTGATTCCCAGAGATGTAATCTTTAAGAGCAGATCCACGATCTGCTGACGCTCGGAATCTGACAGTGTCACATTATATTTGCTGCAGGCATCATCAATTGCCTGATTGATGCTCGCCTCATCTTTCAGATCATTCTGTGCAATGACCGACTTGATGTAAGCGATAAACTCTTCCACTTCCTCATCGGAAAGTCCGGCAATCGACTGTTCTAACTGCCCGGTAACCACGAGCTCATTTAAGGATGCGTCGATGATATCCGCATTGATCGTCTCACCTGTCATCTCCTGGTATGCCTTGAATACGCCGACAAGCGCCGCCGTACCGGAGATCTCCTGCGGTCCTGCAACGATGATATCCGCATCGGTAATACCCGCCGTTGTCAACGCATTTTTGTACATGCCGACTGTACAGTAATTGATATTCCTGGTTGAAATATTTAATCCGTTTCCCTTATCGCGTTTTACGATCACAACGGAAGACCATGACTTGCTTCCGATCTGTGAGGAACTGATATAGGAATCCAGATACTGATGCTCCTCTGCATTCGTTGTATAGACCACATCATAATTGCCAAGGTTCGCCGGATCAATCCCCATCAGGGAAAGCACCGTATTCTTCTGGGCATCCGTCAGATCCGCTCCCAGCGCAAGATATGGCTTATCATCCGCCTGGATTGTCACGTTATCACTGTTTGCTCCCGTGGCAGCGTTCTCCGCTGCCGAAGCCTGTGACTGATCCTGCGCCTCTGCCGAAGTCTGATCCTGCCCTGCCTGATTCTGCGACTCTGCTGAAGTCTGATCCTGACTTGTCTGGTCTACGACAACCTCTCCTTCTACATTCGCTGATGTATCCGCCGCGGATGCCATCACAGGCGCCGATGCAAGCATCACCGCAGCCAGAAATAAACTGGTAACTCTCATTCCATTCTTTTTCATGTGAAATCCTCCTTCCAAAACAAGTCTCTATTTTACTACGAACTTTCCTTAAAAACAACCGGCGTTTTCCCTCCAGTAGTTTTATTTATATAAATTTAAGAAACCTGTCCGGCAAGATTACAGTTCCACATGCACGTTCAGCCAAGCCGCAATATCCGCCATGACCTGATCGCGGTCTGTCTCGTTTAAAATCTCATGGCGGTCATCCTCGTACAGGCGGTAGGTAATATCCGAAACCCCCGCATCTTTGTACATCCCGTACACCTTCTTAACTCCCTCTCCCAGATCTCCGACCGGATCATCCGCACCGGATACAAAAAACAGCGGCAGATTTTTCGGGACCTTTTTTATATTCTCCATCTGATTGTCAAACAATACCGCCTCCATCAGGCCTTTGTAGCCGTTTACGGTAAACAGAAAAGTACAGCGCGGATCAGCATAGTATGCCTTGACATTCTCCACGTTCTTGGAAAGCCAGCTGTTGGCATAATCCTTTCCATATAAATCGTAGCGCTTGTACGGCTTGCTGTAGGAAAGGCTCTGCATCAGGCGGCTTCTGTAATGCCATCCACGGAATAGTGCGATCGTACGGCATAAAAACAGTCCAAACTTCATCGTGCTATCCGGCATTGCCCCGGTTCCCATGATGACGGCGCCAGCCACTCCCTCCGGGTGAATACACAGGTATTTGCGCAGCATATAAGATCCCATGCTGTGTCCCATCATAAAATACGGCACGCCGGGGTTCTCTGTCTGGATCGTCGTGCGCAGCGTGTGCATATCCTCGACGAGCGTGTCACTCGGATCCGGCTCTGCAAAATATCCCAATTCCTCCTCGGATGCAACCGACGCACCATGTCCCAGATGATCATGTCCGACCACAAGGACCCCCTGGTCATTTAAAAATTCCGCGAACGGCTTATAGCGTTCAATATACTCCACCATGCCGTGCGTGATCTGCAAGACCGCCCGGTACTCTCCGCTCTCCGGCATCCACTTTACCGCATGAATCTTCGTCTTTCCGTCCTTTGATAAAAAACTGAACTGTTTTTCTTTTGTCATAGCATTGTTCCCTCACTTTTTATTATTTATACTCTCTGATTCCTACTCTCTGCTCTGTATCCTTTGCAGCAAAACCGGCATCATCCGGCTTCCCCTGCCGACTGCAGGATGCTCTTGCAGACATTCTCCAGTTCATCCGCGCTGCTCTTCTGCTCTGCCAGTTCCTCCTGCATGCCGGATACATATTTCAGGAATGCCTCCCTGGCGCGCACATTTTCGTCCGCCGACTGCTGCAGCACATCTGCTCTCGCGACCGCCGTATCCTGGATCAGCCCCCTCAGCCCGATCTGTCCGGTCTCATAAGCCGCCATATTCTGCGCACAGTCGCGGTAAAGCTTTCCCATGGAAATATTATTCTCCTTGAGCAGCTCGTTTAAGTGGTGTACCTGCTCCTCCAGAGACGCGATCCGTTCTTCCGCCTCCCCAAGCTGGTCTTTTAACGCCAGCGCCTCCTGCTCATAATCGTCCGCATATGCACGCACCTGCTCTGCCGCCGTCACAAACCGGGTTCCGCTCTCCCCCATTCTTCCTGCTTCGATCGCAGAATTGAGCGCCAGCACCCCCATCGTTTTCGACAGTTCCTCCATGCGCTCTGCCCTCTCACCAAGTGCCTGGCGCATCTCGCGAAGCGCCTGCGGAGCCTCCGAGATATGCTTCATCGGCGTCGTAAAGTGCTTGTTGTTCTCCACGATCTCGACGACCTTTTCATTCTGCCCCTTCACCTGCTCCATAAAAACGCTGTGGTTGGCGTCGAACGTCGCGATTCCGTTATTCATTGTAATCAACGTATTGTGAAGTTCTCCCGCCGCCTGCGCGCCGTTCTCCGACAACTCCCCGTTCTGCTGCATCTGCTGTTCGATCTCTTCGATCTCTTTTTCCATCTGTGCACGCGAGGCTGTCATGCGTGCAAACTGTTCCTCCGCGGTATCCTTCTGTCCTGCGATCTTATGGAGCAGCTCCCTCTCGCGTTTCTCCGTCTCCCTTAATGCCGCAAGTTCCTCTTCTAATAAAGCCTTTTCTCTCTTTCCACTAAACATAGCTACTCCTTCTGTCCACCCGCCACGTTCTATTTATAGTTGCGAATGATGAGCTGGACACTCTCCATTCCCTGATATACATTGATTTCCGGATAGTAAATCACCGACATCCGGATGGCATTCGCCCTTCCGCGAAGCGCAGCGTCCACCTCCGTCTGCCCGTATTTTTCGCTGTAATACTGCTTCCATGCCTCCACATCCCCAAAATAGACCGCAGAGACATGTTCTCCCGCCGCCGTCATAAGGGACAGCTTCAACACATTCTGGTTCCTGCCCACCACAGACGCCCGCAGAAGCGCAAGCTCCCTGTCCGCGAACTGTGGCTTACTGTTGCCATTTCCAAACGGCTCTAAGCGCGCCAGCTCCCGGATCAGCCCGATCGTCGGATACGCGGCAGGCATTGCCATATCTATCCTTATCTTAGGTATAAAATCTTCTTCTGTCAATTCACAGCAGGCATTTATTTTGCCGCGGAATACCGCCACATCTTCGCGCAGCGACAGCCCTGCCGCCATCGGATGTCCGCCGAATTTTGAAAAACATTCCCGGCACTTGCACATCTCGTCATACATCGAGTACGCTTCCGTGGATCTGCCGGACCCCTTCACCCCTTCCTCGCCGTCCGTCAGAACAAATACCGGCTTGTGGTAGGACTCCCGGATTCTCCCCGCAATGATCCCCGCCAGGCTTTCATGCACCCCAGGCAAATAGATCACCAGCACCTTCTCGCCCGCTGTTCCCTCGTCGACGATCTGTTTTGCCAGTTCCACGCCGTCTGCCGTCATGCTTTTGCGCTGTGCGTTCAGTTCCACAAGTTCTTTTGCAATTTTCCCTGCATCAGTCTCGTTTTTTTGCAAGAAAAGATTCAGCGCAATTTTGGCTGTCTCCAGCCGCCCGCTGGCGTTGACGCAGGGACCAAGCACAAATCCGATATGGTACGATGTGATCTGCTCCGGCGTCAGCTGATTCTGTAAAATCAAGGCGCGCATGCCAAGGTTCGCTGTCCGGTGCAGCCGCTTTAATCCCTCCCGCACCAGAATCCGGTTCTCATCCGTCAGTTCCATGACATCGCCCACTGTCGCAAACGCCACAAATTCCAGAAACGCGAATGCCTCCTCCGCGTCAATACAAAACTTCTCGTAAAGCAGCTGTATAATCTTCCACGCCACCGTCGCCCCGCAGAGCCCTTTGTACGGATAGGAACACTCCTGCTGCTTCGGATTCACAATGGCATCCGCCGCGCTCCGCAGATACCGCCGCACTCCCTGCTCCTCCACATAGGGAATCTCATGGTGATCCGTCACCAGAACCGTCATCCCCAGCTCTTTCGCATGCGCAATCTCATTGATGGCTGCAATGCCGTTGTCGCAGGTGATGATCGTGTCCATCCCCTCCTCATACGCCGCATCGATCAGATGCTCGTTGATGCCGTAGCCGTCACGCATGCGGTCGGGAATCGCGCAGGACACACTGCCGCCGCATCGTGTGATCCCCTGATACAGAATATAGGTAGACATCACGCCATCGATGTCATAATCTCCAATGATCCGGATCTGTCTTCCCTGCCTTATCTTTTCAGCCAGGATACGGATCAGCTTCTCTGACTCATAAAGCAGATGCGGATCGTACAAATCCCTGCATGTGCCGTTCAGATATTTATCAATCGCCGCATCACCGATCACCTCGCGGTTGCGGATCAGCCGCGCTGTCACGGGACTGATGCCAAACCGTTCTGCAATCGCCTGAAAATCGGCGCCTTTTTTTATTTCATACCACTTTTCCATCTTCACTTATGCCTGTTCCATCGTATTCTGCCCGTCGCCTTCGTATTCCACGGAGAGAAGCGCCAGCCCCAGCGCCGGTACCGTGTAGCCCGCCGCCTGTCTGTCCCTCCTGGCAAGCACGTCCGTCATACTCCCCGGCTCTCTTCTGCCGTCTCCCACCTCAATCAGTGTCCCCGTCAGAATCCGCACCATATTCTGTAAAAAACCGTTCCCCGTGAAAAAAAGATCTATCTCCGATTCGTGTTCCTCCACACGAATTTCATAAAGCGTCCGCACTGTGGACTTTTTCATTCTTGTATTGCCGCAGAACGACTTAAAATCATGCTCCCCCAGAAGAAGTCCCGCCGCCTCCCGCATCCTTCCCGCATCAAGCGGAATCCTGTAATCATACACATACCTGCGCGCAAAGACGTCCGGAACCTCTCCCGTATGAATCCGGTAGCGGTAGGTTTTGCACACTGCCTGATAGCGGCTGTGAAACCGCTCGTCCACCTCTGTCAGGCTGCTTACGGCAATATCCTCCGGAAGGTAACGGTTCAATCCATCCAGCAGCTCCCCCGTATTGCGCGGCTGCTTAAGATGAAAATTGGCAACCTGCCCGATGGCATGTACTCCCGCATCGGTTCTCCCGGAACCTATGACATCCACCTGCTGTCCCGTCATCCGTGTCAGAACAGTCTCAAGCTTGCCCTGGATCGTCGCGTCCGTCGCATGCTGGCTCTGCCATCCGCTGTAGCGCGTGCCGTCATACTGTATTGTCATCCTGTAATTCGCCATAAAATTCTCCAAAAAAGTCCCCAGTTTGTAACTTATTCTATCACAAACCGGGGAAAAAACCAACCTCTAAACCAGCTCCGCAATGCGCGTAACCGCGACATAAATCTCGGAAATACGGTACCAGGTCCGAAAGTCGATCACTCCCGTGACCGGAAGTCCGAAGATACTCTGGAAACGCTCCACCGCCTCCCTGGTTGCCGGCCCGTAGATTCCGTCCGGCGTAATCGTCGGAATGGCCGGGTAGGAACGCGAGATGCGCGCCAGCTGTTCCTGAATCTGCCGGACCTTTTCTCCCGTCGATCCGACCGACAGATCGACTCTCGGCCAGGACGCCGGGATGCCCGAGACCTCCTCCGCCGTGTTGATAAACATGTTATTGCCGTAATAGTAGCGCAGAATCTCAATCGTCTCATAATTCTGATCGCCGAGATACTTGCTTCCCCACTGGCTCAGCCAGTTGCTGCAGGTCACGCGCTGCCCGTCGCAATACTGCGTTAAGATCGGCTGTCTGACATTCGGTCTGGAGAGATAGTTCTGGAACATCTCATCCACCACGTCCGCGATGCTCTGGTAAATGTTGCGCCCGTACATGAATTTCTGATCATATGCCGTGGAGGACGTGATCGTAAAGCTGTAGCCTTTGTTGCGGTACCACTCCGTGTATACACGATTGAGCGTAAACGACATGATGGCAAGAACATTCGCCCGGATCGTTGTGTCCGGCCAGGTCGAGTAGATCTCGCTGGAGGCAACATTCTTGATATAATCACGATAACGGACATAGTAGTCTCTGGCTGTCGGATCACTCGGAGCGCCGTCATGTACAATCACATATTCCGGGATCACCACACGGCTTAAAACGATCTCTCCGGTTTCCGTGACGGGTTTGATCTCGGCTTCCGCGATCTTGGGCGGATATTCCGCAAAAAGGGTATGTGCCGGAATGACGATATTATCGGTCATGCTTTCGGTGGCTTCCTCTGCGTCCATCCGGATTTCCTGCAGCGACAGCTGACCCGAAAAGACCTCAATGCCGGAGATATTGATCGGACGATATCCTTTTGCAGTGACCTGAATGGTATACTCCGCGTAAGGCTGCACCTCGCTCGGCTGCATTGACAGTTCAAGCGGAGGCGTATCAAGCGTAAGCGTTTCGGACATTCCGGAAGCATCCGTGTTCACCTCCTCGACCGTGCTGTCGGGATCTCCGGAATAGGAGATCGATATTTTTGCATCGTCGATCGGCGTGCTGGTTCCCCGCTCGATGACCTGCATCCTGAGATCCCCGCGATCCACATTCTCGTTCTGTGCATATCTGATATCTGGCATAAAAACCTCATCGATTCTTTTCGTATTATCATATGCCGGCGCCAAATGAAATGTGCGCATCCGCCCTGCCGAATCCTGCCGCAAAAAAACGGATTGTCACTTTGAGCAGCCAACCCCTTTTGCACGACGAGAAATAGAATGGGAAGATCATGCCTATCGATTTCTGAGGGAATGCATCTGGAAATTCGGTTCAAAAAATGTGGCATTTCTAACCAGCCGAATGTTTGCA
>ERZ826242.936-NODE-936-length-36348-cov-91.819359_pt1 | contig 36348 bp, 18 predicted proteins | sample MGYA00519871_ERZ826242 | MGnify/ENA primary metagenome ERZ826242 (study PRJEB31778, sample SAMEA3449226) | human gut metagenome | biome: human gut; feature: human-associated habitat; material: faeces | place: United Kingdom | collected 2010/2012 ...
TGCAGTCGGAGTTGCAGTCGGAGTTGCAGTCGGAGTTGCAGTCGGAGTTGCAGTCGGAGTTGCAGTCAGTGCTTCAAACACAGCGCTAACGGTAACATCAGCGGCAGGCATCTTGAAGGTAGCCTTGCCCTCGGTCACGGCCAGCTTTTGGGTCTTGGTTTCGTCGCCGCTCTTATAGCTGTAGGTCAGGCTGTCAGCCTTGAGCTGGTAGTTATCAGCTGCCTTAACGGTAACGGTAACGTCGGTGCCCTCAACAGCTGCGGTCGGGTCTACGGTAACAGTGCCGTTCTCAGCATGAGCTGCGGTAACCTTGTATTCCTTAACAAACTCTGCGCTGACGTTGACAGGGTAAGCAGGCATTGCAAAGGTGTAGGTGTTGGCTTTTTCGGTATCAGCCTTCACTTCAACGGGCTTCTCGGTGTTGTCAGCGTCTTTGTAGGTAACCTTCACGCTGCCAGCCTTCAGGGCATAGCCGGTCGCGGGCTTAGCAGTCAGGGTTACGGTTTCCTTCTCAGCTGCTTCTTTAGCGGAAGCAGTGATCTCCCCATTGGTCAGGGGAGCAACATTGACCGCATAGGTCTTGGCGTTTTTGGTAACGCTGATGGTCACATCGCCGTCCGGCATGGTGAAGGTGTAAACCGTCTTCGCCTTTTCGGTGGTAGCCTGGGCTGCGGCTTCGTCCTGCGCTGCTTCCTGAACTTCAGTCAGAGCAACATCGGTATCGCCGTTCTTTGCGGTAACGGTAACGATATCGGTGCCTTCCTTTTCTACGGTCAGGGTAACGGTATCGTCCTTGATGTAGGTGTTGCTGGTGGTGCCCAGGGTCAGGGTAACGCCTGCAACTGCATCGGGCAGGGTAACGGTGTGGGGGGTGCTTTCGGTTGCGGTATGGCAATCAGAGCACAGGTACACATTGTTGCCAACGGACTTGGTTTCCAGCTCGTCCAGAGCCCAGGTATGGCCCTTGGGCAGTGCGCCGTCAGCGTACTTCTTTTCACCCTTGGTCAGGCCGTACTTGTTGGTGCGGGCCTGGGTGTAAGCGGGGGTATCGCACCATGCTTCAACGGAAACATCGGTGGTTGCGCCGCTGTTCAGGTCGCTGACCATGTCGGACATCGGCATGGTTTCAACCAGGTTAGCGCACCACATGAACTCTTCGTTCTTGTTCTTCTCGTCAGAGCTGCCCATGTTCTGGTTGTAACTCGGGTTGTAGTTCCAGGACTCGGTCTTGTAGCTCTTACGGTTTGCATAAGAAGTGCCGGAGGCATCGGTCTTGACTTCTGCCTTGCCGTCCACCAGTTCCTTATAGGTGTTGGACAGGTTGGTGCCGACAGAAACGACCAGCTGATCCTTGGTGGTGTTGATGCCGGTGATCACAGTCTGGCCCTGCTGGGTGGTGGTAGCAAAGCTGTAGCTGTCACGCAGGGTCAGGCCAGCCAGAGGATGGTTCTTGAAGGTGCCCAGATACTTCACACTGCTGGTATCCTGGGCGCTGTCCATGATAACCATGCTCATGCCGGGAAAGTGGGTATCGGGAACCATGTTGCCGTCCTTATCCTTGGTCAGCTTAATGCCGCCATAGACGGTGTTGTATTCCTTCACTTCTTCCACTTTGCCGGAGGTCGGGTCCATACGGTAGATGGCGTTGTTGACGTTGAAGTACAGCTTGCCATCATACAGTGCGGTAGAGTGTACCAATGCGGGGTAGATCCGCTTTGCAGCAGCGTCTGCCAGGCACTCGGTGTTCAGGTTAGAATCCGCTGCACTGCTATCGATCTTATAGATGGTGCCAGCTTTGGCCAGAACCTCGGCATTGCTGTCGTCATCATTGAAGTTGCTGCTGGTTTTCTTCAGATCGTTGTAGTACATCAGGATGATATCAAACGGGTCATCCGTCTTGGTAAAGCTGCTCATGCTGAAGCCGCCGGGCCTGCTGCTGCTGGAATCCTCTTTGCGGATATAGTAGTTCGCATTACGCGGACGTGCTTCCAGAGTATCGGGGCCCTGGTTCTGCATCTTCTTCATGAACTGCTGCATCTGGGAGTTGTTACCAGAGCTGCCGGAACCAGAGTTGCCGTTGTTGCCGTTCTCGGACTGCTGGCGGCGCATGTTGTTGTACAGGTTCTGGTTGGTCGTGGTATCAACGTAATAGAAGTAATTATTGTCGAAGTAGATGGGGCTGCAGATAGAGGTGAACCAGGTATCCTCGTAGCAGGTATCGGTGTAACGGGTCTCGTTCTTGTTATCCGCCTTGGTGTAAGAGTAATGCGGCTTGCCGTTGTTCAACACAACATTGCCGTCATCATCCACATCGGGATTCTTGTTCTTGGTGTAGGTGTAGCCATCGTACAGCGAGTCAATGTAATCATAGTACTTGCTGTAACGGCCTTCCAGACCGGAGGGAGAAACCAGGAAGTTGACATGGCGCAGGTCGCCTGCGTTCTCAACGCGGGTCTGGGCCATGCACTCGGTGTTCACGTCATCATAGCAGACGTCAACATAGTACCAGTTCTTGTTGGCTTCGCCGGTGGTCATCGTAGCAGAATTGCTGTCGCCCTGCAGCTTGTTGACCTTGACTGCGTTGAAGTAGTGGACGTTGTTGAACATGCCGCCGCCGAACGCATTACCGGCAACACTGGTATCAGAAGTATCGCAGTAATACAGGATCTGGGCAAAGTCAACAACAGCGTTATCGCCTACTTCATCGGGGGTCTTCCAAACTTCTTTGCCGTCAACGGTCTTTTTATAGATTTCCTTGTTGTCAGGCAAATTCTGGACCATGTAGTTAAATGCAGATGCATAGCCCAGGCAGATGCAGCCATACTCAACGCCCTTAGCGCCGATCTCGCCGCCCAGCAGGGCACCGAAAGCAGTCATCTGGATGGGGTCGTTGTTGCCGCCGCCGGTGATATCGCCCATGGAGCCCATATCGAATTCTGCAACCTGGGAGATCCAGTCATGCAGGATCAGCAGCTTGGTGACATAGTCAGCACTGTCACCCAGCTTGGCAACCTGTGCCAAGCCTGCATCACGGATGCCTTTCAGAGCTTCGCCATAGTTCATGACGTAAGACATAAAGCCCTGCGGCAGGAACTGCAGCATATATGCCATGGTCGTCGGGGGCACATCCTGGTTGGGGTCCAGGTTGCACAGCACTTTGATTGCGCCCATGGTGCCGGTGATGCTGCCATCCTCGCCCTGCTTCTGAACGCCCTTGGAGGTCCAGAACGGGGCAGCCACGCCGAAGTACTCTGCTTCGTCCTGGTTGAACTGCGACAGCTGGAAGTAGTAGTAGTTCATCTGCGCAGTCGAGACATCGTAAGTATTGGTGACCTGGTTGCCCTGGTCGTCCACATACACGGCAGTCTTCTGGCTGTCGTACAGCAGCAGGCTGTTCTTGCCCTTGTTGTCGCCGCTCTGATAGGTGAAGTTCACCTTGCTTGCGTCAACCGGGTTGTTCTGCATATCGTACCAGTTGCCGTCCTTCATTGCGGACACCAGGGTAACGCCGACGCCGCCGGAGGTGGTATCCAGGGTCGGGGTGCCGCCCACGTTGATGTAGACGGAATTGTTATTCTGGTCTACCACAACGCTGACCGGCATGGTCATTACCGGCTGGGTTTTGATTTCTTCGCCGCAGACAGCGCACTTGAAGGTGACGCTGGTGCATTCCCAGTCAATGGTAACGGGAGCGCCGGCAGAAATTTTGCCGGTTTCGCTGTCATAGAACAGCTGGGCGTTGCTGTAGTCAGCGGCCAGCTCGCCCTCGATCTTCTTCATTTCCCAGTTGAAGGTAGCAACAAAGTTGCCATCTGCATCCTTGGACACGACATGGCTCTGGCAGGGCAGGGCGGCAATGTCGTCGGTGCGGGTGGTGGGTTCCTTGTATTCCTTCTTAACCGGGCTCTTGTCAGCGGGCACGCTGGCAGAGTAAACGGTCTTGCCGGCAACGCCGGGCTTTGCCTCGGTGGTATCCTTGGTTACGGTGCCTTCTACCTTCTGGTAGGCATCATCCTTTTCACAGGTATACACAGCGGTGTAAGCCCAGCCGTCATCGGTCTTGGTCCAGTAACCATCGGGGGTCTCTTTCCAGGTATGGGTGTGGCCATCCTCCGGGTTGGTGTCATTCCAGTACCATTTCGGCTCGCCATAGGTATGGCCGTCTGCAGCGGCGCTGGCCGCAAAGGTATCGGAGTTTTCAGCAACGTAAGCCTGTGCGTAGCTGTCAGCCTGCTGCGCAATCACTTCATCATCGCTGTTGGTCATGGACTCCATCGCAGAGGTCATGCCGGAGCTGCCGGTAAAGGTAACGGCGGTCACAACGCCTGCGGCGTTCGTCTCATAGCCCAGGTCGGTAACGGCGCTGGACAGATGATACGTTTTGATGGTGGCAGCCATCACCGATGCCATCTCGTCCTTGTTCAGGCCATAGGCTTCGGTGTTGATCTTGCCGACTGCGGCGTTGGCGTACATGGCATCGGCCAATGCATTTTCCAACGCTGCAAGGCTCATGCCCGCCTTGCTCTGTGCAGTCGCTTCCAGCTTGGCATCGTCCTGCTCCAGTTCATGCACTTCGCCCTGGGCAGCCAGCGTTTGGGCTGTCTGCTTGATCAGGTCTGCGGTGCTGGTGAACTTGGGCAGGGACTGCACAGCGCTGGCCGCGCTTGCTGCGCTAGCTGCAACAGACTGCGCTACCGAAGAATCAATCTTGGTAGTTTCGGCTGCTGCGGGAAGCGCCACGCTCTGGGCAACCATGGCTGCTGCCAGCACGGATGCACCAAAACGCTGAAGGTTTTTCTTCATAGTTTTATCCTCCCTTAAGTGTTACTACTTTCCCCTTTTGTGTGAAAAGTGGTACGGCAGATGTGCGGCACTTTGCAGGTGTTGATTGCAAAACGCCTGGTTGTGCTCCCCTCGGTCTGGCGATCCCTTGCCGGGCTGCGGCCTGCTTTTGGGGCTTTTGGCCCCGGCACAGCGGCTGACAAAACGTTGTACCGGCTGCATGCCTTGATCCCGCAAATGATAACCTTTCCGACACATCTAGGTATATACATTATATCACAGTTGCCAGAATTTGCATAGTTAATTAGAGCGGTTTCTATGTAAATTTTTGTCCTTGAATCAACTGAAACCTGTTTTTCGCACATTATTTGCGCTGCGGTGCGGTGACTCTTTGGCGGTATTTATTAACATTTTTGAATGGTTTATTCCTGATTTTATCAAATGATTAAACATTTACCCCGATAATGTTCTTTGCAATCTCTTAATCCAATCATCCGGTATTGTGATCGCGCATTTTTTGCCATTTCGGCTTGGCTTGTTGTTGAGAGATTTGGCAAAGATTGGAGGAAACTTGAAGGGAAAATTGGAGGTTGAGAATTGCCCATTATAAATTGTACTGTAGAGAGCGTTCCTGACCGTTCCGAAAACTTAGGGATAGATCAGCCCTTGCCCCTTAACCGCGACCTGAAATACACCTTCCCAAGGTAGGGCGGTGTGAGTGCCCTCTCCTGCTCCACTTTTTCAAAGTTCCGAATGGTGTCCTCTCCCCTATCTACAATTCCTGATGTTTTCATGATGCCTTCCTTGGTCTTCCACACCCGGCCTTTGCCCCCTCCCCGTCCCATAAGTCATACACAACAAAAAGGCCCCTGCCTTAACAGCAGGAGCCTTGAAAGCTATATCACAAGCCGAAAATTACTTCTCGATCTTGGAAACAACGCCGGAACCAACAGTGTGGCCGCCTTCGCGGATAGCGAAACGCATGCCTTCTTCCATGGCAACCGGGGTGATCAGCTCAACGTGCATATCAACGTTGTCGCCGGGCATGCACATCTCAGTGCCTTCGGGCAGGGTGATGATGCCGGTAACGTCGGTGGTACGGAAGTAGAACTGAGGACGATAGTTGTTGAAGAACGGGGTATGACGGCCGCCTTCTTCCTTCTTCAGGACGTAAACATGGCCATCGAAAGTGGTGTGGGGATGAACAGAGCCGGGAACAGCCAGAACCTGGCCACGCTCGATCTGGTCACGGTCAATACCACGCAGCAGAGCGCCGATGTTGTCGCCAGCCTGAGCGAACTCGAGGCTCTTGCGGAACATTTCCAGACCAGTGATGGTGGTGGTCAGCTTCTCTTCCTTCAGACCAACGATTTCCATCTGATCGCCGACATGAGCAGTACCACGCTCAACACGACCGGTAGCAACGGTGCCACGGCCGGAGATGGTCATAACGTCCTCAACGGGCATCAGGAACGGCTTATCAGCAGCACGGTCCGGGGTCGGGATGTAGCTGTCAACAGCGTCCATCAGCTCCCAAATGCACTTGTATTCCGGAGCATCGGGATCCTTGGAAGTGCTCTCCAGAGCCTTCAGAGCGGAACCACGGATGATCGGGGTGTTGTCGCCGTCGAAATCCTGGCTGTCCAGCAGTTCGCGAACTTCCATTTCGACCAGGTCGAGCAGCTCTTCGTCGTCAACCATATCGCACTTGTTCAGGAACACAACGATCTTGGGCACGCCAACCTGACGAGCCAGCAGGATGTGCTCACGGGTCTGCGGCATCGGGCCATCGGTTGCAGCAACAACCAGGATAGCGCCGTCCATCTGAGCAGCACCGGTGATCATGTTCTTGATGTAGTCAGCATGGCCCGGGCAGTCAACGTGGGCATAGTGACGCTTCGCGGTGTGGTACTCAACGTGAGCGGTGTTGATCGTGATACCACGAGCCTTCTCTTCAGGAGCCTTATCGATGCTGGAGTAATCCATGAAATCGGCGTCGCCCTTCAGAGCCAGAACCTTGGTGATAGCGGCAGTCAGAGTGGTCTTGCCGTGGTCAACGTGACCGATGGTACCGATGTTGACATGCTCCAAAGAGCGGTCAAATTTTTCCTTTTCAGCCATTGGAAGTATCCTCCTTTAATTCAAACAGATAAAATAGCCTGTTGTAAGGCTATCATACTAGATTTTTCAAGAAAAATCAAGTATTTTGCGCGAATTTGTGCAGAATCAGCCCTTATTGCGCTCGGTCATGATCTTATCTGCAACGCTCTTGGGAACCTGCTGGTAATCAGCCGGCTCCATGGAGTACTGGCCACGGCCCTGGGTCTTGGAACGCAGGTCAGTAGCGTAACCGAACATCTCGGACAGAGGAACCATAGCGGTGACACGGGCAGTGCCATCGGTGGATTCCTGGTTCTGGATCGCGCCGCGGCGGCTGTTCAAGTCGCCAATGACGTTGCCCATATACTCGTCAGGAACAACAACGTCAACCTTCATGATGGGCTCCATAATGACGGGATCAGCCTTCTTCATAGCATCCTTGAATGCCATGGAGCCGGCGATGGAGAACGCCATTTCAGAGGAGTCAACTTCATGATAGGAGCCGTCCCACAGAGTGACCTTGACATCCACGACGGGATAGCCAGCCAGAATGCCGGACTTCATCGCGCCCTGGATACCGTTGTCAACAGCGGGGATGTATTCCTTCGGGATAGCGCCGCCAACAATACCGTTGACAAACTCATAACCCTTACCCGGGTTGGGCTCAATCTTGATCTTAACGTGACCATACTGGCCCTTACCACCGGACTGACGTGCGTACTTGGTTTCCTGGTTAGCATCCTTGCGGATGGTTTCACGGTAGGCAACCTGAGGTGCGCCAACGTTAGCTTCGACCTTAAACTCGCGGAGCAGACGGTCCACGATGATTTCCAGGTGGAGCTCGCCCATACCGGCGATGATGGTCTGACCGGTTTCTTCATCGGTCCAGGTACGGAAAGTCGGGTCCTCTTCAGCCAGCTTAGACAGGGCAATACCCATCTTCTCGCTGCCAGCCTTGGTCTTGGGCTCGATGGCAACGCGGATAACCGGCTCGGGGAAGTTCATGGACTCGAGGATGATGGGATGCTTCTCATCGCACAGGGTATCACCAGTGGTGGTGTTCTTCAGACCAACAGCAGCGGCGATATCGCCAGCGTAGCAGATGTCGATATCCTTACGGTTGTTTGCATGCATCTGCAGGATACGGCCGATACGCTCGTCCTGATCCTTAACAGAGTTGTAAACAGTGGTGCCAGCCTCAACGGTACCAGAGTACACGCGGAAGAAGCACAGCTTACCGACATACGGGTCAGTCATAATCTTGAATGCCAGTGCAGAGAACGGCTGATCATCGGAAGAAGCGCGATCTTCTTCCTCGCCAGTCTCCGGGTTGGTGCCCTTGATGGCCGCAACGTCGGTCGGAGCAGGCATATAATCAACGATTGCATCCAACAGTTTCTGAACGCCACGGTTCTTGTAAGAAGAGCCGCAGACAACAGGAACGATCTCGTTGGAAATAGTAGCCTTACGCAGAGCAGCCTTGATTTCTTCCTTGGTCAGCTCTTCGCCTTCCAGGTACTTCATCATCAGCTCTTCGTCGGTCTCAGCAACAGCTTCGATCAGCTTGTCATGATATTCCTGAGCCTGTTCTTTCATGTCTTCAGGAATTTCCTCAACGCGCACATCATTGCCCATATCATCATAGTAGATATCGGCTTTCATGTCGATCAGATCGATGATGCCGCGGAAAGTGTCTTCCTGGCCGACAGGCAGCTGGATAGGCACACCGTTGGCATGCAGACGATCATGCATCATCTGTACGCAGCGGAAGAAGTCAGCACCCATGGTATCCATCTTGTTGACGTAAACCATGCGGGGAACCTTGTACTCGTCAGCCTGGCGCCAAACGGTTTCAGACTGAGGCTCAACGCCACCCTTTGCGGCCAGAACGGTAACAGAACCGTCCAGAACACGCAGAGAACGCTGAACTTCAACAGTAAAGTCAACGTGGCCCGGGGTGTCGATGATGTTGATACGATGACGGTTCTTTTTGAACAGAGCCGGATCGTGCTGGGTCTCGGTGTGGCTCCAGTAGCAGGTGGTTGCAGCGGAAGTGATGGTAATACCACGTTCCTGTTCCTGCTCCATCCAGTCCATCGTAGCAGCGCCGTCATGAACTTCGCCGATCTTATGGTTAATACCGGTGTAGTACAGAATGCGCTCGGTGGTGGTGGTCTTGCCTGCGTCGATGTGGGCCATGATACCGATATTTCGGGTCATTTGCAGGGATACGTCTCTCGGCGTTGCCATGGCTTAAACCTCCTCAGTAAGCAGATCAATAACGGTAATGCGCGAAAGCCTTGTTGGCTTCTGCCATCTTGTGGGTATCTTCGCGCTTCTTGACAGCGCCGCCAACGTTGTTGGTAGCGTCGATGATCTCGGCGGCCAGGCGAGCGGACATGGTCTTTTCACCACGGCTGCGGCTGTACAGAGTCAGCCAGCGCAGGCCGAGGGTCTCGCGGCGGGCGGGGCTGACCTCCAGGGGAACCTGGTAGGTGGAGCCGCCGACACGGCGGGCCTTAACTTCGAGGCTGGGCATGATGTTTTCCATGGCCTTCTCGAACATTTCGAGAGGATCGTTGCCGGTCTTCTCTTTGACAGTCTCAAAAGCTTCGTAAACGATCTTCTGAGCGACGCCCTTCTTGCCATCCAGCATGATGCTGTTGACCAGACGGGTGACGAGCTTGGAATTGTAAATAGGATCAGCCAGAACTTCGCGCTTTGCGATTTTACCTCTTCTGGGCATCTTTCTTCCCTCCTTCACATTAATGATATCATCGGTACTCGAAAGTTAAAGAAAACTCCCGTTATGCCACAAAAGGGTCAGCTGACCATTTTATGGCGAAAAGATGTTTCCTTACTTCTTGGCACCGGCCTTGGGACGCTTTGCGCCGTATTTGCTGCGAGCCTGGTTACGGTTTGCAACACCCTGAGTATCCAGAGTACCACGGATGATGTGGTAACGGACACCGGGCAGGTCCTTAACACGACCGCCACGGATCAGGACAACGCTGTGCTCCTGCAGGTTATGGCCGATACCAGGAATGTAGGAGGTGACCTCGATACCATTCGTCAGGCGGACACGGGCAACTTTACGCAGAGCAGAGTTGGGCTTTTTGGGGGTCATGGTACGAACAGCGGTGCAAACACCACGCTTCTGGGGGCTGTTCATGGTGGTGTACTGCTTCTTCTGGGAGTTGTAGCTCTTCTGAAGGGCAGGAGCAGTGCTCTTGGTTACCAGGACCTCACGGCCTTTGCGTACGAGCTGGTTAAAAGTAGGCATTTCTTTTCTCCTTTCTTGATTATTCCGCGCAGTTTTTTTGCGGGGGTTGTGCTTCCATTTTGGCCGCACTTGACCCCTTAACTCACGCATTTATTATAATAGCGGATAAACCACGCTCTGTCAAGAGTATTCACAAAAAATATTTCAAATAATCGTGCAAGATGCTGATTTTCTGCACTGGGGGTTCTAAGGCAATACCGCACAATTCCCGCCTAACGGCTCAAGCACCGCTCCGGCGGCTGCGGCACGGCATCTGCGTTGCCAAAATGCTCGATAATGTCGGGTTGCGGTACCCGCATCGTGCTTCGGGGGCAAAAGCCCCTCGCACTCTGCGACCGCTGCCCCTGCTTCGGTTCGCTGTTTCCGCCACTGGCGGCGCTCACCTTTGCAGCATCCAGTATTATCTGCGCTTTTGGCTTAGCATCTGCCGCACCTCGCTCGTCGTATCGGCACTTAGAATTATGCGGTATTGCCCTAATTTTGCACTTAAGGTGTATCTGAAAACAAAGAGAACGACGGATATTTCGCAAACGCAAGCAGAATTTAAGGCAAAGAGCCATAGGAATCCTTTGCGGATTCCAAGGCTTTTTAACGTAAAATCCCGCTGTGTTTGCAGAAACAGACTAAATTTTCGAATTTTTCAGATACACCCTCGGACTTTCCCCTGCTTATTTTGCAGCTTCCAGCTGTGCCACGCAGGCTTCGGCTTCGTCCAGAATGCGGCCGAACTTATCCAGGGCAGCATCCACCGGGGCGGGGGTGGTCAGGTCCACACCGGCATGGCGCAGCTCATCCAGCGGGTAAGCGCTGCCGCCCATGTGCAGGAACTCCAGGTACTTCTTAACAGCCGGTTCGCCGTTCTTCAGGATGCCCTCGGACAATGCCACGGCAGTGGAATAGCCGGTTGCATACTTATAAACATAGAACGGGCGGTAGAAGTGCGGGATGCGTGCCCACTCGTACTGTACTTCGTCATCCACAACCAGCTCCGGTCCAAAGTAGTCCACAATGAGCTTCTTGTACAGATTGTTCAGGGCGGCGGGATTCAGGGCTTCGCCGCGCTCGGCCATGGCGTGGGCATCGCGCTCAAACTCGGCAAACATCGTCTGGCGGTAGACGGTTCCCTTGAAATTTTCGAGGTACTGATTCAGCAGGGCCAGGCGGGTTGCGGGATCCTGGTTCTTTTCTGCCAGCAGGTGCTCAATGAGCAGGTTCTCGTTGACGGTGGAAGCGACCTCTGCGACAAACAGGGTATAGTCGGCATACTGGGCAGGCTGGGTATGGCGGCTGAACCAGCTGTGCATGCTGTGGCCCATCTCATGCGCAATGGTGGAAACGCTGTCCAGCGTACCGGTAAAGTTGCACATGATATAGGGGTTGGAATCATAGCTGCCGCCGGAGTAAGCGCCGCCGCTCTTGCCCTTGTTGGGGAACACATCGATCCAGCGCTCGGCAAAGCCCTTGCGAACGATGGTGCCGTACTCTTCGCCCAGCGGTGCAACGGCATCCAGAACCATCTGCTTGGCCTGGTCATAGGTGTAATGGGCGCTGACACCCTTGGTCAGCGGGGCGTACACATCATAGTAGTGCAGCTCGTCCACACCCAGGATGCGCTTGCGCAGAGCAACATAGCGGTACATATCCGGCAGGTGCTTGCGCACAGTAGCCACCAGGTTATCATAAACCTGGCCGGGCACGTTCTCCCCTGCCATGGACATGGCGCGGGAAGATTCATAATGACGGACGGAGGCTTCGGCGGTAGCGGTCTTGACAGCGCCGGAGTAAGAGGCAGCCAGCGTGTTGATGTGCTGGCGGAAGCTCTTGTAGTAGCTTTCAAAGGCATTCTTGCGCAGCACGCGGTCATTGGAGGTTTGCAGCAGGATGTAGTTGGAAGCGGTCAGCTCCACATCGTTGCCCTCGCCATCCTTGACGGAATCGAACACCATGTCGGCGTCTTCCAGGTTATCGGCAACATTTTTCGGGGTGCCGAATGCCTCACCGAAAGCAGCCAGCAGCTTTTCTTCCGGGGCGGTCAGGGTGTGAGGCTTTGCACGCAGCAGGTCTTCCAGAGCAAAACGATAGGGGGCAACCTGCTCGTCAGCCATGATGGCATCCAGGGTTTCCTGTGGCAGTGCCAGGATTTCCGGCTGAGCATAGGCGATGGTACCGACAGCCTTTACATATTTGGCGGTAGCGCGGGCATCCATGCTCTGGGCGTCATCAGCACGGGTATCCTCGCTCAGACGCAGGCTGGTGTAGACAGCCAGGTTTTCCAGTTCACGGAACACGCCGATTTCTGCATCATAAAATTCACGAATGCTGGCAGCGTTGTTCAGCTTGCCCTCCCAGGCAGCCAAAGCTTCAATTTTGGGGTCAATGGCGGCAAAAGCCTTTTCCCATTCCGCATCGCTGGCGTACATTTTGGTCAGGTCCCACTGGTACTGCGGGTCCATCTCTTTGCGTTCTTTCAATGCTTCCGACATGGCGGATTCTCCTTTTCTATATGGTGTCTTTTATGGTGTCTTTCTGAGCCAGTCAGGGAAGCGTTCTCCCCTGCCCTCCATGCAGGCACCATTCATCCTGCACAGACAAACCCAGTATAAAAGTATTATACACCAAATGTTAGAAAAAACAAATCCGTTTTTATGCCACAAAAGCAACGCTCCATAGAACGAGTGCCAGCAGCATTGCCGCTATCAGATACAACATTCTTTTGCCTGTTGATTTTGCAGCCGCCACAATACCGCTTTTCCCTATTGCTATCAAAAAGAGCACAATAATTAGGGCAATACCGCATAATTCTAAGTGCCGATACGGCGAGCGAGGTGCGGCAGATGCTAAGCCAAAAGCGCAGATAATACTGGATGTCTTATCGAGCATTTTGGCAACGCAGATGCCGTGCCGCAGCTGCCGGAGCGGTGCTTAAGCCGTAAGGCGGGAATTGTGCGGTGTTGCCTTAGAATCAGCAAGAGCAGCAGAAGCCCCAATGCCGCGCCAAGCCCAACAAATTGCAGAGCAAGCCACAGCAGAATTGCCGCTGCCGCAAGCAGCATCCACTTCTGCTTTGCTGTCAGGCTTTCTGCTTTTTCTGTGTTTGCTAATGTTCCCGATTTTTCCGTTCCCGTTGTTCCTTCTAAATCAGTCGCTTCCATATCCGCTGCTTCCAACGGAATTCCCAGCAGCTGCCGCAGCATAAACAGGTTGGCTGTGCCGGGCAGAGCTTTCCCTGTTTCCCACCTTGCCACAGCCTGCCGTGTTACGCCCAATTTTTCTGCCAGCATTTCCTGGGTCATGCCTTTTTCTTTCCGGGCAGATGCAATTTTCTCTCCCAATGTCATGGTGCTATCCCCCTTTCTTTGGGGCCAGCATAGCACAGCTGTACTACTATTTTCAAGCAACTTTGTATCACTTTTCTGCCACTTTTCTGCCACTTTTCCGCAATAAGCAGTTTCATTCCCCGCAAAGCAGCATAAAAAATCCCCCACAGTACCCTTTCCGTTCGCAGTTGCCCGTGCGGAGAATGCTGTGGGGGATGTTATGTTTTATTGTCAGGCTAAGCTTATCAGATAAGAAAAGTCTTACTTTTCAGCGTGGTCGTAAGCGCTGCCTTCGGCATCGCGGATTTCCTCGGCGCGAGCCAGCTCTTCTTCAACCTCCGGCAAACCGGTTCCGGCGGGGATCAGCTTACCGATGATGACGTTCTCCTTCAGACCGGCCAGCGGGTCAACCTTGCCCTTGATGGCGGCTTCGGTCAGAACGCGGGTGGTTTCCTGGAAGGATGCAGCGGACAGGAAGCTGTCGGTTGCCAGGCTGGACTTGGTGATACCAAGCAGGATCTGACTGGCCTGGACCAGCTTCAGGTCGGTTTCGCCTGCATCAATGCGTTCCTGAATCTTCTCGTTCTCGATCATCACATCGCGGCGGTTGACAACGCTGCCCATGATGAACTCGCTGGAACCTGCATCGTCAATGCGAACCTTACGCATCATCTGGCGGACGATAACTTCGATATGCTTATCGTTGATTTCAACGCCCTGCAGACGGTAAACCTTCTGGACTTCGCTGATCAGGTAGTTCTGGGTAGCAATGCGGCCCTTGACAGCCAGGATATCCTGCGGATAAGCATGGCCTTCGGTCAACAGTGCGCCCTTGACGAGCACATCGCCCTCCATCACCTTCAGGCGGTGGCCGAACGGGATCAGGTAGCTCTTGGTAACCGGTGCGCCGTTATCGTCAACACCGGTCACTTCAACGTGGCGGCTCTTCTTGGTATCGTCAATATGGACGGTACCGGCGATCTCGGACATAATAGCCATTGCCTTCGGGCGGCGGCTCTCGAACAGTTCTTCAACACGCGGAAGACCCTGAGTAATATCTTCAGCAGATGCGATACCGCCAGTATGGAAGGTACGCATGGTCAGCTGAGTACCGGGTTCGCCGATGGACTGTGCCGCAATGATACCGACGGATTCACCGACCTTAACGCACTGGCCGTTGGACATGTTGGAGCCGTAGCAGCGGGCACAGACGCCAACGTGAGCACGGCAGGTCATCACGCTGCGGATCTCCAGCTCGGTAATACCGGCAGCTTTGATCTTTTCAGCGTCGAACATATCCATCATCTTGTCCTTGGACACAATGAGTTCGCCGGTCTTGGGATCCATCACGTCATGCAGAGCATAACGGCCAATCAGACGCTCGGAGAAGCTTTCGATGGTAGCGTTGCCTTCGCTGATCTCGCTGACGAGGATACCCTCGGTAGCGTGGCAGTCTTCCTCGCGGATGATGACTTCCTGAGAAACGTCAACCAGACGGCGGGTCAGGTAGCCAGAGTCAGCAGTACGCAGTGCGGTATCGGTCAAACCTTTACGCGCGCCTCGAGAAGAGATGAAGTACTCCAAGATGTTCAGGCCTTCGCGGTAGTTTGCACGGATAGGCATTTCCAGGGTTTTACCTGCGGTGTTAGCCAGCAGGCCGCGCATGCCGGCCAGCTGCTTGATCTGGTCCATAGAACCACGAGCACCAGAGTCGGACATCATATAGATGGGGTTGCGCTGGTGGTGGGTCTTCAGGTTGGTAGACAGAGCGTTGGAAACTTCCTCGGTAGCTGCCTGCCAGATCTCAACGGTGTTCTTATAGCGCTCTTCATCAGAGATAAGACCACGGTTGAAGTTCTTCATGACCTTTTCAACCTTCTTGTCAGCCGCAGCCAGGATCGCCGGCTTCTCTTCGGGGATGATAGCGTCAGGCACGGCAACGGTGATGGCGGAAAGGGTGGAATACTTATAGCCCTGTGCCTTGATGTGGTCCAGCATGATAGCGCAGCGCTTGGTGCCATGCTTTGTCAGGCAGCGGCTGATGATGTCGGGCAGCTTCTTCTTGGTGACCTGGAAATCGACTTCGTAATCGAACTTATGTTCGGGATCGGTGCGATCCACATAGCCCAGATCCTGCGGGATGGGGGTGTTGAAGATGATCTTGCCGACAGTGGTGGTGACAAGGGCGGTTTCGGGGCCGTTGCCAAAGTCCATGGTGCGGCGCACCTTAACGGGAGCCTGCAGGGTGACGATATGCTCGGCGTAAGCCATCAGGGCTTCGTCCTCATCGCGGAACACCTTGTCGTGGCCGGGGTCTTCGGGGTTGACCATGGTCAGGTAGTAAGAGCCCAGGATCATATCCTGCGTGGGCACAGTGACGGGTTCGCCGTCAGACGGCTTCAGCAGGTTGCCGGAAGCCAGCATCAGCATCTTGGCTTCGCGCTGTGCTTCGGTGGACAGCGGCAGATGGACAGCCATCTGGTCGCCGTCGAAGTCAGCATTGAAGGGGGTGCAGACCAGCGGGTGCAGCTTGATGGCGTGGCCTTCGACCAGAACGGGCTCAAATGCCTGAATGCCCAGGCGGTGCAGGGTAGGTGCACGGTTCAGCAGAACGGGATGGCCCTTGATGACGGTTTCGAGAGAGTCCCACACCTCGGTGGAAGCACGCTCGACCTTTTTGCGGGCAGCCTTGATGTTGGAGGCAATGCCCTTCTGGACCAGGTCCTTCATAACGAAGGGCTTGAACAGCTCCAGAGCCATCTCTTTGGGCAGACCGCACTGGTACATCTTCAGCTCAGGGCCGACAACGATAACGGAACGGCCAGAGTAGTCAACACGTTTGCCCAGCAGGTTCTGGCGGAAGCGGCCCTGCTTGCCCTTCAGCATATCGGAAAGGCTCTTGAGGGCGCGGTTGTTGGGGCCAGTGACCGGGCGGCCGCGGCGGCCGTTATCGATCAGGGCGTCAACTGCTTCCTGCAGCATGCGCTTTTCGTTGCGCACGATGATGTCGGGAGCGCCCAGCTCCAGCAGGCGCTTCAGACGGTTGTTGCGGTTGATCACGCGACGGTACAGATCGTTCAGGTCGGAAGTCGCAAAGCGGCCGCCATCCAGCTGGACCATGGGGCGGATATCCGGCGGAATGACCGGAACAACGTTCAGGATCATCCACTCCGGGCGCTGGCCGGACAGGCGGAATGCATCAACGCACTCCAGGCGCTTCAACAGGCGGACGCGCTTCTGGCCGGTAGCCTTTTCCAGTTCCTCATGCAGCTCTGCGGACAGAGCTTCCAGGTCGATCTCAGCCAGCAGCTTCTGAACGGCTTCGGCGCCCATGCCGGCTTCAAAGGTATCCTCGTACTTTTCCCGCATCTCCTTGTACTCGCGTTCGGTCAGGAGCTGCTTTTTCTCCAGCGGAGTAAAGCCGGGATCGGTAACGATATAGTTTGCAAAGTAGAGCACCTTGTCCAGCTGGCGGGGGCCGATGTCCAGCATCAGGCCAATGCGGCTGGGAATGCCCTTGAAATACCAGATGTGCGAAACGGGTGCAGCCAGCTCAATGTGGCCCATGCGCTCGCGGCGGACCTTAGCGCGGGTAACTTCGACACCGCACTTATCGCAGATCTTGCCCTTATAGCGGATGCGCTTATACTTGCCGCAGTGGCATTCCCAGTCCTTGGTAGGTCCAAAAATGCGCTCGCAGAACAGGCCGTCGCGCTCCGGCTTCAGGGTGCGGTAGTTGATGGTTTCAGGTTTCTTGACCTCGCCATAGCTCCAGGCACGGATCTGGTCGGGAGAAGCAAGGCCGATCTTGATAGAATCGAACTCTTTATTTTCCATTCAGCGAACCCTCTCATTTAATCGTGACGTAAACAGCATTCCGATCATTCACCGTCGAACAGGTCGTCGCCATTGTCGGCTTCGATCTGTGCCAGAGAAGCTTCATCCGGCTCCTCATCGCCCAGGTCGTCGTCAAAGCCTTCATCGGCATCCTTGACACTGTAATCATCCTGCAGCTCGCTTTCCAGCAGAACGTTATCACCGATATCGCTGTTGTCAAAGTTGGCATCGTCATCGTCATATTCCTGACGCATATCAACAGCGTTGCCTTCCTTATCCTGAACAACAATATCCAGGCCAAGGCTCTGCAGTTCTTTCAGCATAACGCGGAAGCTTTCGGGGATGCCCGGATTCGGCACATCTTCGCCCTTGACGATTGCTTCGTAGGTCTTGACACGGCCCACAACGTCGTCAGACTTGACAGTCAGGATCTCCTGCAGGGTGTAAGCCGCGCCATAAGCTTCCAGAGCCCAAACTTCCATTTCGCCAAAACGCTGGCCGCCGAACTGGGCCTTGCCGCCCAAAGGCTGCTGGGTAACCAGAGAGTACGGGCCGGTGGAACGGGCATGGATCTTATCATCAACCAGGTGATGCAGCTTGAGGTAGTACATATAACCGACAGTAACCTTGGAGGGGAACTTTTCGCCGGTACGGCCATCGTAAACGGTGGTCTTGCCGTCATCGGTCAGGTCGATCTTGCTGAAATCGATGATGTGGCCCTTATCGCCCATCAGGCGGGGCAGCTTGGTGGGATATTCCGGTGCATGGTCGCCATGCCACTTATCGCGGGCTTCGGCCAGGCAGTCACGGATATCGGATTCGTGCGCGCCATCGAACACGGGGGTCTGCACATGCCAGCCAAGGGCCTTGGCAACATAGCCAAGGTTGACTTCCAGCACCTGACCGATGTTCATACGGGAAGGAACGCCCAGGGGGTTCAGCACGATATCCAGCGGGGTACCGTCAGGCAGGAACGGCATGTCCTCCTGCGGCAGAATGCGGGAAACAACACCCTTGTTGCCGTGACGGCCTGCCATCTTATCACCAACGCTGATCTTACGCTTCTGGGCGATATAGACGCGCACGCAGGTGCGCACGCCGGGCTGCAGCTCGTCAGAGTTTTCGGGGGTAAAGACCTTAACATCCACAACAATGCCGTAAGCACCGTGGGGAACGCGCAGGGAGGTATCACGTACTTCCCGTGCCTTTTCGCCAAAGATGGCGCGCAGCAGGCGCTCTTCGGCGGTCAGTTCGGTTTCACCCTTCGGGGTAACCTTACCAACCAGAATATCGCCGGTCTTGACTTCGGCGCCGATGCGGATAATGCCGCGGTCGTCCAGATCCTTCAGGGAATCATCGCCGACGTTGGGGATATCACGGGTCACCTCTTCAGGTCCCAGCTTGGTATCGCGGGCTTCGCTCTCGTACTCCTCAATGTGGATAGAGGTGTAGATATCCTCGCGGACCAGCTTTTCGTTCAGCAGAACAGCGTCCTCATAGTTGTAGCCTTCCCAGGTCATGAAGCCGATCAGAGCGTTCTTGCCCAGAGAGATCTCGCCGTCCTTGGTGGCAGGGCCGTCAGCCAGAACGTCGCCCTTCTTGACAACATCGCCCACATAGACGGCGGGGCGCTGGTTGACGCAGGTTCCCTGGTTGGAGCGCATAAACTTAATCAGTTCATAGGTATCGGCGGAGCCATCTTCCAGACGGACAACGATCTTATCTGCGTCAACGCTTTCAACGGTGCCGTCATGGGCAGCCAGCACGCAGACACCGGAGTCGGTAGCAGCCTTGTATTCCATGCCGGTAGCAACCAGAGAGCGCTGGGTAACCATCAGAGGCACAGCCTGACGCTGCATGTTGGAGCCCATCAGAGCACGGTTACAGTCATCGTTTTCCAGGAAGGGAATGCAGGCGGTAGCCACAGAAACCATCATTCGCGGAGAGACATCCATGAAATCGACCTGTTCACGGGCAAATTCCTGAATGTCGTTGCGATGACGGCCGGAAACGCGGGAACGGACAAAGCGGTTGTTCTCGTCCAGCGGTTCGTTGGCCTGTGCCACGATGTATTCATCTTCAACGTCGGCGGGCATATAAACAACTTCATCGGTAACAACGCCGGTTTCTTTATCCACGCGGCGGTAAGGTGCCTCAATAAAGCCGTACTTGTTGATCTTGGCGAAAGATGCCAGATAGGAGATCAGACCGATGTTGGAACCTTCGGGCGTCTCAATCGGGCACAGACGGCCATAGTGGGTATAATGAACGTCGCGGACTTCGAAGCCTGCGCGGTCACGGGACAGACCGCCGGGGCCCAAAGCGGACAGACGGCGCTTATGGGTCAGCTCAGACAGCGGGTTGTTCTGGTCCATGAACTGAGACAGTGGGCTGGAACCGATGAACTCACGGATGGCAGCCACGACCGGGCGGATGTTGACCAGGCTCTGCGGGGTGATCTCGCCGGATTCCTGGTTCTGCAGGGTCATGCGCTCGCGCACAACGCGCTCCATACGGGCAAAGCCGATGCGGAACTGGTTCTGCAGCAATTCGCCAACGCTGCGCACGCGGCGGTTGCCCAAGTGGTCGATTTCATCGGTCACGCCGATGCCATGGTCAAGGCCCAGCAGGTAGTTGACGGAAGCAAAGATATCGTCAACGGTAACGGTGCGGCTGATGAGCTTATCATGATTCTTGGTCAGCAGTTCTTTCTGCTCTTCCGGATCGGAGGTAGCATCCAGAATCTTACGGATTTCGGCGAAGGAAGCGCGCTCGTTGATGCCGCATTCCTTCACGTCAAAGCTGAAGAAGCTCTGGGCATCGACACAGCCGTTGGAGAACACGATCACATTGACCGGATCCTGGCCCTTGCGCTCCACGATAACAGTAACGCGGGAAACACCGGCGTTATCAATTTCAACAGCCTTTTCGTGGCTGATGCGCTCGCCCTTGGCGGCCAGCAGTTCGCCGGTCAGCGGGGCAATGATGTCCTCGGCAGTCTTATAGCCCGCAATACGGCGGAACAGGCACAGCTTGTTGTTCATCTTGAAGCGGCCAAAACGAGCCAGGTCGTAACGGCGCGGATCAAAGAACAGCAGGTTGATGTGGCTGCGGGAGCTTTCCACCGTCGGCGGCTCGCCGGGGCGCAGCTTGCGGTAGCACTCCAGCAGGGCTTCCTCTGTGGAATGGGTGATATCCTTTTCCAGGGTGGCGTTGATTTTGGGTTCAGAATCGCCGAAGTACTGGCGGATCTGCTCATCGGTGCCAAGACCCAGTGCGCGCAGGAAGGTAGTAACCGGCAGCTTGCGGTTTTTATCAATGCGCACATAATATACATCGGAAGAATCAGTTTCGTATTCCAGCCATGCGCCGCGGTTGGGGTTCATGGTTGCGGTGAAAAGGTCCTTGCCGGTACGGTCTTTGCTGGAAGCATAGAACACGCCGGGCGAACGAACCAGCTGGCTGACGATAACACGTTCTGCACCGTTGGAGATGAAAGTGCCGGAATCCGTCATGAGCGGGAAATCGCCCATGAAAATTTCCTGTTCCTTCACTTCGCCGGTGCTCTTGTTCAACAGGCGCGCAGTGACATAAAGCGGCGCAGCATACGTTGCGTCACGCTCTTTACATTCTTTAATGGTATATTTGGGGTGCTTGTCCAGACGGTAATCGACAAATTCCAGCGAGAGATTCCCGGTGTAATCCTCGATCGCGTCAATGTCGTGGAACACTTCGCGCAGGCCCTCGTCCAGGAACCAGTTATAAGAGTTTTTCTGGATCTCGATGAGGTTGGGCATGCCAATCACTTCGTTGATGCGGGAAAAGCTCATTCTGGAGGTTCGACCGTTTTGTACGGGCTTGACCTTTACCATAAAATGCGACCACTCCTATTCCGTTCAGATTTGTTTTTGGCAAAAGCGCTCCGCCGAAGCAATGATTTTCTTGGAACATTCGTCGTTTTTAACAAAGTTTGAAAAAACGTGGAAAAATCAAAATTCCTTTAGGGCGCTCTATTCCATTTTGTGATACTATGCCAGTATACCAGCCAAAAAGCTGATTGTCAAGGGCTCTTTTGGCATTTTGCGTGTTTTTTTATCAGACAATTGAACGCCCGGATGCGTGTCACATTTCTTTTGGCAAAGTGCTATTTTTGTATTTCTTCTGCCACTTGACAAATCCTTGAAATGCCGCTAATTGGCACAATGCCCAATTACCTTGTGTGTTTTTTGTATGGGTTGCAGCCTGCGTTTTTTCTGCATTTTCCCGGTTTTTACGCTTTGCAAACAAAAAGTGCCCTTCCCGCCGTTATCCGTGTGCAGGGTGGGCACTCGTCTGTTTTTGGTGTTATGCGTTTGATGCCGGGCCCGCCACACGGGTATTTACACCAGCTCCACCCGGTATTTTTGCAGCCAGTAATTCAGCTGCACAAACCAGGCAATGGTCTGCGGGGTGGTCATCAGCTGGCCATACCAGGGGGTCGCAGTCTCGGCAGCGGTCAACAGCTGTTCCAGCGCTGCCCTCTTGGCAATACGCAGCAGCGGGGCATCCGGGTCCTGCATCGCACTGCGCAGCATGGCGCTGACAGCGTTCAAATACGCCGGGTTCCATGTTTTAGGGTAGGGGCTCTTTTTTCGCCACAACACTTCCGTGGGCAGCACGCCCTGCATCGCCTGGCGCAGCAGGCCTTTTTCGTGGCCCTCGTAATCCTTATATTCCCACGGCACGCTGTACAGGTATTCCGCAATGCGGTAATCGCAGAACGGCACGCGCACTTCCAGCCCGCTGTACATACTCATTCGGTCCTTGCGGTCCAAAAGGGTCTGCATAAACCAGTTAAAGTTCAGGGCAAACATCTGGCGCATCCGTTGTTCCAGGGGATCCAGACCGGGGCGGATGGAAGTTTGCTCCAGCGTGGCGTGGTAGCCTTCATCAATATACGCCGCCGGGTCAATGCCGCCGAACACCTCCGGCTTAAAAAAGCTGACCCTGTATGCCGTGCTCTGCGCCCAAGGAAAGCCATACCGCTCCCGCACGGTCTTATCCCTGTACCAGGGGTAACCGCCAAATATCTCGTCCGCGCACTCGCCGGAAAGTGCCACGGTGGCTGTTTTACGGATCTCACGGCAGAACAGCAGCAGCGAGGAGTCCACATCCGCCATGCCGGGCAGGTCGCGGGCGTCCACCGCTTCCAGCAGGGCGGCGGCCAGTGCTTCGCTGTCCAGCGTTACCCAGGTATGCTGCGCGTTCAAGAACTGGTTCATGGTGCGGATATACGGCGCATCCGGGCTGGGCTGGAAATGGGTGGCGTGGAAGTACTTTTTGTTATCCTGATAACCGACCGAGAAAGTCTGCAGCGTTTTGCCCCGCGCCGTAAAGTGGGAATCCGCGATTGCCGAAATCAGGCTGGAATCCAGCCCGCCGGAAAGGAAGGTTGCCACCGGCACATCCGATACCAGCTGCCGCGTGACGGCATCCATCACCAGGTCCCGCACTTTGGCTGCGGTGTGGGTAAAATCATCGGGGTGTTCGTGGTCGGTCAGCTGCCAGTAGCGGCGCACGGTGAGGCGCGGCGCACCAACCTGTGGCACAGTGTATTCTGCGCAGCAGCCGGGCTTCAATTCCTGAACATTGCGGAACACCCCGCACCCCGGCGTGCGGCCGGGGCCGAGCAGCAGCACATCGGCCAGCCCATGGGCATCCACCTGCGGCGGGATCTCCGGGTGGCAGAGCAGCGTTTTCAGCTCGGAAGCAAAGATCAGGCTGTCCCCGCGCAGGGCATAGAACAGCGGCTTGACCCCGATGCGGTCCCGCGCCAGAAAGAGCTTTTGCGCCCGCTGCTGCCACACAGCAAATGCAAAAATACCGTTCAGCTTTTCCAGACAGTCCGGCCCCCACTGGGCAAAAGCATGTAACAAAACCTCAGTATCGGAATGGCTTACAAAGCGATGGCCCAGAGCCGCAAGCTGGGCGTGCAGCTCCGGCGTGTTGTACAGCTCGCCGTTGTACACCAAAATGTATTTCTCCCCGCCCTGATCCAGCACCATGGGCTGGCAGCCGTTTTCCAGATCCACCACAGCCAGCCGCGCATGGATCAGCGCCGCATGGCCGTGCAGGTACATTCCCCGCTGGTCCGGCCCGCGACGTGCAAGGCTTTTCTGCATTCGGCAGTAAGCTGGGTAGTTAGCTGCAATCTTATTTGGGTCCGCGCTGATCTGTCCGGCAATTCCACACATCGTTATCCCCTCCCCTATATCATCAGGGTAATCGTATGCTGTGGCTTTGTCATTTATGTCTGCTGCACACAAAAATACACCCGCACCGCCGGGCAAACAGCAGTACGGGTGCAGATGATTTTAATTTGCTATTTCTAGAATCACGGCATCAATCCAGGAAGTCGCGCAGCTTTTTGCTGCGGCTGGGGTGGCGCAGCTTGCGCAGGGCTTTTGCTTCGATCTGGCGGATACGTTCACGGGTAACATTGAACTCCTTGCCCACCTCTTCCAGCGTGCGGGGGCGGCCATCTTCCAGGCCAAAGCGCAGGCGCAGGACCTTTTCTTCACGCGGGGTCAGGGTTTTCAGCACATCGGCCAGCTGCTCTTTCAACAGGGTCTGGCTGGCGGCTTCGGCGGGAACGGGGGCTTCCTCATCGGGGATAAAGTCGCCCAAGTGGCTATCTTCCTCCTCACCGATGGGGGTTTCGAGGCTGACGGGTTCCTGTGCCACGCGCATAATCTCGCGCACTTTGTCCACCGGCATATCCAGGCGCTCGGCAATTTCTTCGGCGCTGGGCTCATGGCCGTTTTCGTGCAGCAGTTGGCTGGAAACCTTTTTGACCTTGTTGATGGTTTCCACCATATGCACAGGGATACGGATGGTGCGGGCCTGATCCGCAATGGCGCGGGTGATGGCCTGGCGGATCCACCACGTTGCATAGGTGGAGAACTTGAAGCCCTTGGTATGGTCAAACTTTTCAACCGCTTTGATCAGACCCAGGTTACCCTCCTGGATCAGGTCCAGGAACTGCATGCCGCGGCCCACATAGCGCTTTGCAATGGAAACTACCAGACGCAGGTTGGCTTCGCTCAGGCGCTGCTTGGCGCGTTCGCCGTCCTTGCCGCCTTTCTGGATATCCAGGGCCAGCTGCACTTCCTCATCGGGGGTCAGCAGGGGCACGCGGCCGATCTCTTTCAGGTAAACCTTAACGGGGTCATCGATGGTAATGCCGTCCGAGGTAACGGTATCCTCAAAGTCATCCATCCCCTCCTCGCCCATATCGGCCACAGCGGACATATCAGTGGCGTCATCATCCACCACTTCAATGCCGTTGCTTTCCAGCTCTTCATACAGCTTTTCCATCTGCTCCGCGTCAATAACACGGCTGCTTTCTTCCATAGCGTCACTGATTTCGGTGCTGGTCAATTTGCCTGCACGGCGGCCCTGTTCAATCAGGTTGCGAATCGAATCTTTCTTTTCTGCCATAAGTAGTTTCTCCTTTGGTTTTTATTCTGCCCATCTTACTGGAACGGGATAAAACAACATGGTTTTGGCCGGGTGGAAATTATTCTTCCGGCGGGCGTTCGCCCACTTTTTTGCGGGCAAGGGCGGCAAATTTCTGCCGGAATTCATCGTCTGTGGTGCCTGCCACCTGGGCGCTTTCGGGGTTTGCGGTCTGCAAACGATCCAGCAGCATATCAATATCCCGGCGGGTCAGGCGGGTATCGGCGTTTTGAGCCTGGGCCAGCATCACCTGGCTGTAGGCTTTTTCCTCCAACAAGGGGGAAAGGGTCGTGGCGTTGGCGGGCTGGCCGCGGGCGGCGCAGTCGTAAATCGCCTTGATTGCCTGCTGCATTTCCGGCAGCACCACCATGCCAAGGTTCAGCCGCTCCCGGATGTAGGGGATGGCGCCGGCATCCTGCAGCATAGCCGCCACAAGCTGGCGGGCGGCGCTTGCGGCCCCCAGGGCAGCTTCGCCCCCGCGGTCATAGGGCACGCGGATATCCGCCGCAATCCCCTGGCGGGAAAGTTCGTTCTGCTCTTTGCGGCGCGCCCTGCGCCCGGCCCCGCGCACGGCGCTTTCCAGCTGGACCAACACAGCCTTTTTATCAATGCCGGTCTGCTCCGCAATGCGCCCGGCATACACATCCCGCGCCGTGGGGCTGACCGCGCTGCCTGCCAGAATGCCGATGGCTTCATCTACATATTGCAGGCGCTGGGCATCGTTGCGCAGGTCATATTTTTTCACTGCCTTAGCCAGCTTGAACTCCAGCGGGGTTGCGGTGCCTTCCAGCACGGCTTCAAACCGGTCGCGGCCATAGGTGCGGATAAATTCATCCGGGTCCTTGGCACCGGGGATGTTCAGCACCCGCACCTGCAAATTGGTACCGGAAAACAGCGCCAAACTGCGCTCCGTTGCCTTCTGGCCTGCTTCGTCCGAGTCATAGCTCAGCACCACTTCGTCGGCGTATTCCGTCAGCAGCTTGACCTGCTCCGGCGTCAAAGCCGTGCCGCAGGCACAAACAGCGGTATCAAACCCGGCTTCGTGCATCGAGATGACATCCATATACCCTTCGCAGAGGATATAGCGCTTGGACGTTGATTTTTTCGCCACATTCAGTGCAAACAGCGTGCGGGATTTGTGGTAGACCATCGTTTCGGGCGAGTTGATGTATTTCGGCTTGGAATCATCCATCACGCGCCCGCCGAACGCAATGATATTGCCCCGCACATCAATGATGGGCACCATCACGCGGTGGCGGAAGATATCATACAGATTGCCCTTGGCGCTACGCTTGACAAGGCCGGAGGATTCCAATTCCGGCTCGGTAAAGCCGCGGTGGCGCAGGTAGTGCAGAAGGCCGACAAAATCTTCCGGTGCATAGCCCAGGCCAAACCGGCGGATGGCCGCATCCGAAAGGCCGCGTTTTTCGCGCCAGTAGCGGCGGGCCATAGCGGCTTCCGGCGTTGGGGCGTTGAGCTGGTCATAAAAATAACGCGCGGCGTTGCGGTTGATCTCCAACAGGCGGGAGCGGGAACGGCTTTCCTGGTCGTCCTCCTCCGGCATGGGCATCCCGGCGCGGCCCGCCAGCTGTTTAACAGCTTCCACATAGCCCAGGTTGGAAATTTTGCGCACAAAGTTAATCACATCCCCCGCCGCACCGCAGCCAAAGCAGTAAAAACTTTGGGTATCCGGGTAGACGGTAAACGAAGGGGTTTTCTCGTTATGGAAAGGGCACAGCCCGGTATAGGTCCGCCCGCGATGACGCAGCTGCACATATTGGCCGATTACTTCGGTAATATCATTGCGTGCAACCACTTCCTGTATGTATTCCTGTGGGATCAATGGGGCTCCGGGCCTCCTTTCGCGTATATATCGTAATAATTTATAGGTTAGCGGGCGCACAATGTGCGCCCCTTCAGGGCGGGCGGCAGTGCTCTAACATACTGCCAATTTTATAGCACCTGCCACTTTTGCGGCACAAACAGCTCCTCAAACAGGCGGGTAGCAAATTCATCGCTCATGCCGGAAATATAATCCGCCACGGCACGGTCCATTCCCTGGTGATATGCCACCTGCATATAAAAATTAGGCATCAGCGTGGGGTCCGCGCAAAGGCGCTCATACAGCGCTTCGATCATCTTGTCCACTTTTTTCTCTTCGCGCTTGGCATCCTTGTCCACATACACCGTGCTGTACATAAAGTCTTTCAGCACACCGTATGCCTCCTCCACTTCGGGGGAAAACTGCATTTTCCCATTTTTGCAGTTTGCGCTGTTTGCCACAAGGTCGGTGATCATTGTGGTGATGCGCCGGGATTTGGTATCTCCCAGCACCTGCACGGCATCCCGCGGCAGGGCGGTGGGGTTCAGCACACCGGCGGCCACGGCATCCTCAATATCATGGTTCAAAAAGGCAATGTGGTCCGCATAGCGCACGGTACAGCCTTCCATCGTGCGGGCCCAGGCGCCTTTGGTGTGGGTAATAATCCCGTTGCGCACCTCCCAGCAAAGGTTCAGGCCCTTGCCGTCCTTTTCCAGGTAGTCCACCACCCGCAGGCTTTGGCGGTAGTGGGCAAACCCGCCGGGGCACAGCCGGTTCAGTGCGCGCTCCCCCGCGTGGCCGTATGGGGTGTGGCCAAGATCATGCCCCAGGGCAATGGCCTCGGTCAGGTCCTCATTCAGCCGCAGGGCACGGGCAATGGTTCGGGCAATCTGGCTGACTTCCAGCGTGTGGGTCAGCCGGGTGCGGTAGTGGTCGCCCTCCGGCGAAAGAAACACCTGTGTTTTCTGCTTCAACCGCCGGAAACTTTTACAGTGCAAAATTCTGTCCCTGTCACGCTGGTAGCAGGTCCGCAGGTCATCTTCCGGTTCCGGGGTGCGGCGGCCAAAGCTCTGCTCACTTAAAGCGGCATAGGGGCTTAAGGTCAGGCGTTCAATTGTCTGGGTCTCTTCCCGCACAGTCACGGCGCAGCCTCCTTTCCCCTATCCGGTTCCCCGTTGGGCATATCATGCCCAAAAACGGCTCTCTATATTATAAATACGATAAAAAGCCGCCAAACACTTGTATGAAATGTAAAAATTTCATGGGAAATTCTGCTTTCTTGCCAGAAATGACTGCGCAGCATCAAAAAGCTGCGTAAAGTGGTTTGCTGATCGTCACTTCGGCACTGCCGCGGGTCAGCTCGCTCAGGTCATGGCACAGGGCTTCTTCGGTTCCGGCAGGCATGCGCCAGCGCAGGGTCACAGCGTCGGCATACTCCGGTTCCTGCAGTTTGGCCCCGGCGGCTGCGATCATCCGCTGGGCCTGTTCAAACTTGGGGTATGGCACGGTCACGGCGCAATCCGTCACCAGCCGCATGCTGACAATCTCCGCCTGCTGCAAGGCTCCGGATGCCGCCGCGGTGTAGGCCCGCACCAGCCCGCCGGTACCCAGCAGAACTCCGCCAAAGTACCGCGTAACCACCACGATCACATCCGAAAGCCCCGCATGGCCGATGGCTTCCAGCACGGGGGTACCGGCGGTTTTGGCAGGTTCGCCGTCATCACTGTAGCGGGTGCGGCCGCCCTCGCGCAGAACATAGGCATACACATTATGCCGCGCGGTGCGGTTGGCCGCTTTGATGCGGTTCAGGTGGACAAGGGCAGCTTCCTCGGTATCAGCAAACGCAGCGGAAGCAATAAAGCGGGAACGCTTTTCTTCATATTCAAAGGTGGAAATACCGCGGATCGTTTGATAGTCCGGCATAGGGGTTCTCCTTTGAGATGCAAGACGATGTATTTGAAAAAAATACCGCAGATGTTGCCATCTGCGGTATACAAAACCTTAATGCAATTACTTGCCAGCCTTGTTGGCGTAGCGGCGCTTAAAGCGCTCAACACGTCCGCCGGTGTCAACCAGCTTCTGCTTGCCGGTGTAGAAGGGATGGCACTTGCTGCAAACTTCAACGCGGATCTCCGGCTTGGTATCGCGGGTATGGATCACGTTGCCGCATGCGCAGGTAATGGTGCAATCCACATAGTTGGGATGAATACCCTGCTTCATTTTCATTTCACCTCTTTCTCGATCATGACTAAAGGGAGCCATACTTGATATATGTGCTCATCACAATCTTCGAATTTCGGCTACCAGCAAACGCCATCCTGTGCGTGTGGAGCAGCCCTCTGAACGATTGCTAGAGTATTTTACCAGAGTTTTTGTGTTTTGTCAAGTAGTGCGGGCAATCTTTTGCGGCGGCAAATTGCCAGCAAAAGTGCAATCATTTATATGCCCATCCGGGACGTCGAGGACGCCGTCTCCTACTGTGGGGCAAAGTACATCACACGTTTTTTGTATCTGCTCCGGTAAGTTTCCGGCGGAGTCGGGTACCCCCGCCCTACTGGGTGTTTGTGGGTTGGCCGCACACAATAAAATGCTCTGTAGGGAACGGTCTTGACCGTTCCGGGGCCTTGTAGCAGATGCCGCAACAATTTTCCGCAAAGCCTTTGGCTCCCCTTCGAGGGGAGCTTTCACCGAAGGTGACCGAGGGGTGATTTCCCAAGCGGAGCCTGAAAATGCGCGTTATTTCCTCACTGCGGCGGCTAGGGGGCTGCATACAAAAAAGGCCGTCTGCGTATTACAGCAGGCGGCCCAAAAGCGCCAAACCTATGGAATCACATTATGCCAGCAGCGGCTTAACGGCAGCGGCCAGTTCTTCTTTCTTGGCTTCGGCTTCGGCCAGGTCTTTGCCCTTGGTGGTAAAGTAGGTCTTGATCTTCGGCTCGGTGCCGGAGGGGCGCACCACAACGGTGCAGCCGGATGCCAGGGTGTAGATCAGCACGTTGGCGGCGGGCAGACCGGTCTCTTCAGGCTTTTTATAGTCCACAACCTTTACAACGGCGTCACCGCCAAAGTCCTTGGGCGGGTTCTCGCGCAGGCCGGACATAATGCTCGCCATCTTATCCATGCCGGACAGGCCCGGGAACTCAAAGCTGTCAACCTTGTTCAGGTAGCGGCCATACTCGGCGTAAATGCGCTCCAGCTCTTCCTTGATGGAACTGCCCTTTGCGCGGTAATAAGCAGCCATTTCGCAAATCAGCATAGAGCCGATGATGGCATCCTTATCGCGGACGTAAGGACCAGCCAGGTAGCCATAGCTTTCCTCAAAGCCAAAGATGAAGCGGTCAACCTGACCAGCAGCTTCCAGCTTGGCGATCTGATCGCCGATCCACTTAAAGCCGGTCAGCACATTGCGGCACTCAACACCGTAATGCTCGGCCACCTTGTCCGCCAGCGGGGTGGACACGATGGACTTGCACATGACGGGGTCTTTGGGCATGGTCCCCTGCTCAATGCGGCCCGCGCAGATGTAATCCAGCAGCAGAACGCCGACTTCGTTGCCGGAAAGCAGCTCATAGCTGCCATCCTTGCACTTAACGGCAATGCCAACGCGGTCAGCATCGGGGTCAGTGGCCAGCATCAGGTCTGCACCAGACTTTTCGGCCAGTTCCAGACCAAGGCGCAGAGCCTCGAAAATTTCGGGGTTGGGGTACGGGCAGGTGGGGAAATTGCCGTCCGGCTTTTCCTGTTCCGGCACAACGGTGATATCGGTAATGCCAATGTCATGCAGAACATGGGTGACCGGAACCAAGCCGGAGCCGTTCAGCGGGCTGTAAACCAGCTTCAGGCCGGCGGTCTTGCAGATACCGGGACGGATGGAGCGGGCTTCGATTGCTTCGTACAGGGCGTTGATGCAGTCATCGCCAACGTATTCGATGATGCCCTTTTCCAGCCCCTCGGCAAACGGCATGGTTTTGGCGCCGGTCAGGATGTCGGTCTTCTGGATTTCGGCGTACACGATGTCAGCGGCCTCATCGGTCATCTGGCAACCATCGGGGCCGTAGGCCTTATAGCCGTTGTACTTGGCCGGGTTGTGGGATGCCGTTACCATGATACCGGCGTTGCAGTTATAATACCGGGTAGCAAAGCTCAGTGCGGGAACCGGCATCAGGGCGCTGTAAATGCGCACCTTTACGCCGTTGGCGGCCAGAACTTCGGCAGCAGCCTTGGCAAACACATCGCTCTTTATGCGGCTGTCATAGCTGATAGCAACGGTCTGGGTGCCGCCCTGGGTCTTGACCCAGTTGGCAAGGCCCTGGGTAGCCTGGCGCACAACATACACGTTCATGCGGTTGGTACCGGCGCCGATCACACCGCGCAGACCGGCAGTGCCGAACTTAAGGGCAACGGCAAAACGATCCTGAATGGCAGCGTCATCGTTCTGAATCGATTCCAGCTCCGGCTTCAGGTCGGGGTCATCCAGGTTGGCAGCAATCCAACGGCTGTACATTTCTTTATACATTTTGGACACCATCACTTTCTTACCCTGTAAAAGTTTTGGGTAAATTTACTTGTTCAAATTAAATATATCAATTTTAGTTTGCGTTGTCAATCAAAAAAAGCTGGAATTCCGGCCTTTTGCCGGGGCTTTGCCTGTTTTTTACCCTACAGCGTCAAGGCAGATTTTGGGCACAAAAAATATGCTTGCCGCCGCGGGCGGAACAGGATATACTGAAAATAATCAAAGTACGCAATTTGTTGAAAAAAAGGAGTTGGCTGCGCCATGTATGCACACGTTGTCAGCCTGGGGGTAACGGGGCTGGATGGCTACCCCGTTACCGTGGAAACCCACATCAGCGGCGGTCTGCCCAAATTTGCCATGGTGGGCCTGCCGGATTCCGCCGTGAAGGAAAGCAGTGAGCGGGTGCGCAGCGCCATCAAAAACCTGAACTGCCCCTGGCCCGCCAGCCATGTTACCGTCAACCTGGCCCCCGCCGATGTGCGCAAGACCGGCAGTTTGTATGACCTGCCGGTGTTCATCGGCATTTTGGCGGCGCAGCAGTACATCCCACAGCCAGAGCCGCACCAGGCATTTTTGGGTGAGCTTGGGCTGGATGGCACACTGCGCCCCATTGCCGGTGCCCTGCCCATGGCCCTTGCCGCCCAAAAGGCGGGCGTGACCGAGCTGTTTGTTCCTGCCGAAAACGCCGCCGAAGCCGCCGTGGCCGAGCAGCTGACAGTTTACCCCGCCCGCAGCGCTGCGGATGTGATCCGCCACCTGGCGGGGCAGGCAAAGCTCAGCCCCGCCAGCCGCACAGGATACGATGCCGCCGGGCAGTGGCTTGGCCCCGATTTTGCGGATGTGCGCGGCCAGGCGGAGGCCCGCCGCGCGCTGGAAGTTGCCGCTGCGGGTGGGCACAACCTGTTGATGGTGGGCCCGCCGGGCACCGGCAAAAGCATGCTGGCCAAGCGCCTGCCGGGCATCCTGCCGCCGCTCAGTTATGAGGAAGCGCTGGAAACCACCGCAATTTATTCTGTTGCCGGGCTGGTGCAGGCCGGGACCGGATTATTGCAGCAGCGACCGTTCCGCAGCCCCCACCACAGTGTCAGCGCCGCAGCCATTGCGGGCGGCGGCACAGTGCCCCGCCCCGGCGAGGTCAGCCTGGCCCACAACGGCGTACTGTTTTTGGACGAGCTGCCAGAGTTCAGCCGCGAAGCGCTGGAGGTGCTGCGCCAGCCAATCGAGGACGGGTGCATCTCCGTGAGCCGGGTACACGGCACCGCCACCTACCCCTGCCGTTTTATGCTGGTTGCCGCCATGAACCCCTGCAAGTGCGGGTATTATGGTTCCGGCGTGCGGGAATGCAGCTGCACGCCCAGTGCGATCGAGCGCTACCGGCAGCGGATTTCCGGCCCGCTGTTGGACCGCATTGACCTGCATGTGGAGGCCCGCCCCGTGGAGTACGACGCCCTTGCCGCAAAAACCGGCGGCGAGCCGAGCGCTGACATCCGCACGCGGGTGGCCGCGGTACGCGCCATGCAGGCTCAGCGCTACCAAGGCCTTGGCTTTACCTGCAACGCCCAGCTGCCCAGCGGTATGCTGCGCCGCTACTGCCCGCTTGCCCCCGCCGCCGAAAAGCTGCTGCGCGGTGCGTTTGAACGCATGGGCTACAGCGCCCGCGCCTATGACCGCATCCTGCGCGTTGCCCGCACCATTGCCGACATGAACGGTGTGGAACAGATCGGCGCCGCAGAGCTGATGGAAGCGCTGCAATACCGGAGAATGGACAGGGCGGTAGGCAAATGAATATTTGCCAAATGAATAAGTAATAAAGAATAATTAAAAATGCAGGTGGACCGCGTTGCTGGCACAACGCTCAAAAATATTAGAGTTCTGTCAAATATAGAGCACTAATATTTCTGAGCCGTGCGCAGCACTGCGGTCCACCTGCATTATTCTTTATTCTTTTTTCATTATTCTTTCTATTTGACTCGTTCCTTTTCGGAACGGGCGAAATAGAACATCCACTGCTGCAAAATTCCGGCGTTGCCATAAGCCGGGAAGGGGTTCTGGCCCGCATAGTGCTGGTTGATCACACGCTGGATCCACACATCCACGGGGGCACACTCCATGCGGCCATAGGCAAACAGGGCCACACAGTTGGCCACCTTGATGCCCACGCCGTGCTGTTGCATCAGAGCTTCCAGCAGCCGGGCATCGGGCAGGGTTTCCAGCGCGGCAAGGTCCAGCGCTCCCGCTGCAACCGCCTGGGCGGCAGCCAGAACATACGGGGCGCGGTAGCCCAGCGCGCAGTCCCGCAATGCCTGCTCCCCTGCCGCAGCAAGCGCCTGCGCCGTTGGGAACGCATACAGCACATTCCCGCCCGGCTGCAGCAGCGGCGCACCGTACCGGGTACACAGCGTTTCCACGCAAGCCTGAATGGCCGGGATATTTTTGCGCTGGCTGATGATAAAGGTAACCAGCATCTCCCAGGCGTCCTGGCGCAGAATGCGGATGCCCGCCCCGGCCCGGGCCGCTGCGCAAAGGTAGGCATCCTGTTTGGGCACCGCGGCGCGGATGGCCGCATAATTGCGGTTCAAATCAAAATAGCGGTGCCAGAAGCCCTGCCATTCTTCCGGGGTACAGCTGGCTGTATACGTATCACCGCTGCCGGGCTGCAGGTACAAAAGCTTATCCCCGGCCAAAAACCGCCAGCCCTGCGGCGTTTGCGCAATGCGGAACGCCTGGCCGCTGGCGGCTATTTTTTGCAGATCGAAATCACCCGGTATCGTTACGGTCATGGCTCGCGCAGCACCTCCAGCATGCGGCGGGCGCTGCCTTCCCACGAGTATTTTTGCAGTACGGCAGCGGCATCCCGGCCGGGGGTTACATGGTCCACACTGCCGTGGTTGGTGGAAAGGTCAATGTAATCAGCGTGGGAGCCGTAAATTTCCCGCATGCAGGGGGTATTGCTCACCATCACGCGTGGAGCACCACAGGCAATGGCTTCCAGCGGGGGGATGCCGAACCCCTCATACAGCGTGGGGAACAAAAACGCCTTGCAGTTTTCCATCAGGCTTTTGGCTTCGCCGTCCGTCACATAGCCAAGGTACATCACGTTATTCAGGTGGTCCAACCCCAGGGCAGCGGCCTCTTTGGCAAGGCTGCCGCCGCCCGCAATTGCAAACATAACCTGGGGTTTGCTCTGCGCAGCGCGCAGCACCCAGGGAAAGTTCTTATTTTTAAGCAGGTTGGACATTGAGAAATAATACTCGCCCTTTTTCAGCTGCGGCCACTTGCTGTACTCACCAAACAGCATGGGGTCAGGGCGCACGCGCTGCATATGCTGCCAGGCGTTATACACCACGGTGATCTTTTCGGGGTTCACATGGTAATATTTCACGATCTCGCTTTTGGAAAATTCCGAGACCGTCACGATTTTTCTGGCCTTTTTGGCAATGGCCGCATACTGCATGCAGTGCCAGACAGCGCTGGTGCGGCCGCGCAGGTCGGTATAAAAATCCGGGCGTGCTTTATAGCACACATCATGCACCACGGCAATGCCCTCGTTCCCACGGTGGAACATGGGAATAACGTTGCACATGCCCAGCCAGCAGCGCCCGCTTTGTGCCAGATATCGGCCATACACCCGCTGCCAGCCCAAAATGCCGCTGGACTGCGGCAGGGTGACCACCTTGATATTGCGGTATTCGGGAACGATACAATCCGGCGGAACCGCCACTTCCAGCTCGCCGGGTTCCAGCATGGGGTCCATGGCAACGAGTATTTCCCGCGCATAGCGCTGGATGCCGGAAAGCTGCTGCACAAAAAACGAACCGTCTACTGTATACTTAGGCATTTTCATTCTCCTTATAAACGGCACCGCGTTACTGCGTCAGGATGCCGTATTGGTATTTGCACTGCAAAATGCGCTGCACGCTTTCGTCCAGTCTCTGCTGGGGGATGGTACCATCCTGCGCAGCTTCCAGCACGGCGGTATAGGCATCGGCAAGGCCGTTGGGCATCAGCAGCAGGTCTGCACCGGCCTGCAGCGCCTTGACCGCCGCCTGACCGGGGGTATACACATCGGTGATGGCCTGCATCGCCAGCGAATCCGTCACGATCAAGCCCTGATAGCCCAACTCCCCGCGCAAAAGATCGGTCAGCATAACGCTGGAAAGGGAGGCCGGGGTATCGTCCCCTGTTACCTGCGGCACGGTAATGTGGGCCGCCATAATCAGCGGAGCATTGTTCACATTTTGGGCAAAGGGCACCAGCTCACAGCTGCGCAGGTCATCCAGCGTTTTGTTCAGCGTTACGGTGCCAACGTGGGTATCCTCGCTGGTATCGCCATGGCCGGGGAAATGCTTGAGGGTGCAGGCAATGCCCGCATCGGCAAACCCGGCGCACGCCCCGCCCACAAGGTCGGCAGCGGTCTGCGGTTCACTGCTGAACGCGCGGGTACCGATGACCGGGTTATCGGGGTTGGTGTTCACATCGGCCACAGGGGCAAAATCCAGGTTAAAGCCGTATTCTTTTAAGTAGCCGCCAATGGTGCGGCCCATGGCGCGGGCATCTTCCGGGTTACCGGATGTTCCCACCGCCGCAGCGCTCTCGTATTGGGGCAGGTCAAACGCGGCATTGTTGGCAAGGCGCGCCACCAGGCCGCCCTCCTCATCAATGGCAGTAAAAAGCGGCGTATCGCTCGCCTGCTGCAAATCGTCCAGGAATTGGGTGATCTGCTGCGGGCTTTCCAGATTTTTGCCAAAGATCACCACGCCGCCCACCGGGTACTCCGCCAAAGTCTGGCGCATGGCATCCGTCAGATCGGTCACGCCGTCCGCCTTGGCATCGTTGATCTGGTCCTGCGTTTGGCTCAAGTCCAGGGAATCGGGTCGAACAAGAAAGAGCTGCCCCACCTTTTGTTCCAGCGTCATCTCCTCCAGCAGCTGCTGCACGGGGTCCGGCTCCGGGGTGGGCTGTTCCGTGGGTGCTGCCTGCGTGGTTTGGGCTTGCTGTGTTGGTGCTTCGGTCGGCTGGGCCGCCTTATTGGGGAGTACATCTTTTGGGGCAGCAGAACAGGCGCACAAGACTGCCGCCAAAATGGTTGACACAAATGCCGCGAATCTTTTTTTCATGCTTACCGCCCCCTGCTGTTTGTCTAAGGCAACACCGCACAATTCCCGCCTTACGGCTTAAGCACCGCTCCGGCGGC
>ERZ826242.941-NODE-941-length-36200-cov-3.716890_pt1 | contig 36200 bp, 53 predicted proteins | sample MGYA00519871_ERZ826242 | MGnify/ENA primary metagenome ERZ826242 (study PRJEB31778, sample SAMEA3449226) | human gut metagenome | biome: human gut; feature: human-associated habitat; material: faeces | place: United Kingdom | collected 2010/2012 ...
ATGTCGCGGTAGTAATTACGAACAGACATTTTACAAGACAAGCGCAGGATATGGCGAAAAAGAATAATGTTTTGCTATGGGATAGAGAAATGCTTATGCTAATGGTGAAACATTATCAGAAAACTACCGAAAAAATGGAGGAAAGAGAAAATGTCAATGATAACGTGTAAAGAATGTGGAAAAGAAATGCCCTAAAATAAAGGATTTTCCCATATTTTAGGGCATTTTTCAAAATTAACTCTGAATAAGCTTTTATTAAATATTATATTCCAGAATACTTGATTTATAAAGGATTTTTTAAACCCGTGTTTCCAGTGTGTTGCTATTAAATATGAACGAATTGAATTAAAAGCGAAGTTTTTGGACGGATTGTGGTATGTTAAAAGAGCCCCAGGAGTAGCTCCCAGGGTTCTTTTTTTATTTGACAATCGCATCAAATCCAGCGGATTTGAGCCGTTTCACAAGGCTTTTAGCATTGGACTGTATTGTAAACAATCCGGCCTGTACCTGGTACTGCCCGCCTACATCATTGATAATCGCGTCAAACCCGGCGGATTTCATCTCGGCTACCAGATTTTCAGCATTCGCCTTTTCAGAAAATAGACCTGTCTGTACCAGATACATTTCGGTGTCTGTCTTAATGACTGCCTCAAATCCGGATCCCTTCAGATCAGCAACCTGTTTTACAGCATTTTCCCTGACACTATAGGCACCAGCCTGGATTTTATACATTTCGTCTTCCTGTTTCACGAATGCATCATACCCAGCGGAAATAATCTTTGCGCACATATTTTTTGCGTTTGCTTCTACGGTATACGCCCCAGCCTGTACCCGGTAGATTGCATCGGCAGGATCTGTTGTTCCGCCAGTTTCCTGATCTGTATCATCGGAATACCCATCCGGAAGCCGGAAAGCTTGCTGCCATCCAAGGTTGCTGTATGCCACCACCGAAATCTCATCACCCTGGCTGTCTCCGGCTTTCCCATCTGTGTCTCCACGGGCACCGACCATTTTGCTATCTCCGATGTACATCTCTGTGTGCCCATGCTTATCAGTATTGACATACCACAGGATGTCGCCCTTGGCCAGGCCCTGGCCAGATGTCAAGTCCACCTCAGCAGTCACATCCTCAAAGCAACGGTCAATCAGTCTGTCTGGCAGTTTGCCGATGTTACACTTCCCCAGATCCAGTCCGGCATTGGTGTATGCTTCCATTACCAGACTGATGCAGGAGTACTCAGGCCCCCAGTCTCCATTGGTGTAACCGTGGCTGTCATCGTTGGCAATACCAACCGCCCAGTCCACCGCCCGGTCAATCAGGGCCTTGCGACCATTATACAGCTCTTTTCCTGTGCTGTCATAGACATTATACTGCCAGTTCGAATCAACCGCTTTCTGGGCGTTCTGCAGCTCCTCATAAGCCCCCAGCTGGCTCTCTGCGTCCATCCAAGACTTGCGAACATAATACTGCACTGCCGGTGCCCCCTCTGCCATCTGGTCATCGTAGATGTCCAGGTTGAAACGCTCAATAATATTGCAGATCTTGGAGATATAACTTACGTCAGTAGCATACCCTCCATTTTTGATGAGCGTGATCTGCTCTGTGTAATCTTTGCAGTCCTGAATACCCGCATAACGGAGAGAGTTTCCGTTCATTGCTCCCAGCAGGTAGGCGCAGCGGTCAGAAATACTGTCTTCAATACATGGATATTTCCGGAAGTCCGCATAGATATAATAGGAATTCCCGGAGCTGTCCTGCTCAGCGGTACGGATATTCACCTTGCTCACTCCATCCCAGGTGGATCCGCTCCAGGTATTCCCTGACAGGGTACATTTCATCCCGCAGACGTTATTGGCTTTCTTGGCCAATTCCGTGGTACAGTACCCGCTCTCCAAGATTGTCTGTGCGGCGCATACGCTGGGGAAGAGGCCATAGGATACCGCAATAGGGCGGCAGATCTCCAGTAGTCTGGCGGCGGCCTGCTCCTCCGTCAGACTGGCAAATTCTGCTGTCTGGGTTCCGGTGGTCACAGCGGCGTTTGCGTATACCTCATTGCCGTCCCAGTCATACACCTTATACCCCGCAGGGCAGGCGGAAATGGCATTTTCGAACACCACATAGGCCCCCAGCTGGGACTCCTTGTTCTCCCAGTCTGTCCGGACATAGTAATACTTGGGCTCTTCGGGTTGTGCCGTCTCTCCGCTGCCCAAACGGGCATTGACCTCATCTGCAATCTGACCGAAACGGCTATACAGATAATCCCCCGGGCACTCTTTGGCAGCGAACCAGCGGTGTGCTGTCATATTCTGCTTTTCCGGATGTCCAATTAATGAACTATCGGCCTGCCACCGCAGGGCATCAATACCATTCCTCTGACAGATGTCCGCCAAAAGATTAATCAGTGATGCATACACCTTGTCATTGACAGCATAAGGATGTTTCAGATCGCTGGCGCATTCGATGGTGATTGCTCTATTATCATTATCCCGGCTGGATGAGCACCATGACCTGTCCTCTTCGTTGACAATGAGTCCCACACGTCCGTCTGATCCAATACAATAATTACAGGATGCCTCATAGGACGACTGCGCAAACATATTCCCCATAGTTTCCACCGATAACTGTCCAACAACGCAATGCACTGTCACCGTATCAATGGTGTGATTTCGTGGGCTGTTTTTATTTGGGGAAATTTGTGTAAATGAAACCAATGATGAATTACTCATATGTCATTTTCCTTTCTGTCAAGCAACGTTTTGTGGCATTTTATTATATTTTTATAAATTTTTAGCTATGATATATTTCCAGCTAGTTCTACAAGGTAGGAACTTCCCGCGACAATATCCGAAATACCTGTTTCATCAAGAACAACCCACCAGCTATTAAGCCTAATTGAAACCGACTGCACACTAGTGGTGTGCCACCCTGATGAGGTGAAAATTCTAGCCGAAGACACTGTCAGGTTTTCAACATCATTTCGTCTCGGCACAAGTACGCCAAACCCCATGCCGTTAATAAAGAAACCAGGTATCCACATTCCTGAAAAACTGCCATAAGGTGATGTTTTATTGTCGAGATCAGAAAACCACTTCTTGATTTTCCCAAACAGTGTTGATGTACTTTCTCCGGTGTTAATATTTGATCTGATAGATGCTTCTGAGAAGACCACTGTCTTATTTGAAATATCGCCCAGGACATAGGACTCCGCTGCCTCTGCTGCCTCTAATGCTTCTTGCTTTGCTTCGTTTGCTCCCTGCGCTGCTGTATTTGCTTCAGAAATGGCCGTTTGTGCTTGAGATATAGCAGTGTCGGCCTGTGAAATTTTCTGCGTTAACTGGGCTGAAAATGCTTCCTGTATGTCTTGCGTGGCCTGATCGATATTTTCTTCCATGTCTTCATATGTGGCCATGCGCTTTACATCTCCAGCCACAAAGCAGGCATATACGGACCGCCCATCGTCTGCGCCGGGATCTCCAGATGTTACTACTGCAAGCTCGCCTGGAAGCATCTTTTCCGGGTCAAAGTCAGAATACGCTCCACGTCTTAACTGTATTGCCATGTATTTTCCTCCTTTTAAAATCCTACATATGCGCCTGTTATAATTCCATTTTTAACCACAATGTTTTGGTATTCCCTTACCCCACTATCTGATTGAATTTGGAATTTAATAGTCCCACTGTACGCTCCATTAATGCTTCCAATATCAACGTCTTCCAGAAGCGCTCCTTTAATTTGCCTGTTATTGTCGGATGGGCTGGAGAAGTTAAGCGAGCTTTTTACACTAACATCACCAGAATTATTGTATATGGAACTTATAGACGCATTTGAAAAGTTGACGTTTTTGAACGTTCTTCCGTATGCGTCAAAAGAATTGGAGTCTTTGGAGAATGTAAAAATCGGGGTAACTGAAGATCCGTTATCCTTGTACCAACCCATTATCCTAATTTTTTCATTAGTCGAAATTCGAAATATTGAGGATGAGTTGTCAAAAACCCCCACATAAAAATTTGTTTGGTCTATTCCATGTGGTCGAAGAATTGCATTTTCTTCACTTGTTTCGCTGACAGCTGAAAGAATTCCCTGCATAGTCAACCCAACATTGCTAAATGTTCCTATTACCTTTCCCTGATAATCCCTTACTTCAAGGTATCCATTTGAATCATCTTTTCCGCCAAGTAATATTCTTCCGCCCTGTGCCCAATCGAATCGAATTCCAATCGCAGACAGTACATTCACCACAGCGTTCCCGCTGGCATCCATTCCGGCGTTCCACGTCTTTCCTCCATCCGTGGACACTTGGAAACCCTGTTCGGATTTGCGCCAGATAATGTCCGAGTCCTCCAAAAGGGGCTTATTGTGCTGGTAGGTGATCCTCCCGCCGTTTTCAGTTTCTTCGAAGGTTTCAAACATTCCCAGGCTATTCGCGAAAATTGATGTCATGTCCTGAACTGCCTGGTCATAGCCTGAAATCTGTTTTTGAGCTTCTTTTCTGGCTGTCACTACCGCTTGCGTAAGCTGTGAATTATACTTGCTGCTATTACGCAGTGGGCTTTCTGCTGAGCATTTGAATGTAGTAACATTGTTATATTCAAAATCAACATCCGTAAGAATAGTTTGATAAGTGTTGTTTTTGCGATCAATTATATAGGCGAGATCGCCAAATTCCGCCAGCGGATAGGCAATATGGTCACCCTCAAACGGGCGGAACCGAATTCCTACAATAGATTGAGCAATCAAGTCGATTGCCGCTTGCTCCTGACCAGTAATTAACTGATTTTCAATGCTCAGCGTATATCCTTCGTCTCCAGACAGATACCTGGTTTCATCCACTGTGGTTTCAATTCCGGTAATCACAACATCATCTGTTGCCACGGTGAGTGTCCCAAAATCATAGAACACATGATAATTTTCCGTCTGGCCAAACAGCCCAGAGTCATACTCATATCCCATGTTCCAATGATTGAACATGCCGCCATCTGCATCATCGCCGCTGCTATATGGGGTGTTCCCATCAAATATGCCGCCATTCAGATCAGTAATTCCTTCGTTGAATGCTGAAAAATCATAACTGGCAATGCATAATCTCCCATTATAATCAATTCTGGCATATCCACAGGCAATCATAGCAGCCATAGCCCAGAATGTCCGGTGCGTAATTCCTTCTGGAGCCTGTTGTATCATGAAATCATCGTTCTTAAAAGTGGTGGTAAGCAGTGTTACTCCGCAGGTTTGCGCACTGTCCAGCATTGCTGCTCCAAGAGAAACCGGGAACGTCAGATTGGTGCTGTAGTCCTTATCGGCCTTGTACATATTGTCCATTGCCTGTACAATCACGGTTTCTCCGTAGGTTTCAGGCTCAATTACTGTGTATGTTCCATAGTTTAGAATTTCTGTATTTTCGGTTAACTCCAGCGATAACCGAAGGTCGATTACTGCTTCATAGAAATCATAACTATACAGGTGGTTATCATCATTGAATATTTCAATGTGAATGATTTTTCCCACAGCTACACCAAGAGGGAATGAACTTGATCCTGCGGAGTCTGACACTGTATTCCCAGAAATAGAAAAGTCTTCTTGGTTAAGATTAAGGACTCTTCCGTCTTTGAACGTGATTTTGGCTGTCTCTATGAAATTTGTTCGATTTTTTATTGTCGATCTGAATTCTTTACTTGCATTAATCATATCGGGTTTACTCCAGTGAGGGTAAATGTCAAGCTATCATAACGTTCCGTGTCGGTACACAAATTTCCTATGCTTAATTCCCCTTCTCCAACATAGAATGGATCCGTTCTCCACTCTCCGTAGTAGGCAGATAAATGAAATAAATTAAACGGCTTTCCTTTTGCAATGATCTGAAGGATAGTCTTCATTTCTTCTTTTGTCAGGTTTGAGGCCTCATAATTATAGGCCTCAACCGTGAACATTGGTGTAATATGGGCCTTCCCATTCTGTGATCTCATGCTATCGGACGTATGCGTCACCGCAAAGTCATACCCCAAAGATCCGCTGTCTGGCTGCTTGATTACTATTCCGTTCATCATAATTTTGTTTTGCGCCATATCACACCTCAAATTGTCTCAAACGGATTATTCCCAGTCTGAATTCTTCTCATCTTTGCTTCGTTAATCATTTCATCAAATAGCGTTCTGCGGTTAATCTGTGCCGTAAAACGATACGATCCGCCTTTTCCCGTATTCCTCCCGGTTTCCTCACGTACAATTTTTCGCAGCAAGTTTTCAGGCGTTTCAATATTGGTTCCCTTTCGCTGATCTCCCAAAACAGCCACAAAAGGAGCGTTTGGAGGAATAACAGCTCCTGTTGCCAGGTAGGGAACCGGTCGCGTTGACAAGCTACTATACATCGTAGCACTGCGGGAATAACTGGATCCAGAAAATGTACTCCGTATTCCACTTCCAATTCTAGAAATAGCTCCCGTAATTTTGCTCCATATAGATGATACCGTATTGTAAATTCCACTCCAAATATTACTGGTTGTGCGTTTCACACTGCTCCACGCATTACTGATTGTTGACGTAATTCCTCTAAATACATTACCGGCAGTAGTTCTAATCCCAGACCAAATGGATGAAAGAGTTTTTGAGATCCCTGACCAAGCGCTTGCGGTGGTCTTTTTAATCCCATTCCAGATATTTGAGAATGTATTCTTAAGCCCGCTAAATGCGCTATTGGCAGAAGACTTCAACCCATTCCATATAGATGACAACGAAGATTTTATGCTGTTCCAAACAGTCGATGTAGTGCTCTTAATATTGTTCCAAGCAGTTTGCACAGTTGTTTTGACACCATTCGCAGCATTATTGGCTGTGGTTTTGATACCATTCCATACATTAGAAATTGTGGTTCTTACTCCATTCCACAACGTAGATGTTGCGGTTTTCACTGCATTCCATCCCTTTTGGACAACATTTTTCACGCCATCAACCATAGATTTCGCATTGGTTTGAATGTTTTTCCACGTTCTTTTAAGCTGACTTTCAATTTTCCCCCATATATCAGATACAGCGTCTTTTATGCTATCAAAATTTTTGATAATCAATGCAATTCCGGCTATAACGGCCACCACTATTATACCTGTAGGGCCCATCAAATTCACCAATCCGCTGAGTATAGTGCCTATCACGGAGACAAGTGTACCGGCAGATCCGGTCAAGAGCGAGAATGTTCCCTTGATCGCTGTCATTCCGGCCACAAACGCAAGCACCACTTTCCCTCCACTGGTATCAAATAAGCCGGAAATCATTCCAGAAAATGCCTCCCATATAATCTGGCCTACTTGAGAGATAATGGTGGCCCAGTCAATATTTCCAAGGAATTCACCAATAGCCTTTCCTACTTCTTCCCAATTAGTTTGCTGGACAATATCAAGCAGCATACCGAGCAGACTGGTTATGAAATCGCTTAACGCCTTTCCGGCTTCCGCTGGATCGATTTCTTTCAGGGCATTATTGATCCCAGATGCCACATTATCTGCAATTTCCTTCCATTTAATTGTTTTTGTAGCATTTTTCAGAAATTCTACGGCCCCATTAAAAATTCTCGCAAGAGTGGAACCGATGGTATTATAATCGATTTTTTCAAAAGCTCCGTTGATGGCATTGCCTACCGAAGTACCGATCTTCCCCCAATCGAGATCAGTCACAAGACCATATAGGAAATCCCAGAGGATCATGAATTTGTTTCCAATCAGATTTCCCAGGTTTGTCCAGTTGATTTCATCAAATAGTCCGTATATACCGGCGGCCACTTTCGATCCTAAATTTGTCCAATCAATCCCTTCAATAAGGCGGTTCAGAGTATTTACTAGCGTATTCACGCCAGCTCCAATCGTCCGTCCCATCAAATCCCAGTTCAGATTATCGACAAGGCTATTAAAAGTACCAGCGAAAGCGTCCACAAAGGCTGTGATTTTAGGGCCGACATTATCCCAACTTATAACGTTATAGACCTTCTGGAGCCCCTTGTTAATTCCGGACGCTATATAATCTCCAAGCCCTTCCCAATCCTGCGACTGGATAAGTTTTTTAATCTTATCCGCAATTCCTTTGATGCTGCTCTCTATCGGGACTGTTTCAAACATTTCACCAGGTGTAGGCGCAACATATCCAGGAAGGCTAGAGCCAGATCCTGAATTATTCCTACCGTCCTCATACCGGTTTATTTTGTCCAGCGGAGACATATAGCCATTCAGGGCCTTCTCTGCGTCCTGTGCTGCGCCAGCAGTATCTTCAAGGCTCCCAGCATAATCTTCCTGCACACCCACAGCCCGGACGAAAGAGTCCTGCCCAGTCAGGGCGGCAATCAGCATCCCGACATAAGTGATAGCCCGGGAAATCAAGTCAATAAAGGCAGTAAGTGCCGGCGCAACTACATTAAGAATAGGCGCAAAAGCAGTTGCGAAGCTATTTTTTAAACGAGTAAGCGAAGACATCAGCGTGGAAATAGACTGGTTGGTTTGATCGGAATATTGCGCCAGATTGCTCATTCCTTCACCAATGCCGCCAGTAACAGCTGAAATAAGCCGAAAAACAGCGCTGAACATAATAGACATAGCCAGCATACGCCCAATGGACATCTGCGCCCTATTTGTGTTCTTATTCAGCCCCAGCATTGCCGCCGCAAGCCCTTTCACAGCCTTTCCTGCACTGACTGTAAATCTCTGTATTTTTTTGCCGGCATTTGAAATTCCACTGGCGAGTCCGCTTACTGATCGGGAAATATTTCTTGTTGTTTTTGATGAGCCAGCTGCGGAAGAAGTATATTCCTGCACGCGATTTTCAAGGCTTGCGTAAGAGGTATTCAGCCGGCGGTTCATATCGTTCAGCTTTTCTTCTTCGGACTGCAGCTTTTTAGTCGCATCTGCAGCTTTTTTCGTGTTATTTCCCAGTGTAAACGCTTTTCCGGTCTCTTCCAGATCGCGCAATTCGCCTTCGGCATATTTAATGGTATTGGCAAGTTCCTGAATATCGTATTGTCTTCGGTGGTAGACATTGCTGTTCTGCTTTCCGCCGGTGGCAAGATAACGTTCCTGCGCATTTATCAGGCCGATCATTTTCTTTCTGGCTTCGTCAATCTGAGCCTGGATTTCTCTATATTCCTGTGTAGGGATTTTCTGATTTGCATACGCCTCAACTGCTTTTCGCAGCTCATTAACCTTTTCTTCCTGTCTTGCGTATGCTTCGTTCAGCTTCACAAAAGAATTAAGCTGTTTATTTATAGCCACCTTTATTTTGTTGCCAAGAGAACTTACTTTCTGAGCGACTCTGCGGGCAGCATTTTCCAATTCCTTTGTTCCGGCCTCGAAGCCATCGTCCTGTATTGCTGTATCGATAATGATTGTGCCGTCCGCTTTCACTCTTCCACCACCTTATAGCCATTTTTCCAAGTTTTTCAGCTGCTCTCGTTCTTCTTCCGTATAGCGCTTCGGAATGTCAACCAGTTTGCGATTTGCGTTATAAAATTCCTGCTCATACTTTTCCAGCTTCTTGTGCTTCGCCTTTTTTTCCCGTATTCCAACAATCTGAGAAAACAGACTCTCCTCAATTTCCATATACGCCCCCAGAAACGTCCACCAGTGCATATATGAGGTAGCCCTTACCTCCGTGCCTAAAACCTTGTTTATAGCTGGAATAATGACTGGTGCGTCAAACTCCCAGTCCACAGTATGGGGCTTCCGCTTGCCATCGTCTTTAATCCCCATGTCGATAAAGTCAATAGCCTTTTCTGCAGCTTCATCCCATAAATTTTGCGGCATATTGTCAAAATCCTCGTAAAGTATGTCTAGGCAGATCAACCAACGCTCATCAGGTTCGTATTCCGGGTCATCAAAATATTTCAAAATATCCAATATGGCGCGAAAATCTGTTCTGATTTTCCAGTTATGCCCACCAACATTCAGGGAAACCGGGAGTTCCCACGCACTCATGCGTGGTACTTCCCGGTAGCTTTCTTGATTTTATTCAGTTTTTTCTGGATCCTCTGATCCAGAACTTTTTCGATCAGCCCTGCAATCCCTTCCAGGACTGTCTCAAAGTAAAAATCTCCATTTGCTACTACGGTCAGAGGACCGCAATGTGCAAAGACCTCATTGGACACGGGATGATCGAAAAGAAAATCAAACTGGTCTCTTACGGACTGCGCATATTTTTTCATTTCCTCTTCAGACTGCTCGTCCGCCATTTCTTCCTGAAATTTCACGGAATTAAAGTAGTCAACCACCTTTCCGTATCGGTCAAGAATGTTGGAGTCCGTAGGAATAAAATCAAACTGTCCCAGTTTCCGTCCTTTTTCATCCTCAAGGTCAATCACGATTGCTCCAGTGTTGACGGTCAGTTTCATATTTTCTTCCATGCTGCGCCTCCTTATAACTCAGCTTCGTCTTTGGTAAACTTCTTGCTTGTTATGTTAAAAGTTCCTTTTACTCTGTTTCCTGCGTAGTAGAGCGTGAAAGGAGTTTGAATACCGGACGTATCGCCGCCTAAACTATTGGGTATCAGGAAAACATCTTCTCTGTAGGCCCACACTACTGTGGGTGCTGTTTCTGCAGTAGCTCCTGGCTTTAAGAGAACGTCAACAGCGGTAGTTTTGCAGGCATCTCCTGTGGCCCTGGTATTTACCAGTTCCATGATCTTTTTAGATAAAGCTTCGTCATAATTCTCGTAGTAATACGGGTCGGCATCGCTCTGCGCCTCATAGCCGTTATGCTTCACGGACTGCTCGCCAAGAATATTGTGAGTTACTTCCACGTCTGGATTTAACTCTTCGTTGAACTCTTCCAGATCTTTGCCCAGTCGGACATAATTTGTTTCAGCTCCGGTCATATCAAATGCTGCGTCAACATAATGGGCTAAATATTTTCTTTCAATCATGCTTTTTCTCCTCTCTCTAAGATGGTTCTATATCGTTTGTATACTGCACAGTCACGGGCAATAGCCAGTCCTGCACGCCGTTCTCCTGCGGCTCCGTTCCGTAGCTGTTATCCCGTGTAATCTTCTTAATCTGTCGGGTTCCAGCCAGTTTTGGGTATCCGGCCAGCTTATAGGTTTCTCCATCTATTACAGCAGGCTCCCGGCAAAGCCACTTCCCGAAAGCGTCAAGAAATTCCTGGATGGACATTTTCTGACGCTCTTTTGCGGAACTTGCGGCCCGATATACAATGAAAAATGGATACTGGCAAGTCTGGTGTACGCCGCCGATCACATCCTCTCGCTCTGTATAAACCAGCGCGCCAGCGTCATTCGAGAAGGCGATTCCGCTGTCCTCTCCTAATTCCTCGTATTTAACTTCTTCGCCCTGGTACAGTCCGGGAAACTGGTTCAGAAGGTCTTTCATAGCCTCGGTAATAACTTCATGCCCCGTTGCGTCCTTTCCTATCGGTTTTCTCTTATCAGCCACGCTGTCCACCTCCTGCTGTCCGTTTCACATTTTTCACCCACTTGCGGCCATCTTTTGCTTTTGCAGCGTCAAACCAGTGCGATTGCGCTTTTGGGTGTGCCTGCTTGGTGTAAGTTAAATTTGGCTTTGCGTTGGTCTTTCCACCAAACTCACTTACCAGGACTTTCTTTGCCCCGCGTCTTGCCCAAGTGCTTCCGGTCTTTTCATCCACCATTGTCTTTCCTTCGTATAAAAACCGGCCTTGCGGTCCATATGCCGCATATACTTCTCCTGAGCCTTGTACGGCGGCGCTGGCGGCCCGTGTGACGTTGATTAAGGAGCCTGTCACCATAGGCATAAACGGCACCATACTGTTCATCACAGCCCCGTCAAGCTGATACTGCGCCCGCTGGAATTGCCGTTCAAACCGGTTCATATTCAGCGTCACCCGGATGTCGCTGTCTACGATGGAAAAGCCCTTGAAGTGCTTAATCTTGCTCCTTGCCATATCACGCCCCCAAGATTTCAAAATGCGGAATCACCGTGTACGGGCCGCCGGCCGTGGTAATCAGAAATACGAAGTCATTTTCCCGGTTCATGTAAGCGTAGAATCCCTCCGCCAGCCTGTCGGCGTAATCCTCATCATTCACCGGGCTTTCCCCCGTCCACTCACCTTTCCAGAAAAAATCTGTCGTCGGGTTGAATGTGATGCTATCCGACAGATCATCGTTTACCTGCTTCGCCCATGCTTTCGGCGGGAGCCAGATAAGCTCCTTCCCAGCGGAGTCAGTGATAACCTTCTGCCCGTCCTTTTCGGTGTAGGTGATATGTAACTCTGCATTGTCTGTACTGTCCGGGCCATACTTCTTAATAATCTGTCCGCGGTCAGTTTCCAGATGTACGCCCGGAAGTATGTGAGGATACCAGACGGTAGCAGTGCTGGATTCGTAATAGTTGAATATTGTCACTGTATTGCTGTACACGGTATCCCCTCCTTCCAGACATCGTCAAAATTACTTTATTTTGTATATAAGTTTTGCGCCTTTCCTACGATAGTCATCGTTGTTTATCACCCATTCGCCCTCATCAGATCCGTATGAATACTCACTTCCGCCAACGATTGAAATATGTTTTCCGGAGTAGCTTTTTGCGATATTTAAAGCCTTTTGCACTGCTTCTTCGACATCTTCTGTATCAGAATAGGAATCAACGCCTCCATATGTTCCGACAAGTCCTATTGTGCTAGTGCCATCGAGTTTTCCTCCGTTTTCCATATCTTCAGAAAGATTGAAAAAAGCTCCTATTCCTCTTTCTTCTTCCGATACACGAATTCCGAAGTAGTCAAGCCCGCTTTTTTTTATTGCCCTCAATATGTCCTCATAATTTTCTTGGCTTCCCGTGAATGGCGCATATTTTGAGATTGCCAGATTGCTCGCTCCGCCTCTACCACCCATTGCACTTCGCCTCCTTGAACTTATCCGTGAATGCCCGTACTCTCACGATATTCCCCATGCACTCATCCGGTACAGAACCGTAGAAGATAATCGTCTCCGGCCGTAACCGCCGCACCATTTCCGTATAGCCCGCTAAAAACAGCTCTTTCTTTTCCTTGCTGTTCATACAGCCCACGGAAGAAACCGCCACGGTCGCGCCCTCCGGTTCTCCGTCAAAGCACCATTCAAAGCTATCCGGCGTACTCCATGAGATTGTCGGGATAACCTGTATTCCGGCCTCTTGCAGATATGCGCCTACCCAATGCTTACGGTAGTGGTTATATATCTGTATCGCTTTCGGGAAGTCCGTGTACGTGGAGAAGTCCGGAGACATTACATAGCGGAATTGCGAAAGCATGGGGATATACCGGTCAATGTCTGTCCATAGTCTTTGGAAAATATAATCATCAACAAAACAATGAACGCCCTTCTTCTCCCTGTCCTTTGCGGTTTTCGCATAATTAAAACCTATCCACTCACATCCAGGCCCATATAATTCTGAGTGTATCTTCGGGATTCCATATTCTCCAACCCCTTCAAACATTCTTTTCTGAAGGTTTTCATAATTCCTCGTTTGTCGATAATTTATTTTTCTCACCTCTTTCAGATATTCACGCCCAAGCAGTGCAAAGCCGTTACAATGTCTTTCCCGTGGTCATAATACCGATACCGCAGCTTTTTGATGTCAACCTTGTATTTATTTGCCAAATCTGCGAACGTGTATTCCTTACCGCATATTTTGTGATGTACGGTGTTGCGTTTATTGTAATTCTGTGTTTCTGTGTCAGCCCAGCGACAATTTGACGGCTCATAATTTCCATTCACATCTATCCTGTCAATGGTTAAGTCCTTTCTGTATCCGCTGTTGTAAGCCCACTCACGAAATGATTCATAACTATTAAGCCATTCATTACATACCGAAATGCCTCTGCCACCGTAATTTGGATATGCTGGATCTTGAGGATTTGTGCAACGTCCAATCATTCCATAGTAAATGCGATACAATCTTTCATGGATTCTTCCGTCTATATATGTTCTGTTAATCTTGTCTGATTTACAAAATTCAGCACGCAAGCACCCGCAGCTTCTTGTATAGCCTTTTACCAGATGATTATTGATAACAACAGCTTCATTTCCGCAGTCACATTTACATCTCCAATGTGTTGCTCCGTTTCTCCAAACCCGTTCAATAACGACAAGTTTCCCGAATCTTTTTCCTGTTAAATCTTCAATCCGTTTCACAAATCCATCTCCTTTTACAGAGAGGGACTTACTGCTGTCTCCCGACATGTGCCCTCGTTTTAGCACTCTCCCACGCCGTCAAATATCCGGCGTTCCAGATTTTCATAATTGCGGCGGTTTCGGTAGTTGATCGCTATAACCCCCTCCTAGGAATAAGACGGATCAAAACATGTCTTCTCACGTAAAATCGTTTCTTTTCGACATCCAATTCTTTCTCACTTGTTTTTCTTCCTTTATATCCAACCACAACATTATTCTTAATATTCAAATACCGCTGTGAACTCGTTGGAGAGAATACATACCCCACAGCTTTATCGCCTTCTTTAACGATGTATTGGTTTTGATTTTTGGGATTAATATTGATGATTGCCCCATCTTGCAGACCAGACCATCCATTTTCATACGCTTCCGAAATCTGCCTCCTGAAATCAGTTTCACGCCCAGCAGTCAAATCCCCATAAGCTCGTGGCTGTTTCTTTATGAAATCTATTGCTGAATCAACAAGCTCTTCGATTCGTTTTTTCGACAATTGAAGATCCGAATTTCGCCTGATTATACCGCTTGTGCTGCCACGTCCGCCCATAAAATCAACCTTTCTTTGCCTGCTTATATACCTGATTTACACCCGTAGCTGCCAGTCCGGAGACAGCCCCCACAGCCACAGCATTGATGTAATCCGCCGCCGGGAAGTCCGGCATGATGTTCATGCCCACTGCGCCCAGAGCACCGCCCACAACGGCCATGATGACCGGAATCCACTCGTCCGGGATTTTCTGCGCCGCCTTACAGCCTAAGCCGATAACATAGCAGATAGCCACAATAGCAACGCACGTTCCTAATGTCGTAATGTCCATGTGTTAATCCTCTTGCTTGACCACGAAGTTTTCCCACTTCTTATAAGCGTCAACGTATGTTTCCTGCTTATCTCCGTTATGGGTGATTTCGTAATACATCCCATCAGAAACAGTCGTGCTTACCAGTGCCTTATTGTTCTGAAGCGTTTTGCAGCTCCACACAACAAAAACATCATCTTCGGTAATCTTTTTGTTGTCTGTTTTTTTAACGTGGCTGTTAAAATAATCAACCACAATCTTTTTGCATAAAGCTAAAAACTTATCGTTTCCCATGTATTTTCCTTTCTGAAATCAGAGCAAATCCAATTCCGTGAATACTTTAAAAATCTTCGGTGACTGAATGGCGAACCAGTCAACCGTGGTTTCCTCAATCCCGATTGTTTTGTGTTCAAAGCTACCGGATAAGCCTGATTCTTCCATGAACGCATGAATGATTTCGTGCCGGAGGACGGTTTTCTGGTAATCCTTCAGATTGCCTTTCGCCCCAACCTTCCCTTCGGTTTTCTTCATGTTGTCCACAACAATTTCTTTTGTCGAAGAGTCGCAGTAGCCGTCAATTCCTTCCAGCGAAGGATATTTTTCCCCGTCACCGAACTTTATTGAATATTCAGTTCCAAGGATATTTACCTTACAGTCCTGCATACAGCAGTAATCCTCCTTTATCGTCTCGTACTCCTGTCAAGTACAGCCTCGCCGCGCTTTCCAGGATTTTGTTTGTTTCCTGCGGATTTCCCGCCGCCTGATAGACCGCGCTCCAATTCTTCGCCCCGCTGGCCGTATCGGACAGTGAAGCGTAGGAAATGGATTCAGAGCCAGCAGACCGGGAAGAAATAACTCCCGATGTTGCACCGCCGGAAGCCCCAGAAGAACCTCCGGCCTGCGCCGCCGCGTTCGCCTGTTTGTCTGCCAGCTCCAACTCATACAGCTTTTCAGCCACGGCGCAGACGGCTTTCTGTACCTTTGTTTTCGCTCGGTCATTGTCTGGGAGGCCGTCTATAAGACGGTCAAAGGTGATAACGTCCAGAAAGTCGCTTGCCCGGTCTGCTATCCGTGGGAAGTCAGCTTCCGGCACGACATTCCCGTGATATGTAGTTGCGTAAAACTCAAAGTCGGTATATGCCATGCCGGGATCTCCTTTCATCAGGGCTGAGACGTTACAGTATCGTTTCCGGCCTTCAGCGCCTTGTAGGTGTTATCGCACTCAACAACCGTGATGTGATGTCCGGTTGTTGCGGTGATGTCGCTCTTACCGTCCCATGCAGTCCAGTTGCGAACGCTCTGCCCGTAGGTCACTTCCGGCGCCGTGCTGGCGTTGGTCTTATACTTATACAGGTGTCCGGTCTCCAGAGTAGGTGATACGGTCAGCTTCGTTGTGCCGGATGTACTTCCTGCCGCAGAATCAACCGTCAGGGTTCCCAGTGTGGGGTCATCGGTAATATCTACCACTGCGATAGCGTCGATGTACTCCGCAAACAGGGTAAGTCCCATGATTGCGAACGCTTCGGAAACTGCCGTATTGTAGTTGCCCTGGGTGTGGAAGCCGATGAGGTTTGTCTCTCCGGCGCTCACCGCGTACACCAGGCCAGCCCGTACAAAGTCGCTGTCGTTCGGATCGATGTAATACAACACGATGTTCTCTACGGGTGTAGCGATAACCCTGCCCCTCGGAATTTCGGATTCAGAAAGAAGGAAAACCGTATTGTAACCCATGAAGTCCTTGATATACTGGAATCCGAACTGATTCTGGATGGTGATTTCAGCCGCTCCAAGATACTCATAGACATCCAGGACATTCACAAAGCCAACAGTTCCGGTGGCTGTCCTGTGCATGGTCTTGAACTTGTTCTCCACAAGCCCTTTTGCCATAGCCAGCGCCATCTGGAAAGTCGTTTCTGTCGCCGTCAGGGTTCCGGTGTTCAGATAGGTATAGAAGCGGCCTGTAACGTCGCTCTGGAGCTGGAATAAGAACTCATCATCTGTCATCTGTACGGCGTTGTCATAGCCGTTATCCTTAATGCTCTCGATAGAAACGGCCTTTGCGTACTTCTCAATCGTGATGTCCGCATAGTCCTTTTCCTTTACAACAAATTTGCTGTAAGGGATTTCCTCGCCCTCTCCCACGTTTCCGCTTTCCAGTACACCTTCTGCGTATTTGCTTTTCAGCTTTGTATTCGGCTGCTTTTTGATGGGGCGCATAATCCCCAAAATCTCTCTCAGATGTTCCCAGTTACGTTCAAACCGGGTGACAAAATCCACCTCGCGGGCAGTTACCTGAACATCTGCTGTTTTGATCAGGTTATTTTTCGCTGCCATTATTACTCTCCTTTGCTAAATAAGTGCATGTTTGCAGCAATGGCGGCCTGTCTCTCGGAAGCGTCCTTGATACCCATAATCTGGTCTTTTGTCATACCTCCGCCCTGGTTCTGCCGCTGGAACGGCTGTGTGAACCTCGCCGCGTTCTGCTGTGCTTTTTGCTGTTCCTCGTCAACGAACGCTGAAGCGTCTTTTTCCTTCATCTGAGAAATCAAATCATTCAAGCCAAGGATTTTCCCGTCCTTCAGCTTCAGGCCGGATTCCTTAATCTCTGCCATGATTGCCCGCTTGGCCGCCTCGCTGGAAAACTTCACGCTTTCAAGTTCCGTTTTCAGAGCGTCGTTGAAGTCACGCTCGTAAATCTGCGCCTGCGCGTTCTTCTCGGCGTCCTCGGCCTTCTTCTTCCAGTCAGCCAAGTCCCGCTTCATGGTTTCCAAATCAACGCCTTCAAAGCCTTGAAGTGTGGCTTCCGCCGTCTCGGCCTTCTCCTTCCAGGTATCCCGGTCAGTCTCGGCCCGTCCCAGCTTCTTTTCATGCTCGGCCTTGGTGATGTAGTTTTCAGCCACTTTTTTTGTCAGATCGGCCTTTTTGTCTGCCGGAACCTCAATTCCCATTTCCGACAAAATCGCTTCAATGTTCTGCATATGTATCCTCCTAAACGTAATTGATTAACCGCCCGTCAGCGGTATGGATTAAACCCGTTACAACCACGGGTGGGGTAATGGGGAAAGATGGAGTCGAACCACCTGAGCCCGAAGGCACCTGATTTACAGTCAGGCCTGCTACCAAATACGGAATATTCCCCCTTGTACGATTCCCGCTTAAATTGTCACACCGCAAATCCTGGCTCCGACACCTAGGCTTGGAGCTATTGCGGCAGTTTTCAGCGGGCATTGTCATTCTCTGTGAGGATTTTCGCTACTCTCACATCATCCGGGAGCTACCCGGCCTAACAGAGTCGGAAGGAGTCGAACCTTCCGTACCATTCCTCCCTCTGTGGGTTTGTTTTACGCCTACTGTTATCCCGTCGGGCGGGTCTTCGCATTTTTCAGCAATCGCCCCAGCCATAGACCACCTGTGAACAGACAGCTTGCTGTGAGCGAAATGCACACGCCGGAAATTGCATCCGCTTTTCAACCTCCGGCCGGAACCGTTTCTTTTAAGGACGTGTGCGAAAGAAAGGAGGAAATGAAACAAATATAAGAAAAGAGCCAGCAACCTGTCGGAATTTCCGATAAGTTCACTGGCTCTGTGTCTGGCATCTGGCTCTATCGTTATTCTGCTTTTTCTCTCAAAGTTTGGCTTAAGTGCTTAAAATAATCTTCGCAAGCCTGTTTATATCCCTGATTGTATGCTTGTGATTCTCTGATTTCACGGCTCATTTTCTCATCTGCCGCCTTTTCCAGTTCATCACATATTTTTTCATATCTGTCTTTTAATTCTGACACGTAGGAACCTCTTTCCCTTCTTCAAAACTCATAACCGATACATTCTTACACTTCGGGCAAAAAACAGGAAGGTTTTTCGCCACCGTATCCGGGCGTATTTTTGTCCGGGTTTTGTTGTTGCAGATGGGGCAGTATACCCAACCGTCTTTTACCATATTTACACTCCTAAAATATCCCATATATTCATCTGATTTTCTTCTGCCTGTAATCTTTCTCTTGCCATTTCATAATAATTTTTGTCTATTTCAAACCCAACATAATTATTGAAACCATTTTTTCTGCAGGCTACAAGACTGCTTGCGCTCCCAACATGCGTATCTAAAATTTTATCATTTCTCTTTGCGTATCTCGAAAGAAGCCATTCATATACGATTACCGGTTTCTGCGTGGGATGAATCCGCTTTTCATTCAACAACTTATTTCCTTGCTGTATTCTCCCCTCTGAACTACTTTTACCTTGGAACATCCCATTCCACATATATGCAAACAACCGCACAGAATCGTGCAGACTACAATACGCTATTTCGCAATCAGAAAAATCACTTCCTTGATTACATTTGTCCCATATAATCCTTCCCGGACCAAAGTGATAATCAAAATAATTACATCCCCATACAATCTGATTTTTTGACACTCTTTTCAGTTCATCAAAATACTCTTTTCCAGGTACTTTCCATTCTGCAGAAGGTTTGTAGTGTCTCTGTACTCCTATTGGGCTTATTGTTCTTCCATAATAATTTCTTTTTTCTGGCCCTGAAAAATATGGAGGGTCTACTATAGCAAGGTCAAAATACTTGTCGGGGAATTCTTTCATTCCATCCATACAATCCATGTTGTAAAATCCAAAATCAAGCATTGACCTCACCACCTTTCCATGCTTCTATTTTACCATATCCGCCGTTTTTACCTCTCCCCACATTTTCAACAAAGGCGGCAGGTTTCCCCGCCGCCTTTGTTTACATCATCTTCCGCAGTTTGTCTATGTATCTGGAAATGACCTCACGCTCTTCTCTGCACTCGGCGTCGTCGCTCAGGCCTTTCAGCTCTTCCGTCAGAGCGTCCATGTGCTCTTCCAGGGCTGCCAGCATTCTCCTCTTACAATCCTCAGATTTTCCGTTGCGATAGGACTGTTTCGTCTGCATGTAATCATCGTAAGGATCGGTCCCGTTTGCTCTGCTATAATGGCCTCTCACATAATGCTCGCCCCGGCGTGCGTAAGAGGATCCCCGGTCATAGTCCGGCATCATACCGTCTGCCCGGCTGTAACGCCCCATGCTGTCACGGTTGCGCCGCTGGGAGTAGTCCCCGGCCTGACTGTAGCCGCCTTCCATTTCTTCCTGTACAGCGTTGTAATACTCGGTCTTATGCTTCCAGTATTCTACATTCTCCATGTCTTTCAACATGTCAATCAACTTATATGCGGTTTCAAGGTTCCCGGTGTTCAGGCCCTTTTCCGCAATCTTATCAAGCTCATCCTTGATATTCTGCATTAACTTATAACTCATAGCCTGCTCCTTTCTCAACCGCATACCCTTACTGCTGTAAGGTTCGGATTATCAACATCAACAGCGGAAGCGCCGGTATTCTGCACAGTGACAGTCTGGCAACATCCACAAGGCACATCAATGTAATGCTGTGTCGCTACGTTGAAATATTCCGATACTGCCGCAGGAGTGGCCCGCATAATGGAGCCTGTCAGCGGTTCTCCGTTCAGCGCAATTCCCAGGGAGATTTCCCCGACGGTTCCACCTGCAGCCGGAACCGCGATATTTCCAGCAAAGGAAACCAGGTATCTTCCGGGTTTCGCAAGGGTAAGCTGTGCGCTTCCGGCTCTGTGCCGCTCTGCGCAGCCGCCCTTTGCGGCCTCTACGTTATACACAACGCTCTGGCCGATTGCCACGGTCTGGGGAGTTGTCCCAGAATATACTAATTCAATCATAATTTGCTCCTTTCATATCGCAAAAGGACAGACCATCCGGCCTGCCCTCCTGCGTAATAACGGCTTGTGCCGAACATCCCGGACTTTTGCCGGGAAGAAACTCCGATATGAAGTTTTAGCACCCGCATCCTACGGCACATCCGCAGTTACCAGCGCCGAAGGTGAAACCTGTCGGGTTGATAATGGATGTGTACGGAGACATAACCGGATAGCTCGGTGTAGGCGTCGGACGAAGAGCATTGATAATGTTGTTCGTCTGCGCCGCGTTGGACAGCTGGAGCTGCGCGGACTGAAGCTCAGTCTGAAGAGACTGGATCTTGTCCTGCGTGATGGTGTCGATAATCCTCTGCACTCCGGCGGTCTGGTTCTCAATTACATCCCGGAATCCGTTATTCACGGTGTTCTGAAGGATATTGGTCTGGGCCGCCATATTGTAGTTGATTTCGCCCTGTCCCTGTTTCAGATCACAGCAGCAGTTCGCCATCTGGGAGCCAAGAGTATTGAATCCGTTGCACAGCTGAGTGCTGATATTCTGGATTCCGCTCTCAATGCCCTGAGTAGCCAGTGCAGCGTCAATGTCCGTTCTGGTCGCGAATCCCTGTCCTGCCGGGGAGTTGAATCCGCCTCCGCCATATCCGCCGAAGCCGCCGCCAAAGCCGTAACCGCCCCAGCCACAAATCAGCAGGAAGAGAATCAGCCACCAACCGTTGCCGTCTCCAAAACCATCATTGCTTCTATTTCCGCCAGTAGCGGCGGCAATGTCAGCTAAACTATAGTTTGTATCCATTGCGTTTCTCCTTCAAAATGTATTTACAAAATCATGGCCATTGATTTATGTACTATTTGAATAATCCCTGCATCTGCTGGGCCATCTGTTGGGCCTTATCAAGCTGGGACTGACTGATTCGCCCAGACTGCAAAAGTTTCTGTACTTCTTCCTGCGGGTTTACGCCCTGCATTCTTTGCCGGAATTGCTGGAATTGCTGAAGCATATTCCCAGCGCCATTCCCCGGCCTGTTACCACCATTTAGAATATTAAAAAGAGGGTTCGCCATAATATCACTCATCCTTTCCAGTAGGGCTTGTGGCTGTCTCCAACATCCCGTACAGTTCTTCGTATTTGCCCCGCAAATCGTTATATTCCTGCCGGGTAACGTATTTATCATCCATGTTTATTTCAGGCTGTTTCTGGGACGCCGGTGCGGCTCCTGCGGTGATTTCTTTATATTCAAAAGTTCGGAGAGTAGGCATACCGGCCTGGTCCGTAGTCTTGATATAGAATTTCTCTGATTCGCTATCTAATAGCAGTACGCTTGTGTTCGGCGCTACCAGATAGGACTTCGCCCCAGCCTCTCCCTGCACCCACAAAATGCCCTGATTGACGGGCTGGGCCTGCTGTTGCTGAAACTGCGCTTGCATACTTGCCAGCCTGTCCATTTGCGGCTGTAATGGGTTCACTTGTCCGAATTGATACGGGTTATATCCGTAATACGGTAATGCCATGACTGCCCCTCCTATAACTTTTCTATGACTTTATCTCTAACTATCTATGACTTAATTTTATCTTAAAAAATAAGCCCTCGACAGGCTCATAAAGAACCGTCAAGGGCTTTAAAAAGTATATAAAAAGAATAAAGATATATATGTACATATCAAAATGTATATGCTATAGTTATGATAATAGGAGGTGAATCATGTACACAGAAGCATCTAAAAAGGCCACTATCAAATATATGAAAAAACTGAAAAGAATCCCGCTGGACGTCCAGCCAGAGCAGTATGATGCTATTAAGCAGTATGCAAAAAGCCAGGGAAAACCCGTGAACACCGCGATAAAAGAAATTATTTTTGAAAAAATAGGAATATCCTCTTGACATATATGTACATATATATTATACTATAATCAGTTTAAGGGATTAAAAGATTATAGGAGGATAAAAAATATGGCAAAGGCAACGGCTGAATGCACATGTAAAAAATGTGGAGCAAAATTTACAAAGACAAGCATACAGAGAAATAGAACGAATGCAGATAGTTGGGAGCAATGGGCAATTAGTTTTTTTGATGAATGCCCAGAATGCATACAGAAAGAGCGTGAAGAAAGGGCTTCAGAACTTGCAAAAGAAGCTGAAGAAAACGGAATGCCGGAGCTTCAGGGTTCCCCCAAACAAATCACTTGGGCAGAGCAAATCAGAGCAACATACATCGAAAATTCATCTGCATATGCTGAAGAACTTAGGGCAGAAATCAAAAGAAGAGCGGATGAGGGGAAGGAATCTCCGAAGACAGAAAGAAATTTATCTGTTTTCGAAGCTACAAGGGAATATATTCTGAAGAACATTTCTAAATCTTCATGGTGGATAGAGAACAGAAATGTATTAATTTATGAAATGAACAGAGTATATAATAATCATCGCGCAGAAATTGACGCAATGACAAATAAAATAAGGGAGGTATAATATGGATTTTAAAGTATATGAAAAGGGTAAGCCTACCGGCCTTCAGGGACCGGATGGTGTGACATTCGATATTTCAGATAGTGGCGCAACACTTCTAATTCGCATGTCACGCCCAACAGCAAAAGAGAAAAAGGCATTTGAACAAGGAATCTCTATTCGATTCGCAATAGTAAATGATATTATCTTTGCCCTTGTTCGTATGGGATTATCACAATGGATGGACGCACCATATTACAAAGCTTTAAGCCGCAATCTATCCCGCTTGTACGTCCCCCAAGAAGGGCAAGGCCTTGCCGTACATGCATTGCTTGTTGATGGAATGGATGGCATACTGATTAATCAAAAAATTATCGGATTAAGTACAGAGCTTACACGCAATCTGTTTAATGCAATAGCTAATCAGCCCATGATTCCAGATTACAACTCCAGGTTGCAAAATACATTTAGTCAATATAGTACAAATGATTTACTGAAAATATCATTTTCATAATACATTCTAAAAGGGGCTGTTTTTGCCCCCTTTGTATTATTTGTTCAAAACCCTAGGCCAGTAACCCCGCTCTATCCATTCATCCATCCGCTTGCAGTCCGTCAACTGAATAATCTTTTTATTCACTTTCCGGCTGATTTTCTTAATCGTAGTCATTTCACAGTGCATGGCTTCAGCGCATTGTTCCAGGGTAGCGCCCTTCTTTCTCATATCAAAAAGGATCCGCTCCTGCGGGCTGAAATTACAAAACTCAGAATAATACGCCAGCTGCGGCGCTGTGAAATCATATATAACCAAGAATACTCTCCTTACTGCTTCTGCGCAAGGTAGGAAATAAGTTTGTCCCTCGTTTTTTTTAACTGCTCCACGTTGTTCCCGGAAATCTGGCTGTTAAGCATAGTTACCAGCGTTTCCATGATGAGGCTGTCCCGCTCTTTAATCTCGTTCATAGCCTCAAAGTCCCGCTTGTCGTGTCGCTCCAGCGTTTCCACCCGGTCATTGAGTTTCACGGCCGGTGCTATCCATTTATGTACGACTGCCGCCGCCCCGCCGATGACGGAAATACCGCCGCAAATTGCAAGGATTGTCTGTATCGTTTCCATTATGTCCATGTGTCAGTCCTCCGGCTCAAATAATTTGCACGATTTGCAATATTCCTCTGGATCAGGAAAATCACAGCACGCTTCGCATTGGTCGTTGCAACACACCTCATTGTACAAATGTTTGCAGCCATCCTTGTCATAAACTTCTTCTTTATTCGTCCCGTCTGGAAGCTGTTCTATCCATCTACTCATGCTCTTATCTCTCCCAGTAATATATCGGTATTTCCTGCCCGCTGTTCCAAGTATCATAATAGTACCCGTCTTGCACGCATACCACATGCCCGTCAATCCCCAGCACATAGGTTCCTTTCGGATGGTCGCGGCAGAAGTCGTCAACAGTGTACACATACTGCCCGTGGTCGTCCACAATGTTCCGGCGGAATCCATTCTTTTTTTAATACGCTCCCCACACCCTGTTAGCGCTCGGCATATCGGATAGTGAAAAACCAAATAGGGACAGGCCTACATAAGTTGTTTCCCAGTCCTGGTTCATAGCCTTACATAGCGCCCTTACAGTGCAATCGCCCACTCGCTGCCCATTTTCAGGATTTGGGTTGAATTGTTTCCACCTGCTCACGTTTTGCCTCCTTTCGTATTCTGATACCGCCTTGCCGCACCTTCTACTTTTTTGTACTGTCTATATAATATTGTTCAATCAAGTCTATTAATCTTTCAGCGACCTCTAGGCTAACAGACTTCTCAAATGATAATTTTTCTGTTTCTCCTTCATTAAAACAAAATACTATCATCTTAGGATTTTGAGAAAAAGCTATTTCTCCCGGAAGCATTTCTCTTTCTTCAATCTTTGCTTTGAATTGCATTTTGATACCTCCTTGCGGCTCCCCGCGCTTTTGCTGCCTGCTCTACTTTTTATCCGCTATTTTCTTCACAATATCAAAAACTTCTGATTTATCAACAAACTTCACACACTCATTGCATGGACAATATCCTAATTTCCCATAATAATCGCACGTTGGTATATTGCCGCCCATATCCTTGACAGAATTATAGAAATAACAGGATTCTTTGTGTACTTCTTTGGGATAAGGATTTCCCCATGATTCGTTTATTGACTTTAAATTTTCGAACATTGTTTTGGATATATCTTCTGTAAGTTTTTTTATTTGTCCATCTATTATACGCGTCTGCTTTTCTGTTTCTTTCATGCCGTATCTCCTTTTGAACTGGAATATCTTCTAGCAGCCCCTCTAGCTTTTGCCGCTTGCTCTCTACTCCATTTTGCCACTTGCAAACGCTCCTGTAAAGGACGCAAGTCATTCTGCTTGCAGAAATCGCTATACGCCTTGTTCTGCCGTGACAACAGATAAGATTTTCTGTCAAGCGTCTGCTGAAGCTCAAACTTTGCCGCTTCATCCTGGCATTTCTCCACGGCCTCCTGCAGCCCCATAACCTCACGCTTCGTCTTTCGGACACGGCGCTCTAACGCCCGTTGGCGTTGCTCTCTCTCATGCAGTTCTTTGCTCTCTTTACTATCGTATTTTTCAAAAGGGTTATTCATCCCTTCTATATACACAGAGAAATGATGGCGGCAGTTTGCTCCGCATATTCCATCCACATATGTATATCTGCATGTCTCTATGAAATCTGGATATTTGTTGTCTCTTTCAAGCGTGATTGACGATGACAAATTCGCAAATAGTTCAGGGCGCCTTTCTTTTAACTTGTACCAATCCACAGAATATATGCCGCCCTGCCATATCTCATGCGTTGGTCGTGCTCCAAGGTGACTAGAAGTAAGCACGTTGCAATAGCCCATCTCCATCATCCTAGCTATCTGTATATCTCCCGCCGCTTGTGATATCCCAGTCCTTACAGCGCGTGCAGTCGCTACTTCCACGCTATCTTTGTGCCCTGACGGGTAATTCACATATACTCCGCCGCTTGCAATAGCCTCCGCCGCCTCTTTAACAGCTGTGTTATAGGCCACGGCACCGCTCATGACCTTATTGTAGGCCAAGTCACACTCGTTCAGGAAAAGCCTCTGCGCGGCCTGTGCGGTCGTCCTGGTCATATTGCGCCATTCTCTTAGGGTTGCATTATATGACCTCTCCATAAGCCGGATAAGCGTCGGGGATTGCGTCAGCGGCATGGGAGACAGTCCGGCGGCCCGATAGATTTTATCATCGTATTCCAACGCTTTCACGCCAGCTTCTTCCATAGCCGCTTTGATTTCTTTCTCCTGCCGCTTCGTGTATTTTGCCAGCTCTTCCGCGATGTCCTCTATCAGATAGCCGCTATCTTGCAATACTCCTATGCGCCAGCGGTCAGAAGATGTCAGGAGATAGCTTTCTCCCCGGCCTATGCGTATCATCATGCGGTCTACAATCTGTCGGATTATGTATTCATGCAGTTCAGAGGCTATTTGTTCGGCACCCTCTGTAATTCTGTACAGATAATCAGGTGTAAGCATTTATTCACCTACCTGTCAAATAAGTTTCCAATAGAATGTCCATAAAACACTCTATCTTGTCGCTTTCCGCATTTTTCACATCGACAAAATATAACTACCACTTCGTTACCACTGCAATCATATTTTAAGTGTCTTGGCATACCTATCTTTTTCCATTTATGTTTACAGAACATTATTCCTCCGTTCGATTTCCGGTACACTTACCTCCGGCAGTCCTGCAATGCTTGTCAGAATCGACACCACGCCAGCCAGGACAGCGGTAGACGCTACTACTATCCAATCTACTTCGGAAATCATAGCAGACGCTCCAATGGCCGCAATCGCCGACTGTGCTACGGTCTTAACTGCTCTAACTCCTGCTGCTTTCGCCCTCTTTTAGTTAAACTAGCGAATATTAAAATCTAATAATGCAGGGACTATGCAATCAGTTTCCATATAATATCCCGCCCTACACGGATGCAACCAATCTGAAATTTCTTTTTCGGTTACATCAGACCCACGATACGGAACTTTTTCTGTCCACCCATACCCATTTACCGTATCAAATAAGGCTCCAACATCACAATATTTAACAAATGTTTTATAATTGTCTGATAGTGCTATACTTTCAAGATTTTGATTATACTCCATTCGATTTTTATTTTTTGAAACATAGCTTGCTTGACCATTGTTAATAGAAGCATATACTACGCCTACAAGCAATATTTTTGCATCAGAAAATTCGGAGTGAATCAGGTCAACCATATATTTTATTCTTTCGTTTAATGTTCCGTGTACTCCTGTTCCAATTAATCCGTTTTCAATGTCATTTATGCCTAACTCCACAATAAACACATTTGGATATGATATACTGTTAGTATCGCAATACGATTTAATAGATACCTTTCCGTCAATTAGATATGGGTTTGGGAATGAATCCCCTCTTCCATCTTTATTGTTTACTTTTAAATAATCTGCGATAGAATAACCAGCTCTGCCCTCGTGATTACAAGTAACGCCGTTATCTGTACCACTTATACCGCCTACAAAAATATAATTTTTAAAACCATGCGTATTTACAAGCTGATTTTTTATATCACATGGAAGTATATTGTTACCAGTGTAACTATCCCCAATAATCATAACATTAACAATGTTAGATGGATTGGATTTGTTAGTCGCGTCTACTTTTGTAATACCTATTTCTTTAGAAAAGAGAACTGCATCGGTTATCTTTGATTTTACATCAATTTTAGTCACACCATAGATAGCACAAATTTTATCCTTTTTGCCCCTTGATGGGTCGTTTTGTGGTGATTCAATATACATCAAATCATCACTATTACTTGCAACTACATTCATTTTGTCAATATATCTCATAGTGCCACTATACGCATATAAATATCTGGGAACAAAAAATGACGCATCTGTTTTTATATCAGAACCCTTTAGAGATAATACTTTTGTACCGTATTCCGTATAATCAGAAATACTGCCATATTCCATTTGCAATTTCGTAGATAATGATGCTGTATTAAATAATATTTTAATGCTTACCGCTGTATCAGGGACAGCTATACCATTCATTAAAGTTTGATTTGAACTTCCAACGACAGTTCCATCTTTATCCTGAAAAACATATCTTGAAACCGCAAATATATCTCTTTTAGTTTCACTTTGTTGATAAGTCATATAAAGAAGATTACCACTGCTTACTGAACCACTATAAACGGATGTGCCAGTTCCATTAGGAGATGGCGTTTGAATTGTACCATCTAAAAGCAACCACGAATTTTCTAATACTCCTGACGGATTAAAAATATTTTTGCTTTTATACACATCAAATCCAACGTTTTCTATAACACCTAAATCCTCAGAAAGTGAACTAATCTTTTTCTGCGCATCCAAATCTCTTAAAGGTATCTCTCCATCCGATGTTTTTAAATATGCCGCATAGTCATTTTCAACAATCGCCATTTATACTTCTCCTTTCTATTCCTCTATTGATTAAACAAAATTACATGGTCAACTACGTGAGGAAGAGTAGATAACCTTTCCATTGCTTCTTGTTCTGCTTGTTTCACTGCCTGTACAGAGCTTTCTGACGTTTGTTTCACGATGTTTAATAGCTGTGTAATTACATCTGACTGCTCTTCTGTCGGTTCTGGCGGATCAACTTCCAATCCTTCCAAAACCTGTGATGTGGCCAGTGTAGTGTTCCATTCATTCTGGATTGTTTCACCGGAAACTTTTACTGCACAAACAACAAAATTCACCGTACCACGGTACATTGTAACCTTCCTGGACAACAGCCATGAAAACTCAATATTGTCTCCGTTTGTTTCCACATCTTCAACAATATACTGGTCTTTGTCTCCATTTGCATTCTGATAGTTAATGCGTATTTGCTATTTGGAAAGGTCTATATTATCACCCACGATTTTAGGGCATTCAAATTCAATTCTTTCTACTTTTTCATCTGATTCAACGCCTAAAATCTGATAGGTCAGGGGTATGTTAATCTCTCGCGACTCCGGGTCGATCACACATCATTCAGAGCTTTCGACCGATTGCGTGTCTGCGCTTAATAGTAACTCTTCCGCCGTCATTAGCTCTGCTTCACCTCCAGCCTGTTCGTCTTGATGATGTATTTCCCGCCGTCTTTCATGCCGGTAACGCTCACACCAAAATTATCCCACACAAGGGCCTCCGCCGGTATTACGCACGCGCCTCCTGCCGTCAGCAATACGGGATATTCCTTTCCTAAGCACCAGAACGATGCAGCCGCTTTACATCCCTTCCATCCTTCTCCAAAAGAGAATTTTGCATATAGATAGTTCCGTGAACATTTCACAATATTTTTGAAATCACTTTCTGGGTCCTTTGTAAGCTGCTGTTGCTCAACGCGAAACTTAAGTATTCTCATCAGTTCCACCTCCGGGCACAAGTTTCAAGACATGATCCTCTACTGATAGCTTTCCAAATGTCACTGGATTCTCGTTAAGGTAATTATCCACCGCCTGCTGAATCTGCTCTGGAGTTATTCCGCTGCCTGCGGTTCCGTTTTTGCAGAGATAATAGAGGTACTGCTCTTCTCTCGTTACCGGATCGGGAATCACCCCGGTTCCCGTGGCAAGGTACTGATAATATTTTTCTTTCCGTGTTACTGCATCAGGTAAATATGGCATATCTTATTCCTCCGTTAGCAACAGCTTCTCGCCAGATGCGATCTACGTGTCATTCTCCAAATTTCTCTTTTCTCCAATCCGGTGCATTTGCTCAATATTTTCACAACCTTATACCTTCGTGAAGTCGGATAATCATAGTTCTCGCGTATTCCTTCAAAGGCAAGCCTAATATCGTCTACTACCTCATTAAATTTTTTGCAGACTTTATAGCATACCTTTCCAACCGTTTCGGCAAGCTCCATTAGTTTTTCCCATGCTCGTGATACAACTTTGCTCATACTCTCAATCATTCGCAAATTGCGCTTAAATTCCACCACCATCATGCCGCAGCTTTCAATCTGCTTTTTCTCGGCTTCTGTGAATGCATATACCATACTCTATTCCTCCTGAAAGAATCCCGGTTCTTCTTTGGGCTGGGCCGCCGCTACCATTTTTGCGGCATCCTCCGGCGTAAAACCTTCATATTTTTCAAGATAGTATTCTTTTGTAAGAAATCCCTGTAATACAAGCTGGTAGGCCCTTGCCCTATCTTCTTCGCGATTGTATGTAATGTCCCCAAAATCATATACTATCTTGTAATTTCCGATAGGAGCAAGGTCATATAAATCAGCATACACATTCATGGCGTATATTGCCCCGTTCAGGCATGATTCCAGCTTATCCCTCACATCTTTGATGAGCTGTATTGTTCTGCGGTCGTCTGCCTCAACCTGTGTCGCTGTTGCCATGTTCGACTTTTCATTGAATACAAAATATCCGTTAGAGAAGCCGCACTTATAGCCGATCTGCGACAGAAGGGCATTGATACCGGATAGCCGCGTGTCCGTGTTTAGTTGCGGGTTGATTTCCTGGAAAAATTCCTCCGGGCTGTTCCCGAACACATTCTTGACGTAGTGAGGCAGCTTCACATCAGCCACGCCACGGGTTTTCAAATTCTTCCCGCTATCGTACATCAGCCTATCATCAGCCAGGATAATCTTCTCACTGTCGAAAATCTCCCCGGCGTTCCGGCTGTATGCGATGTCCAAATCTTTCATTTCTTCGATGGCCTCTGCGTAAATCGGAAGCCCCAGTGCTGTCCCCAGATCAACATTATTAGCCGCTGGCATACGGAGTACCCCGAACATCGGCCCGTCAAGCTGGCTGCCGTCTCCCTTCACAATAGGCGGCGTCTCATCCATCAGGTTCGCCCAACGTGTCCGCGATAATGCTATCGGGTCTCCCAGCGCGTCGGCATGTCGGGAGACATAGGCCTTGTTGCTGATGTAATACGGGCTGTCCCCTTCCGATGCGGCGTCCTCGAAATGATGATATTCAAGACGGGTGTAATATCGGTCGTTGTCAGCATAGCTGTCTTTGAACACAATCCCTGTGATATTTCCGTTACTGTCGCTCTCCGTAATCATAAAATCGAAGGGCGTAAACACATCAAACCCGCTGCCGTTGGGCTTGATAATGGCTGTCCCATAAGCACAGCCATACTCTACCCAATGGCGCAGGTTGAAATATACCTTGTCGATCTGCTCCTGGAGCCACGTCCCCCGCGCCCCGCCGCCGATCTGTATTTTAATCCCCAGCGTTGCCAGCCGCGCAGTCTCGGAGCAGACCGCCTTTGCAAAATTGATTGTCTTGATATTGTCCTCGGCGTTTACCCAATACGGCACGCCCCGGTACATATCGGCGCAGCGGGAGATAACATCCTTCATCTGCTGTGAGGTTATCTCCTTTACCTGGAAATCTTCTTCTGCCCGTCTTTTAAATATCATGCCTATCCACCTTTTTACTGTTGATATAATTCCCACTCAAATCACCTTTACGCTGTATTCCCACGCCTGTTAAATAACGGCTCAAACGCATATCTTACGGCAGAAATCGCATGGTCGTTTCCGTCTGGATACCCGCTGATGATATTCCCATCCTTATCCCGGTCATATTCATACTGCGTAAATTCTGTGTATGCGTTTGGTGTCCGGTTCCTGTCAATAACGATTGTGCGGCGCTGGAGCCATTTGAAGCCGTATTCCACGCTTCCCGGCCCCTTTGCGGCTCCTATTGCCGGAAGCCCCATGTCCCGGTAGTCGTTCACTGACTTCGGCTCTGCGCTGTCACAGATTATCCGGTAATCGTCATAGCCTTTATCCTTTATCCACTGCGCCGTCACTTCGTTGCTGGTCTTATTCACATAGTTTTCATCTATCAGGTAGATTTTCTCCCTTGCGCTGTCATAATAGCCCCGGATAAATGCGTAAGCGTCAGGGTACCAGCCGAAGTCCACGCCCTGATATATTCTGTCCATGTGGGAGATTTCTTCGTCAGTAATTGGCCTGTCCTCAATGTATTCAAAGACATTCCCGCCGTTTCCATTCGGAATGCCTAAATACTCATGTTCATATGCCTCTGGCCTTACTTCTTTCAAATGCTCTGCATCATCAAAAAACTGTTGTCCCAGCCACTCTTTCGGTACCGTCCTGTAATCCGATGAATGAATCAGCCTATCCGCCCTCGGTATTTCAACTTCTTCATTCATAAAATTGTTTTTTGATTTTGGAGGATTGAACGACATAAAAGTCCAGAAGTCTTTTCCGCCTCTCATGGATGATTGTAATATGCTTCTTATTTCCTCCATCCCAGAAAAGGTGTCACACTCTTCAAGCCACGCAAACGCAAAATAACCAAATGGGGCTTTCAGAGATTTCAGTTTCATCTTATCATCTACGCCTCTGAACATTATCGTCTGCCCGGTAGGCTCGTATACTATCTTCATCGGGCTTACTGTACATTTGAAATATTCATCAAGACACAACATTGAAATTGCAAATTGCATTTGTGAATAAACGCTATCTCTTAATGTATTTGCTGTCTTTCGGAATATGATACAGTGCTTATCCTTATTTTCTGGGCGCGTCATTAAAAGAATAATTGCTATACTGACAAAGGAAGACTTACAGCTTCCTCTTCCTCCCTTAAATACATAATATGTATGTCGGTGTTCTAAAACATCTTTCAGGACATCGTCAAAGTTTTCTGGGATAAGTTCATCAAGCGTTGTCATTAGCATATCTCCATACAAATCCATATGCTGTTGGCCTTTTCCTTAAGCAACACCTAGAAATCGCACTGTTTTTATATCCCATTTCTCTTTCAACGTCCATTGTACAGTCCCATTGTCTTACAACATTTCCAGCCATATCTATTTGAAGAACGGACTTCGCAGACACACTTTTCTTTCCTCTATGAGAATCTCCTATTTTTCTCCTAGTTTCTTCTGACACAATGTGTCCTCTCTGTGATAACGCCCTGCGCTCAATTACCTCCCTAGTATGCAGATGTTCGGCGTGTTTTCCTCTTTTTGCCGCCTCGCTCATCTTTCTTATCGTGCGCTCGCAATGCTTTTTTCCTGCATATCCTCCACTGTCAAGATTATATCCGTATTTTTCTTCATTGCTTCTGTATAACGCTATCGTCTCTCTTTCTTTGTCTTCAGCCTCTGCCCTTGTAAGTCCATCAGCAATAATATCATGTTCTATGTTTTTCCATCCGAAACGCTTAATGGCCTTTGCAAACGGCCCAGAATTTCCATATCCACTTTTCCATCTTCGCTTCAAAGTCCTGCCAGTCATGCCAATATATACTTTTCCGTCAGGAGTTGTGTGCTTATATACTTTAAATCGGTTTTCCGTTTCTTGTAAGCTCAATTATCACAGCCTCCTTTCTGGTATCTGTTTTCTGCGCCACATCAACCTTTCGCTTCGCCAGCTCGACGGCGGCTTTCGTTCTCTCCGCCAGCGGGGCGTCAAGACCGAATTGGTCTTTTACCTCGCCCCGCATGACAGAAGTGAAATACTGCATTATCTCCGCAGCAGAGGCTATGCGGCTGTCCTCGATCTGTTTCTGCCGTTCCTCGATGTATTGTGAGACTTTAGGGTTATTTCGGGCTTTTGAGGCTTCTACTGCCGCCGATTTATAATTTTTATATCCGGCCTTTCTGTAAGCCTCCGCCGCATTCCCGCACTCTATGTAATAATCCGCAAACGCCTTTTGCTTCGGTGTAAGCATTTAGCCACCGTCCTTACAATTCCATTTGTCTATTTTAGGGCACCCGCTTGGATGTGCCCCCAACAGCGTTGATGTCAACACAGGAGATTTACACTCTGGATTTTTACAAAACCATGCGCTGTCATATTCGCAACGTGTTCCTTCTTCTCCATTTCCTTTGCGTGTTATTTCTTCCACTTTTATCACCTCTATTCACGCAACGCACATTACAAATACAGCGCATATAATAATCAGCATTCTAAACGCGTTTTTCACTGTATCACTTCGCGCATTGATTGTAAGACCAAATAAAAATGCCTCGATTGTGTCAACGGCAGTAAGATACCACGGTATCATTTCTCTAACCATCTTTCTTCCATCCTTTCGTCTGCTCCCATATCTCAATCCGGTGCTTCATCTCCCCAACAGTCCCAACCTTCTGCTGACTGTCTGGCAAATAATTCTATTCTTGGCACATCACCGCACAACTCTATAATTCTTTTCCTTGCTTCATCAGGTTTTTTACTATGTTCCTCTAACGGTGACAGTATGACTTGATGGACTGATTTTGATTCTCTCTTAGGCTTTCCCTTTGTCGCAATCAAACAAACTTCTGCGTTTGCTCTTGTCCAATACCCAAGCCCCCAAAACAGGCTTTCCGATTTTCTGTTCTTTTTTTTCTATGTAAATCCACATGTCTTATAGCAAAATCCCATTTCTCTATTGTTTGTAATCCTTCTTTTAGACACGGGAATGTCACCCACAAAAACAGAATGCAATTATCATCTGCTATTTCCGAAACGGGCAATTCAAAAATTTCTTCTTTTTTCATACAGCTATAATGGTTCGCGGCTGTTTTTCCTTTTCCGCTCCAAACCCTGTATGTCCAAGGCGGATCTGCATAAATGATCTGGTACTTTTTATCTGTGTTAAAAATGTCTACTTTCATTCTTAAAGAAGCCCGATATATCGTTACCCCGGCCGGAGGCTCGGCTCCTTTCTTTTTATTTTCTCATTTCCATTCTTTTACTTGTTCCCACACATCTGCCATGCACTTCACCGCCTCCACCGCGCTCGCTGTCCGCAATATCTCATAGTCCCTCATCCGCCAGCCGTTCCTCCCGTTTTGCAGTGTAGGCGTTGACAATATCCACATGGTTATCATTCGCCCCTGCTCCGGGCTGTAGAATTGGCTGGTTCCGATTTTGATTATTAGTCCGGTGGAGAGGATGGCGCGCTGGAGCTTTTTCATGGTGGCGTTAAGGTTCATCTTTCCCCTCTATTGGTTTTATTTCGTATTCTTTACAGCAGACTCCAATATCATGTAATGACGTTACCTTTGAAGCACACTCTTTACACAGGTCTATGCTCACTGTTCTGAACACAGGTTTATCATATATGGTTCTACCATCGTTTCCGTCAAATGTCCTGTATGCAAGTGCACTGTAGACTTCTGCTCCCTCTTTTCCGCATATATCACACATGCAATATTCTACTGTTTTTCTGCTCATATTCTTCCTTTCCCGCCCCGCACAGTTCCTATACTAATTTTACCATACGGTGTGTGTGTTACTTCTCCCCACATTTTACGCGTTTCTCATATCATTCAATGTGTGGTTTTTCTCACAGTCCACCGTGCACCGTCTGGTCAGGTCATATCTGCATTTCATCTTCCCGCCTCAGTTCCATCTGCTTTTCCGGTTCAAAATTCATCCACAATATTTCCTTTCTCGGGTTTCCGGCCCGAGTATACATCATACAACCAGGACTATCACAAAAACTGTTCGTGCAAAATAGTGATCTTTACCCTAATCGCTTGATGTTGCCGCATCAAGCGGTTTTTCCTTAATCTCCTCTCACCCCAATCATTTCTTAGAGTAATCATCTCTTCATTTTTCCGTCCGGTATGGATCCGTGAGCGGCTGCCCATGTCCAAGATACTGGTTGATTATATGTTCACATTCTTTGTATACAAGCAGTTTAGCCTGTGCTATATCTCTAACATTTTTGTCACATTCCCCCAATACAGGAAGTTCGATAATATCTTCAGCGGATCGGATTAACTCTCTTACCGTTTCCAGGACCTTGTTCTCCAATTCCTTTTCGGTTTCCAAATGCTTGCGGATTATCTTCTCTGCTATTGTCGTTTCAATTGCCTCATAATATTTGTGGGGTCTGTCGAATGTGACCATGTCTTTGGATTTTTCCTTAATTTCTTCCAAAATTTTCTCCAATACGCTCATTTCATCGCTCAATTTTGTCCCACCTCCCAAATAACCTCAACCTATCATAAAATTCGGCGAGGGTTTTCCTTCGGTATGCATAGAAATCA
>ERZ826242.947-NODE-947-length-35956-cov-9.184340_pt1 | contig 35956 bp, 31 predicted proteins | sample MGYA00519871_ERZ826242 | MGnify/ENA primary metagenome ERZ826242 (study PRJEB31778, sample SAMEA3449226) | human gut metagenome | biome: human gut; feature: human-associated habitat; material: faeces | place: United Kingdom | collected 2010/2012 ...
CCCCCTTAATAATTTAGAGCGAATTTCGCTAAAGCACTCGATTATTTAGAGCGCCCATATAAGTTACACTTTAGCTTCATTTTATTCATCATTTGATGATTTTTTCTTTGCAAATAAGAAATACCATGCTCCACCAGCAATAACTAATACTGCTACAATACTTCCTATAAACAATGGCTTATTGTTATACCAACGTACAAATAAATTTGTAGTTACAAAGAAATCATTGATATCTAGTGTTGTTGTATTTCCAGCAGCATCTTTTGCAATGATTGTTGCATTTTGAGCTGAATTCTTTTCAGAAATGGCAAAATTATAAAGATCATCTTTATTAGTATGTTTTTCAGTTTTACCATTTAATTTGATAGTAACTTGATCTAATACAAGATTATCATTTACAGATATTTGTCCATTCATCTTATTTTCAGCATAAGTTGTACCATCTTCTAGATTGATAGAAACAACTTTTGGTTTTGTTTTATCAACACCAAAATCAATATTTGCTTTTTTTACTTCATCAATATTTTCATTTACATTTCCAGCACTATCTTGTGAATAAAGTAATACGCTATATTTACCATCTTTTTCAAATAGATTTTTATTAATGACATATTGGTATTGATTCCAACTTCCATTAACATTTACTTTATTTACTGTAAATTGTGTTTCTGGATTTAATTGTGCTGTTGCATTGTTTTTTGAAACCTTAACTGACATATTTTGTAATGTGTCAGGATTAATTTCATTAACTACAACATTATATTCTTTATTTTTATATTTTCCGTTATATTCTTTGATATCATCCACTAATTGATAAGTAGAACCAAATCTATTAACTGAATACGTAATTTCCTTTGTTGTTTCATTTCCAGCTTTATCAACAACTGATGCATGAATTGTATAAATATCATCATTTTCTTTTTTCTTTTCTGGATTTTTAAAAGTATAAACTTCTCCATTTGCTTGTGATGATTTTTCACCATCAGCTTCTACTACACCTTTATTACTTCCAACATAGGAAATTGATACTCCATTAACATCAAAGTTAGTATCACTATAACTTACTACAGGTTGAATATCTCCTGCATTCGCTGAATGATCTTCTACACCAGTTATATCTAAGGTTGGAGCTGTCATATCAACAATAAATTCTTCTTGTTGATAATCATCCATTTTATTACCTGCTTTATCTGTGTATTCAATATCAAATGTGAAATCACCATCATATCCATAGTTAATAGTAGCTGTATGATTATCACCATTTGTTGACCATCCATTAACTGCTGGGAAATTAATTGTTGTTCCATTATCTGTAGCTGTACCAATAACGTTAATTCTACTTGTTTCAAAGTTATGTTCTGTAATTGTTATAGTTGCAGTACGGCTTGCATTATAGTAATTTCCATTTCTAGAAGAATTATTACTATATGATACTTGAACAGTTGGTTTTGTTTTATCAATTGTAAATTTATGTGTAACAAATGGTAATGCATTATTCTTTGCTAAATCTTCACATTTCACAATATCAAATTCATAATCTGCATCACTGTTATAAACAACAGTCGCAATATGTAAAGTTTCATCTGTATAAACATTATTAATAACATTTGATGTTGTCCAATTTAATGACAATGTTTCCTTTTTACCATTGATTGTTCTAACAGCAACAAATCCATTAGGATCAAAGTTTCTTTCCTTAACAACAATTGTCTCAGTTCTATCTGCTTTAAAGAAATTTTCAAAAGTTGGATCATCTTCGTTATTATCATAAGTCACATCAATTACAGGACTTGTAATATCAATACTAAATACTTCTTTTTGTGCAGTGATAACATTACCTACATTATCATATCCATTTAATTCTACTGAAATATCATTCATATTAAAATCACTTGCACTTAATGTGATTTCTTTACTAATTTCAGTAACTAAGTTACTATCAGTTTTTTCAACAGTCCATCCATTAACAACTTGTTTATCTAAATCAATAGTTTCTTCATATTTAACACCATTAATTGTATAAGCTACTGAATGTAATCCACTAAATGTATCTTGCATTGTTAACTTTAATGTAACATCCCCATTAAATAACGGTTGACCTTTAACATCATTATTTACTTTTTGAGTAACATAATTAATTTTTGCATTTGCATGATTTTTATGTTGAGATTCTTGGTCATTACCATTTTCAATAGCTGATCCATCAGGATGATTAACTTTTGATTTTAATCCTACATGATCATCAACATATGCATATATTTGACCTTTAAATCCTTTAGAAACAGTAAATTCAATTTCTCCATTACTATTTACTTCTTTACTAGAATAACTTGTTAAATCATCTTTATTAAATACTTCACCTTTATTTACTAACTTATAATAAATCTTATTTAATCCAGCAGAAGCTTTCTTATCAGCAAAATCATTTGCTGAAACAGTTACAGTAGTATCTTCATTAAAGAAATATCCATACACTTCATTACCTTGCATTAAACTTTCAACATCTAATGCATCAGGTTTACTACTACCTGCTTTGTTTGTAAATTTAATTGCAGTAATTTCAGGCGATGTAATATCTTCATAGAATTTTAATTGTTCTTTTTTTTCATTTCCTGCTTTATCAATAACTGTAATGACAACATTATATTCACCTGTTGTAGGATCTACATAAATGCCTTGATTATTTTCTTTAGAATATGAAATCATATTTTGATAATCATTCATATTTATTGTAAATTTGTTATCTGATGGATTTTCTACATTTCGATAATCAAATAAGTACTCACTTGTACTTTCTCCATTTTCAATAGAACCATCAGTTTTAATATTTTTATCTTGATAAGATGATGTTCCTTTTAATACAGTACCATTTACTGTAACTTTGATTCCATATAGATTAGAATCAACATCACTTGCATTAAAAGTTAATGTAGGTAAACCATCTTTATTTTGATTGTTATACCATTTTTTATCATTATCTGTATATTTTGCTTCAGATAATTGAATATTTTCTATATTTGGTGCATTTTGTTCTAGATTAAAAACACCATTCCAATTATCTAATTTTGTATTTGTATGATTGATTAAGATTTTATCAGAAACATTACCAACATGATCAATCAATTCTAAGTACAATGCTGAATATTTTTTATCTGCACTCAAATCAAATGTAGTTTCATTGTCTTTAACATCACATGTTTCTAATTTTCTAAAATCTTCACCATTCTTTTCATATAATACAGCTTTAGCATATCCTGATTTATCATCTTTAGCTGGTACTTTAATAGTTAAAGAACTATTTCCAAACAATCCAAATGTAAAGAATCTTAAAATTTTATTTTCATCTTTTTTTACAATATTAATACTTCTTCCATCAATTTTAGGAGCATCATTATCAATAACAAAATTATATTGATATTTTTCACCTGTAAATCCAAGAAAATCAGCAATACTATACAACATTGATGTTTTTGTTTTTGATTTTCTTACACGAACTTTAACATTTTCTTTATCATTATTGTAAGTAATTGAAGATTGCCAATTGGCATTTCCAAAAGGATCTTCTGTTATTTCATATCCTTCATTACATACGATTGTTACAGAATTTTTACCATAATAAGTATTGTCATTAAAATATGCATTTTCTTCACCATTAGAAATGACTTTAAATGAGTTTTGCGCATCTTCAGGTTTTAATTCTGAAACTGTGATATGATAAGTAGCAGAGGCTGCTGCATAATATTCATTTGTTTCATCATTATCAACTTTATCAACTGATAATGTAACATCTGTTGTCCCAAATCCTGTAGTTGTTACCTTACCATTTCCATCTACTTTTACTACACCAGTATCATCAGATTTATAAGTAACAGTATTATGTAAAATAGAACTATCTTGATATTCAGCTTCAAAAGTTCCATCTTCATTAAGAGTAACATCTTTATCTTTAGATAATACAATTTTTTGATGTTCTCTAATAATTGATGTAACAACTCTTTCATCTATATAATCATCATCACTTAATCTAATATAGATTGTATATTTACCCATTTGATTTTCTGTTGGGCTATCCTCTGACCAAGTTACTTTATCTAAACTATATGAAATACTTAGATTATTAAATGTCCCTTGTTGATTTATAGAAACTAAAGCAATTTCTTTATTTTCATTTGTAATTGTTTCATCTACACCTGTAGTTGTAATATTTCTAAAATAATTTTTAGATGCTTTTTTTACTACATTTAATTGATAACTAATACTTGCATCTTTATAATAAGTATCATTTTCAATTGTTGCTGTAATTGTTACTTGTCCAATTTTCTTTAATGTAACTCGTGAACCATTAACTGTCGCAACTTTGACATCACTACTTGTATAAGAAACATTTGGTTCTCTATTATTAACTTTTCCATCAAATTTTACTTCATTGTTATAGTTTCTAGATACTCTTTCAACTGTTTTTACATTATTTTGAATATTCATTGATTCAGCAAAACTCATTTGAGCATCTCTTTTTTCTACTGTTAAATCATATGAAATTTCTTTTGGTTCAAAATCATCATCATCAACAATTGCCTTAATTGTTGCTGTTCCTGGTTTAACAGTAACTACTTTACCATTATCTATAGTAGCAACATCTGTATCTGAAATTTCATATTTAACATTAACATTTGTTGTTAAAGGATTATCAACTAAATCACCATAACTCACTGTTTTTTCATTTTTAGAAAATGACATAATAGGATGTAATTTTTCTGTACTATTATCAATTTGTTTTGTTTTTAAGTCATAAACACAATATTGTTTATCCCCTGTAATAGTATAGTTAAAATTAGCTACTTCATTATTACTTTCATCTAATAACGTAATTTTAGAGTTTCCCTTGACAGTCAATGCATCAAACGTTGCAATATCATTAATTAATTGACTTTGTACTGCACTATCATCGGTTTCCCCTATTTGAACAGTTTTAACCTGTTCTTGCTCACTAGCAACATTGTTAAGAATTTGAATCATAAATGATTTGCTTTCAGTTACTGCATCTACATCAATTCCTGAATATAACAACGTACTAATAACCATTGTTAAAACAACCATACATGATAGCAACTTCTTAATATGATTCTTTATCATTTTTCCCCTCCTCATCAGCTAAATAGTTTAAACATATTTAACCTATAATATAACATAATTTTACAAAAAATACCCCTTATAGTCAATAATAGTATCTAGTAATCCTCTTTCAATTCGACTCATATTTACAAAATATAACATTTTTAGGATTTTTATTTACTTTTAGGACTTTTAGTTTCTTTAATAATTTTTTTAAAGATGTAGTATTTAAAAAAAGTGAATATCATTATGGATTATAAAGAACTAGGAAAAAACATACGTAAATATAGAAAAAAACAAAATATTACAATAGAAGAATTAGCTGGAAAATGTTCAATTAGTAGTAATTTTCTTGGTAAAATAGAAAGAGCACAATCTATTCCAAGTCTTGAAACTTTAGTTGCAATTGCTAATGGATTAAATATAGGTATAGATACATTAATAAAAAAAGATCTTAATATCAAAAATAACGAAATCATCTCTAAACTTGGTATAGAGCTTGATAATCTATCAAATGAAGAAAAAAAATCATATGCCGGTCTATGTTGTAATCATATTGCACAATTTTATATTAATGAACACAATAAAAATGATTACTAATATATCATTTTGAATAAAGTCAAGAACAAACAATTGTAGTGTTAAAACGATGCATTTTTTATGTATCACATAAAAAGTATAGAACCCTTACTACATTCAATTTTCAATAATCAAATTTATATTCAATATTTGTAAAATACATCTATTTAAAAATTTATATAGTTACAAAAAAAGAGAGAACAACCTACAGTTGCGATTAATTGTTCTCTCTTTTAATTTACTATAATATTTAGGTTGCTAAATTATTTAATCACCCTAAAAATCATTATCTTTCTAAATATATAATTCTAATATTCTGCACTATATTCTAAAATTTCTCGAACAGCTTCTCCTGTTTCAAGATCAATTGTTGCTCCGGCAACAGGTTCTCCATCATGTTGAAAATAAACTCCTATACACCAACATTCCCCTATTCCCCAATAGGAAGGTTTATCATTTTCACTTACCAATGTCACAGTTAAATTATCTGGTACTCCTAAATTCTTCTTTAACTGTTCAATTTGTGCATTTGTAAGTTGTCCAGGTATTTGTTTATCACCAATAGTATATGTGTAATCATTCAAATTCATTGCTATTCTTCATGAAGTTTCCATTGTAGGATCATCGCTTCCTTCAAAATTTATGTAAAGTTTATTACCTACAACTTCAAATTTAGAAATACCATAGAAACTATCACTAAAGTAGTCAATAACCTTAAGCGTTTTCCCATTGCAATCTATTGCAATAAACTCTGGACCATGATATGAACCTAAATAAACTGTACCTTTATTGTCAAAAACAGCTGTTTCTTTTTCATTCATTCCTTTAAAATCACTGTTTGTCCATTTAACATGTCCATCATCTAAACTCAACACAGTTACTGTTCCATAATCATTAAAATAATATGTATCTTTATAAATACCTATCTCACCTACAGAACCATCATCTGCAGTAGTATGATTATCTGTTTTATATTCCCAAACAACTTCATCTTTGCTATTTATTCCTTGAATATAACCATATTCTGTAGAATCCACATCATTATTTGAAATCAATTCAAATTTGACAGATTTAGCAATAAATTGATCAAGTTTTTCATTTAAATACTTTTGATCTTTTTCAGATACTTTCTCTAATCCTTCTTTGAGTATTGCAACTGCTTGATCTTTTTTTCATCACTTACATAAACATCAGCTAATTCTAAATAAGCTGGTTTTTTCTTTGCATCGATTTCAATTGCTGCTAAATAGCACGTTTCTGCTTTTTCATAATTCTTTTTCTATTGCTTTCATAAGTATTTGTATTTGTTTTAGTACCAGTATTCTTCTTCGCATTTGAATTGTTAAATACAAATACTAAAGCAACCAAAATTGCAATAACAGCAATTACACTTGCTATTATAATTTTTTCTTTTTTTCCATTCTTACTCTCCCATTTTTTATAAAAACTATTTTCTAAATAAATTCATTTGTTTGTATATACATTTGTGTTTCAATTACTTCAAATTGAATATCACGTATTTCATGATCGCCGTTATCAATTAATTCTTCTGTTCCTCCCGTATTTAGTAGTGTTGTCCCTTCTTCATCTACTAATAACGTTGTTTCATTACTTGTATTAAGGATTGTTGTACTTTCATTTGAATTTGGTAAATCATTTTCTTTTTTTATTTTTATTTCTACTGTTTGATTAGCATCAATTTTCTTAGTTTTTTTCCCTCTTAAACTATTAAATTTATCTGTTTTGAACGATTTGTTCATTCCTTTATTTTCTTCTCTAATCTTTTCAATTTCTCTTTGAGCAGTCTTTCCGTTTAAATCATTTATTACATCTTTTATTCTATATTTAACAAAAATATAAACACTAATAAATAAAAATAGTATTCCTAATACCAAAAAGATAATAGAAAATGTACCTAATAATTGTGCACTCATATTATTCTTCCTCCATAGATGGTCTATAAGCATTTGTTATTGAAACTTGACATTCTGATATTTTTCCTAGAATTTCACTTTTTAATAAATAAATCTTATCTGTATTATCGTCTATTGTTGTTTGAGTTTTATTAACTTCTTTAACAACGTCATCATATAATGATTGTAATTTTTCTTGGCTTATTCCATCGTTTTTAAATTTTCGTGCATAATTTTCAATTGCTGAAATTGTTAGATTATATAATTCTAATTTTACTTTTTCTTGTTCTTTACTATTTTTCATCATTTTAATAAGTTGAGATAAGTTTTTAAAATAAGGTTTATACATTCCTTTATCATCAGCTTCTTCTATGTTAATAGTAACCGTATTATTAAAATTACCTATAGCTTCATAAACTTCTGCCATTTTTTGTTCATCAGTGCCTTTTTCTAAAGAAGATTTAGCATCTTTAAACCATTGTGCTGCACTTTTACTACGAGTTGTATTGTCTGTAGTATTTCCATAATCATAGTAATACCAATAAAGCTTCCCAATTTCAAAAGCAAGACTACCATAATCATCAGCTTTTTTTACCATAGCCAAATTTGTATTAATTATTTTCTTAAAACGAGCTTCTTCATTTTCATCGAAACTGTTATCACTTTTATATGTATTAACTAATCCTATATAACCACCTATTTTATCAGGGTAAACATCTATTGCTTTTTCATAATAATTTTCTTTTGAATCTTGATCACTTGATTTTTCAGCTAATGAAATATTTTCATCATAGTCATTTCCATTAATAACATTTTTTCCAATAAAAGTACCTAAACTCATTGCAAAACATGCAATAGAAATAATAGCTGATGTAGCAAATTTCTTTATCTTATTTTTTTGTATATGACGATACTCATCATCTATTTCATTATAATGATTTAAAGCATATAGTAATTCTTCACATGATTGATATCTATCCTCTGGATTCAATTGAGTACACTTGTCTACAATTCTTTCCAAACCACTTGATAATGATGGATTCCATTTTCTAATTGGATAAATTTCATAAGGTGGTTCTGCTGGATTTTTACCTGTAACTAAATGATAGATTGTAACTCCTAAACAAAAAATATCTGTTCTTTGATCTGTTTGTCCTTTACCACCATATTGTTCAGGTGCAGCATAACCTCTTGTACCTAAACATTGTGTATCTGCTAAATTTTGTTCTTTATATTCTCTAGCAATTCCAAAATCAATAAGTTTTAAATTACCATCAGGCTTTAGCATAACATTTCCTGGTTTCATATCACGATAAATAATTGGAGGTTTTCGATTATGTAAATACATAAGCACTTCACATAGCTGTTTTGCCCACTCAATAACTAAATCTTGAGGTTGTGCACCATATTCTTCTAATATTTTATCTAATGGTTCACCTTCAATATAATCCATAACAACATAGATTACATTTTCTTCATCAATAATATCAACAATTCTTGGCAAATTTGGATGATCCAATTTTTTCATCATTCCTGCTTCAGCGATTGCACTTTGAATAACTACATCATTGTTTTTATCATGCGCTTTTTTTTCTAATTCTTTTACTGCCCATTGCTTATTTAAACGACTATCCATCGCTAAATAGACCTTAGACATTCCACCTGCACCGATTTGTGTTAATATTTTATATTTTCCGTCAATAACATCACCTATTTGAGCCATATTAATCCTCCACTTTAACTACAATAGATGTTATATTATCTTCTTCACCTAATTGCATATTTTTATTTGTTAATTGATATAAATTATCTTTTAATTCTTGTATATTATTACAATGAACTAAGCTTGAATAAATTTCATTTTCTGAAATACAATGTCTAAAACCATCAGAACATAATAAAAATAAATCGCCTTTTTCTATAGTTCCATAACCAATTTGTGGTGAAACAATTCTAGAAGCTCCAACACATTGTAATAAAATACTTTTTCTTGGATCAATATTTGCTTGTTCTAAAGTAATTTTACCTTCATCCACTTCTTTTTGAACAAGTGTATGATCATGTGTTAATTGTTCTATATTATTTGATAATTTATATAATCTAGAATCACCTACATGAAAAAACGTATATTGATTATTATAAATAAATAATAATGTTACTGTTGTTCCTAAATTAAGATTATTTTCTTTACCATATTGAAGAATTCGTGTGTTTTTTTCTCTAATTAAATCACCTATTTTATTTGCTACTAAAGATAAAGAAAAATTTGTATTTTGCATCATATATTTTAAATCATTATTAAACCATTCGTTAAGCATTTGAATAACACTTGCACTTGCAACTTCACCTTTAGCAAGTCCACCCATACCATCACATATAACTGCCATAACAATATCACCAAGACTTGTTTTTGCTTTTTTTATAAGTACACTATCTTGATTTGTATTTTTTTTAATACCTATATTTGTATAATATGTTGATAAAAAATTACTCATTTTTCTTCTCCTTTAAATATAGAAAATAAATTCTTCATTTGCGAGTTTTAGTTTAGTTCCAGAAAATAATTCAACTTCATTTTCTGAAGCAATAATAGTACCATTTACATATGTATGATTAGTTGAATTACGATCTATTACGTAATATCGATTATTTTTAGTAATAATATCACAATGACTTCTACTTATTGCTGGATTAGATGATATAAAATAATCAACATATTGCTTTTCTTTTCCTATTCTAAAAATAGGTTTATTAATATCTATTCTTTCATTATTTAATGTTCTTATTAAATATGGATAACTTATTTGATTAAAATCTTGTACCCCTAAAACAGTTGTCCCTTGATCTACTCCCAAAACTGTTGTTGCTTGATTATCATTAGGAGCATTTAATAATGTTGTATCTTGTTGGGTATTTAATCTTTTAGAACCATGTGCAATAATTTCATCATCATTTACTTCTTGAACCTTAGAAAAATCAAGAGATCTTCCACCATTGTTATCTGTATTTTCATTATTTATTGGTTTCTCTTTAATTTCTTTAGTATTTATATATTCATCCATATTTTTAAAATCTTTAACCATATTTTTAAATTTATTGTAATCAAAGTATTGAATATCATCAAAGAAATCAACATATTGTTTATAAATAGAACTATCAGTAGAATCTAATGACATAGCTATACCCCTAAACAAATTACAAATATTATTTTGTGGTTTAGGATTTTTTATAGGCCAATATATAAACTTCATCTCATTTAAATATTCCCCTATAAATATATAATCTCTATGTAATTCTAAATTATCAGTACTTTGATTTAACTGTTTACAATAATCTATCATAAAAATCATTCTATTAATCAAATCAACAAAATATCTAACACTGCTATTATTTCTAATAACATAATTTAAATCATTTTCACCCTCTGTTATTACTTTCAACTTCTTAGACATTCTTGCTTTTTCAACTGAATAAAAAACATTCATATCATCTTGTTTTATTGATTCTAATTGATATTCATCAATAGCTTCTTCTTTAAATAACTTATTTGTTATTACATTTTTCTTATTTCCTCTTTTTATAACTATTTTCCCCATAATATACCTCAAATACACATTTTATAAACTAAAATAATTATAACAAAAAAAGGACTTATAGTCACTTTTTAATAATTAATGATTCAAATAGCTCATCAGCTTGTCTTCTAAAGTTATTGAATCGTTGACACTTAATTTAATATAAAAAGTCTTTTCATCAATTGTTTCTCCATGAATTGTATGAAAATTAGAACAAATCATTTCAAATTTTCCATTTTCATAAAAACAAATATGTTCAATATTTTCATAATCAATTATATAACTTTGACATAATTCTTCTGGCAAATCATATATTTTTAACTTAAAACAATTATTATCAAATTCAAAATTAAACTGACAATCTTGATAATAACTTGTTTTTTTCTTTAAAAGTCTATAATTTCTTACCAAAACAATTAATGGGATTAATAAAAATATCATAAAATAATTTGAAAACAACAATTCTATTAAAATAGCTATTATAAATGCAATTATTCCTATAATTTGCATCTTTGATCTAGGATTTTGTTCATCAACCATAATAAACCCTAAAAAATTATACTCCATAAATATCCACCTTTTTATAATATTTAATCCACTCTAAAAAGAGTGGATTAATAAAACTATTGACCTGATAATTGATTATCAATATCAACAATCGTATCTTTACAACTGTTAATAAATTGTTTAAAACTATCAACACTTTCAGGTACTGTTTTTGTCAACAATTTTTGATATTCTTCTGCATATTGAGATTGTGCTTTATCATAAGCAGCTCCTTGCCAATATGTAGGAAGTTCTCCCATTGTTGAATCAATTTGTGATGCTGCAGTTTGTAAATCTTCAATTGCTTGTTGAATTTTTGAAATACAGCTTTCAATTCCTTCTCTTTCGACATAAATTGCCATTTTTTCATCCTCCTTAAATTTTATATATGATAAGTGTTTATTAACACTTTATCACCATTGTTAATTTATATATACTAAAATTTTAATTTAGAAATCTCATCATTTATTGATTCATATTCAGAAATAACACTATTCAACATTTGTTCAATTCCTTCTAATTTTTTTGAATAATTAGTTACATATACAGACCAGGTATCTTTATGATTATCAAAAAAATTTTTACCCGCCTCTGTTTTCCATGCTTCTTTTAAAGCTTCCATACTTGTATTCAAATTTTTATTTGTTTTATTTAGAGTATCTTTTAATTCATTAATAGATTTCTTAGCTTCTATTAATGAATCTAAATCATATGTAATATTTGCCATATAAACTCCCCTTTATTAAGACTTAAAAGTCGGATCAATTTCTTTAATTTTTTCTAATGCCTTAATAGAATTTTCTTCGTCGCCTTGTTCTTTAAAAATTGCATATTTAATAGCATATCCATCAACTCTTTCAGGGAAAACATTTATCATATAATCTGTCAATCTAAGAGCCTCATCATACTCCTGTAATTCCTTATGACACAAAGAACGATATATATAACCTTGATAAAAAGATGAATCAACAATTGTGTACGACCTTATCTTTTTTGCTGTTTCTTTAAACTCTTTTAAAGAAATTTCTTGCTTATTCTGTAATTTTAAAGATTCTGCATGATAAAAGCGTGCTGTTGAATCATAAAATATATCATCTTGATTTTCCAACATACAAGATGTGATTTTTTCCACATCTAAATATTTACCTATAGTCATGTAAATATTTATTAAAATAAAATCAATTTTTCCATTACTGTATTTTTCATCACTCGCATTTTCTAAGCATTGTGCAGCATCTAATAATTTGTTACTTCTTAATAAAATATCCGCCTCTAATAAAGAATTTTCTTCTTTAACAGAATCATACAATCCAGCTTCTTTCATTTTTGAAATAAATGCCTTAGCCTCTTCGTCTTTTTGAAATTTAACTAATACCTTCAATTTTAAATAAGCTATGCTAGGATCCTCTGGAAATCTATCCACTGCTTTATTAACAGTATCTATTGCATTTTTAAAGTCCTCTTTAATAATATAAATTTCAGAGAGCATATCATATGCTTCATAAGCATCTGGTAAAATAGCATTTAATTCATTTAAAGTTTCAATTGCTTCGTTTACTTTTTGTTGATCGATAAAAATTTTAGTTTTTTCAAGATAATAATTTCCATTAAGAGGTTCTAACTCAATTGCTTTGTTTATATATCTAATCGCCTGTACATAGTCGTCATTTGCTTGGAAAATATCTGCAATGACATCATACATTTCTGCTGTCATATTATTTGTTTCTTCAGCTTTGTTATAATACTTAATAGCCTCTAATAATTTATCTTGAAGATACATCAAATTTCCCATTCCAAATAATATCTCAACATTTTTGGAATCCAATATCATACCTTTTTTATAAGTTTCTATTGCTTCATCATACTTACCTAAACTTGCATAAGCATTTCCTAAATTAACGTAGCATTCAATATACCTTGGTGATTCATGAACAGCTTGTTCAAATACCTTTGCTGCTTCCTTATAATTTTCAACTGCCATTAATGTATAACCTTGATTAATCAAATCAAGAGAACTCTCATTAAATGTTTCCATTTTATACCTCCTGTACTTCTTTTCCTAATTTTTTTATAATACTTCTAATATCTGTTTTATAAATATTTAAAAAACTTAACTTATCAACATATTCATTTGCTTTTTTTTGATTACTCGAACGTACCTCAATTTTCCCATAAATAGTTAATTCTTCTTTCTTTGTACAGTATTCTGCTTTTGTTATTTGCTCAGTTTCTACTTGATATATTAAACTAGTTCCAAATGTACCTACATAGGAATATTTTAACTGATTATTTTCAATGCCTAATTTTTCATTGTTTCTAAATTTATATTCTTTCAAGATCCACTCTCTATAAACACCTTTAAATACAATTGAAAACATGGATACAACTCCCGCCATAAGTACATACACTAAATCTACTGGATTATGTGTATACACAACCATATTAAATAAGATATATATTGCTGCTATTGCAGACCCAATCAATAATATTTTCTCAAATATATAAGAAAAATTGACGAACCATCCATAATCCTTTAATGAACCTTTTATATACATTCTATAAATCTTATTAATTTTTTTATCATCAATTCTATAATATTTCATAAACTACTCCTTGTTATTTTGCCATATCTATAATTGGTATTATTGATGAATTCACATCCTTAATTGGCGACACTATTCTCCATTTTTTACCAGAAACATCAGATATATTGCTTATTATTTTTGTTGTACTCTTAGCTTTGCTATAAGCATTAGAATCAGAATTCCTTAAATTGTCCACATTATCTATCACGCCCTTAATTTTAATTGGTTTACTAAGATATTTTGAACTCTTTTGTATCTTTTCATATACTTGTCTCTTATGAGTATTTTTATTTCCTAAATATTGTCGAATTGTCCTATCCTCCATTAAATTTTGTTTACCTAAGGCACTTGTCCTTGTTGGATCTTTTGTACTAATTAAATTTTTAAAGTCCCATTTATATTTTCCAGTACCTCTTTGTTTTCTAAAACCTATTTTTTCTTTAAAAGTATTAGAAAGATTATCTTTTACTTTTGTTTTATCGTAAATAGTTCTAACTCCTTCAGACTCCGTTAACCCTGCTTTTCCAATACCACCAGCAACAAATGATGTAATATCAGCAATCGTATGAGTTGTATCGTATCCTGTTGCAACGTTATTCCAAATATCATTTTGAGACTTATCTCCTAAGTCATATTTTTTTACCGCCGAACTAAAGCCGTCAATATTTCCATAATATCTTGCCCTTCCTGGATCAGTACTATTATTCAAAGCTTTAGCATTATTATACATGGTAAAAAATGAATCCCCTATTGTCATTGCAGTTCCAACCCCCGAAGCTATAGCTGCAATTAAAAGAGGTAAAGCTACTCCTCCAGATGCAACAGTTGCCCCTGCGGCTAAAACGATAGCAGAATATGTACCTATTATCGCAATAGCATCGCCTAAAACACTAGTCGCAATATTTAAAATATACTTGCCATTTCCATGTTTAAACCAATCAACTACTTTATCAAATTTATTTCTTAGATAAGAACGTCCTCTTTTTACTAGATTACCTATTCCTCTTGTAAGTGGATTCATATTGACTAAGTCAACACAAACTGTTCCGTATATCCAATCACCTGCTACTTGATACCATTTTCTATCATTTAATCCAAGCTTATCTGTTGCAATTTTAGTTACATTTTTTTTTGCATTTATTTCATGATTTTGAATACTTGATTGTGTTGAATATATATCTTTCGAAAGTTTTGAATACTTTCTTTTCTTTTCATTTAAAATTTTGATTTGCTTTGATACAGCTGATTGAGCAGAACCAATATATCCTTTTGCATCATTTCCACTATTTATATTTAACTTGTTGGATACTTTGTTAGTTAAGTCAACTGAACAATTATCATAATATTCTGATAATGTTTTTGCATCTCTTGCAGCATCCTCTAATTTTGAATAATCTATTTTCACTACTCCCATAATTATCACTCCCAAAACATAATGACTCCACCTTGGTCATGTATATCCTTTTCATATTTTTTTATTTTTGTATCTATATTAGTTTTCTCACTATTACATCGTGCTATCTCACTTTTAATATACTCAATTGCACTATTATACGGTGCCTGTTCTGATAATACATTTTTCTCCTTATAATCATTAATATTATCGCAAATACTACTAATCCCTTTAATTCCTTTAATAGCTTCAGAAAGATGCCCAGTGCAATCATTTACTTTATTTTGCATTCCTTGACAATAGCCATCCATTACATAAACATTATTATACGCATCCATTATCGCATTTAGTCTGTTATTGTATGTACTTTTTTTAGCTTTTGCTTCCTTTCTTAATGATTTTAATTGTTCTACTGTTTTTGCCATTTTAAATTCTCCTACTAATTTTCCGTTTTTATAACACCTTCATTAATACCTTTCATTGTTTTTGCAAGATCCGTATCCGCTTGAATATAACTTTCTTCGGCAGTAACTATATCTTCATATAAATCCCAAAGGCCATTTTTTATATCAGTGACTTGTGAATCAAATATCTTATATTTTTTTTCAAATTCATTTCGTGTTTCACCCGACCAATCACCATATAATTTATTAATTGTATTACTACACTTCAATATCACATTTTCTAATTCATCTGCTAATTTTTTTGTATCATTTGCTACATTTACAAATTTACTGGTATCTAACTTAAATTTTGACATTGTTATTTCACCTCCGTTACAAAACGTATTTTATTAATTTCACTTTCTTTTAAATAATATCCTTGTGTAATTTCAAGTTGCTTTTTATTTTGTCTCATAAATGAAATCGGTATATCAAATACCTTATGTTCTTGTAAGTTCGTAAAAATATAAGCATTCTTACTTTCTTTAATTTTTTTGTATAGATCCGATGCCGAATAACCAATATTTACATCATCAATACCTGTAAACAAGAAAGTAAATTTCATTTCTTTATACTTTGTATTAAATGTATTATACATTTCCATTAATTGTTTTGATTTAGATATATAATCAATAGCATCAGAGCTATTAATAATAATTAAAATAAAAGACATATTATTTATATATTCTATACCATTTTCGATTACACGATTATATCTTTCCTCTAATTGTAACTGTAAAGATTCAAAAATTTTATCTAGAGAAGTATAATCAACGATATACTGATTTATATATCCTTCGTTTTCATAATTTTTGAAGTCTCGTTTAAATGAATCTATAATATACACTTCAGAATTTCTTTCAAAATAATATCTTTTAATATTTTCTAAAATAGAATTTACAAAAAGTATCATAGAATTTTTATTTTTACCAATAAGTGCCAATTGAGGCGTAGATGTTAGATTTATGCTAATAGGTTCCACCGTTTGATAGCTTAAAGATGTAACTATTTCATTTGCTATCTTTAAATTATAATTATTTTCTAGATAGTTCATTGTTAATTCACTTGGTACTTCAGGAATTCGTTTTGCATAACAATCCATGTTATTTGCGTTACATTCCTTTATAAATTCTTTCATCGAATTAACTCTATCTATTTCTTTTTCACCATCAAAAGCAATATAAGTCTGCATTTCATAAATATTTTTATTTATTGATACTAACGCTCTCCCAGCAACATTTTTTGGTTCAACCCTACATCTATCAAAAATATTTGAATACTCACCGCTATCATTACATGTAAATGCAAGATGCTCTCCAAAACTAGATAAATATTTATATCCTAATCCACTAGTTGTAGGTGAAGTAAATATAAAGGAAATTCCATATGTTACACCTTCTCTAAGTAAATAGAACAATTCTTCTTCATATTTTTCAGAATATAATTCTTTAAAAACTGGGAAATTATCCATCATCACATATATTTGAGAAAAATCAGTATATCCTGCATCGATAAATGATGAAAAAGAACTTACTCCAATAGATAATAATTTTTCCTTTCTTATATCTATTTCACTTATTAACAATTTGAATAAATTTTTTAATTTTTCTTCTTCGCTAGATGTAACAACTCCACCAACATGATTGAGTGACTCAAAGTTTTTCAAAATCATAGACCCAAAATCTATAATGTAAAAGGATACTTCATGCGGTGTTTTATAAGATGCAAGGTTTCTTATAATTAATTGCATTAAATTTGTCTTACCTGTTTGCGAAGCACCAATAACCAGTAAGTTATTATTTAAATTTATATACATATCACCCTGATATTGATTATCGGGATCATCATAAATTCCTAAAGATAGTTTTCCATCTTTTAATCTGTTATTTTGATATGCTATTTTATCATTTAATGATGGCAAACATATTTCTTGCAATTTATTAATTTTTTCATTTTTACAAAAACTATCAATATATCTGACAATTGCATCTAATTGTGAAATATTTTCATCGCTTTTTTTATTTCTTTGAGAGAATACCTGTGTCCTTTTCCCGTATTCATTAACTTCACATATATCAAATTCTTTTACAGAAATAGTATCACTTTTTTCAGGAGCACCACTATAAGCAGATTGAAATAATTCAAATATTTCATTATTTCCTACTTGTAAATACGCTCTCCCTGGCTCCTTAATTTCAGCAGCTAATGGAGATTTTAAAACCTCATTACTATCTGATTGATCTTGAACCTTTAAACATAATTTAAACCTTGAGTTAGACCATATTTGTTCATTAACTTGTCCAGATGGTTTTTGTGTGGCTAAAATCAAGTGAACCCCTAAACTTCGCCCTATACGTGCTGCAGAAATTAATTCTTTCATAAATTCTGGTTGTTCCGCTTTTAATTCTGCAAATTCATCAACAATTAATATTAAATGAGGTAGCGGTATTGTAACTTCTCCAGCTTTGTATTTTTTAATATATTTATCAATATGATTAACTTCTGCCTCTGCAAATAATCGTTGTCTTTTTTGTAATTCTGCTTTAATCGATTTTAGAGATCTATCAATTTCTCTTCCATCTATATTTGTTATAGCACCTATTAAATGAGGTAAATTTCTAAATTGATTTACCATTCCTCCACCCTTAAAATCAATAATTACAAATCCAACTTCATAAGGATGATAAAGAATAGACATAGAAAGAATATATGTTTGTAATATTTCTGATTTACCCGAACCAGTTGTTCCTGCCACTAAACCGTGTGGTCCATGTGCTTTATCATGCAAATCAAGATTTATAATTCCAGATTTGGATACACCTATTGGCGCCGCCATCGTTTTATAAACCTGTGATGTGGTCCAATTATTTTCTAAATTAATATCATCAACAGATAAAATATTTAGCATTTTAAATAATGAAATATTTTTTGTAAGTGTTCCTTCAAGTGAAACTTCTTCTGTATATACTGGAGCAACAAAACTAATAACCTTTTTAAATAGATTGTCATCAATTAAACTGTATTTAAACTTTTGTAATGAATTTGTCCCTGTAGTATCTATTAACTCTGCATATTGTTCATCTATTATATTTACGAAATAATCACATCCAACTGTAATATTTTGTTTATAGCTAGAAAAGAAAATAAAATTGACTCCTATTTCATTACCTATATCAATAAACTTAGAAATTGGATGATTTTTAAAACTATCATCATCAATAACAAAAACTATAATATTTTTATTTTCTTGTTTTTCTTTTTGATTAGCTCTAGAATTTAACTCTTTATATAAATATTCGAAAACAATAGTTTTACTCTCACTATCACTAACAATATTTCTTAAACCAGTAGATTCATTTTTTACTTGTGGCAATAATCTAAGGGTATGTAATAATTCTATGTCGTCCATTGATGAGATAAAAAACATTTCCACATCCTTATAAAATTGTCTAGATATAATATCAATTACCATTTCTTTTAAAATGTATAAGTAATCTCTTTTTTTACCTATTACGCCTAATGCATTTATCTTTTTTAAATCACATATTACCGGTCCATTATAGATATATTTGTATTCTTGATTTATTTGTTCTGGAATTTTTTGTAATTCATCTTCTACTTCTAACTTTTCTTGTTTTTTATAAGTTACTGGCTTTAAAGTTGAAATGTCACCAATTCCCAAATTAATGCATAAGAAATCCTCATCTTGCCTTCTTCTATCAAATAAATCAGAAGAAAATTCATTTAATAGTTGTATTTCTTTATCTAAATTTAAATATATACTTTCTAAAATTTCTTTTTCATTTATTCTAGCTAAAGTAATATCCTCTTTTTTTTCGTTAATATAATTATTATATTTAGTTACTCTTTCTTCAGAATTATTTTTAAATTCTTTTTTATCTTGTATCAAACTAATAATTGCTGTTATAATTCCTACCCCACTAGAAACTAGCATAAAAGGTGATACCGATATCATTGCAAAACCGACTATAATCATTACCACTGAAGGAAGAAGTTTTGAAACTAGATTCCCTTTCGGCTTTTTTGGAATCGAAGGCGGATCTAAAATCAAAATCGGTTCTATATCCACAACATGTTTAATTCTTGTATTTCTATTAAACTTTGGATAATTGTTTTTTATTTTGTTATCTTGATAATTTAATCCTACACACTTAATGTTATCCTCTATTTCAGTCCACAACTTTTTATCTTTGTAATAAAAACTAAAATCAGCAATAGATATAAAATCACGATTATGAATTTTACACTCATTATCAATCTTTCTTCCATTTAAATAAACACCATATTGTGTAGATATTACTTTCAATTGATTTGTATTTAAATCTAATGTAATTTTATCATTATTTAAAAATTGGCTATTAATAATAATATTACAATCATTTGTTGTTCCTATAGATAAAGCTTGTACACTACTTAAATCAATAACTCTTTCATAGTTTTTAGTTTTATAATCAAAATCTAACATAAATGATAATGAAAACACATCATAGTCTGAATTTTGATATTTAACATATAACTCGTCACCATGATCTAAAACTTTTGTGATTAGCTTTCTAGCATCACCCAAGTTTAAATAAATATTATCTGAACAAAAAACATTCCATTTATCATTATTTCTTTGAAAAATAAGTTCTATCTCATCAAAGTACATATCTTTTCTTAAACGTACATCACAATTTGAATTTGTCCCTATTCTCAATTGATTTATAGAAGATGATAATTCTATCTCCTTATAAATATTTTTATTTGAAATCGTTACCTTATATCTATCATTCATATTATTTTCCCCTACTCTGTAAAATTAATGAGCGTTCCATTTCTAATCCCATATTCTGCTAATGTTTTATTCCCTCTTAATAAAGCAATTGGATTTTCAGATTTTAAATAACAATTCTTTATATTCGAAGTATCTATCTCTAATTTATATGCTTCATTCAAAGCTATAACAAGTTCATTAGCTGTTATAAATAGAGGTATTTCTAAATCGTGTTGTTCATTTCTTTTTTCTATATTGAATATAACAATAGCTTTATCATTATCCATCTTCTTATCCCCCAATACTAAATCAATAAATATGCAATATTTTGAATATCTTTTTGTTTCCCCAATGATCTACAGTTTAAATCATCACAATTTTCTATTATTCCAATTGATTCATTAATAGAAAAACGTAACTGTTCTCTATAGATATCTACATTATTTATATTAGAATTATTTGAAATAAATAAATATTTTCCTGATGTAATACCATTAATATGTGATACAAAATCATTTGTTGCTAGTAATGTATTTTTATTCTTTGTTGTTAGAATAATGACATTATCTGCTATTTCAAATAATTCTGTTTTAATCATATTAAATACACTATTTGTATCTACAACTATAAAATCATAATTTGAAGACGCTTTAGCTTGCTCAATTATGTTTTTATAAAGTTCTATATTTAATCCTATTGATTCTAAAGGTGACTTAAATGCAGGTACATAATCAAATCCTTCATTTTTTATTTGAGATTTAATTGTTTCATAAACATTATTATTTTGCATAAGATTCACATATAAATTTGTTGATCCCATTAAGCTTTTATCTTCTAATCTATATTGAAATGTATTTAGCTCATCTACATTAATATATAATACTTTTTTATAGCTATTTGATAATGCTGATGATAATCCTAAAGATACTGTTGTTTTACCTACACCGCCATTTGCTGAAGTTACAACTATCACCTGTGTTGTTCTTTCATCGTTTCCACTAGCATTTAAGATATCTTCACTTTTACCTACTATTTCGTTAAATATTTCTTTAATACTTGTATATTTATATATTTTATTAATATTTAACTCCGTTGTTTGTTCTTCTTCATTTTGTTCTTTCATGACAAAAATATGATTGATATTATGTCTTTGAATTTGTGTATTATAAAGATTTTCAGATATGATTAAAATATCTATATTTTGAGGCATAGAAAACAACTCATCAAAATATTGTACATCTGTAATAACTTCTAAATTTATCTTTTCGAAAAATTCATTCATGAATTTTAATTGTAGAGGCATTATGTATTCATAATTTTCATCAACAATAACTATTCTTGGTTTCACTATACATATCCTCCTACTTCATTACTACTCTAAAATCTAAATTTGCTAATCTTAAAATATCATTATCTTTTAATATACTTGGTTGTCCCATGACCCTTTGATTATTTACATACGTTCCATTTGCACTATTTAAATCACTAACGTAATAATCATTACCTCTTTTATCTATTTGACAATGTAATCTTCCTATAGCACCATTAAATGTAATTGCATAATCAACAATTTCTGGATTTCTTCCTAATTTATAAATATCTTTATTAACTAATATATCTATGTTTTGTTCTGGATGAACAGATATTAAATGAAGTTGTTTATTTTCAATAACATTATTTAAAACAACTCTATCGTTTCTTGTATATCTTTCATCTGTAACTTCTTTTATTTTATATATTAAATCTTCAAATAAAATATTATTATTTTGTAAATAAATAACGAATTGTTCAATTTTAGAAGATTGAAAATGGTTTAAACCTTTGCCTAATTCTCTTCTTAGTAAAGATTTAAATTCAAGATCATCATTACATTTACTCTTATTAACAGGTAAATAAACAACCATTACCTCTAAACTTATTGGATTAACATATATTCTTTTTAATGAACAATCTATATGGTTACAAGTCAAAAAACCATTATTAAGTATTTTTTGAACTATTTTAAACAAATTTGATACAACAGTAACAGCTTCATTTTCATTACAATCAAGAAAAAAATTTGATAAACTTTTTAAATTATTTGTAAAATAAAATAAACTTTCTTGTCCATTATATTTAAAGTTCATACATTTAATAAATAAATTATCATCTTGATTGTGTAAAACCTTATACTCAGTAGGTACTATTTGAGCATCATCAAGAATATAAAAAAAATCTTTTCCACAATCTTTTTCTTTTAAAAATAGACTTTTCCCCTCTTCTAGCATAATGTCCTCCCAATCATTATTTTTTACATTTTTTTACATAATTATCTTATTAAAATCTTACATCACAAAGGATTTGTTGTCAATTTTATATACTATACATCCTATTTCGGGTCTTTGACACTTGCAAAACTTTTTTGAAATCTTAAATAACTCAAAACGCTTATTCTATATAGGTTTTTTGAGTTTTTTATTGTCAAATTTTTAGTCTTTAAATGTTGTATGGTGTTGTATATAGTGATATAATGTATCTAGGAGGTTATCTTTTATGAAACTTTACTATGATAAACGTTCAAAAAATCCAACTTATTTTATCCAACAAGGTATTCGAAACGGTAAAAAAACAACGACTCGTAATATCAAAATCATCGGTAAGCATAATGATCTTCTTAAAATTACGGATGATCCTCTTGAATATGCAAAACAAGAAGTAGCTAAATTCAATAAAGAATACAAAGCAAACAAAATATCACTTGATGTTAAGATTGATTTTTCTAAAAAGCTTTCCTCTTCAAGTGATATCGTCGCTCATTCTAAAAATTTAAATATTGGGTATTTCTTTATCCAGTCTATTTACCATGATTTAAAAATCAAAGATTTTTTGGATAAGATTGTCTCTCAAACAAAAGTTGAATATGATGTAAATCTTATAAACAGATTTTTTACTATCTCTCGTATACTTGATCCTCGTTCTAAACTTGGAATTTACGATCATCTTCATATTTATTACGAACAGCCAAGCTATCTTTATGAATCTTCTCTTAGATTCCTATCTCTTTTGGCTAAACATTTTGATGAATATATCTCCTATTTATATGAAGCAAGCAATAATATCATTCCAAGAGATACATCCGTGTGCTATTTCGACTGCACAAATTATTATTTTGAAATCGAAACTTCCGATGAAGATTACGTGGATGAAGTTACTGGTGAAGTTTTCTTCATGTTAAGAAAATATGGCATTTCCAAACAGCATCAGCCTAATCCGCTTGTTCAAATGAGACTGTTTATAGATGCTCAAGGAATTCCTCTATCAATGTGTATCAATCCTGGAAATAAAAATGAACAGCTTTGTGCTACTTCAACAGAAGAAAAAATGATTGAATCATTTAAAGATAAGAAGCTTATCTATTGTGCTGATGCAGGTCTTGGCTCATATGATATTAGAAAGTTCAATTCTTTTGGAAGCAGAGCTTTTATCGTAACACAATCAATAAAGAAACTTTCAAAACCATTACAGGAAGCTGTTTTCAACGACTGTGACTATAAGCTGCTTTCTAGCGATATGCCTAAAACATTTAAGGAAATGAAGGAGTTCGATAAAAAAGACGAAGACAATCTTCATCTTTATAATGACATTCTATATAAAGTAATTTCTGCAGATAAACTTGTTGATTTGGGACTTACTGAAGAATATACGACTTCTACTGGAAAAACAAAAACCAGAAAAGCAAAAGGGAAAATGAAGCAATATATCATCATTACTTTTTCTAGAAAAGCAATGGAATATCAAAGACATATACGTAACAATCAAATAGAACGTGCTGAAAGACTAATAAAAAATAATAAAGTTGAAGATTTGAAAAAAAATAAAAACGATCCAAAAAGATTCATAAAAAAGAGGAAAAACGGAAACGAAGAATATTACATCGATAAAGAAATGATAAAAAAAGAAGAAATGTTTGATGGATTTTATGCAATCGCAACAAACTTAGATGCAGAAGACGAAGCAAAGAAAATCATTGAGATAAATTCACAAAGATACAAAATAGAAGACTGTTTTAGAGTTTTAAAAACAAATTTCAAAGCAAGACCCGTAAATCATCAAAAAGATGATCGTATCATAGCTCATTTCATGACATGTTATACAGCATTGCTTATCCAAAGAATAATGGAAGTAAAATTAAATCAAGAAGGAAGACATTTCACAACAGGAGAAATCATTGAAAATCTAAAGAATATGAATATAGTAAACAATCATGATCTATATTATCAGGCAACATATACCAGCAGTAAGATATGTGATGCTTTAAACGAAACATTTGGATTAGAATTAGATAAGGAATATTACCAACCTAAAGAACTTAACAAAAAAATTAAAAAAATTTCAAATTAACTATCCCATACAACATTTAAAAAAGCGTGAAAGCCACTGATATCAACGGTTTTCACGCTTAACTGTCAAAAACGGGATCTTACATCACAAAGGATTTGTTGTCAATTTTATATACTATACATCCTATTTTTTTACTGAAATACAAAAAAGATAAACCATTTAATAATGATTTACCTTTACTACTTAACTTGTATATATTTTGTATTTCTCGCTTTACCATTTTTCTCTAATAAATTTCTTTCTACTAATCCTCTAATGACACGAGAAGCAGTAGCAGTACTTACACCTAATAGCTTAGAAACATCATCATTAACAACTTCTCCATATTTTTCAACAAATTCCATGACCTTTTATTCTCTTCTATTTAAATATTGATTTGAATAGTCATAATGAAATTCTTCTACTTGAGGTTTACTATTTATATTAGGAAGAATAATTTTAAATGCATTTTTTGTTGTTTCAATAACTGGTTTTCTATCCACATCATGATAAGCATTCATAATTTTATTCATCCCTGTTCCATAAGCTTCTATAAGTTGTAGACGATAAAATACATTTGCTAAATTTTGATTCCTACAAACCGATATTCCCATCATCACATCTTCTAAATCTATTCCTGGTAAAAGACCACCAATTGAAACAAACTCTATTCTATTTTCATAAATATTAATAAATGCACTTGCACTAAACGAATAACCTCTATGAACTAATAAATTTAACAGTACTTCTCTTATCGCAATTTCCGGATAATCTCTAACATCTTTTCTCATTAATTTATCTATCGTAGAATGTGTTTGATTACGAAAATCAATAAATTCATAAACATCATTCATTTGCTTCATTAATGAACCTGAAAATTCTCTTCTATCTTTAAATATAGTTTGATCTTTTCTTTGAAAAACAGCAACCTTAATTGTATGAACACATTGATCGGATAACAATAAGGCTAAATTACTATAAATAGCATCATGATCTATCATTTTCATAGAGCGCATAGGTGCTTTATGAAAATCTATATGTCTTTTTTCAAATTCTTTTTTTGTAGCTTCAAATGTTAGATTTTGATTTAAACTTCTCATTTCTTCAAAATGATCACCATTTGTTTCTTTAATCATTTTGCGTATAGCTCCATCAGTTGCTGGAACTGAAGAATATCCTTGTCTTACATAAACACCTTCAGGTCTCATTCCTTTTTTAGCAAGATAATAAGGTTTATCTGTTCCACGTTGAACATCTATGACTACAATATTTTTATTGTTTATCTTTAGGGTTTCATAATGGAAAATAATGTAATATCAGGTTTAATTGTATCTCTTACCATGTTGCTAATTTATAAAGATATATCATCAGGACTTTCAATTCCTACAACTTCATCATCATTTCTAACACCAATATAAAGTTTTCCACCCTGACAATTCGCAAAAGCTATAATTTCTTTCTTGATATCAGCAACAACCTCTTTCAATTCTACTGTTTCACTTTCTTGAAAATGCATAGTATCAGCTCCTTTTAATATGATTTGATTAGATTATGACGAGATATTAAAAGTATGCTTACAAACTGTATAAATATACTATTTTTCCAATTTAATTATTAATAAATCATCAACAACATTTTTAATATCATCATTGATGCAATAAGCTCTTTTTTCAATAGAATGCGGACAATAAGCATCTTGATTAATACAAATATAAGTTGCATTTTTGTTTCTTTCAACAAATCTAAAGAATGGATATTTAATAATTCCTGGTGTATTTTGTCCTACCCCTAATTCAAGATAAACAACTTTTAAATCTTGATGTCTTCTAATAAAATCTTGATATCTAAGATAAGCTTGATGCCAGTCTTCATCTTCGACAAAAGTATCATCACATCTTAAATTCGTTGTCATAGGTTTTCCACAATGCGGACAATAAGGAATTAAAGATGTTGGTATTTTCATATCTTTTTGTTGTTCAACCATTTTTTTAATAAGTTTTTCATTATCATATGTTTCTTGATGACAAGGAGATGAACATTGAAATAAGCCATAATCCCCTTGGGTATAAAATAATCTTTGCTTGTCAAAACCTGCTTTTTGAAAACAATGATCGACATTAGTTGTTAAAACAAAATAATCTTTATCTTTAACAAGTTGAAAGAGTTTTTGATATAAATCTAAATGATCTACATATCGATTGTAATAAACTTGTCTTGACCACCAAGCCCAATATTCTTCTAAAGTATCATAAGGATAAAAACCTCCTGAATACATATCATGAATTCCATATTTTTCTTCAAAATCACTAAAATACCTATTAAATCTTTCTCCTGCATATTCATATCCAGCAGCCGTAGAAAGTCCTGCACCTGCTCCAATAACAATAGCATCCGCTTCTTGTATTTTAGCGCAAATATCTTTCATAGATGTCTCGATCTTCGTCTTTGAAAACATTAAAAATCACCTTCTTTATACTTGTTTCATTTTTTAAATATTCTTTAACTGTTTTAATTGCAATCTTTGTTGCAAGTTCTTTAGGAAAGTGGAATTCACCAGTAGAAATACAACAAAAAGCAATACTTTCTAATCGATATGCAGCTGCAAATTCTAAACAACTACGATAACATGAAGCCAGTAATTCTTCATCTTTTTTAGTCACCGTTGAATAAATAATCGGACCTACTGTATGTAAGATATAGCGACTTGGTAAATTATAAGCTTTGGTTATTTTAGCTTTTCCTGTAGCTTCGGGTTTTCCTTGTTTTTCCATTATTTGATAACAAGCATATCGAAGCTGCATTCCAGCATAGCTGTGGATACAATTATCAATACAACGATGATGAGGAATATAGCATCCTGTCATTTGACTATTAGCAGCATTAACGATGGCATCACATTTTAAAGTTGTAATATCTCCTTGCCACAAATAAATACCTTCTTGGATAGGTTTTAAATCATTGACATCTACAATTCCTTTTTCTTCAATTGCTGTTTGTAAATAAGCATCTTGAATACGATAAAATTCACTTTTTATTTTTTTAGGTTCTCGAACATTCATCAAATCTCTCAATAAAAGTTTTTGTGAACTTTCATTTTGAGGAATTTCAATGTGACAATATTCTTCTCTTTCATCAAGTAATTCTTGAATCAAATATTTTCTTCTTTCTTCTTGGTTCATCTAAATTTCCCTTTCTATCGCACGAACAGGACATATTTCTAGACATCTTCCACAACTTAAACAATGTCTTTGATCAATTTTTACTTTTTGATCAACATGAACACATTTTTGTGGACAAACATCTAGACATTTCAAACACCTAATACATGTATCATTAATAAAATATCCTGTTTCTTTTTCAATACTTCCAATTGTAAATGTTTCTTTAATAATACTACTCGGAGCAGTAATATCAAAATATTCACCTGTTGCTTCATATAAACAAAAGACTTCTAATATATCTCTAGTATTTTCAGGATATATTTTTTGCATATACATATTTTTTTGAAAGATTTGATCTAAATACGTATGATGTATACATTTAACTTTTCCTTTTAAGGAGATTGCTTTTTTATCTTTTAAAGCAGTTAATGACATATAATTTTGTTGGATAAGTTGTTGATAAAAGGCTTTCCCTTTAGCCGTCAGAAAATACACACCTTCTTTATCATAGAGCATCATATCAATAGCTCTTGTTTGTGGATACCCTTGTTGATCTAATGTAGCAACAACAGTTGAATGAAAATCATCTACTAACATCTTTAAATAGTTCATCTCTTGCATACCTCTTTTCTTTTATTTATAATAGTATATATAATATACTAAGTATCTTTTAGATACTAAAGGAGATAAACATGGAAAAACAACAATTACCTGCTTGCCCAGTTGAAACAACCTTAACACTTATTAGTGATAAATGGAAAGTCTTGATTTTAAGAGATCTTCTTCCTGGTACTAAACGTTTTGGTGAATTGAAGAAATCAATTGGTCACGTTAGCCAAAAGGTTTTAACAGCCCAACTTAGACAAATGGAACAAAGTGGTTTATTAACACGTACTGTTTATCCTGAAGTTCCTCCACGCGTTGAATATTCTTTAACGGAACTTGGTTATAGTTTAAAACCTATTTTAGATGCCATGTTTACTTGGGGAGAAAATTATAAAGAAAATTATTATCAAGATTAGGACTCGTTTTTAGAAACGAGTTTTTTTACGAAATTATTTGCTGGATATTTGATAATATTTTCAGGAGTATCAAATTGTTGAATTTGACCTTGATCCATAATTAACACTTTTGTTCCTAATTTTAAAGCTTCTTGAATATCATGAGTCACAAATAATATTGTGATCTTTTTTTGTTGATATATTTTTAAGAGTTCATCTTGTAATTGTCTTCTAGTAATTTCATCAACAGCTCCAAAGGGTTCATCCATTAATAAAATATCTGGTTGATTCGCTAAGGCTCTAGCAATACCTACTCTTTGTTGCTGACCACCTGAAAGAGTATGAGGATACTTATCTTTAAAGCTTGTATCTAATTGTACTGTTTCTAACCATTGATCTACGATTTGATCCATATTTTTTGTTTTATTTTCTAAGTGTAAAACATAAGCAATATTTTGTTTGACTGTTAAATGAGGAAAAAGTACACTTCCTTGGATGACATAACCCATATGTCTTCTTAATTGAATAAGATCTTGTTCTTGGATATCTTGTCCATGAACTTTAACATGTCCACTTGTAGGTTGAATTAAGCCATTGATCATTTTTAATACTGTGGTTTTACCACTACCTGATGTTCCAATAATTGTTATAAATTCACCTTGATCTATAGATAAATTAAAATTATTTAACACTTCTGTTTGTCCATATGCTTTTTTTATATCTTTTAATTCAATAATAGCTTCCATACTTACTCCTTCAATAAATTTATTTCTTTCAAATAATTTCTCGCAACTTCTCTTGGTTCTTTTCCTTGACTTTCTACTAAATCATTCATCTTTGCCATTTGTAAATCATCTATTTTATAAGCTAATTGATTCAAAACCTTCTTTAATTCAGGATGATCTTTTAAAACTTCACTTCTTACAACATTTCCACATAAATAAGAAGGATAAAAATGTTGATCATCTTCTAAAACAACAATTTGATCATTAGAAAGTTGTCCATCTGTCGTAAAGATTGTCATCACATCAACTTGACCTTGATTAATTGCTTGATATTTTAAACCAATATCCATATCCATTGTTGCTTTAAATTGATAATTATATGTTTTACATAAAGCATCATAACCATCTTCTCTTTCAAAAAAATCATACTCTGCACCAAATGTTAATTGACTTGCAATCGTACTTAAATCAGAATAAGTTTTAATATCATACTTTTCAGCAATTTCTTTTCTAATTGCTAATCCATACGTATTATTAAAACCATACATTCCACACCATTGTAGATTCTTTTTTTGATATTCTTTTTGAAGCTCATCAAATTGATTTTCATAATACGTTCCTTTTTTCTTTAACACAGCATTCCATCCAGTTCCAGTATATTCTGGATAAAGATCAAATTCACCTTTTTCAATAGCAGGTTCAATATTAGAAGTTCCTCCACCAACACCTTGTGTAACTTCTACATTTAAATCCGTTTCTTGTTCGATATAAATATCTAACATTTCTCCTAATATATATTGTTCTGTCATTGGTTTTGTGGCAATTTTAATTGTTTCTTTTTGAGGTTTTACTAAAAGACCTGCAAAAATAGAAATTATTAAAACAATTAAAATAATTGCTTTTTTATTGATTTTTTTTGAATGCTGTTGAATTCTTTTTTCAATGATTGCAAACAAACCATCTGCAATTAATGCGAGCAAAGCAATATGTAAACTTCCTACTAGTGTCATTGCTGTATTATTCGTTGTAATTCCTCGATAGATGGCTACCCCTAAACCTCCTGCACCAATAAAAGAAGCAATCCCTGCAAGAGCAATCGTCATAATAGCCATACTTCTAATTCCTGCCATAATTACTGGAAGAGCTAAAGGAAACTTTATTTTCCACAAAACTTGAAAACGTGTACTTCCTAAACCTGTCGCTGCTTCAATCATCTTTTTATCGACTTGTTCCATTCCGGTATAGGTATTTTTTACCATTGGTAAAAGAGCATAGATGACAAGTGCAATAATCGCTGTTGTATTTCCAACTCCTGAAAGGGGAATTAAAAATCCTAGCATTGAAATAGAAGGAATAGTATAAACAAAATTGATAATACTCATGAATGGTTTAGAAATCTTTTTATATTCACTCATGAATATTCCAATTAAACCTCCTATTAAAATAGCTAAAACAATACTTATAAAGGAAATTTGTAAGTGTTGATATAAAAGATTCATAAAGAATTCTTTTCTTTGAATAAATAATTGAACTATTTCTAACATGATTTTCTCCTTTCTATTGCTTGTACAGGACATTTTTCATAACATAATCCACAATGCAAACAATGTTCTTGTTGTATTTGATAATTTGAAATACATTGTTGTGGACAATTCTTTTGACATAAGCCACATTGAATACATTGATTACTAATGATAAATCCCTTAGGTTTTATCTCTTTAATCATTGAAAAACTTTCTCTATAAATAGGTTCTTTGCCTAAATCAAAGAATTCTAGTTCACCTTCTTCAAGACAAAAGACTTCTAAAATATAACGACTCTCATTTGGATAAACATTATTCATTGATAAATTATGTTTAAAAATACGATCTATCCAATATTTTTGATTTTCTAATCGTTTAACAGGTCCATTTAAACGAACCATTTGATACTCTTTATTCATTCCTGTAATTGCAACGTATGGATGATTTTTTAATTGTTTATAAAAATCTTTTCCTCTTGCTGTACAAAAATATAATTTATTATCTTCAACCAACAGCACATCTATAATTCTTACTTGGGGTTGATTATTTTCATCAACGGTTGCAAAAGCAACATCTTTGATTTCTCTTAAAATATTTAAACAAGTTGAAACATTCATTGTTGTGCCTCCTTTTTCGTTTTTCATTATAATTTTATTTCTAATAAAAAAAAGTACGCACAATATTGTGGTATAGTTACTTCAAAGTAACTAATAAAAAAGTTACGACTTAAAATCGTAACTTTCTTGATTATTCAGTTTCGAATTGACTGTAATAAAGTTGATGATAATAACCTTGTTTTTGAAGCAATTCTTCATGATTACCAATTTCTACAATATGTCCTTGATCCATAACGATGATTTGATCGGCATTTTTAATCGTTGATAAACGGTGAGCAACAATAAAGGTTGTTCTTCCTTTCATCATTTCATCAAAAGCTTTTTGAATTTGTAATTCTGTACGCGTATCGATTGAACTTGTTGCTTCATCTAAAATCAACATTGGTGGATGTGTTAACATAATACGTGCAATACACACAAGTTGCATTTGTCCTTGAGACATATTTCCACCATCTTCTTCAACCATTGTATCGTATCCTTGAGGAAGAGACATAATATATTTATGCACACGTGCTTTTTTAGCTGCTTCAATGATTTCTTCATCACTAGCTTTTGTTTTCCCATAAGCAATATTTTCTTTAATAGTCCCTTTAAATAACCAACTATCTTGTAAAACCATACCGTACATTTTTCTTAAATCATCACGGTTCATATCTTCAATATTAACACCATCAATTGTAATTTTTCCACCTTGAGGATCATAGAAACGCATTAATAAGTTAATTAATGTTGTTTTTCCACAACCTGTTTTACCTACAATAGCTGTCATTGTTCCTGGTTTAGCTTCATAGTTAAAATCTTGAATTAATGGTTTACTTGGATCATAACTGAAATTTAAATGGTCAATGATAATATGTCCTTGTTTATTTTCAATGATTTTAGAGGTTGTTAATTCTTGGATTGTTTCTTCATCTAATAATGCAAAGACTCTTTGACTGGCAGCAATGGCTGTTTGCATTTCTGACATAACGGATGATATTTCGTTAAATGGTTTTGTATATTGGTTAGCATATGTTAAAAAGCTTGAAAGAATACCTACTGTAAATGAACCATTTAATACTTGAAATGCTCCAAAGATACCAACAGCAGCATAAACAATACTATTAACTAAACGTGTTGTGGGATTAATTAAAGCCCCATAGAATTGTGAAATAACCCCACTTTTATGCATACGTTCATTGATTTCATTAAACTTTTCTTCGTTTTGTTCTTGATAATCAAAAATATTAACAATTTTTTGATTACCTATCATTTCTTCACAATAACCATTCATTTCCCCTCTTAAAGCAAGTTGTTCTTGGAAATAAGAATGTGTTCTTTTAACAATCAAAGAAGCGACAAGTAAAGAAAGTGGTGTTAAAACAACCACAATTACAGCTACCGAAAAATGAATATAAGCCATAATCAAAATCGTTCCTACAATTGTTGCAATTCCTGTAAGTAAGGATGTAAAACTTTGTAATAAACCTTGTCCAATTAAATCAATATCATTGATCAGTCTTCCTAAAATATCTCCATGACTTGTAGCATCAATATATTTTAAAGGAAGAACTTGAATTTGATCAAATACTCTATTTCTTAAATCATTCGTAATATTATAAGTAATTGTATTTGTAATTTGTCCCATGATCCATTGAATCAAAGAAATAATTAAAATAACAATTCCAATAAAAATAAGTTTGTTCAATAACGCTTGAAAATGAACTTGATTCTTTCCAACCAATAAATCTATTGCTTGACCTATTAAAACAGGTGTAAGTAAAGTAAAGACAACAGAGACAATTGATAAAAGTGTTAATAACATAATTAAAAAACGATAAGGTTTACAATATGTAAGCAATCTTTTAATTGTTTTTTTATCCATTGTAATCACCATCCTTACTATTTTGAGATTCATAAATTTCTTTATAAACCGTACAATTCTTTAATAATTCTTCATGACAATCAAAACCAACAAGTTCACCATGATACAAAACCATAATACGATCACATCTTTTTAAAGACGCTGTTCTTTGAGAAATAACAATTTTTGTCATTTCTTTTAATTCTTGTAATTGTTTTTGTAAAGCAGCATCTGTTGCATAGTCTAACGCACTTGAGCAATCATCTAAAACTAAAATATCCGCTTGTTTATAAAGCGCTCTAGCTATTGTTAAACGTTGTCTTTGTCCACCAGAGAAGTTTTTCCCACCTTGAACAACAGCACTTTCTATTCCTTGAGGAAGACAACTTACAAATTCTTTAGCTTGTGAAACTTCTAAAGCTTTATTCATTGTTTCTTCTTGATAAGGTTTTGACATACAAATATTTTCTTTAATTGTTCCTGAAATCAATGATGTATTTTGTAAAACATAACTGATATGTTGTCTTAATGTTTCTAGTTTATAATCTTGAATATTTTTACCAGCTATTTTAATTTGTCCACTTCTAACATCATAATTTCTTCCAATAAGGGATACTAGTGTTGATTTACCAGCACCCGTTCCTCCAATAATTCCTACTGTTTCACCTTTATTGATCGTAAATGATAAGTTGTGTAACACATCTTTTTGAAGATATCCAAAGTTGACATCTTTAAATTCAATCATCTTTTCATCAGGAATAAGGGTTGAATAACTTCCTTGATTTTCTACTTGTGGTGTTGTTTCAAGTACTTCAAAAACTCTTTGATAACTTGCTGTAGCTTTATTGTAGATTGATAAAACATTCGCAAAGACAATGAGTGCTTGTAAAATACTATTCATATAGTTAATTAAGGCAATAACTTCCCCTTGAGAAAGACTTCCTACATTGACTTGGAAACCACTAGCATAAATAATAATAATGATTGCAAAGTTTACAATTAAATAAGTAAAGGGATTTAATAAAGCTTGTATTTTACCTACTTTTACTTGTTCATCTTTTTGATTTTTTGTTTCTAAATTAAATCTTTTTACTTCATGATTTTGATTTGAAAAAGCACGAATAACACGTACACCTTTTAAGTTTTCTCTTGCTATTAAAGCAATTTTATCTAATAACTTTTGAATACAAGAGAAATAAGGCATTGAAATAATAGTAATTGATAACATCGATACCGCTAAAATAACAGCTCCTACAACAAAGATCATTGATAACGAACCACTGATCATAAAAGCCATAAATAATGAACCAATCATTAAAAACGGAGCTCTTGACGTAAGACGAATCGTCATCGCTACAGCTAATTGAATTTGTACCACATCATTAATAAGTCTTGTAACTAATGATGGTGCTGTAAGGGTATCTAAATTGGTATCATCATATTTATTGATTTGATGATACATGTCTTTTCTAAGTTGTGTCCCCACACTTTGTGATGTAAGGGAAGCATACCATTGACAAACAAGTGCAAATAAATAACCAAAAACAGCTAAACCAATAAGGACAAGCCCACATTTTAAAATATAATTGGTATCTTTATAAGCAATTCCTTTATCAATGACAGAGGCCATAACAACGGGAACACATAATTCTAAAGCAGCTTCAAAGATTTTAAATAAAAAACCTAAAGTTGCTGAAAACTTAAACTCTTTTACATATTTTAATAGTTTCACATTCTTCACCTCTGCGTTATTATATGATAAGATTTATCTATATGTAAAATATATATATTGTATAGTAATTAT
>ERZ826242.953-NODE-953-length-35842-cov-9.108559_pt1 | contig 35842 bp, 54 predicted proteins | sample MGYA00519871_ERZ826242 | MGnify/ENA primary metagenome ERZ826242 (study PRJEB31778, sample SAMEA3449226) | human gut metagenome | biome: human gut; feature: human-associated habitat; material: faeces | place: United Kingdom | collected 2010/2012 ...
GACTCTATGATATTAGTTGGGGTGGTAAATGCCTCAACTATTTTTTGTAAAAAATAGCATTTATCTAAAACCTTTGATAAAATTGTTTTGCAAACCCCAATCATATCAAGGAGGTATAGATAAATGCGTAATGATTTTATCAAAAATTTATTGGATTTAAAAGGGGTAATCATAAAAAAAGTAAGATACAAGAAAAATTTTGTAAAAATACATATAGAATTACCCGTAAGAGAGCAAACTTGTCCCCATTGTAAAGCTAAAACAACCAAAATTAAAGATTACAGAACACAACTAATTAAGGACATTCCTATACGATTTAAAACAACTCTATTGTCATACAAAAAGCGTAGATATCAGTGCAAAGAATGCGGAAAAACATTCTATGAAAAAGCTCACTTCTTACCTAAGAGAGCAAGAAAAACAAAAAGAGTAACTGAATTTATTGTAGATAGACTTAAAACGAAACAATCAATGAAAGATATTGCAAAAGATGCAGACGTATCAGTCAACACTGTATTAAGGTTATTACCATCTCTTGCAGTATCAGTAACGCATCTACCAGAAGTCCTTTGCATAGATGAATTCAAAGGTAATACAGGTTATTACAAATATCAAGTATCTTTGATGGATGGAAAAACAAGAAAACCTATCGATATCATTGAATGTAGATACAAAACACATTTACTTGACTATTTTAACAAGTTTTCTTTACAAGAACGTAAAAAAGTTAAATATGTAATAACTGATCTATGGAAAACTTACAAAGATTTAGCACATACATACTTTCCAAATGCAAAAGTAGTAGCAGATAAATTTCATTTTGTTAGATATTCAACAGAAGCAGTAGATAGCGTTAGAAAACAAGTTCAAGATAAATTATCAAGAACAGAAAGGAAATACTTTAAACATTCCAGGAAACTATTATTATCAAGGTATGATAATCTAAAAGATGATAAACAAAAAGAAGAATTAAATTACATTTTAATCAACTATTCTGAGGATTTAAGAATAGCATACAGGGAGAAAGAAGAAATGCTAAAGATTATTCAAATGACTGATAAAGAAAAAGCAATAGAGTATTTAAATGCTTGGATAAAAAGGAATTTAGAATCAGATATTCCTGCATTGAAAAGTTGTGCAAAAACCTATTTTAATTGGGTAACAGAGATAAAAAACGCACTCAAAGTACCATATTCAAATGGTCCAATGGAAGGATACAACAACAAGATAAAAACATTAAAAAGAGTTGCTTTTGGATTTAGAAATTTCACTCATTTTAAAGCAAGAATTTTATTAATGTCAAATTAAAAACAACAACATTTCAACACCATAAATTACTAATTCAAGTAATTAGCTTATTTAGGTTGTGCAAAAATGTCAATTTTGATCATTTTTTAAGCATCTTATTTAAGCCCATTAAAAAAGCTGGTGCAAAACACTTTTCAAATGTTTCACCCCAACTATTGACTTTGAACCATAAATTTGGTTATCTATAATATTTTGTAATACTCTATAATAACCGTCTAAACTTATTCAAATTGGAGGCGCCAGTCGGAAAATAAGTGAGCTTTTTATTGATATTTCAGGAAATAAAGTATTTTTTAATGCAATTTTAATGCAAAGAAAGTTTATTTTTTCTATTTTGAATTGATTTTTTTATTTCATTTTCTATAAAATCATCTAAAATATGTGCATATGTTTTTCTTAATACTTCTACGGATGTACCAACAATTTTAGAAATAACATCTATTCTAATATCGTTTTCGATCATCCTAGTAACTCCCGTATGTTTCATCATGTGTGTATTACATCCTTCTGGAATTTCTAATTTTATCCCCGCAGAACGACAAATTCTTTTAAAGATGTTATTAAAAGCTGAATGAGTTATTAATTTACCTTCTTTTGTGCAAAAAAGCAAGTTAGATGAATTGTAAGGATTACTTGAACTAATTATGTATTGATCATTTAAAATGTCTGTAAACTCATTCTCATCAAAAAGAACAGAGAAAGGAATATATCTTATATCTTTTTTCTTTGCTTGTTTTGTTTTTCTGCCAGTTTTAGTTTGCGTTCCAACAATAGATTTTCCATTTATATCTTTAGTAATAGTTTTATTTACTAATACTTTTTTATTTATTCTGTCTATGTCAGTATCTCTATTTAATGCACATATTTCTCCAATACGCATAGCTGTTGCTAAATTAAATTTAATTAAATTCTTAACAGTTTTTGAATCAATTTTGGATCTAAAATCTACTAAGGAGTTTTCATTTTTATTAATGTATTCTAATAGTATTCTTTCTTCTTCTACAGTAAATGCAGTTACCTCTTTTATATCTTTATTACTTACAAAAGTAGTTCTTTTAATATTGGAAATAGTATCTAATTTGCAATATTTAAAAGCTCCTGTAACTTGATCATAAATTTTTTCCAATTGAGATTGCGAAGTATTTATAGATACAAAATAAGACATTAATTCTTTTATATTATCTTCTGTTAAGTCTAACATGTTTTTATAAGACATAGGATGTTTTTCAATACTTTTTATTGTATCATTGTTTCTAAGATATGTATTATCTGTAATTAATTTTAATTCATGTTTTTCTTTATTGTTTTTTTTCATAGTATCTAGAAGAGAACTGTTTCCTTCTTTTATATTTTTCTGCTTTTCAATTTTCTCTTCTTCTAAAGCTTTTTTATTAGAAGCTTCTTTTTTAGTTTTTCCAATTCCGACAGTTTTTCTACCTTCTGCGGTAGAAATTTGTGCAAAAGATTTCTTATATATGTAAAATCTATCACAATCTTTAGATGTACAATTTAGGCATTTATCACATTTAATATATCCAGTTCTATCATTACAATAACTTCTATTTGTACATTCAGAACATATTTTACACATATTACTATTATCAAATTTCTTTTTTATTTTTTGAATTGTATCATAAATAGATCCTTCCCCATTTGCTCTTGACATAAAAATACCTCCATTTTTCAATAAATTTGCTTAATAAACTATTGAAAAGTGAAGGTATATTTTATATAATAATACAAATCACTTTCAATAGTGGTTGTTTGAGAAATGTGTCGAGCTGCGAACTTTAGAACACATTTCTCTCTTTTTTTATTTGTTCTTAAAATTTCTAATAGATTTTTCTACAACACCAATAATTTTAATTGGTAAATCTCGAATTTCATCTTTTGTAAATTTTCTTGGTGGGTAGTATGGATTTACAGCTTTTAATTCTATACCATCATTTCCTTTATATACTTTTTTTATTGTCGCTTCATCTCCATTGATTAAAATAACACAATTATCTCCATTATCAAAATCTTCTTGTTTATGTACGATAACTGTATCTCCATCATCAAAAAGAGGTGTCATGCTATCTCCAGTTACATTTAAAGCATAATAGTTTTCTTTATCTGTTCCATCTACTTTAAAAGAGATATAATCTATTACATTTTCTTGTGCTAAATAATCATATCCTGCTTTTACAGTGCCTAATATTGGAATATCGATAACATCTAAATCTGAAAGAGGAATAGCACCTATTTTTTGCAGATCATCCGACAGTCTTTCGATAGGAACATTGTATCCCATTAGCCAAGCTTCGCTTACATTTAAAACTTCAGCTAATAAATATAAATTATCTTGCTTTGCTTTATATTTACCTTTTAAATAATTACTAATCAAAGATTTATCAATGTGAGTTTTTTCAACTAAATCTACTTGTTTCATATTTCTTAAGCTCATTGCTTTTTGTAATCTGTTAGCAAACGTATCTATTATCATATTTTCCATTCCTTTCACAAGTGTATTATAAAGGAAAGTTAAGAAAAAATCAAGTTTTCTTAAAATTTATTTTGAAAAAGTTGAGAAAAATCAAAAAAAGTGTTGACTTTTGAAAATGAGTTTGATAATATAATGGCAAGTTGAGAAAAGTCAACAAACGGAGGTGATAATTTTTGATAGAATATGATTATAGTAAACTATGTGGAAGGATAAAAGAGGTCTTTGGTACACAGGAAGCTTTTGCAAAGGAAATACAGATGTCTGCAACAACCTTAATTTCTAAATTAAGTAATAAAGTGAAATTTAGACAAGATGAAATCGAAAGATCTATGAAAGCTTTAAAATTAAATAGAAAATTAATACCATTATATTTTTTTAAAAGAAAAGTTGAGAAAAGTCAACAAAAATAACGCAGCTCGACACAAAAAAAGAAAGGAGATGAAAACTTTGAATGTAAAAAGAGAAATAACATTAAATTGGGATGATGCTCCTGACACAATTACACCAGAGCTTTATGCAAAAATAAGAGGACATTCTCCAGAATGGGCAAGAAATAGATTTAAAGAAAAAAACTTTCCGCGATTAGAAAGTGGGAAATTAGTAGCAGATAAAACAGCGGTAAGACTTTATGATATGGGGATAGATCTAAAAAATAATCCAAAACAAAGTATAGAAATTTTAATTTTAATTGAATTAAAAAAAATAAATGAAAGGAGTGAAAACAAATGAAAAAAGAGGATCTATTTTATAAAAAAGTAGGACAAGCTACATGTATTGTAGGAATGGCATTACTTTATGTAGTACCAATTTTATATAGCATTATGCATTAGAAAATGAAAAATAATTTAAAAGAGGTGAGATAGATGGAAGAAAAAATAAAAAATTTTAGAAAAAATCTAATAGAAAAATTATCAGAAGAGAAAATTACCTTTTACGAATGGGAAAAAATAAGAAATTATATTGATCAAAAATATGAAGGCACAAAAATGAAAAGCACATTATAAATAATGTACTTTTAAAGAACTAATATCTATCAGTAGCCCATTGAATCTGAGAAATATGGACATTATAGATAAGATTATTGTGAGCCACCTTAAGAAATTTATTCAAAGAATTAATGTTTTCTTTAGAAAGTATGTAATTTACATAAATTTCAGCAGGTTGATCTTCGATACAATCTTCACCATCAAGTTCAATCCATTTCCCAACAATATTTGCAAAAACAACCATTGCAATACACCTCGCTTTCGAGAGAAATTATAGCAAAAAAATAAAAAGAAAGGAAGAGAAGGAAAATGTTTATATTAACTACAAGATTATTACATACTCTACAAAAGGCTTTAAATAGTGCACTTGATGAAAATAAAAGATTAAGAAAAAGAAACGTTACAGATAAAAAGGAATACTTAGAAGAGTTTGTAATGGTAATTAATGAAATACAAGATATAGACGCAATGAGAGATAAGACAGAAGAAGAGAAGAAAGAATTAAGAGACAACATTATAAATGTGAAACGCTACTTTTATGTAAATAAAATAGAAGAGTTATCTTAAAACCCAAAACAAAGATAACCCTTCAAAAAATAGATTTGCGTATATAAATCATTTTTATTATATCAAAAAGATAAAAAAAGTCAAGGAAAGAGAAAATGACATGTAAATATTTAACCAAAAGAAGTAGAAAATATCGTCCATATTTTTATTGTAGAAGTAAAAGGCGTGAAATTATATTAAAAGATTGTCAAAATTGTTCAGAGCGCGATTACAAAAGTAATAAGAGCATAAAAAACAAAAGTAAGAAACTAGCAAAAAAAGAAAGAAATAGAACTAGCATTTTACAAAGGGATAAAACATATTGTTTTTTGTGTAATAGAGTATTTAAAGAAAAAGATTTAGATAAACATGAAGCTTTTGGAGGATGCAATAGACAGAAAAGCGTAGAGTGGAGCCTGATTTATTACTTATGTAGAATATGCCATAAAAAAGCAGATGAAGATAAGAAAACAAGACAATTATTACACAATATAGCTAGAGAAGCTTTTATAAAAAGATATGGAGAAGAGAAATTTCTAGAAGAATTTAAGAAAAATTATTTTGAGGAGGAATAAAAATGAAGATAACAAAAGTAGAGATATTAAAAATAAAAACAACTAATAGAGTAAAGGGATTAGCAACAATAACGATAGATGAATGTTTTGTAGTACATAATATCAAAATTCTTGAAGGCGAGAAAGAATTATTTATAGCTATGCCAAGTAAGAGAACAGAAAATGGAGAAATAAAAGATATAGCACATCCAATTAATGCCGAAACGAGAAAAATGATACAGGATAAAATTTTAGAAGAATATAACAAATAAGCAACAGGGCTAGACAAAATGATCTAGCCTTTATTTTTTTACAAGAGAGGAGACATAACATGGAAGTACCAAGCTATTATGCGGTAATACCTGCAAAGATTCGATATGATAAGGAATTAAAAGCAAATGAGAAATTGTTATATGGAGAGATTTCTGCATTATCTAATAAAAATGGATATTGCAATGCTAGCAATATGTATTTTGCAGATCTATATTTTGTAAACAAAAAAACAATATCAACATGGGTAAACCATTTAAAAGAAAAGGGATATATAGAAATTGAACTAATTTACGAAGATCAGAAAATAGTTGAAAGAAGAATCTATATAGAAATAAAAAATAAGCAGGTAGAAAACGAGGTGCCTATCCATGAAAAAATGGATACCTCTCCATCAAAAAATGGATACCCTATCCATCAAAACATGGAAGAGAATAATACAAGTAATAATAATAAAGAAAAAGAAGAAGAGGACTTTTCAAAAATAGTCAAATTTTACGAGGAAAACATAACACTAATTACTCCGTTTGTGGCAGAAGAGATCCAACATTTCTTAGAAGATGGACTAGAAGCAGATCTAATAATATCTGCATTAAAAGAAACAGTAAGTAGAAATAAAAGAAATTGGAAATATGCAAGATCAATTTTAAAAAATTGCGACGCCGATAATATAAAGACGGAGAAAGCTTTTCTGAAAAGGCAAGAAGAATTTAAACAAAATAAAAATGCCCCTAAATTAAACGATAAAAAAGAAACGAAAGAAAAGGTAGAGTATGAAGAGATGACATTTGAGAGTGAAGAAGATTATGAAAGAAGAGTACTCGGAAAGGGAACATAATGGAAGATGAAATGATAGAGAAAATAGTTCTGTATTATCTTATATTTGCAGAAGCGGAACTTGACTTATCTGAAGAAGATTTTACTTCTGCAAAAAATAGACAGATATATGCAGCAATTAAAAAAATAAATGCAAAGCATGGAGAAATAAATGCAATAAGCATAAAGAATGAACTTAATGGAAATATAGAAGTTTTAAAGTATATTTCTGATCTTGCAGAGTTTAAATATGGGACAAGCTTAGAATATGCATATAGTCAATTGAAAAACATGACAAGAAAAAGAAAAGTAAGAAATTTATCTTTAAAACTAACAAAAGAAGTAGAAGAGCAAGAGAACATAGAAGAATACATAGAAAATACAATAAAAGAACTTAACGAGATAAATAAAGATATGACAAGAGAAGAAACAATAATAGATTCTGCAGTTAAGACAGCAGACGAAATAACCAAGAAACATCAGCAGAAGTATGAATATAAATACTTTACTGGAATTTTTGATCTAGATGAAGAAACAAATGGATTACATGAAGAGGAATTAACGATTGTAGGAGCAAGACCTTCTGTTGGAAAATCAACGTTTGCTTTACAGATTGCATCTAAGATAGCAGAAAAAGGTATACATGTTGGATATATAAGTCTAGAGATGTCTGATGTGCAAATTATACAGAAATTAGCATCTAGACAAACAAGAATAGATAGCAAAAAAATCAGAAATGCACAACTAACAACAGAAGAGCTAATGAAAGTAGATAAAGCAATAGCAGAGATTGCAACGCTAAATCTTAACATAACAACAAGAGCAAGATCAATTCAAGAGATAGAGCTGTACGCAAAAAGAATGAAAAATAAATGGAATTTGGGATTGTTGATAATCGATTATTTGCAGTTAATAACAAATAAAGAAAAAACAAACAGCAGAGAACAAGAAATTGCAAGTATAACAAGAGCTTTGAAATTGCTAAGTTTAGAACTAAAAATACCAATTATAGCACTTTCACAAATGCGAAGAGAAAGTGCAAGAACAGTACCTACTTTAGCAGACCTAAGAGAGTCTGGTGCAATTGAACAAGATGCGGATAATGTAATTTTCCTATACAGAGAAGATGATGATAACAAAGAAAAAGCAGTAGAAGATATAATAGTAGATCTGCAAAAACAAAGAGCAGGAGGATTAGTAAAAACACAAGTGAGATTTGATAAGAAAATAAGTACATTTACAAATCTTACAATGAGGAGGTAACAGATGAGAAAAGTAATAAATGAGGAAGATATAAGAAAAGCAACAAAAGAGGAAAAATGCAAAATGATGATTGCGATTATAAAAGGCATAGCAATATATACACAAGACTTGAAAACACATTAAGGAGGAAGAAATATGAATCCAATAACGAAAGTAACAAGGAATGAAAGTTATAAAAAGCAGGAGTTAAGTAAGAAACAAAAATTAATACTAAAAGAGCTAGATAAACCAATGACAGCAAGAGAATTAGCAATGAAGATTAGAAAGAAGCGGATTAATAAGAACTGCAGAGAGGCAAGAAACAGCACCAAGACTTACTGAATTAGAGAAGTATGGATATGTAGAAATAGTTAAGAAAAAATATGACGCATTAACAGACAGCAAGGTGGCAGTCTATAAAAAAATAGATGAAATTAACATTAACGGACAGAAGCGGAGAAGTAAAATGAGTAAAATAATAATTTATAACAAAGATAATATTCTAATTGCTGAGTTAGAAGGAAAAATAGAAAAAGATAAAGAATATAGAGTAGTTAGATTTAAAAATTTTAAATTATTACAAAGTATAAGCATACAAAAGCAAATAAGAAAAATAGAAAGAAGTTTAAAACATCACAAAAAGAAGAAAGAAGTGACAGAAAATAGAAATAGTTAAAGAATTAATTAATGCTTTTAAAATAGAAAAAGTTGAGTTTGAAATATATATATATAAAGATTTAGAACTTACTCTTAAAGATGAAGAATGGAGAAAAATAGAAGGCTTTAATTATTCTATAAGTAATTATGGAAGAGTTAAAAACGATACAACTAATAACATAAAAGCGTTAAGAAACGGAAAGTATGGATATCAAGTTAATTTATGGAACAAAAGCACAGCAAAGATGTTTACTACATCAAGATTAGTAGCTAATTATTTTATAAGACCGGTAAAAGAAAACGAAAGAGTTAGACATATAAATCAAGATATAAGAAATAATTATGTAAAAAATTTGGAAATAGTAAGTAAATAAACTTACTTACTTATAGAAAAGGAGAAATAAAATGGGAGTATTTAAAGAAAAAGATTTGGAGAGAAAAGAAAGAATAGAAAAAATAAAAATTACAGTATATAGAATTATACCAATATTAATTTTAGTATTAACTTTAATTTGGTTTATATTAACAATAATGATCTGCAAGGATCTAACAAATTTACAAAAAGAAAACAAACAATTGCAGATAGAAATAGAACAAAAAAACGGAGATATAAATTATTTGGATAAAGTAATAGATAGCAGAGAAGAAGAGTTTAAAAGAGTAGAAGCATATAAAGAGAAAATTAAGGATTTGCAAGAGGAAAATAGGAGATTAAATAATCAAATCAATATGTTAGAAAGGAAATTGAATTAAAAATGATTAAAGTAACAGATAGATTTTATATAGATGCAAATACAAATTGCTATGTGTTAAAAGAAAAAACAGTAGTACAAGATAAAGAAAGCAAAAATTATGGACAAGATAGCTATAAAGATTTGGGCTATTATACAAGTTTAGAGAGTTGCTTAAGAGGAATTTTGAAGACAACTACAAGAGAATATATAGCTAAACAAGAAGAAGCTAATATTTACGACTTAATTAAAGAGATAAAACAAGCAGAAGAACATCTAAAAAGCTTGAAATTGGAGGTATAAGATGAGTAAAAAAGATAGCGTGTATGCTATAAAATTTGCAGTAATGCAACATCAAATAAATGAAAAAGACAAGAGAATAAAAGAGTTAGAAGAAACAAATAAAAAATATATAGTACAACTAACAGATGAGCAATATAGAAACTTAGTAGATATTATAAGAAAAGAAGTTAAACAAGAATTTGAGCAAAAAGTGAAAGAAGAATTAGAAAGAGCAGAGAAAGAAAATAAACCGTATGAAGAATATGAAATAGAAAGTAGAATGTATTGGATAAACCAAGGAAAGATAAGTTTAGCTAAGAAGTTATTGGAAAATAAAATGCTAAAAGAAAAAGAATTAGAATATAGTGATTTTAATACATATCCCCATTATGTTTTTGCAACTGCATTTCTAGTAAATGGAGAACTAGCAGATTACAAGATACAAAACAGAGAAAGAAATTGGGAAAATAGAACATTTAGAGGAAGTGACTGGGAAAATGAAGTTTGGGAAAAAGGTTTTATAACTAAAGAATTAGACTTAACTTGTGAATATAAAAAAATATTAGTAAATAATAGTGAAGAACACAATGAAGCCTTTGAAAAATTAGAAGATTGGTTATTTACTAATTTTAAAATTTATCAGAAAGCAAATCCAGTAAGATGGTAAGGAGTGATCTAATATGACAAAAGAACAAGAAGAAGCTATAGAAATGTTAGAAGATATAAAAAATAATACATGGACAACAAAGTATATAATGAGTAGTGATAGTAAAAAGGCAGAAACAGTATTAAATATGCTAAAAGAAAAAGATAGACAAATAGATTTAATCAAAAAATATGCACATCAAGAAATAGAACATTACACCGAGACTATAGAAGATTATATGGATGATGACAAAGAAGGAAACAAAAATTATATAAAAGAACTCAAGGAGAAAAGAGAACATTGGAAAGACATAGAAAGAATATTAAAAAATAAACCAGAAGAATTATATATGAATTGGTGGAAATATGGTTTATATGAGTAAAATAATATTTTGAAAGGAAAGTGAAAGAATGTTAATAATAAAAGATAGTGTAGATTTAAAAGAATTAGAAAAGTTTGGTTTTAGTTTAAATAAAAACGGATTATATTATGAAAAAGACTTTTTAGCAGAATGTTTTGAAGAAGAAGAAAATCATCAAGTACTAATATATATAAATAAAAGGAATATTGTATTAGATATTATGAATAATGATTATACATATCATTCTTGGGATGATGAATTAGGAAGAATAGAAGATACATTATACGACCTAATTCAAGCAGGATTAGTTGAGAAAGTAGAGGAAGAAAGATGAGAGAAATAAAGTTTAGAGGAATTACAGGAACGACGGAAGGTAAAAAATGGGCGTATGGATATCTATATAAAATAAAAAGCTTTTTTAGTGAAGATTATCAGTATTTCATAAAAAATGAACACTTACAAGAAACTAGTGTAGATGAAGAAACAATAGGACAATACACAGGACTAAAAGATAAAAACGGAAAAGAAATATATGAAGGAGATATAATATATGTAATTCCAGAAGATGAGACTGCTTTTATTTTATGGGATAAAGAAACAGCAAAATATATTATTCAATTTAAAGGTTGGTGTGCAGATTTTGATAATTATTATGGTAAAGAACTAGAAGTAATAGGCAACATATATGATAATCCAGAATTATTAGAAAAATAAAAGTAAATACTACATTCTAGAGGAGTGTAGTATGAAAGAAAAAAAGATAATAGATCTATGGAGAAGTGGATTAAGTAAGAACAAAATAGCAGAAATATACAGAAGAGAATATAATATGCAAATTAAAATAATAAGAAGTAGTGTAAGACATAGACATGATGGGAAAATGATAACTAACTATGAAGCTTTAAGCATAGTAGAAAGAGTAATATATAAATACTTGAAAGAAAGTAAGTGATTTAATGAAAGAAGGAATTAAAAACATATTAAAGCAAGACCTAAAAAAATATGAAACATTAGTAAAACATACAGAAGGAGAAGCACAAGAGATCTACCTTAAAGTAGCAAATTTTTTAAGGAAAATGATAAGAGAATAGGAGGTACAAAAGATTGATAAAGCAAGATCTAGTAATGTTGTTAAAACAATACAAAGAAAATAAAGCACGCTTAAGAATAAAACTAAAAGAATTAAATTTAAAGAGAATAAGATTAAAAGCATTAGAAAATATAGATACTTCCTTGTCGAGTGCAAAATATGAATTAAATAGTGATATACATAGTAAAAACCAAATAAGTGATAGTGTTGGAAATAGAGTAGCAAAAAATGAAGATGAGAAGTTAAAGATACAACAAGAAATAACAGATCTAGAAAAAGAAGTACAAGCATTAAGAGAGAAAGTAGAAGCGGTTGAAGATAGACTAGAAGCATTAAGTTATAAAGAAAGAGAAATTCTTGTTGCCTATTATATAGAAAATTGCGATTATGAAGATATAGGTAATAGAGTGTATTATAATATATATAAAGAAACAAGAAGTGTAGATACTATAAAGAGAATAGTAGAAAAGGCAACAAGAAAGATGATAAAAATATAAATGCCCTATTTTTGCCCCTATTTTTGCCCTGTTTTTGCACTAGATTAATAAAAATACTTATATTATAATTATAATAGCAATAAAAGCAAAACGAAAAGTTTTGAACTAAATTGCAAATATAAAAGGTTATACTATAATACATCTGTAGTCGGATATAATTATCCAAGCCCATGACTACAAGCCCTATAAGAGTGAACGTTTTAAATGTTTGCTCTTTTTTATATGTAGAAGGAGAGGAAAAAATGGCAAGAAAATGGACTAAAATTAGTGCAGAAAATTATATAAGAAAGGCTAAAGAAAAGGGTTTAACATATTGGAGTGCTATAGACTTTTTAAAAAATCATAAAACAATGCATTCCATAATTTAAATTAAGCTATTAACAAGCTAGGTTGTTAATATATAAATGTCTGAGATATAAGACTCCTTATAACTTATTATACATATATAAGACATCCTAGCATGTCTTATTTTTTAAATATGTAAATAGTATGTAGAACAAGCGAATTTACGTACTAATATACTAGTTTAGATTAGATATACTTGTTCTGCATAGTGTTTATATAAATAAAAAAAGAAGGTGTTAATATGCCAAGTAATCAAGAAAATATGCAGAAGTTTAAAGAAGAAATATGCCCAAACTGTATACATTACAAAGAAGAAAACTATACAGGTTGTGGAATAGTAGTAGCAATAGATGGAGAAGCAAATTGTGTAGAATACAAGTGTGTAGATTATCAGAAGAGGAAGAATTAAGTTATTAGAAATGTTATTAATAGTAATTATACAGTACAAAGAGTAGGTGAAAAGATGAAAGCAGGAAGACCAAAGAAATATACAGAAGTAGAAATAATGCAACAGAAAATAGAGATGTATTTCAAAGAATGTGAAAAAAAGAATGAGCCTTATACAGTTACTGGATTGTGTTTAGCTTTAGATATATGTAGAGATACATTAGCGGAATATGCCAAAAATTCTGAATTTTCCGACACTATAAAAAAGGCAAAGCTAAAAGTAGAAAATTATCTAGAAAAGCATTTAATAACAGATAGTTCTACAACAGGTATAATATTTAATTTAAAAAACAATTTTGGTTGGACAGATAAACAGCAATTAGAACATAGTGGAAATATAAACAATCCATTTGAAGGATTATCAACAGAAGAATTAAGGCAGTTGATAAATGATGATAAATACTAAAATAAAAGAAGAAATTAAAAAGCAAGCACGTTTAGAATTAGCTAGACGTGATTTTTTTGAATATTGTAAATTAACTGCATCAGATTTTTATAAAGAGGATAGGTTCTTTCTAAAGGATATGTGCAATCAATTACAGGGCTTTTACGAAGGCACAAAGCCAGAAGATAAGATAATGGTTATGACGTTACCACCAAGACATGGGAAATCTAGAACAGCAGGGAAATTAACAGAATGGGTATTTGGAAAAAATAATCATGAAAAAGTAATGACAGGATCATATAACGAAAATCTGTCAGGAACATTTGCAAAGTCTGTAAGAGATACAATAGCATCAGAGAAAACAGAAGGAATAATAGTATATAATGATATATTTCCGAATACAAAAATAAAATATGGTGAAGCTAGTGCAAATAAATGGGCATTAGAAGGAAGTAATCAAGCAAATTACTTAGCAACATCACCTACAGGAACTGCAACAGGTTTTGGATGTACATTAATGATAATAGATGACTTAATTAAAAATGTTCAAGAAGCTTACAATGAAAACGTATTACAAAAGCAAATAGACTGGTTTAACAATACAATGATGTCCAGAACTGAAACGGGATTCAAGTTAATAATAATAATGACTAGATGGGCTAGCAACGATTTAGCAGGTTATGTATTAGAAAACTTTGATAATGTAAGACATATTAATTATCAAGCAGTACAAAAAGATGGATCAATGTTATGCAATGAAATATTAAATAAAGAAGATTATTTACTTAAAACTAAGAATATGAACAAAGACATTATATATGCAAATTATCAGCAAGAGCCAATAGATGTTAAGAATAGATTATATAGTGGGTTTAAAACATATGATAAGTTGCCACCAGCACACTATATTATGAATTATACAGATACAGCAGATGAGGGAGAAGATTATTTATGCTCAATAGATTATCAAATGTATAATAATTCATACTATATTTTAGATGTTATTTATACCCAAGAAAGTATGGAAACAACGGAGCCAACAGTAGCTCAAATGCTTACTAAAGACAAAGTTGGATATGCAAATATAGAAAGTAATAATGGTGGAAGGGGATTCGCAAGAAATGTAAAAGAAGAATTAAAGAAGTTGAAGAACTATCATACAAAGATCAATCCATTTCATCAAAGTGAAAACAAAATAGCAAGAATATTAAGCAATTCAACAGCTGTTATGAATAATATATATTTTCCATTAAATTGGGAAGATAGATGGCCAGAATTTGCAAAACATTTAAAACATTATTTAAGAAGTGGAAAAAATGAACATGATGATGCAGAGGATTGTTTGACAGGAGTTTATGAACATCCAAAGCCAAACACAATAAGTTTTGGATATAATAATATTGTTTAAGGAGAAGAATATGGATGTAATAGAAAGAATACAATATCAAAATAACTTCCTAAGTGGAAAAAATATAAATAATAACATAAATATATTGTGGGGAAAAGCATTACCAATCCTAATGCATAGAAAGTATTTATATGACAGATTTACAAGGAAATATGATAAAAGCGATGTAGTAGTAGCATTAGAATATTACATAACTATTATAGCAAGTGGCTATTTTGGAGGTAAAGAGCCACAGTATAAAGTAAGAAAAATAAATGACACACAAAAAAATATATTAAAGAAAATATTTGATAAGATTTTTGGAGATAAAAATGATCCAGATGAATTTCAAGCTATCATTGATTATATTACAAAATATAATGACAATGGTAGCTTTTTCTATGACTGTGTAAAAGATTATATAACAACAGGCGCTTGTTATGGTTTAGTATTTGAGAATAACGAAAATGAAGAAGTTTATGCACATACATCTAGTTTAAATACAGTAGCAATATGGAATTATGAAACACCACAGAAAAAGATAGGACTATTAAGAGCTTGGTTCGAAAATACTGCTTCTGGAGGCATAGAAACGCATTTAGAAATAATAACAAAAGACTATAAAAAGCAATATGTAGATGGAATAGAAAAGAAAGATATAAATCAAAATGTTAAATACGAATTTACAGAAGTCAAAGATAGCAAAAAAGAAGTGTTGTGGAATGATGTTCCTTGTTTTGCAGTAGAAAATCCAGATTGTTTAGGCTTCTTTGAAAATGTAATAACTTTAATAAAGAAACACGAGCAAGTAATAAGAAACAATGCCAATACATTTGAATATAACGATAATGCTAAATTAAAAATAACAGGTTTTACTCCAGATAATGAAGCAATAATACAAGCTACGGACAAAGACGGACAACCACAAGTAGATAGCAATGGACAACCTATAATGATAAATAATCCAGCAAGAAAAAAAGAAGATGAAGCAATATTAAATGCAAAAGTATTTTATACACCAGACCAAAGTGGAGATATAGATTGGGTAACAAAAGATATAAATGATACAGCTTCTGAAAATCATAAGAAGACTTGTTTAGATATGGCATTAATGATATCTGGTGTGCCAAATGTAACGGATCAAGGTTTTACAAATGCAGACAATGCTAGTGCGTTAGAAAAGAAATTTTTTCCACTTGAACAAGTATTACAACAAGCAGATCACTTGTTTAAAGCAGAATTATTAAGAATGTGGAGAATGATTACAGAAAGAATAAATTTAAAGAAAAATAAACAATATGATTTTAGAGATATAGAAATAATTCTTACAAGGAATTTACCAACAGATACAGAAAGTGTCGTAAATGCTTGGCTAAAATTAAGAGGATTATTATCAGACAAAACAGTAATAGAGCACCTACCTTATGATCTAGATAGCGAAGCAGAACTAGCAGAAATGGATATGCAGAATGAAGCCAATATAGAAAAAAATTTAGAAAATATGCAAAAGATGGGACAAGATACAAGTAATGCACAATTAAATACAGAACAACAAAACCAACAAACACAAAGTCAAGACAATAAAAAAATGAAAGAAAATCAAGAAGTAAAACAAAATAATATTAAGCAGTCAGACACCGTAACAAAGTGAGGTGTTGTAAATGGATAATTGGAAGTACCACGACCAAAAGATGAAAGAGTTAAAACAATTATACTTAAAAACAAGTAAGCAAACACAAAACAGACTACAAGAAATAATAGACACTTTTAAGTTTGATTTTGATACTTTATACAAAATAGCAGATAAAAAAACAAAAGATAGAGTTAATACATATATAACTGAATGGAAAGATAAAGGACTGTTAACAGGATATTTTGGAATGTTAGCAAAGAATATTTACAGTAGAACAAGAGTAAAGAATAGTGAAATACTAGAATTACTTGTATATGGGGCTTATATAGAAGAGCAAAACAAAATACAAGAGCGAGAATTAGATATAATGTATGATGACGCAAATTATTACTATCAAGAAGGGCAACAAGAAGTAAATAATACATTATCGAAAAAAGAAAGAAAGTCATTAAATGTTTTAAAATTGGCTTTATTTTTAGCTTTATTAGACCAACCAAATGTAAAAGGTTATGTATTTGAACAATATATACAAGCAACGATACAATTTAACGCACAACAAATATATAGACAAATGACAATCGATTTACAGCAACAAAAACAACCAGATATAACAAATGATATATATCAAAATGTAATTAAGAGACAAAACAATTCTAAGCTTAATATAAAAGGAGATAAAATATCAGGAGATATAGATGCACAATTAATTGGAGTAAATAACCTTGCTAAAGTGGAAGGGATAAAAGAAATAGATAATGATGCTCAAGTAAGGTTTATTGCAGTAATCGACGGTAAGGAAACAGATATGTGCCATAGCTTAGATGGTCAACTATTCTATATAAATAAGGAGAATGAGTTTAACAGATACTATGGAGAAACACAGAAAGACTTAAGAATAGAAAAAATAAAATGCTTTGGACTTGTAACAGGATTAAACTTACCACCTATTTCACATCACTTTCATTGGTGTAGAAGCATGATACAATATGTTTCATCTTCAGTTAAAGAAGAAAATATTACTTTTGACAGTAGAGGCAACCTGATTATTGAAGGAGCTAAAATTTTAACAAATAAAGCTTTAAGTAAAATTAATAAAACAGCATTGTTAAGCAACCTTAAAAAAATGGAAAAGGTATTTAAGGATTTTCCTATTCTTAAAAGTAGAAACATAAAATATAAAGTAACAAAAGAAAATGATAATTCAGCAATGTCAATAAGGCCTACAAACAGAAAAGAATATATATTAGAAATAAACGAAAATATTTTCAACAACAAAATAAAAGATACTTATGACTTGGGAACAAAGAAGCACGACAATCCGAAAGGAACTTCTTATAAAGATATAGGAGTACATGAAACTGGACATATGGTTAGTTTCGAAATTATAAAGAAGTTGAATAAAAATAATCTGAAAGCAATGGTATTTGATTATAATAATAACATAACAACAGATAAAATAGTAGAAAAAGCCTTCAATAATTTAAAAATACGTGATATGATGCAAAAGGAGAAAATGATAAATAGTATTTCAAATTATGCTTTAACAGATAGCTCAGAAATGATAGCAGAAGCATTTGCAGATTATTATTGTAACAAGAAGAAATCTAATACTTTAAGTAAAGAAATAGTAAAGATTATGAAGGAGATGATTTGAAATTAAACCTTTGATAAATAATGAATGGATAGAATGGATATCCTATGAAAGAGATATTGATGGATATGCTAGATTAAAAGAAAATGCACCAGAAAGAATAAAAAAGCAATATGAGGAATACAAGAAAAACAAGAATAAATATAAGAAAATTCTAGAGGAATGAAATTCATCTATTAGACATTAAAATTTAATAATTGTAAATCAAGACGCAGACGTGCGTCTTTTTTTGTTGCCGTTTTATCGTAGTTAGGCTTTATAAAATAAACGAAATTTAAAAAGCAATGGCTGGGGTAGAAATACAATGGCTGGGGCAGAAGGAGCAAGAAATGGAAGGAGAAAACCAAAATGTAAATGTTAATACTGGGGCAAACAATGAACCAGCGGGAACAAATACACAACAAAACCAAAACGTAAATCAAAATGATGATAAAGGAGCAAAAAACTTAAGTAATTTTGATGAGTTTTTAAAAGATAGTAAAAATCAAGCTGAGTTTGATAGAAGAGTTCAAAAAGCAATTGAAACAGCTAAAACAAACTGGCAAGAAATTATGGATAATGAAAAGACAGAAGCTGAAAAACTTGCAAAAATGAACAAAGAACAAAAGCTTGAATATCAAGCACAAAAAGCTGAAAGAGAAAAAACAGACGCACTTGCTGAATTAAATGCTTATAAGTTAAAAGAACAAGCATTAAAAATAGCAAGTGAAAAAGGATTAGATGTATCTTTATTAAATTTCTTTAATTTTAGTACAGCAAAAGCTGACGAAATAAATACAAAAATAGATGAAATATCTATTGCGTTTAATAAAGCAGTTGAAAAAGCCGTAAATGAAAGGTTAAAAGAAGATACACCTATATCAAAGACAGGTATTGAAAAATCAAATATGAAAGAAATACCTAGAGCAAGTTATTAAAAAATAGATTGGAGGAATTTAAAATGGCAAGTGAACAAATTACACAAGAAGCATTAAATATAATGCTACAAGATGGCACAACAAAAGATAATTTAAAACAAGTATTAAGTGAAGTATTAGAAAATGTATCAGCAAAAGCAGTATCTGAGCAAATAAAAGCTAAAAATGGTTCAGGAACTCCAGAAGGTGGAGTAATTGAATATAAAAGATTTGTAAATGCTGAATTAAAAGACAAAGGAACAGCAAGAAAAGCTGGAAAAGGTGATGCAGTAAAAGGCAAACCAGTAAAAGTAGTTATTGATACTGATAAAGAAATTGTAGAAGAATTACAAGGAAAAGATGTTAAATTATATGGTATTGATGGAATGGCAGAAAGAAGAAAAGTAAATCATCAATCAGCTATTATAAGATATTTAGACAGAGAGTTCTTTGCTAAAGTAACAGAAGGAACAGAAGTAACACCTAAGGATAATGTACAAGATACAATTGATGATTTACTAGGAAGAGCTAGAACTTTAAAAAATGACTTTATTGATGGAATTGAGTCAGACTTACTAGTAATCGTAGTAAATAGCACATACAGAAAAGCTATGAAAAAAATATTAGATGAATTACCAAATGGTACAGATCCTAAAGAACAAGCTATTGGTATGTATGACTCAGTCAGAGTTTATGAGTCAAACAGATTACCAACAGATGTTGAAGCTGTTGTAATGATGGATGGAGCGATTGCTCAACCTTATTATGTATCTGAGTATTCAGCTGAAAAAGTACCTTTTGATGATGCGGTTGCTTTAGAAGATTACTTATATAAAGGAACAAAAGCTTTAATGGAAGATACTATTTTTTATGTAAAAAAAAAGTCAGTCTAGTAACTAATGAAAATGTGACAATACCAAGTCAAGATACAGAGCTATATGGAAAGAAAGTATTAGATATGATAGGTACAGACGTAAAAGTAGATGAAAATGGTAATGTAACAGGTACTTTTCACAAAGTAACTGGATATACAGGATTTAATTCGTCTAATGTTACTGAGCAATCTGGGTACTTCTTCCCATTTAGTTTAGAAAAAACAGGCACTACTATGACATTTAAGAAAAATGGTACAGCAACAAAAGAAAATATACCATTTGAAAAAGATAATGTATTTAGAGTTACTAAGACAGCTAAATTTGAAGTTTTAGTAGATGATGAAAATGTAGTTACATTAACATTTAATAATGCTATATTTGAATAGAAAGGAAGGCAATAGAATGACAGATAACAATAATATTAGCAAGATAATATCAGATTTAGGTTCAAATTATAGAAGTAAAGATAAAGAAGTCTTAAATGAAATATTAGAGGAAGTTAGTTCTATTGCCTCAGATATTTCTAATAGACCAAAAGATGATGAAAAATTATTCCCATACATAAAGAAAGCAGTAAAAGCTGAATATCTCGCAAGAGGTACAGAGGGGTTAACAAGTAGAAATGAAGGAAGTATGTCTAGTTCGTTTGAAGATATCATAGATAAGTTAAGAAATAACATCATTAAATCTGGTCTAAGGAGGATTAAATAATGTTACTTAAAGATCTAACAGAAGTATGGATATCTAAATATGAAAAAGTAAGTGATCATGGTGAAATAAAAAAAATATGGAAATATAAAGATATGGCATATCTTAATTTACAACAAGATTTGAATGAACTAGATCGAAATAGTGCAGGAGAAGTAGATTATGGTATAGAAAATGCAAGAACTGATATGGAATATGATATAAAAAAAGGCAACGGAATATCTATTTCGGATATATCAAAGCTTGACAGTTTCATACCAGACTACTTAGTAACTGACGACCTTAAAATAGGTAAAACTACTTTATATAAATTGGAGAAGTATAATGGCGATTAAGTTAAAGTGTAAAATAAAAGCAAAGCATAATTTCAAGAAATTTGACCAAATAAGAAAAGAATTACCACAAGCAATACAAAAAGGAATAGAAGAAGTATTGAATAACCTACAAACAGAAGCTATACGATTAGAAAAAGGGCATAATCAAGAAGGAATAATAATAGATAGGGTTGATTTGCCTACAAAAGAAATAAAGGGAAGAGTTTATGCAGACCCTAGTAAATTTATGAGTAATGAACAATCTTATTTATGGTTTGAATATTTTGGAACAGGACAGTATGCTGAAAAAGAACACGTTGGAACTACTAAACACTTTTTAGATAGTGGATACACTGAGTGGTTTATTCCAGTAAATAAAGTAGATAAGCTATTAAGTTTTCCAGTTGTAGAAATACAAGGTATGCAATTTTATATAGCACACGGACAAGAACCTAATCACTTTTTACAAGATGCAGAATTTAAAACTAGAGATACTAATATTGAAGCAATAGAAAAACAAATATACGAAATGTTGAAAGGAGTTTGCGAATAATGTATGAATTTACAACCAAAGATATGTCTGACTTATTATATGATGATTTATCTATGATACAAGATACAGAAGGAGTAAATACAGAAGCAGTATTAACAACTCCAACAACAGAAAGTATATTCCCATGTAGGGTTATAGATACACCACTTGAAAGTGTGAATAATACAGACAATGCAATTCCTATAAGAAAAACATTTCAAGTTAGTATTGAACATTGGGATAATAAGCAAAGAATATGCATGGAAATGGCAGATAATACTGATAAAAAATTACAAAAAAGAAATTTTATAAGGACTAATTCAAGTCCAATTACATTTGATGAAGTGACTAAAAAATATAGGTTTATAACTACATATGAAGTTCGTTGGAATGCTCTAACGAACTCTTTTAGTTATATAAGATAAAAAATTTTATAAAGGAGGAATGAAATATGGAAAATGGAACACCATATTCAACAATGTTAAGTAAATTATATTATGCAACAGAGTTAACAGGAGAAAAAACACAAGTAGCTTGGGTACAAGAGATACCAGAATTTGATCCAGCACCAGAAGGAATAGAATTTAGTGCATTAGATACAGATTATACTGGACAAGTACCAGGAAGAAGAAGTGCTGATGCAATAGCAATACCAATATTATTTACAGAAGCACAGCATGATAAATTAAAAGCTTTAGACAAAACAAAAGATTATTACTGGTTTATACTATTACCAGAAGAAACAGCAACTACACCACAAAAGCCAGTATGCTTTAATTTTCAAGCTAAAGTAAGACTCGGAATGGCAGCCTTAGCTGTTGATGAAATGTTACAAGAAACGATAACATTATACAAATCAACAGAAGTTTCTGAAACAAAAGGATTACCAACATCAGCTGGTTAAAACAAGAAGAAATAAATATATTTGAGAATGTCTGAAAAAGACATTCTCCTTTTTGCAAAGAGGAGAAAAGAAAGGAAGATAATAATGCTATTAAAAACAAAAAATAAAGAAATAAATTTAGTACTAAGAACAAGAAAGATAGCAGATATTGCTAAAAGATTAGAAGGAAAAAATTTTGAAGATGTATATTTTAAAGCTATGAATGAATTTGATTTAGAAGCTTTAAGCAAAATAATTTATATTTTAGCAGAGAATGAAGACAAAACAAGTTCATTTAAAAGTAGTACAGACGTGTATGACTTTATAGATGATTATATGGAAGAAAATAAAAAGACATATAAGGATATATTTGAAGAAATTGCAACAGATATAAATAAAGAAGGTTTTTTCAACAGCAAGATGACAAAGGAACAACTAAAAGACAAGATGTCAAGTCCTTTATCATCAATGAATATGAACGAAGTTATAAAGAACTCAGCAGAAAAAGCAATAGCAAAAGTAGCAGAGCAAGAGTTTCAAGGATACAGAGCATAGATGATTTAATAGAAAATATCAAATTGACCAAAACATTAAAAGAATTAGTATTTTCACTAGAGCCACTTTCATATTATTTTAATATGAAACCTGACGAATTTTGGAATTGTGAGTATAGATATATAAACACGTTTTTAAAAACTAATATGGTCAGACTATTAGATGATTTTAAAATACAAATATTATTACAAGAAGCAGTAACAGATAAATTAATAAAAGCAGATAGTATGAGTAAAAGACCAAAGGTAATTCCATTAAAGAAGATGTTTTCTAAATTATTTAAAGAAGAACCAAAAATAAAAATACAATCTCCAGAAGAACAAATAGCAAGATTAAGAAAATTTAAATAAAACTTGCATAAATTGTAAAATAATGGTATTATTTAACTGGAGGGAATAAGTGTGGAAATATTTCAATTAAAGTGCACAAATGGAATGTTATTAGTTTATAATGATAGGATCGTAATATCAAGAAACACAGCATTAGGTTTTGTTTCACAAGGATTAAAAGGAGATAGAACTTTCTTTTACAAAGATTTAACAAGCATTGAATATAAAAAACCTAGTATTTGGGCAAATGGATATATAAAATTTTTAACATCAGGAACGATAGAAACAAAGCAAAATATTGGTTTTTTAGGAAATACTACTTTAGAAGCAGCAAAAGACCCTAATACTTTAATATTAAGAGCCTTTAATAAAGAGATTCCTAAAAAGTCAGAAGAAATTTATAATTTTATTTTAAAAAAAATAGAAGAATATAAAACAAATATTATTCAAACAAATATTTCAAATGCAGATGAAATAATGAAATTTAAAAAACTTTTAGATGAAGGAATAATAACTCAAGAAGAATTTGAAAAAAAGAAAAAAGAATTATTAAAATAATTCATAAAAATATTTTAGACACTTACAGAAATGTAGGTGTTTTTTACTATGCTTGAAAAGAGGTGATTAAGATAACGGTAGAAGAATTAGACATAGTTGTACAGGCTAGTGTTGAACAAGCATTAATAGAATTTAAGAAGATAGTTCCACAATTAAAAAAGACGATAAAACAAGTAGAAAGCAATTTGAGCAACATAGAAACAAAAGGAATGCTTACTAAAGTTCAACAGGGTGTACAACAAGTAAAACAAAAAATAAGCGAAGTAAAAAACACTAGCGTGGATAAGCAATTACAAAGTCAATTTGATAAAGCAGGAGCAAGTGTAGAAAAATATCAAGGACAACTTGAAGAAGCAAAACAAAAACTAAGGCAAGTATATGTAGAAATGGATAATATACAAGCTAATACTTGGAAACAATACACTCCAGAAGGAGTAGAATTAGGGAACAAAGCAATAGAGCCAACTGTAAATAATGCTTTAGGAGATAATAAAGAATATCAAGGCTTATCTAAAGAAGCAACAAAACTAGAGCAACAAATACAAACTTTAAATAGTAAGTTAAATACCACTAAACAAGAATATGGTCAAATAGCAGAACAAATACAACAAATATATACAAAACAAAGTGTATGGAGCAGGGCAGTAGAAAAAGTAAAAAATACTTTTAGTTCTTTAGTAAATGTTACATCAAAAATAAAAGGAACATTTAATCAATTACCTAAAATAACAAGTAAGATAAGTGCAAAGATAACTCAAATGGGAAAAGGAATGAAACAAGGGATTGGACACGTCTTGAAATATGCAGCAGCACTTATTTCTTTAGAAAGTATTTATGGAGCTATAAGTGGAATAGCAAATGCGTGGCTTACGAGTCAAAACGCAGGTGCACAACAATTAAGAGCAAATATCGAATATATGAAGTATGCACTAGGTAATGCATTAGCACCAGTAATTCAGACTATCACAAATTTAGTTTATCAATTATTGAAGGTTATACAAAGCGTGGTTTATGCTTTAACAGGGATAAATATATTTGCAAAAGCTAGCGCAAAATCATATAAAAGGATGGAAAGTAGTGCAAAGAAAGTAGCAGAAGAGACAAAACAATTAGCAGGAGTACATGATGAAATAAACAACATTCAAGTAACTAATCCAGAAAATGGAAGTAGTAGCGGAGGAAGTGTGGCGCCAAGTTTTGATTTATCACAAGCTGACAGTCAAATGAGTGCATTAGGTCAAAAATTATATGATTTCTTTAAGCCTATCGTAGACAGTTGGAACAAATATGGAAGTATAGTGGTAGAAGCAGCAAAGAATGCAATAAATGGAATACTGGCTAGTGTAAGTGTTATGTGGGAAAGTATTGAGGATATTATTACTAATGGAACAATATATTCAATATTGGCTAATATTTTAAATTCAATAGGAGCAATAGGCCAAGCTTGGACAAATGCTTGGAAAAATGATAATAATGGAACAGAAATAATACAAAGTATTGCTAATATGATAAACGACATTACTCAGGCTATTTTAAATTTAGTATCTAGTACAGGTTTTCAAGATTTTTTAAATGGGGTATTGACAGCGATAAGTGGAATTGTACAATTTTTAGAACCAGTAATATCAGGTTTTTCTGAGATGTCAGGCGTAATATTAGAAATTGTAATGTCTTCAATAGGAGAATTATTAACAACAATAGGGAATGCATTACAATCAATAGCTAAAAATGAAACGGCAGTGACAGTATTAGAAGCTGTTGGAGCAGCGATAGCAATTGTAGTAGCAGCAATTGGATTATGGAATGCAGCACAAGCAATATTGAATGGGCTAATTGTTATATTTTCAGCGTTAACGTCTCCAATAACATTAATTATATTAGCTATAACTGGATTAATAGCTGCATTAGTTTATTTATATCAAAATTTTGAAACTGTAAGAAATGTTGTGAATGGTGCAATAGAAAGTATAAAAAATGCATTTATAAACTTATACAACGAACATTTAAAACCATTAATAGATAATATAATATCATTGCTACAAACATTATGGAATGATATATTAAAACCATTAATTGATTGGTTTGTAATAAATGTGTTGCCAGTACTACAACCTATTTTTGAAAGTTTATGGAATACGATTAGCAGTGTTATAGGTTCGATAATGAATATATTGGGAGGAGTAATTCAGGCTCTAAAAGGAATAATAGAATTTATTGCTGGAGTTTTCTCTGGCGATTGGGAAAAAGCTTGGCAAGGTATTTGTGATTTCTTTAGTGGAATTTGGAATGCTATAAAAAGCGTTGTTTCTACAGTTTGGAATGCAATTTCAGGAACTATTTCAACAGTGATAGAAACTGTAAAAGGAATTATAACAACTGTATTAAATGCTATAAGCACAGTATGGAATAATATCTGGAATGGTATAAAAAATACAGTAGTAAATGTTTGGAATGGTATTTGGGGAGCAATTAAATCCGTTATAAATGCAATATTAGGTGGTATAGAAGGATTTGTTAATGGAGTAATAAAAGGAATCAATTGGGTACTAGGAGGAATTAGTGATGTTGCTAATGCAGTAGGATCATTAATAGGGTTAGATCCAATAAGTTTGCAATTAAGTACAATATCATTACCAAGACTAGCAAAAGGAGCAGTATTAAGAGTACCAACAATAGCAGAAATGGCAGAATATCCAGGAGCAAGTACAAATCCAGAAATTGTAACACCACAAAATATTATGGAAGAAACATTTGATAGAGTAATGTCAAGATATCAAGATAATAACTCAAGTAGGAATGAAGGAATAAAGCAATTAGTTATTCAATTTGGAAGCCATAAAGTAGCAGTTGAAATGGAAAGTTTGATTAGACAGGCACATAGAAGAAATGGAACAGCAAGTATTACAATATAGGAGGAGAGATTATGTTATGGAAAGTAGATGGACAGGTGCAAAAAACACCTTCGACATATAAAGATAATATAGAAGATACAGACAATGATAGTTACACAAGTAAAGTAACAGGAGCATTAGTAGATAATCCAATTGCAGTAGGAATGTTAAAATTAGAAATGACATGGGATCTATTAACAGAAGAAGAAGCAGAACATTTATTACAATTAACATATAGGAATCCTCTTATAGTAACTGTAAAATGTCCTAGTGTTCAAGGTGGGTTATTAGAAAATGCAAAATTTAGAGTGAGCCAGCGAACAAGTGAAATGCACTTAACTGGGAAGGATGAAGATACTTCCAAAAGTTTATGGAAAGTATCTTTTAATTTGATGCAAAAAGAATTAACAGAAGCTCAAAAACAAACTGTAATTAATGCAGGAGGCTAAAAATGTATAGTACAAGTCAAAAATGGAAAGAAAGAATATATGAAAATGTACAGAGTGTTTTTAACATTTATATAGATGATGTACTTATAGATCCAAATTATATACTTGATTTCAAAGTAGGAAAAACATTATTTGATGATGAAGAATTAAAACTTGGTAGTACAAGTAGTAGATATATAGAACTACAAATATATAAAAACCAAGTTACGGAGAATATTAGTCAAGTTAAAGTAGATTATGGAATTTTAATAAATAATGAATATGAGATGATTCCGATTGGAATTTTTAATGTAGATGATTATACAGATAATGATGACAATACTTTGACAGTGAAATGTATAGATAATATGTCTAAATTTGAATTTAATTATGATGGAAGTAAATTAACATATCCAACTACATTAATGCGAGTTTTAGAAGATATATGTGAGAAAGCAGGAGTAGAAATAGGTTCTACTTCTTTTCTTAACTCAGATACTAAAGTTTCTGTTTATGATAATACAATTACAGCAAGAGAATATTTAAGTTACATATCAGAATGTGCTGGAGGTTTTGCTTGTATAGGAAGAGATGGAAAATTATATATAAGACAATTTTATCAAGATTCGCAGGAAATTCCTTTGGAATTATTTGGAGAATATAAATGGGGAGAAAAATATAATATTTCAAAAGTAAGCTACGAGAATGGCGTAGAAAGTTTTAAATTTGGAGACGATACAGGGAATAACTTATGGATTAATCAAGAGAATATGTACATTATTGAAGAAGATGAAGTAGAAAAAATCTATAATCAGATGAAAGAATTTGAAGCTTATAGTTTTGAAGGAAAAACAATAATAGATCCTGCATTAGACGAAGGAGATAAGCTAATTATAGATGGAAAGTCTGTACTTTATCAGGGGGAAGCGGATTTCCAAGGAAGATTTATAGCAGAAATAAGTAGCAAGATAGCAATAAAAGAAAAACAAGAAACCACAGTAAAAGAAACGAGTCAAAAACTTATTAATAGAAGAGTACAAAGTCGAATAGATGAAGCGGAAGGAAAAATAACACAATTAGTACAGGAAACAGATGAGAATAGTGAGAAAATATCTGAAGTAACACAAACATTAGACGAAATAAGTCAAGAAGTAACAGAAATATTAGACTTTGAGAAAACAGTAAAAGGAATAAATGAATTATTTTTAGAAGATGCCTTAAAAATGAATATAATTGGATTTAAAGCACAAGCACAAAGTGTAAAAGGAATATATCCAAGTAAGAAACTATTTCCAAATAAAAAGTTATTCCCTAAAAAAGGAGGAACTACAATAACTCTTTTAATTGGTACCTATAGTCGATATACTGAACCAAATCCAATTTTACCAAGTAAGAGGCTATTTCCAAGTAAAAAATTATTTCCGAAACCTAAAGTTTTTATGAAAAAAGAATATAGTTTTTATATAAATACACCGCTAAGAAGTTATGGAGAGAAAAGTGATGAATTTGTAATAGAAATAGAAAAGGATACAGGAATTTGTGTTGTAAAAGTATTGAGATATATTACATATCAAAACGGAAGTTATTTGATTTATGATAAACCAAAAGAAGAGATAATTGATAAATTAGATATAGAACTTTATGAAGGAAATAACTATATATCTCTAAAAGAATTTACTAATTGGAATATTGAAGCTACTTATTTATTTAATACTAAATTAAACAAAGAATTTGCAAGTAGAATGGAAACAAATGCAAAGATTCGTCAAACCGCTGATGCAATTAATTTAGAAGTAAGTAAAAAAGTGAATGAAGATGAAATAATTTCTTCCATAAATTTAAGTCCTGAAGAAATTAGAATAAAGTCTAATAAGATGGCTTTGGAAGGATATACAACTATAAATGAAGGATTTTCTATAGATGAAAAAGGAAATATGACATGCAGAGATGCAAAAATAAACGGAGCACTTATAACTAACGGATCTAAGTTTAATGTTGACGAAGAGGGCAACATGACTTGTAAAGAAGCAACTATGGATAGCGTTAATATAAGAAATGGGTCTTTAAGTATGCTAGTAGATCCAAACAGTGAAACTGATGACTTTGTATTAGTGGATCAAAATGGTCTTAGAACATTATTTTGGGGAAATCAAATAAGGTTTAATAATGGAAATTTAGATGGACAAGGTATTGTTCAAATAGGAATTTTTACCAATGATATTTATAGAGGATATATTGATTGTAATGGAGAAATTTCTTGTGAAACCTTACAGCAATGGTCTGATATAAAAAGCAAAAAAAATATAAAAAAATTAGGGAATAAAGTAACAAAAAATAAAACTGCAATGGATATTGTAAAAAAAGCGGATATTTGTGAATATAATTATAAAAATGCAAAAGGTAAAAAGTATGGAATGGTTATAGGGGAAGGATATAATTATCCAGAAGAAATAGTAAGTAAAAATGCTAGAGGAATGAATTGTGTTGATTTATATGGGATGGTATCTCTTTTATGGAAAGCAGTCCAAGAACAACAAACTGAAATAGAGAATTTAAAAGGAAATAAAAAAAGTTGGGAGGAAAATAAATGAAAGTTGAATTAGAAAGAATTGGATGGGAAGATGAGCCAAGTGAGGAAACACCGATAGATTCTGGAAATTTAAAACAAATGGAAAATAATACAGAGAATGCAATAAACAAAGCAGTAGAAAAAAATGAAATTGTTGCTTATCAAACTGGCGCACAAATAGCAAGTCAAAATGCAACATGTAGATTACAAGCTAGTATAGGTATTGGAGATAAATTAAGTTTAGATAATAATGCTGTTATTATTGGGGAAGGTATAACAAAAATTTCTGTAGAAGCACAAATATACTTTGAATACATAGACTCAGCGCAAGTATATTTTTCGCCAACAATAATGAAAAATACTACTAAAGTAGCAGAAAAATTGAATGCGTATGAAGGAAAATCTTATAGTTGCGTTACCGTTAATTTCCCAATTGTAGATGTTCAAGAGGGAGACAAAATAACATTGAATTTTGGAGATGTTAATAACAAACAGCCTACAACTAGAGGAGGAAAAATGAATACATTTTTATCGGTAAAAGCGATAGATTAAGGAGGACATTATGTTCGAAGTTACAAATGGGATGATAAGAGTCCATAAAAAAAACACAGGAACTATCTATATAAAAAAGAAAAACTATATTTTTCAAGTTGGGGATATTATAACACTAACGGTTAAAACTTTTATTGGTTCTACAGAAACGTTGATAAAGAAAGAAATAAAAGTAACAGATCCTAAAGAAAAAATAGAGATAAGATTCGAAAGTGAAGATACAGATTTAAAAGAAGGAGAATATTTCTACGATATTAGGATCGATTATGCCAATGGAGATATAAGTACAGTAATATATCCGCCAGGAGATCAGTCAGGACGATATGAACCTAACTTCTTGGTTTGTGGGGTGGTAAACGATGAGTGAAGAAAACATAATAGAAATTACAGGAGATAATAGTGAAGAAATTGAAATAGGAGAAGATACAGCAGGAAAAGGAACGAGTCAAAAACTTATTAATAGAAGAGTACAAAGTCGAATAGATGAAGCGGAAGGAAAAATAACACAATTAGTACAGGAAACAGATGAGAATAGTGAGAAAATATCTGAAGTAACACAAACATTAGACGAAATAAGTCAAAAGGTCGATAATGTACAAGATTTTACTAATACAGTGAGTGGAAATTATCAACTGATTTTGAGTAATGCAGAAGCATTTCCAGTTTTAAAACTAATTATGTATGGAAAAAGTAGAGATCCATTATATCTATATCCAAATTCTAAATTGTTTCCAAGTTCTCTTTTAACAACACAAGGAGAATACAATAAGATTACATTAGTAATAGATTCTCAGTCGAGAATAGACCCTTCAGAAAATGTAAGGGAATATGTCTTTAAAATAGAAGAACGACTTAATGATTATAATGAGATACACGATCAATTAGTAATTGAAAGGAATGTAGATACTAATTTATGCGAAGTAAAAGTCTTAAGATATATTCAAAGGGAAGGAAAAATAATTACAGTTTTAAAAGATCCAATTGAAGAAACAGTTGGATCTTTTGAGATTGAATTGTTAGAAGGTAAAAATTATGTATATATAAAAGAATATCCACATTGGAAAATAGATTGTAAATACCTTGTACAAAATGATGCAAATGATTTGTATGCTACTAAGGTAGAAATGCATAGTTCTATTGAACAAACTGCAGAAGAAATAAATTTAGAAGTTAGAAAAAAGGTTGATGAAAATGAAATTATTTCAAAAATTAATCAGAGTGCTGAGAGAATTTCTATTGAAGCGGAGAAAATAAATATCAACGGAGTTGTTTCTGCTAATGATAACTTTAAAATAGACAAAAACGGTAATATGACTTGTAATAATGGTACATTTAAGGGTGGAAAAATAAACTTAAGTGGAGGAACAAAAGAAAATCCAACTTTTTGGATTGAAGACGATTCAGGAAATAGGGCTTATTTTACTCCTTCTGGATTTGGAGTGGGTGGTTCAACAAATTATTTTGAATTTAATCCGTACAACATATTAATTAATTTAGATGGTTTAAATTGGAATTTCAACAGAGATAGTCAACGTACTATTACAGATAACGATTTATATGTTTTGGCTGATATACATGCTTATTCGTACTTATATGATAGTTTGGAAGAAAAGAAAAGGGACATAACACAATTTACAGATAAAGCTTTAGATATAGTTAAAAATGGTGAACTATATAGTTTTAATTATAAAGGAGAAAAAGAAGAAACTAAAAAACATATTGGCTTTATTATTGGAGAAAATTACAAAACACCAAAAGAGGTAATGTCAACTAATAATCAAGCAATAGATGCTTATACTATGACATCTATTTTATGGAAAGCAGTGCAAGAGCAACAAGAAACAATAGAAGAATTACAAAACGAGATAAAACAAATGAAGGAGAGAAAGTAATATGATATTTGAAGATCAAATTTTACAAAATCCAAAAGATATAATTTTGAAAAATAAGGAAACTGGAGAAATTGTAAGATATGAAATACAAGATATTTCTGAAGAAGAGATAATTCAGAAGGGAACTGTTATTAATTCCGAAAATTTAAATAAAATAACTTCTGACCTAAACAAATTAGTAAAGAAGATAGAGGTAAAAGAAGATACAACTGATCTTGTAGTAGATGGATTAGATATAAACAAAGATGGTGGAACCTGGGAAATTATTTTTACTGGATCAAAAACAGGAAACATATATATTGTTCCGAATAATACAGAATTAGATATTTGTCGTAATGTTATAACACAAACTTATGCAGACGGAGGACAAGAGACAGGGGGATATACTGGTATTGTTAGATACAATAACACTACTGCAGGACTATGGCTTGTTAGAGGAGTAGATGAAGTCGCTAATCTAACAAATGGTATATTAAAATATAAAGCTAATACAAATTTATGTTTATTAAATTGTCAAAGTGGATCTATTGGAGTGAATGATGCTTATCTTTGTAATATGTATTCTGTATGTCGACCAGTAGATTCTAGCAATATAACAAGTCTTAAATTTTCTGGAATTATTAAAGCAGGAGCAACAATAGAAATCTATAAAAAATAAGAATTATAAAAAGAACATTAATAAGCTTAAATTTGTTAATGTTCTTTAATTTATTTATATAGGAGAAAACTATGGAAAAAATTAATATATTACAAATAATTTTAAGTTATTTGCTCCCTACTATTTTAGGAGGAATAGTAGGTTTTATATCTACTAAACTTAAAAGAAATAAGAAAAAAGATTTAGCGATAGAGCTTGGAGTACAGGCCCTGTTGCGAAATGAAATAATTAGACGATATAGAGAATTTGAAACTAAAGGAGAAATTCCAATATTAGATAAAGAAAATCTAGAAGAGATGTATGAACAATATAAAAATTTAGGTGGAAATGGAACCGTAAAAAAAATGATGGATGAATTGCTTAACTTAGAAACAAAAATAATTAGATAGGAGGAAAAAATATGAGTAATAAAACATACGATATTTTAAAATACATAGCACAAATAGTATTACCAGCTATCGCAACTCTATATATTGCCGTAGCTAGTATATGGAATTTACCATATGCAGAGCAGATTGGAGGAACAATAATGGCGGTAGATACATTTTTGGGAGCGGTGCTTATGATTTCTACTAATAGTTACAATAAAAAGGAGGGAAAGTAGATGGCAATAGAATTTAATGATAATGATGAAAAAATAATTTCTTCAAATGCAGATGAAAAGATTATAAAACCAGAAGGAAATGTATATGAAGATCCTTCAGATATTCCAAACAGAGAGGAGTAATAGATATGTTAATAGCAATTGACGCAGGACACGGACATAATACGGCAGGTAAAAGAGCACCAGACGATAGTATGAGAGAGTGGGATTTTAATAGTGCAACGGCTACGAAGTTACAGAATATTTTACATAGTAATGGAATACAAACTATAAGAACGGATGATACAAGTGGTGTTACAGATGTACCATTAAGGACAAGAACGAATAAAATGAATAGTAATAATGTTGATTATGTAATCAGTATACATGCTAATGCTTTTACTGGAAATTGGGGAAATGCACAAGGAATTGAAACATATATAATAGCAAGAGGTGGAAAAGCCGAAAAGTTAGCTAATTGTGTTCAAAATAAATTGATAGAATCAACAGGATTAAGGAATAGAGGAGTAAAAGTAGGAAATTTACATATTGTAAGAGAAAGTGATGCACCAGCAATTCTTTGTGAATGTGGATTCATGGATAATGCAACAGAATTAGCATTATTAAAAAATGATGATTATAGAAATAAATGTGCAAAAGCAATAGCAGATGGACTATTTGAATTTTTGAATATAAATGGAAACACAGAAGTTACACAACCAAGTGTACCAGTACAAAATCCTAATGGATCGGAGGGATATGAATTGAAGAAATATAAAAATGGAAGTACAAAAGAGACGATATACAAAGATTGCACACTAAAAGAACCAATTGGATATTTAAATCCATATGAAGAAGCGGAATGTTGGGGACTGTTTGAGAATAGACCTATAATTGTTTACAAAGTAGATGGAACTAACAAACACAAAGTAGGTTTCGCAAAATGGACAGGTGGAATACAATAAAAAATACCTATACAAACATTTAAAAATAAATGAATGACAGGTATTTTAAATAAATTAATAATTAATAAGTTAATTAAAAATTTATTGTAATATTATTATGCTACAATAAAAAAATATTATTCAAAAATTTTGAGGTAGATTGGAATTATTTCCGTCTACCTCTTTTTTTGTTTCTAGATATATAATATTTATTGACTTTTTATTATATTTATGAATATAATATAGTAAATTAAAATATGTAATATTGTTATATATTTTAAAAAGGAGGAGATAAAATGTTTGTAGGTTGGATGAATGAATTAAGTTTAAATGGAGAAAAAAATGATCATAATAATAAATAAAAAAACAGTCAATTAGACTGTTTTTATTTTTGGATTTAATATTTTATATACTTTTTTCTTTTTCGTTTTTTCTATTTCTGTGTCTTTTTCATTTAATTCACACCAATGATTATATACGCAAATTATATTTGTAAAATACTTATCACTATAGTTTTCATTTTGAAGAGCTATAATTGGATATAATAGTTTAACAGTTTTCAAAAAGATTTGATGCAATGATTGATATACATAATTTGACCCAGCAGATTGACTTGATATATACATAGAAATATATTCTAATTTATTTAGAACATCATTAAATAATTCTATAAATCGGAATGGCATTTTTTGATTGTTTATTATAAATAAACTATTAGCTTCTTCAGTCGTATATACTTTTGATTGCAATGTTGTTCTTTCTGAAGAAAATAAAGAAATTCTTTTTGCTAACTCTCTTAAATAAATTTGTTGAATTTCATCTGAAAATAAGACCATTTTAAGTTTTAAACATATTTCATCACCAAATAATTCAATTAATTCTGTTTTATCAAAATTTTTCAATTTAGTATATTGAAAATAATTGTAATGAATTAATTTTTTATTAAGGTCAGATTGTAAAATAACATTTCCAAGAATGTCACATTTTTCTAATAGGTCATCAGAAAAGAGCTTAGCAATTTCTGCGCCTCTTTCTTGTTGCCCTTTACTTCTGTGTTTATTATATTGATATAATGACCAAAAGGCAGTTATAATCAGACCCATAGCAGTTATCCAAGTTCCCCAATTTTCTAAGCTTATTCCTGCTAGGAGAATTTGTTGACTTTCTACTTCTAATGGATTAACGATTTGAGCTTTTGTTAATAAAAAACACAAAGAAATAACAATACATACAATCAAAATAATACAAAAAAGATGATCAATAATATACTTTATATATTTACCGAAATTTTTTAAATGTTTAATATTTTCTTTTAAAAACTCTTTCATGTTAAACGTCCCCTTAAAATAATTTTCT
>ERZ826242.962-NODE-962-length-35644-cov-7.514372_pt1 | contig 35644 bp, 25 predicted proteins | sample MGYA00519871_ERZ826242 | MGnify/ENA primary metagenome ERZ826242 (study PRJEB31778, sample SAMEA3449226) | human gut metagenome | biome: human gut; feature: human-associated habitat; material: faeces | place: United Kingdom | collected 2010/2012 ...
TTCGTAATCCTAAGGTATTCCTTATGGATGAGCCTCTTTCAAACCTGGATGCAAAACTCCGTGGACAGATGCGTATCGAGATCTCTAAATTACACCAGAGATTAGGTACAACTATCATCTACGTAACACATGACCAGACAGAAGCTATGACACTGGGAACCAGAATCGTAGTTATGAACGCAGGTGTTGTTCAGCAGGTAGATACACCACAGACACTGTATGATTATCCATGCAACCAGTTCGTAGCTGGATTCATCGGATCACCACAGATGAACTTTGTAGATGCTACATGTAAAGTAGTTGGAGACAAAGTATACCTGGTAGCCGGACCTTCAGAGATCGAGCTTCCACCATCAAAAGCTAAGAAGCTGATCGACGGCGGATACGCTGGAAAGACAGTTGTTCTTGGAATCCGTCCAGAAGATGTACATGATGAGCAGATGTTCATCGAAGCTTCTCCAAACACAGTTATCGAAGCTAAAATCCGTGTATACGAGATGCTCGGTGCAGAAGTATTCTTATACTTCGATTATGAAGGATCAAGCATGACAGCAAGAGTTGATCCTAGAACAACAGCTAGAACAGGTGACACTGTTAAATTTGCTCTGGATGCTGAGAAGATCCACGTATTTGACAAAGAGACACAGGTTACAATCACAAACTAGTATAGAGTGTTTTAAAATAACCAGTATGCAATCCGCAGGAGCTTGCGGAAAAGATATAAAGGAAGAGGACCGGGCGGTAAAAATTTCGTCAGGTCCTTTTTCATGTCAGAGTGAGTCTTGAAAATGCTTTCTACAAGATATATGTCATGATTTGTGGGAAATGTAGATTGTAGGAATGATTTTTTAGCCCCCTTCTGTTGACAGAATTTTAAAAATATAAAAAAATGGAACTATAAAAAAAGGAAAGTTGCATGGAATTACATATATTTTTGAAAAATATACTTGCTGTAGCGGAATTATCTGCTATAATGAATTCGTAATGCAACTCATTAGCGTACTAAATTGTATACAAGTATGCAAAGAGACAAAACCGAAATGGAGGATACCCAGTGTTATCGAATCAGATATTACACAAGACAGTACAGGATATTGCTGAGATTACAGGATTCGACTGTGCGGTATGGGATATGCAGGGACTCTGCATGGTAAGAACCAGTGAGAATCTGACAGAATACGAAAGCCAGATTCAGGATTTCCGCGAAGACACTTCAGAGCCGGAAGAGATGATCGAAGATGGGATCGGAATGTTCCGTGTCTATGAAGACGAAGACCAGGTCTATATATTAATGTTAAAAGGCGATACCGAAGGGATGCAGATGGCGGGCCGTATGGGAGCAAGCCAGATCCGTAACCTGCTCTATGCCTACAAAGAACGGATGGATAAGAACCGCTTTGTTCAGAATCTTCTGTTAGACAATCTGCTGTTAGTAGATATTTATAACCAGGCGAAGAAGATGAAGATCCCGGCGGAGCTAAGAAGAGTTGTATTCGTAATTGAACCAAAGAATGAAGGAGATATCCTCGTTCAGGAGACTTTGAAAGGACTATATGCAACGGGCACGAAAGATTTCGTAACTGCAATAGATGAAAAACATATCATCCTGGTGAAATCCCTACAGTCGACCGACGACTATCCGCAGGTAGAACAGATTGCAAAGGAATTGGTTACCACGCTGAATATGGAAGCAATGGTCAGCGTAAGAGCAGCATACGGAACGATCGTGGAAGAATTAAAGGATGTGTCCAAATCTTACAAAGAAGCGGACATGGCTCTGGAAGTAGGAAGGGTGTTCTATACAGAGCGTAAGATCCTGGCATATAATGAACTTGGAATCGGACGGCTGATCCATCAGCTTCCGGTATCTCTGTGTGAGATGTTCTTACAAGAAGTCTTTAAAGACGGGGCGGTTGATATATTTGAAGAAGAAGAACTGACAACCGTGTATACATTCTTTGATAATAATCTGAATATCTCGGAGACGGCGAGACGTCTGTATGTACACCGTAATACACTGGTGTACCGCTTAGAGAAGATTCAGAAGAAGACGGGACTGGATGTCCGTGTATTCGAAGATGCACTGACATTTAAGATTGCCATGATGGTGGCAGATCATATGAAATACATGAAAGTATAATCCTGTTCAGACATTTATAACACGATAGTAGGAGGATCAGAACATGCTGAAATTATATGACAAGGGAGTCTATTTGCTGAATGGAACAGAAATTGTAGAAGAAAAAGAAGTAGTTGCTGCGAAGACAGGAAAAGAAGTAACTCCACAGGAAGCTGCAAAGAATACGATGGCTTATAACATTCTTGCAGCACATAATACATCAGGAAATATGGAACGTCTGCAGATCAAATTTGATAAGCTGACATCCCATGATATTACATTTGTCGGAATCATTCAGACGGCCAGAGCTTCAGGCCTTGAAAAATTCCCGATTCCATACGTACTGACAAACTGTCATAACTCACTTTGTGCGGTTGGAGGAACCATTAACGAAGATGACCACATGTTTGGTCTTACCTGTGCGAAAAAATACGGTGGAGTCTATGTACCGCCTCATCAGGCAGTTATCCATCAGTTCGCCCGTGAGATGTTAGCAGGCGGCGGCAAGATGATCTTAGGATCAGACAGCCATACACGTTACGGAGCACTTGGAACCATGGCTATGGGAGAAGGTGGACCGGAGCTTGTAAAACAGCTTCTTAATAAGACTTATGACATCAAGATGCCGGGTGTAGTCGGAATCTACTTAGACGGCGAGCCAATGAAAGGTGTCGGACCACAGGATGTGGCACTTGCGATCATCGGAGCTACATTTGGAAATGGATATGTTAATAATAAAGTTATGGAATTCGTAGGACCTGGTGTCAGCAAGTTAAGTGCAGACTTCCGTATCGGTATCGATGTTATGACAACGGAGACAACTTGCCTTTCTTCTATCTGGAAGACAGATGACAAGATCAAAGAATTCTATGACATCCACGGAAGAAGCGAAGACTACAAAGAGCTGAATCCTGGAGATGTTGCTTACTATGACGGCATGGTATATGTAAACTTAAGTGAGATCAAACCTATGATCGCAATGCCGTTCCATCCGTCTAATGTATACACAATCGATGAAGTAAGAAAGAACTTAAAAGACATCCTTCACGACGTAGAGCAGAAAGCTCTTGTAAGCCTGGACGGAGCAGTGAACTACTCATTACAGGATAAGATCGTGAACGGACAGTTATACGTAGATCAGGGAATCATCGCAGGATGTGCCGGTGGTGGATTTGAAAATATCTGTGCTGCAGCAGACATTATCAAAGGTCATTATATCGGTTCGGATGAATTTACATTCAGTGTATATCCTGCAAGTACACCAATCTATATGGAACTTGTGAAAAATGGTGCGGTTGCAGACCTTATGGAAGCAGGAACGATCGTTAAGACAGCATTCTGCGGACCATGTTTCGGTGCCGGAGATACTCCTGCCAATAATGCATTCTCTATCCGCCACTCAACCAGAAACTTCCCGAACCGTGAAGGTTCCAAGCTTCAGAGCGGACAGATCGCATCGGTTGCACTTATGGATGCCCGTTCTATCGCAGCAACAGCAGCGAATAAGGGATTCCTTACACCTGCAACTGACCTGGATGTGGAATATAAAGGACAGACTTATCATTTTGATAAGAAGATTTATGCGAATCGTGTCTTCGACAGCCATGGCGTAGCAGATCCATCGGTAGAGATCAAGTTCGGACCAAATATCAAAGACTGGCCTGCAATGGCAGCACTTCCGGAAAACTTACTTCTGAAAGTGGTATCTGAGATCCACGATCCGGTCACTACAACAGATGAACTGATCCCATCCGGGGAGACATCTTCTTACAGATCTAACCCTCTGGGACTTGCAGAATTTGCATTGTCCAGAAAAGATCCTGCTTATGTAGGCCGTGCGAAGGAAGTACAGAAAGCTGAGAAAGCAATTGAAGCAGGACAGTGTCCGTTAGAAGTATTAGACGAACTGAAACCGGTTATGGATAAGATCCACGAGACATATCCGGAGACAGGAAAAGGTAATCTCGGAATCGGAAGTACGATCTTTGCAGTAAAACCGGGAGATGGTTCCGCAAGAGAGCAGGCAGCATCCTGTCAGAAAGTACTCGGCGGCTGGGCAAATATTGCGAACGAATATGCAACCAAGAGATATCGTTCGAACCTGATTAACTGGGGCATGCTTCCATTTATTACGGAGGAAGATCACGAGAACTTAAGCTTCCGTAATGGCGACTATATCTTCGTGCCGGAGATCCGAAAAGCGGTAGAGGATAAGAATGCCGAGATCAAGGCTTATGTGGTTGGAGATTCTCTGAAAGAGATCACTCTGAAGCTTGGCGATATGACCGATGCGGAGAGAGAGATTATCCTGAAGGGATGCTTGATCAACTACTATAGAGGATAGTGGCAGCGTGCCATGGGGGACGTGAAAAGATGGATTTTTTAGTGTCCCGGGTGGCTGCCCTGATGAGTTAAATCAGGGGAAATCATATAGAGATATTAAGATTTATAGAAGTAAATAAATCATAAATAGAGAAAACACTCCGGGATGGCTGACTGGTCTGAAGGAGTGTTTTTTTGTTATCACCATACATTTGGAAGAAACTGTTGATGTAAGTTCTGTAGATATAGTTAAATGTATAAGAGAACCTGTCAGACGCACTTTGATATCTGTATACAATAAAATTAAATTTACTATATACAATTTCTGCGCTTTATGCTAGAATATATCCAAGCATTATATTTCGAGATTTCTAAAACAGAAAAAACTGTTTCTATATTCAAGGTAAATACATATCAGAAATTTTCAATGCTTAAGATCCACGACACATCAAAACAGGCGGAGGGTTTCTGAAGAGTATAGATCCTCCGAAAATAGAATTGGAGGATATTGGATGAAAGAAAACAAAAGAAAGAGATGGGAAAAAGCCGTATTGCCAGAGGGAGAAGCGAAGATGGGATTTTATCTTAACAGCAGAGCACCATATGTTTTGTATGAAGGAGAGACTAAGTCGAGGTATTTTGTTGATAAGACTTTGATGTTAGAAAAGATATTTGGATTTATCCATACGAAGAATACGCATGTGTGTATAACCAGACCGCGAAGATTTGGAAAAACCGTTATGGCAAATATGTTGGGCGCATTTCTGGGGAAAAGAGCGGATGCGAAAGAACTGTTTGATGGTCTGAAGATTGCCGGAACGGAAGAATATCTGGAGCATCTGAATCGGTATAATGTTATTTTTATTGATTTTAGTAAGATGGATGTGTTTTGCAAAAACTATGAAGAATATATAGAATCGATCCGGGAATTATTCGAAGAGGATATGCAGGAATATTACCCACAGATCCAGTTCAGGGAAAATGAATCTATACAGGGAATGTTGTTACGTGTATTCCAAAAGACAGGAGAGCGTTTCGTATTTATTATGGACGAATGGGACAGTATATTCCATAAGAGTTTCATGTCTGAAGATGATCAGAAAAAGCATATCTGGTTCTTAAGTAATCTGCTAAAGGATCAGCCGTATGTGATTTTGTCGTATATGACTGGAATTTTGCCGATTTCAAAATATTCGGAAGGCTCGGAACTAAATATGTTCCGGGAATATACATTGGTTACAGAAGAGACATTTAGTGAAGAGTTTGGATTTGTAGAAGATGAAGTGGACCGGGTGTATGCAAAATATCTTACGAGTACCGAGAATCCGAAAATTACCAGAGATGATCTGAGACGATGGTATGACGGATATTACACAAAATCCGGCGAACGTATCTACAATCCACGTTCGGTAGTGCTGGCATTATCGAATAATAATCTTGGAAATTATTGGACGAATTCAGGACCGTATGATGAGATCTATTATTATGTAAAACATGATATAGACGGAGTGCGGGATGATCTGGCTTTAATGGCAGCGGGAGAGTCAGTTCCGGCAAATGTGCAGGAATATTCTGCGACATCTATGAATTTGACGAATAAAGATGAGATATTTTCCGCTATGGTTGTGTATGGACTGCTGAGTTATTATGAGGGAGAAGTATGCATCCCCAATAAAGAATTGTTAGATAAATATAATATCATGCTGGCAAAAGAGCCGGGAATGGGATATGTGTACCGCCTAGCAAAGGAATCAAGAAAAATGTTAAATGCTACCTTGCACGGAGATACGAAGACGATGTCAGACATTTTGGAGTATGTTCATAATACAGAGATTCCGATATTATCTTATAATCATGAAACGGAGTTAGCAGCAATCGTGAATCTGGTATTTCTTGTAGCCAGGGACTGGTATCAGGTAGAGAGAGAAGATAAGGCTGGGAAAGGGTTCGTTGATTTCATATGCTATCCATATAATAGAAATGCAACGTGCCTGATATTGGAATTAAAGGTTGATGACACTGCGGAATCCGCATTGCGTCAGATTAAAGAAAAGGGATATGCATTGCGATTTCAAGGAAAACTGGGAGAAGAAAAAGTATATACAGGCGATATTCTGGCGGTTGGAATTGGATACTGGAAGGATTCTAAGAAACATGAATGCAAGATAGAAAAACTTTCGACAGATTTTGGATAGAAAAAAAAGTTGACGAAGATGAATCGATAGATGTAAAAAACAAACATTAAAAACTCTTTGAATTTTGACATATGAAAATATGTGTCGGGATTTCGAAGAGTTTTTGATATTAATAGCTTTTGACCCAGATATTATAAAAATATGATAAGATACATGCAACAATATGAGTAACAAAAGACTCTTATTTATAGATACTGGATTGTGAGCGCAGCACACCTGCCGGGCAATCCGCAGCATCAAGTCGGAAAAAGCTCATATCTGAGGGAGGGCATGATATGAAATGCAGTGTAAAGAAATTCTCAGAGATGTACGAAATGGTTTACCGGGATCTGTACCGTTATGCGCTGTGTCTGATGAAGAACCCACATGAAGCGGAGGATACGGTCAGTGAGGCGGTTGTTACAGCCTATGAGAATATACATAAATTAAAAAAAGAAGAAGCATTCAGAAGCTGGATATTTACGATTCTTACGAATAAATGTAAGAAGAGATTAAAGAAAGCATCAAAAGAATCACCGGGGAAAGAGGAAGAACTTCCAGAGCAGACCATAGCACCGGATTATGATCTTGCAATGGATGTAAGGAAAGCATTCTTCGTGTTGTCAGAAGAAGAACAGATACTGGTTGGCCTGTCGGTATTCGGAGGATATTGCAGTCAGGAGATTGGCGAGATGATGCGGCTGAATCCGAATACAGTCCGGTCAAAACGAAGCCGGGCACTTCGGAAGATGGAGTGTGTGCTCGGTGGGTATAGAGAGGATAGAACGTAGCAGAAGGGAGTGAGGAATATATGAAGCGGGATGAAGAATACGGAAAAATCAAGAAGACAGAAGCTGAAAATAATCAGAAAAATGAAATAAGAGAAACGGCAACGGGCTCATCAGAAAACAAAGCGAAAAAAGAAGGGAAAAATGAGAAAGAAGAGAAAAAGGCGATAAAAACAGAAAATGAATTTATGAAAAAAGACGACTATGATGAACAGGATATCATAGATCAGATTTCAAAAATATCAGAAAAAGTGAATATCCCTGACAGTCTGCATCCAGAAAATATAGAAAAGCTGTTAGAAGGAAAGAAGCAAAAGAAAAGATTCAGTCCATACCAGATTGGTCTTGTGGCAGCTGCCTGTGTTGTCGTGGCAGCAGGAATTGGCATGTGGCAATATGGAAAAGGCAATGCCGGTCAGACGGATTCTTATAAGGTGGCGGCAGCGGGGACGCAGGCGGACAGCGGAGCTTCTAATGGCGGTCAGAATAAAGAAACGAAGATCAGTAACAGCAAGAAGATCAAGACAGCCAAAAGCTACGATGAGATCTATAAATATATCAAACGTGCGGAAGAAAACTCCGGCATAGCGATGTATGCAAGAGGCAGTAATGAAATAGCCGCTGTACAGGAATCTGCATCAATGGCAAAAGCAACCACTTCTTCAGGTACGGAGACTGCTTCCATGGCAGATACAGGTGCCACAACAGCTGTAGCGGATGGCAGTTACTCACAGACCAATGTCCGCCAGGCAGGAGTGGACGAAGGTGACATCGCAAAAACGGATGGAACATATCTGTATGTAAGAGAAGATAACGGCAGGACAATCGATGTAGTTGACGTAGGACAGACTCAGACAAATACGCCGGAGAATGCAAAACAGACAGGGAATGCCAATGCTGCAGATGGTGTAAAAACAGATGCAGGACAGCTAAAAAAATACAGCGAGATTACATTAGGTGAAGAATACACAATCCAGGAATTTTATGTAAATACTGATCAGAAAAAATTAATTATCGTCTGCCAGAAAGAATGCAGCGACAAAGAGAATAAGAAGACAAACACGGATACCTGGAATCAGTCCAAGACAGCAGCCGTTACTTATGATATCCGGGATATTAAGAAACCGGTAAAAGAAGGCGAAGTAACCCAGAGCGGTACATACAATTCCTCCCGTATGGCAGATGGCTATCTCTATCTGTTCAGTGAATACTATACGAACGGAAATATAGTAAAAGGTAAGCCAGTCACATATGTACCACTCATCAATGAAAAAGAGATGAGCCAGAGCAGCATCTGCCTGCCGCCGGTAAACTGTGGAACGATGTATGAAGTCATAAGCTCCATAGACATTACAAAGCCAGATGAAACGGCTGACAATAAGGCGGTCCTTTCGCAGGGAGGCCAGATGTATGTAAGCAACAGGAACATTTATTATTATGAATCTGAATGGCAGCAGAACAATCAGACTGTGACAACGCTTCGTAAGATTTCATATAAGAAGGGCAAATTAAAAGCAGTTGCCCAGGGAAAGGTAAAGGGCTACCTGAACGATACATTTTCACTGGATGAATACAAGGGAAACTTAAGACTCTTTACAACCAATGATGATGAAAATATGGTGACAATCTTAGATAAGAAGCTGGATAAAATCAGTTCCATTGAGAATCTGGCAAAAGGGGAATCAATCTATTCTGCAAGATTTTTAGGGGAGGCAGGATATTTTGTGACCTATGAGCAGGTGGATCCGTTGTTCAGCGTGGATTTATCCAATCCAGAGAAGCCGAAAATTCTTGGTAAATTAAAGATACCGGGATTTTCAGAGTACCTGCATTTCTACGGAGAGAACCAGCTTCTTGGAATCGGAATGTCAACGGATGAAGAATCTGGCATGTCAGAAGGTGTAAAAGTTACGATGTTCGACATTTCCGACCGGGCAGATGTGAAGGAAGAAGCGATACTTGTACTTGATGATCTGTATGGAACGAATGTAGGATACGATTACAAATCTGTACTGGCAGATGCCGGGAAGAACCGCATCGGATTTTCCGGTTACAGTCAGAATGGAGAGACATATTGTCTTCTGACTTATAATGAAAATGATAAAAAGTTCGAGACTATTTTAAAAGAAGAGGTAAATGGAAATACCTCACAGGGAATCCGTGGAATCTATATACAGGATACGTTGTATGTGATCAGTGGAAATATTATAGAGGCTTATGATATGAACAGCGGGGAAAAAACAGGGGATATTATTTTATGATATCCGAGGTTTGAGAAAATGTGCAACAATGGAGGAATCCGGGTGCGTTGGATGGCACCCGGATTCCTCCATTGCTTACTGCATCTTGCTTAAGCGGCTGCGAAGTGCAGGTCCGACGATAATTGCAATGATGATCTTTGCTGCATCACCGGCCAGGTAAGGAATAACTCCAACAGAAAGTGCGGCAACAAATGTCATCTTAAGCTGGATGGCAAGCCATTCTGTACCAAAGATGTATGTAATCGCCATTCCGATGACCATACCGACAACGGCAAGAACTCTGTTATGTGGGAATTTTTCAACAAACAGTCCTGCGATCAGAGTCAGGAAGATGAATCCGACCAGATATCCACCGGTAGGGCCTGCGATTTTTCCAATTCCGCCGGTAAATCCAGAGAAGACCGGAAGACCTACAAGTCCGAGAAGGAGATATACAACGTAGCTGATGGTCGCATCTTTAAAGCCAAGTACGTAGATACTGATCATGATCACGAGGTTAGTAAGACTGATCGGTACCGGACTGACCGGAATCGGGATGGCAAGTGGTGCGAAGATACAGGTGATTGCTGTTATCAGTGCGATGAGCACCAGTCTGCGAGTGGAGAATTTGTTTGTTGTTGTGCTGTTAGCCATGTCTTTCATAAGTTTATGTGTCTGCCGCCGGAGTGTATCTGAAAAGATATTGTTGGCAGAACTCCTTTCTTTGTATAGTACATATTGCGGGCTGTATTGAACCCGGGTGTAAAGATGTCGGGATTAAAAGGTTAAATGCTGTTTGTGATATTCGTATCTGTATATGCAGCGTAACTTCGTATCAATCCCTGGAGTGTGGCAGAAAACATTTTTCAGACGCACTCTAGCATCATATAAAGGCAGTATAAAATGAAAAAAGAAAAATGTCAACCTAAAACATAAACAAGTTAACAATTAGTGCTTAGTTATGATAGAACGCTTAACATTTGGTTGTGTAAGAAAGTGTATAGTATTGTGCAAACAATAAAATAAGTATATTAAAATCAGACAATTTAAAAGAAAATAAAAAATAATGAAAAATAATAGAAAATATATTTAAAAAGTATTGACAAATAAGGGCGCGGATGGTATGATGTAATCAATCCAAAGGAAATCCCAAATAAACAAAAAAGACTTCCTGACGAGAAAGGGAATCTTGAAAATTCAATATTGTATATTCCATAAGAAGAATGTTTTATTATAATTCTCAGTTCATTAAAAATCAATGATACGAGATATAGATATCAAATGTTTGGTAAGGCATCGGACACCTGATATTGTAAAGTAAATCGTAGAAGTGAAAAGAGAATGGATGGTTTAAAGATTATAAAATGGATATCACAGCGATATGTTTTAGAATCTGATAGAGAGATGAAATAATAAATATCAACTTATATAATATACAGATAGAGAATAGAAAAACGTTTGTAGAGGATGAAAAACTAAATATTTCATATGTCGGTGAGGTATTAAGTTGTCAAAGAATCTGTAAGAAACCAAACTAAAAGGTTTTACAGAAAATTGGAAATTTACGAAAAGGAGGCTTAATCCAATGGACACAGTTGAATCATCGAATCAGTATGTTAGTGGTATGGCAGTAAAAAATTCCCATAGAGTAAGCCTTTATAATATAAGATAAAAGGCCGGTAGAGGAGATTCAGTATAAAATAAAAATCGGAGAAATATAAACCGGATAAACATATAAAACTGCAGACATATTGAACAGAATACCACATATTTAAAGATATTATAAAATGTGTAAAGAAACATTAGATAATAAATTTAAATAATATTCTAAGTCTAAGAAGATTAAATATTAATAACTGAAAAGTTATAATTGATAAACCTATTAAATAACAAAATTACGAAGTTATAATTGTTATCTAAATAGAAAATTATAGCATTACAATTATCAGGTAATGCAGATTACGGAATAATTGATATGATATAATTAAAAAATTACAGATAAAAATTATTGAGTGATGTAATTATAAATAATAGAAGTATCAAGTAACTGAAAGGTTATATCACATATTATCGAATTAGCAACAGGCTACGAGGGAATAGGAAAATAAAGATAAAATCTTCGATTATAAATTAAAAAGAATATGATAAAATTGAATATATAACAGCCATCATAGTTAAAGAAAATTATGATGGCTGTTTTTTTGGTAAAATTCTGTAACTTTTGTAATATTTTTTTAACATATTTAACCGGATATTTTGACATTGGGTAGGTCATATGATAAACTTATATAAGTAAAATTGTAGGACAATACGCTGTTTTCAAATAAATATTTGAGGTGAGAGATATTGGATAAATATGAATATAGGGCGAAAACCGAGCAGATGTTGAGACATCTGGAGAAAAAGCAGTACAAAGATGCAATGGAAATTGCTGACAGTATAGACTGGCGGAGGGTAAAGAACGCATCTATGCTGAATACTGTAAGTGAAATTTATGAATATAACGGAGAGTTCCAGAAGGGAAGAGAAGTATTACTTCAGGCTTTTGACAGGGCACCTGCAAGCCGGAAGGTCGTATACCGTCTGGGAACACTGGCATTGAAGATCAATGATGTAAAAGAAGCAACGGCATGTTATGAAGAATTCATAAGCATGGCGCCAAAGGATCCGAACCAGTATATTTTAAGATATAAGATTCTGAGAACGCAGGGAGCACCGGTCTCAGAACAGATCGCAGCTTTGGAAGAATTTAAGAAAGCAGAATATATTGAAAAATGGGCGTATGAGTTAGCAAAGCTGTATGACGAAGCTGAAATGACAGCAGAATGTCTGGAAGAATGTGACGATCTGATCCTTTGGTTCAGTGAGGGTAAATACGTATATCTTGCAATGGAACTGAAAATGAAATACAAACCGCTGACACCGCTTCAGCAGGAGAAGTATGACAGCCGTCCGGGAGCAGTTAAGAAACGTCCGGCAGCAGTGGCAGAACCTCCAAAGTCAACACTGGAAGAGGTGGATGATGATAATGAGGTTGAAGAAGAGGAAGAAGTAGTACAGGAAGTTCAGCCGGAAGTAGTGGAGACGCAAGAGACTCCGGAAGCAGAAGTTGTAGAAACTGAAGCTGTGGAAGCTGAAACTGTCAGTCCGGTACAGGAAGCAGAGATTGTGGAAGAAAAGCCGGTTGCAGCACCTGTAGCAGAAGGGAAAACACCTGTAGTAGCGAAGGCAGCAGCATCCGTTGCAAAGAGCATTAATATAGAAGAAAAGGCCATGAAGAAAAAGGAAGATGACATCCTTGCAGCAGGCCAGATGATGATTGATGATATCCTGATGAAGTGGGAAGCAAAGCAGAAGGTGAATGAAGAAGCCATTGCAAAGCAGAAAGCGGAAGATGAGGAACGTCTGCAGAAAGAAAGAGAGCAGGCAAGAATCAAACAGGAAGAAGAAAGAAGAGCAGCTGAAGAGACAGCGAAGAAAGCCGCTGAGGAAGAGGCAGCAAGAAAAGCGGCCGAGGAAGCAGTGAAGAAGGCAGCCGAAGAAGAGGCGGCAAGAAAAGCAGCTGAGGAAGCAGCAAAGAAGGCAGCCGAAGAAGAGGCAGCAAGAAAAGCGACCGAAGAAGAAGCAGCAAAGAAGGTAGCTGAAGAAGTTGCTAAGATAGCAGAACAGAATCAGGAAGCAACTGGAAAGACACAGCGTATCCCGGATGATATTGTCCGCCTGATGGAACAGATGGGAAGTGAAGATGAGGAATCGGAAGAAGATTTCTTCGAAGATGATTTTGAAGAGATGACCGATATGGAAGCAGATTTCATTGATGGAATCGAAGAAGAACTTGCCGATATGGATCAGAATACTGGAAATTTTCCAGTGGGGGAGCTGAAAGAGGATACTGGAGAGGATGATTTCGACGAGGCGGATTTTGAAGAAGCCGAGTTTGATGAAGAAGACTTTGAAGAAGCGGATTTTGAAGAAGCTGACTTTGAAGAGGCTGATTTCCAGGAAGCTGGGGAAGCAGACTCCCAGGAAGAAAGTTCCCAGGAAACAGATGAAGCAGATTCCCCGGAAGCAAAAGAAGTTGATTTTGAAGAAAGTGAACTCGAAGAAGCTGAGTTTGGTGAAGCAGATTTTGACGAGGCAGATTTTGACGAAGCCGAGTTTGATGAAGAAGACTTCGAGGAAGCAGATTTTGACGAGGCCGACTTCGACGAAGCAGCTGAGGAGATAGAGCTTGAGACGGAAGAAGCTCCTGAGATGGAAGCTGACTTTGAAGAAGCTGAAGTTCCGGAAGTAGAAGCTGATGTGACTGAAGTTGAAACTCCGGAAGTAGACGAAGCAGATTTTGAAGAAGATTTCCAGGATGTAGATGACGCAGAGACAGATTTCGATGATGGTTTTGAAGCCGGTGATTTTGAAGAAGTAACTGCTGATGAGGATGACTTCGAAGAAGATTTTGAAGAAGAAGACTTTGACGAGGCAGATTTTGATGAGGCCGACTTCGAAGAAGACAGCATTGAAGAAGAGCCTGAAGAAGAGGAAGAACTTGTAATCGAAGAGCCATCCGAAGAAGAGATTCAGGAAAGAATCAGAAAGTCAAAGGGAATGGGAGTTCCGTTTGATACAGGATTTGTTGTAACAGGAAGATATGACTTAAGTGCTACAAGCGAGATTGGTCTGAAAGCCGGACTTACAGAAGAGCAGAAGAAGTTATTCTCATATTTCGTTCCGGTAAGAGGAATGAGTGAACAGATCGTAGAGGTTCTGGACAATGACAGAAGAGCCCAGAGAGAGGGAACTTCAAAGACCGGTAACCTTCTGGTAATTGGTAGAAAGGGATCTGGAAAGACGGTTCTTGCAGTGGATATCGTAAAAGCGATCCAGAAACAGAGAAATCTGAAACAAGGAAAAGTAGCAATCGTTACAGGCGAATCGCTGAATAAGAAAGAGCTTACGAATATCATTCAGAAACTTCGTGGTGGAGCAATCATCATTGAAGGAGCTGGCAAGCTGAATTCAAGAACTGTAAAAGAACTGAATTACCTGATGGAGAAGAAGACAGGTGAGCTGCTCTTCGTTCTGGAAGACCAGAGAAAACCACTGGAGCGTCTGATGACAGCTAATCCGGACTTCAAGAAGAAATTCAGTTCAAGACTGGAGCTTCCGGTATTCATCAACGATGAGCTGGTAACATTCGGTCAGACATATGCGAAGGAAAATGGATACAAGCTGGATGAGATGGGAATCCTTGCACTGTATAGCCGTATTGATGTTATGCAGAGAGAAGACCATGCAGTATCTGTTGCAGAAGTAAAAGAAATCATGGATGCAGCAATTTCTCATTCCCAGAGAGCGAATGTAAAACACCTTGCAAGACGTGTATTTGGTAAGGGAACAGATTCTTCCGACAGAATTATTTTGAAAGAAGAAGATTTTAGATTTTAAGTCGAATTTTGATAGGGTTTTGGCAAACTAAAATGCCAAAACCCTTTCTTTTTGTTATTTACTAAAGTATAATAAGTTTATAAAATGCGACAGAAATGCGAGGGGTAATTATGGCTGAAAAAAAGAAGAAACCATATGAAATAGGCGAGCTGGATCAATACCTTCTGGGACAGGGCAATCATTACGAAGTGTATAAAAAGCTTGGTGCTCACCTGGTACAGAACGGAAGAAGAAAAGGCGCATATTTTGCGGTGTGGGCACCACATGCAAAGTCAGTATCTGTAGTCGGTGAGTTTAATGACTGGGATACAGAAGCAAACCCGATGACAAGGGAAGAACCACTTGGAATCTATACCTGCTTTGTTCCGGGAGCAAAGAAGCTGGATATGTATAAATACTGTATCGAGACTTACAGTGGAGAGCAGATCTTTAAAGCAGATCCATATGCGAATTATGCGGAATTAAGACCGGGCACGGCATCCAGAATTACTGACATTGAGAATCTGAAATGGACAGATGCGGACTGGATGGAAAAGAGAAAGACATGGGATCATCATCATGAGCCGATGTCCGTGTATGAAGTACATATCGGATCATGGATGCGCCATCCGGGAAGAGATGATGAAGGATTCTATACATACCGGGAATTTGCCAGAGCCATTACAAAATATGTGAAGAAGATGGGTTATACACACGTAGAGCTGATGGGAATTGCGGAGCATCCGTTTGACGGATCCTGGGGATATCAGGTGACAGGGTATTATGCACCGACATCCAGATATGGAACACCGGAAGATTTTGCATGGATGATCAATTACCTGCATAAGAATAAGATCGGAGTAATCCTTGACTGGGTACCGGCACATTTCCCAAAGGATGCACATGGACTGGCTGACTTTGACGGAACTCCGACCTATGAGTATGCGGACCCAAGACTTGGAGAGCATCCGGACTGGGGTACCAAAGTATTTGATTTTGGAAAGAATGAAGTGCGGAATTTCCTGATCTCGAATGCATTGTTCTGGGTTGAGAAGTTCCACGTAGACGGACTTCGTGTGGATGCGGTTGCATCGATGCTGTATCTGGACTATGGCCGGAAAGACGGTGAATGGGTTGCAAATAAATATGGCGAGAATAAGAACCTGGAGGCAATCGATTTCTTCAAGCATCTGAATTCGGTGGTGCTTGGACGTAATCCGGGAGCACTTATGATTGCAGAAGAGTCTACTGCATGGCCGAAGGTTACGGGCGATGTGGAAGATGACGGACTGGGATTCAGTCTGAAGTGGAACATGGGATGGATGCACGACTTTACAGAATATATGAAGCTGGATCCATATTTCCGTAAGGATAATCATCATCTGATGACATTTGCCATGAGCTATGCGTACAGTGAGAATTATATCCTGGTACTGTCGCATGATGAGGTGGTACATCTGAAGTGCTCGATGATCAATAAGATGCCGGGGCTTGGATTTGATAAATATGCGAACTTAAAAGCAGCTTATGCATTTATGATGGGACACGCAGGAAAGAAACTGCTTTTCATGGGTCAGGAATTCGCACAGCTTCGTGAGTGGAGTGAGGAAAGAGAACTTGACTGGTTCCTGCTTGGAGAGCCGGAGCATGTACAGATGCAGACGTGGGTGAAAGACCTGTTACATATGTATAAGAGACATAAGGCTCTGTATGAGATGGATCAAAGCTGGGAAGGATTCGAATGGATCAATGCGGATGATGCATACAGAAGTATCTATAGCTTTATGAGACACTCCAAAGATTCCAAGCGTAATCTGTTGTTTGTATGCAACTTTACTCCTATGGAGAGAGAGGATTACAGAGTTGGCGTACCGAGAAAGAAACAGTACAAACTGATCCTGAACAGTGACGATGAGAAATACGGCGGAACGGGTGAGACACGTCCGAAGACGTATAAAGCCGAAGCGAAAGAATGCGATGGAAGACCATATTCATTTGCATATAAGCTGCCGCCTTATGGGGTTGCGGTATTTGAATTTTAAAATATAAAAAAGACTACAGGCATGATAAAAATTTCCTTTAGTGATGAGTGGGAAAAGAATGTTGTGCCGGTAGTCTTTTTTTGTGTTTTGAATCGCCGTGCGTTCAGAAGAAGCACTAATTTGCAGTAGTACTGTCAGTGTTCTCAGACGAATTGCTATCTGTGTTTGAAGAACCGGATGTGCTGTTATCTTCGGATGTACTCTGGTCGGAACCTGAGGATTCGGAAGATGCATCATTCTGATCCTGGTATGTTTCAGATGTAGTATCTTCTGTAGCAGAAGCATCTCCGTTCAGAGTCTGGTCTTCTGTATTTGCAGTATCGGAAGATTCTGTTGTATCGGAAGCGTTGGAATCTTCTGTATCTGCATCATCGTTTTTTGAATTGCTGTCAGCATTTTCTGTTGAATCATCTTTGGAGCTTCCTCCGAAGAGATCCTGGAAGAACTTCTTAATCTTTCCAAAGAAACCTGTATCGTCACTGTTGTCGCTGCTGTCAGAAGCGCTGCTATCTGAGCTGTTGTCTGAACTGTTATCAGAATCCAGTGTGCTGTTAGAAACTACATTATCTCCGAGTGCACTGTCGTCTGTGTCGTTGATGATACCGCCGTCGGAAGAATCACTTCCGCCAAAGATACCCTTGATGGAATTCCAGAGGTTTGAGAAGAATCCGCCGCTCTTACCATCAATGTTATCCAGTGTGGATTTTAATGCTTTGACATCATAGTCATACTGGGAGATGCTTTCCATCAGCTGTGTGATCTTTGCGAGCTGTTCGTCTGTAAGTGTGACGTTATTATTCTTTGCTGCGTCTTTGACTGCATTCTGGATGTCGTCGGAATCTGTTAATTTGTCTTTGATGACGCTCTGCTTTGCATCGTTCATGACGTCAGTTGCTTTTTCCTGACCGACAGAGTCTGCAAGGTCACTGGTTGTAACCAGTTCCTGGTTGGCAGTTTCTTTCTGGTCTTCGCTTAACTTGGTTCCGCTGGCTTTTTCGTATGCCATCATGATACCTGTAAGTGCTCCGGTACCGGATACTTCGATTGGTGAAGCGGCAACAACATTACAGTTCTCAACACCAGATGTCAGAAGTGTACTGGAAATCATGGAACTTGTTACATAGGTCAGATTGGATACTTTAACCTGGATACCTCCGCTTGTCGTAGGTTCTACATAAGAACAGCTGTAGGTGCGGGTTCCGATCTGCGAATCCGGTGCAACGCCTTCGAGATATTTTCGTTCATCCGCATTGGTAACTTCGATGTTCGCTACCTTATCGGAAGAAGTTCCGAAATATTCGTACATGGACTGCTTCTGTGAATCTGACAGGTTCGCTCCGATCGTTACAACTTTGGAAGTGTCTGCCTTTACGACCAGTGGTGCTGCAGTAGAACCAAGTACGACTGCCATAGCAACTGGTAATGCTCTTTTTAAATTTTTCATAATGCGTGGTGTGTACACCATGCCCCCTTTTTTGAATATTGTGGTTACTGTAGGAACAGTAACGGTCTGTGTTATTTGGCACGAAAGGAAGTGATATGATTTCCCAGACATGCCGGTTACCGTTTTAATATATCATAAATAAAGATATTTTCAAGGAAATATAAATTAACTATTTCTAAAGATTTTCTGTAGGTGGTGTCCACAGGAAGAAATTTTCTGAACTGAAAATTCTGTATGACATATCATGTATTCAGAATGAGCTGTAAAAGCCGCTTTTCAAATGCATCCGCAGGAATGACACCCTGCATAGCCGCGATGACTTCCTGATCCCGGAATATGAGAAATGCCGGGATCAGGTCGATCTGGTATTGAACGGCGAGAAGCTCGGATTCGGAAGTATCTACTTCAAAGAAGCGTATCTTTGGAGCATTGGGATATTTGCGGAGGTATCTGGCTTCCAGATCTTCTATGACAGGGCGCATCATGGCACATTTTCCGCACCAGATGGCATAGAACATAACAACAGCAGGAGCAGGGCTTTTCTGAAGTTCGGATTTAAAACTTTGCGTTGTCAGATGTAACATAAGCTCCAGTCCTTTCGGGATTCATAAAATATGCTCTCTATTAATATATGATAGAAAACGTAAAACAGTTCCCAAGTATATACCGGATGAGAAATTAAAATCCCCGTCTTCTATATTATATAAAAGACGGGGAGGAGGATGCCGGAATGAAATTACCGGCGCTTTGCGATCAGCTTGCAGATCGGATTGCCCATAGAAGAAAATTTTGCTTCGTATTCTGTCATAATATTACCCTGATTCATCGTACTATCATTATGAAGATCATATGACAGCTGATCTAAGGCGAAAAGTTCGGAAGTTTCCAGTTCTTCCACGGAGAAGTCAAAAAGCGGACGGTTGTCTGTCTTGAACTCTACGGTTCCGTCTGCGGTAAGTACTTTGTCATAGAGCTTGAAGAATTCCTGGGATGTCAGTCTTCTTCTTGCGTGACGTGCCTTTGGCCATGGATCTGAGAAGTTCAGGTAGATGCGGGATACTTCTGCAGGATCGAATACAGCCGGAAGGTCGTGTGCATCCATACAGATGAAGCGGATGTTCTCCGGAGCTCCTTCTTCTGTGGCTTCGAGTTCCTGATATTTTTCAACGGCACGTAATAAGACGCTTGAGTATCTTTCGATACCGATGTAGTTAATCTGTGGGTTGCGTGCGGCAAGTGTCAGTAAGAACTGCCCTTTTCCCATTCCGATCTCAATGTGCAGTGGCTGGTCATTTCCAAACTCCTGATTCCAGCTTCCGTGTAAGTCCTGTGGATTCTTAACAACTTCTTTGCAGGCTTCCAGGACGCCTTCTGCACGTGGTATATTTCTAAGACGCATATATAGATTCCTCCTTATAATTATTGGATTAGGGTGTGTCTGAAAATCATTCCTGCAAGATATATGCCCACTTTGTGGTATATTTTGCAGAAAGCATTTTTCAGACACAGTCTGTGCGTATTCCTTACATTTGCAAATCTTTTTTAGTTTAGCGTCTGTTCATGAAAAAGTCAATGGAAGTAAAAATTGTCAGAAGAATTCGGAATTAGATGAGAAAATAATACAATTTAAACAAAATATAACTGGAAAATTATGAAAATAGGTGTATTATTATAACATAAATAAAAAAGTAACAAAGAATCACTGTTAAATATGTGAAAAAGGAGGTGCTTTATGAACTCTGTAATGGAAAAATTAGCTGAAGTAGAAGAGACGGCAGAGGCAATTGTAGAGCATGCCAGACTGCAAAAAGGAGAAATTGAAAGAAGAATACAGGATGAACGAGATCAGTTCGATAAAGAACTGGAAGAAGAGACGACGAGGAAGATTAATAAGATCCGGGCAGAATCGGAAGAATCTGTAGAGAAGGTTTTGGACCGGGAGAGAAAGAAGAACCAGTCGGCGATCGGGAATCTGAAGAAAGAGTATGAGGAAAATCATGAAGCTTATGCGGAAGAGATCCTGAGACATATGATCGAGGTGTAGCGTATGGGAAATGTGATGGCTTACAGTGGAATCACGACTAAGGTACGTGCGATGTCGGCAAAGCTTCTGACGGAGAAAGATTTTGATACGATAGCGGGGATCCGCAGTGTCCCGGAAGCGATAGAATATCTGAAAGGAAAAGCTTCTTATGCACCGTATGTGAATAAGATGGACATTTCCCTGTATCACAGGGGCAATGTGGAGAAGATATTATACCAGTCGCTGTTCGATGACTATTCCAGAATCTTCCGGTTCGCCGGAATGGAGCAGAAGACATTTCTGAAATTATACTGGAAACGGTATGAGGTGGATCTGATCAATTACTGCTTAAGGATCGTATTCAATCATTATGATAAACCGTTTGACCTGGAATATAAGAAAGAGTTTTTCGACAGATATTCACAGATATCCATAGACCGGTTGATAACTTCTAAAAATATCGATGAGCTTGTGGATAACTTAAAAGATACCGAATATTACGATGCGCTTGGAAGAATCCGGGATTCCGGGGCGGGGACGCTTTTTGATTATGATCTGGCGCTTGATGTATATTACTTTTCTACGATGTGGAAGAAGAGTAAAAGACTTCTAAAAGGAAGAGAGCAGAAGATATTTTTAAAGGACTATGGAACGAAGATTGACCTTTTGAATCTTCAGTGGATCTACAGGGCGAAGAAGTATTATCATATGCTGCCGCCGGATATCTACTCGATGACGATACCGATCCACTACCGGATCAGTCTGGAGGAATTTAAGACGCTGGTGGAGACGCCGACACTGGAGCAGTTTGAAGCCGAAGTGGAAAAAACGTACTATGCAAGAAAATATAATTATATGCAGACCGATAAGACATTGGAACAGATGTATAAAGATTGTCTGCGGAAGTTATATCTGACAGATAAGAGAAATGATCCGTATTCGATCGCGATCATTAATACGTATCTGTTCTTAAAAGAAGAAGAAATCAATAAACTAACGACAGCCCTTGAGTGTATCCGTTATGGTTTGACGAAGGGAGAGACATTAGGATACTTAGGAGGTGTGAATCAATGATTGTTAAGATGAAGTTCTTAAGCATCAGCGGACCGAAAAATGACATCGACCGTGTCTGCGAGGTGTATCTGTCTAAATATGAGATGCAGCTTGAAAATGCGGCGGCAGAGCTTAAGACAACGGATAACCTGCAGCCGTTTGTGGAGGTGAATCCTTACAAAGAGCCGCTGGCGAAGGCGGAGCAGTTTGCCGCTCTTTTATCGGATGAGAACCAAAGAATCGACGTGTCGCTGAGTCAGGAAGAGATGCTGGATCTGATCCGTGATGTGAACCACGATTATCTGGAACTTCTGGAGAAGAAGGAACTGACGAAGAAGCAGGTAGAGGAATACCAGGAGAAGCTTTTGCTTCTGGAACCGTTCAGGACACTGGATCTGGATATGCAAAAGGCTATGAAATACAGATATATGAAAGTACGGTTCGGGCGTGTAGATGTGAATTATTACAAACGTCTGGAGAAGTACCTGTTCGATGATCTGAATGCGGTATTCATTGAAGGCATCAGAAATGAAAATTATGTATATGGATGTTATTTTGTATCGAATGCAGATTCCAGTAAAGTAGATTCCGTATTCAATTCCCTGCATTTTGAAAGAATCACGATTCCGACAGAATATATCGGAACGCCGGAACAGGCATGTGGGGAACTGGAAAAAAGCATTGATGACAAACAAAAAGAGATTGAAGAGATCGATCAGCAGATCTCAGGTCTGATGGAAGGCAATGCAGCGAAGCTGCGGGGCGCAAGAAAACGTTTGGAAGAGCTGGCGACTAACTTTGACGTCCGTAAACTGGCAGCGAGAATTGAAGAAGGAGATAATAAAGAAGATTATTATATCCTGTGCGGCTGGATGGGCGAAGATGATGTGAATCAGTTCCTGGCGGAATCAAAGAATGATGATAAGGTATTCGTTGTTGTAGAAGAAGATAAAGAAAAATTCTTCGGTGAACCGCCGACGAAGCTTAAAAATCCAAAGTTCTTTAAGCCATTTGAGATGTTCATAAGAATGTATGGCTTACCGGCCAATGATGAGATGGATCCGACGATGTTCGTGGCGCTGACGTATACATTTATCTTTGGTGCGATGTTCGGGGATGTCGGCCAGGGATTGTGTCTGTTCGTATTTGGCGGACTGCTGTATCTGACAAAGAAGATCAACCTGGCAGGAATTATCTCGATCGCGGGATTGTTCTCGACATTCTTTGGCTTCATGTTCGGAAGTATATTTGGATTTGAAGATATCATACAGGCACACTGGTTAAGGCCGGTGGACGCGATGACGAATCTGCCGTTTATCGGACAGCTGAATACGGTGTTCGTGGTTGCCATTGCATTTGGTATGGGACTGAATATCCTGGTTATGATCTTTAACGTGATCAATTCGGTCAAGAGTCATGATCTGGAAAATATGTTATTTTCCCATAATGGTATCGCAGGACTGGTGTTCTATGGATTCCTGGTGCTGACGATCGTATTGTACATGACGGGACATAAGGTTCCTGGCAATATCCTGATGGTGATCTTCCTTGGAGTTCCGGTGATTCTTTTTGTATTCAAAGAGCCTCTGGGAAAGCTGGTGACAAAGCAGCATAAGAAGATGGAAGAAGGAAAGGTTATGTTCTTTGTGCAGGCGTTCTTCGAATTATTCGAGACGATGCTGAGTTACTTTTCGAATACCATTTCTTATGTGCGAATCGGTGCATTTGCTGTCAGCCACGCAGCGATGATGGAGGTTGTGCTGATGCTGTCCGGTGCGAGTGCCGGTCATACGAACTGGATCGTGTTTGTGCTTGGAAATGTTCTGGTGTGCGGACTGGAAGGTCTGGTTGTCGGAATCCAGGTACTGCGTCTGGAATATTATGAGATGTTCAGCAGATTCTATAAAGGTACCGGACGGGAGTTTAAGCCATTTCACAGTCAGAGTGATGGAAAGTAAAAGAACGGTTGAAAGGATTTTGTAATTCGAAGAATTTCAGAATCTGGATGAAGGAAAATGAACTGGCAATTCAGAGAACTTCACGATTAAGGGAAAAGGTAATAAGACAGAATTTAAAGATATGTTTACAGGAGGACGAAGGTATGAGCCTGACAGTTAGATTATTATTTGTTGCAACGTTGTTACTTAGTATTGTAATTCCATTTGGATATTTTCTGATCGGACAGAGGACGAAGAAACGTTATAAGAGAGCCATTGGTACGAATGTATTTTTCTTCTTCAGTACGGTCCTGATCGCGGGTATTATGCTCTTTGCAGGCGATCCGGTACAGGCGGCAGAGACTGCCGGAAATACGGCGTCAAATGCAACGGGATTCGGATACCTGGCAGCAGCACTTTCAACCGGTCTTTCCTGCGTCGGCGGTGGTATCGCCGTTGCAAGTGCAGCAAGTGCGGCTCTTGGAGCAATCAGCGAGGATTCCAGTGCGCTTGGTAAGTCGCTGATCTTCGTAGGTCTTGCAGAAGGTGTGTGTCTGTACGGACTGATCATCTCCTTCATGATCTTAGGTAAATTGTAAGATGAAGATGTATCTGATCAGTGATAATGTCGATACTCTGACAGGAATGCGTCTGGCAGGTGTGGATGGAATCGTAGTGCATGAGCGCGGTGAGCTGCGTAGTGCGATCGAGCATGCCATGGAAGATAAGGAAGTTGGTGTGATTCTGCTGACGGAAAAATTCGGCAGGGAATTTCCAGACCTGATCGACGAGATTAAACTGGAGCGGACGATGCCGCTTCTGATTGAAATTCCTGACAGACACGGGACCGGACGTAAGAAGGACTTTATCACGTCGTATGTAAATGAAGCGATAGGGCTGAAACTATAAAAATGTAGAAAAAAGTAGTGATAAAGCTGCAAAGGTGAAAATAAAAAAGCAGCGGGAAAATGAAGATCACAGGACTAGGAAGAAGGTGGCACATTTGACAAACGAAGAGAAGATCACGCATATCCGCACGGCGGCAATGGAAGAGGCAAGAGCCGAGGCGAATGCGATCATAAAGCAGCATGAAGATGCACTGATGAGTGTCTTTGAGCAGCACAAGATCGAAGCCAGACGGCAGTCGGAGACAAGAGTGCGTGCGGAGAGTGTGACTGCAAAGCAGCAGCTTAACATGGCAATGTCAAAGGCGCAGCTTGAATTAAAACGGGAAATGGGAAAGGTTCAGACGGAATTAAAGACAGAGCTTTTTGAAGAAGTCCAGTTAAAACTTCTGGAATTCATGAGAAGCGAAAAATACAAAGAGGTTTTGATCCGTTATATAGAAAAAGCAGCACAATATGCATCCGGGATGGCGATGACAATCTATATTAATCCATCGGATGCGGATAAAAAGACATATCTGGAAGAACGCACGGGGATGACACTTACGATCAGCAAAGTGGATTTTATCGGAGGTGTACGTGCGGTTGTTCCCGAGAAGAATGTTCTGGTGGACTATGCATTTAAGGGGGCACTGGAAAATGAATATCAGAAATTCCTGTTCCGGGGAGGTGTGAAGGGTGAATAACGTAAGGACAGAAAAAATATATGGCATCAATGGCCCGGTTATCTACCTGAAAGGGAAGACGATGTTTAAGATGTCGGAGATGGTCCATGTGGGAGAGGAGAAGCTGGTTGGCGAAGTCATTTCCCTTGATAAGGACCGGACGACTGTACAGGTCTATGAGGAGACTTCCGGACTGCGTCCGGGAGAGCTTGTGGAAGGAACCGGGGCAGCGGTATCGGTGACACTGGCGCCGGGAATCCTCAATAACATTTTCGATGGTATAGAGCGGCCGCTGGAGCGGATTGCGGACCAGCGGGGTGCATTTATCACCCGTGGTGTCAGCGTGGATGCACTGGACCGGCAGAAGCTCTGGGAGACACATATTACGGTGGCAGAAGGAGATCTGGTACAGGGTGGCACGATCATTGCTGAAGTGCCGGAGACGAGAGCTATTGTGCACAAATGTATGGTTCCTCCGGGAGTGGAGGGAACGGTTGTATCGGTTGTACCGGATGGAGATTATACGATTGATGATATACTGGTGACGATTGAGTTATTTAACGGTGAAAAGAAAGAGCTTAGCATGACGCAGCACTGGCCGATCCGTGTACCAAGACCGGTGAGCAGAAGATATCCGGCAAGCGTACCGCTTGTGACCGGACAGAGAATTCTGGATACCATGTTTCCAATCGCCAAAGGTGGTACAGCGGCGATCCCCGGGGGATTTGGTACGGGAAAGACGATGACACAGCATCAGATTGCAAAATGGTCGGATGCGGATATTATCATATATATCGGATGCGGTGAGCGTGGCAATGAGATGACACAGGTTCTGGAAGAGTTCTCGGAACTGGTCGATCCAAAGTCTGGAAATCCACTGATGGACAGAACAACGCTGATTGCCAATACTTCGAATATGCCGGTAGCTGCCCGTGAGGCATCAATCTATACAGGACTTACGCTGGCAGAATATTACCGTGATATGGGTTATGATGTGGCAATCATGGCGGATTCTACGTCGAGATGGGCAGAGGCACTCAGGGAGCTGTCCGGACGTCTGGAGGAGATGCCGGCAGAAGAAGGATTCCCGGCGTATCTGGCATCGAGACTGTCGGCGTTCTATGAAAGAGCGGGTATGATGCAGACGTTAAACGGAGCAACCGGATCGGTGTCGATTATCGGTGCGGTATCTCCGCAGGGCGGTGATTTCTCTGAACCGGTAACGCAGAATACCAAGCGTTTTGTGCGGTGTTTCTGGGGGCTTGATAAATCACTTGCGTATGCGAGACATTTTCCCGCAATCCATTGGCTGAGCAGTTACAGCGAATATCTGACGGACTTAAGCGGATGGTATGCAGACAATGTATCGCCGAAGTTTGTAGATTACAGAAACCGTCTGATGGCACTTCTGAATCAGGAGAGCAGTCTGATGGAGATTGTAAAACTGATCGGAGGGGATGTGCTTCCGGATGATCAGAAGCTGATTCTGGAGATTGCGAAGGTGATCCGTCTGGGATTCCTGCAGCAGAATGCATTTCACAAGGATGATACGTGCGTATCGCTTGAGAAGCAGTTTAAGATGATGGATGTGATCCTGTATCTGTATAAGACGAGCCGGAAACTTGTGGCAATGGGCATGCCGATGTCGGTGTTAAAGGCAGAGGGTATATTTGAAAAGGTCATTGCGATCAAGTATGATGTGCCGAATGATAATCTGCAGCTTCTGGATCTGTATAAACGGGATATCGATGACTTTTATAACCGTGTCATCGAGAAAAATGCGTAAAGGGAGGGACGTAAGATGGCAATAGAATATCTTGGACTTAGTAGTATCAACGGTCCTCTCGTCGTACTGGAAGGTGTGGAGAACGCATTTTACGATGAGATCGTGGAATTTATCGTAGATCATAATACAAGAAAAATGGGACGCATCGTGGAGCTTGATGAAGACAAAGCTGTGATACAGGTATTCGAAGGGACGGAAAATATGTCTCTTGATAATACACACACAAGACTTACGGGTCACCCGATGGAAGTAACCGTGTCTGAGGAAATGCTCGGACGTACATTTAACGGAATCGGAGAGCCGATCGACGGGCTTGGACCAATCACGGATGCGCAGAGGCGGGATGTGAACGGTCTTCCGCTGAATCCGGTAAGACGTGAGTATCCGAGGAACTATATCCGTACCGGAATCTCGGCAATTGATGGACTGACGACGCTGATCCGTGGACAAAAGCTTCCGATATTCTCCGGAAATGGTCTGCCGCATGACCAGCTTGCGGCGCAGATTGTAAAACAGGCATCACTTGGTGATAATTCGGATGAGCAGTTCGCCGTTGTATTTGGAGCTATGGGTGTTAAACATGATGTGGCGGAATTCTTCCGTAAGACATTCGAAGAAAGTGGAGTTGCAGACCATGTGTGCATGTTCCTTAATCTGGCAAATGACCCGGTTGTGGAGCGTCTGATCACACCGAAGGTTGCGCTGACGGTGGCTGAGTATCTGGCATTTGAAAAAAATATGCATATACTGGTTATCTTAACGGACATGACTTCATTTGCAGAAGCGATGCGTGAGGTGTCTTCTTCTCGTGGTGAGATTCCGTCAAGAAAAGGATATCCGGGATATTTATACAGTGAGCTTGCAACGATCTATGAACGTGCAGGTATTGTAGATGGGGCCAATGGTTCGGTGACCCAGCTTCCGATCCTTACGATGCCAAATGATGATATCACGCATCCGATTCCGGACCTGACAGGATACATTACAGAAGGGCAGATCGTACTGGACCGTAACCTTCACGGGCAGGCGGTCTATCCGCCGATCAGTATCCTGCCGTCGCTGTCCAGACTTATGAAGGATGGTATCGGAAAAGGCTACACAAGAGAGGATCATCAGGATCTGGCGAACCAGCTATTCTCGGCTTATGCCAAGGTTGGAGAAGCGAGAAACCTGGCATCTGTCATTGGTGAGGATGAGTTGTCGCCGATTGATAAGCAGTATCTGAAGTTCGGCCAGGAGTTCGAGAAACGTTACATCGGACAGGGACCGGTGGAGAACCGTACGATGATGGAGACACTGGATCTTGGATGGGAGCTGCTTGGATTGCTGCCAAAAGAAGAGCTGGACCGTATTGATACGAAGCTGATTGATAAGTACTGGAAGGACACACGGGAGACGCTGGATGAGGATGAAAAAGAGTAGACAGTGTCTGAAGGAGGGATGCATATATGGATCCGAGAGAATTTCCTACCAAGGGTAATCTGATGCTTGCGAAGAATTCTTTGCTGCTTGCGCGTCAGGGGTATGACTTGATGGATAAAAAGCGGAATATTCTTCTGAAAGAACTGATGGGACTGATCGATGAGGCAAAGGATATTCAGGAAGAGATCGATGTAACATTTACAAAAGCATACGCCTGCCTGCAGCGTGCCAATATCGAGCACGGGATCAGTAAAGTACAGGAGCTTGCATTTACCGTTCCGATTGAAGACAGTCTGAAGATGCAGACGAGAAGTATCATGGGAACGGAGATTCCGCATATCAAATACGATGCGAAGCAAAATGACCTGACTTATTCCTTCAGTACAACGCATGAGTCGGTTGATATTGCAAGAGAGGCATTCCGGGAAGTGAAGGAATTGACGATCAAACTTGCAGAAGTGGAAAACTCGGCATACCGGCTGGCAGCCAATATCAAGAAGACACAGAAGCGGGCAAATGCGCTTAAGAATATAACGATTCCGATGTATACGAATCTGGTGCATACGATTAGTAATGCGCTGGAGGAAAAAGAAAGGGAAGAGTTCACGAGGTTGAAAGTGATCAAAAGGATGAAAATGTAGAGAAAGAAGGGGCCGGGGGATTTTTAAAAATCCCCCGGCCCCTTCTTTCGGCATGTTTTTTTGAAGTAATCCCACTTATCCACCATAAAAGTGGAGTTATCCCCGGGAAACTGTGGATAACTCCTTTTTTGTCTGATAATTAGTGGATAATTATCGACATAGAATGACAATGATTATAAGGAGCGGGACTTTTCTGTACTTACATTGATGCATTCGATGACAGCACCACGCATACCTGCCTTTTCGAGAGCCTCACAACCTTCGATTGTGGTACCGCCAGGTGAAGTTACCATGTCTTTTAACTCACCAGGATGGATGCCCTTTTCAAGAATCATTTTTGCAGTACCAAGACAGGTCTGGGCTGCAAGACGGTAAGCAGTTGCCCGTGGAAGACCCTGTTTGACTCCGCCGTCTGCCATAGCTTCGATAAACATTGCCACATAAGCTGGTCCGCCGCCGCTGAGTCCGCATGCTGCATCAAGCAGATGTTCCGGGATCATCTCTACAACACCGATGGCGCTGTAGATGGATTTTGCAACTTCGAGTTCTTCTTCCGTCAGATCGTTGTCGGAACAAAGGGCAAATGCGCCTTCGAATACCATGGCCGGTGTGTTCGGAAGAAGTCTTAAAATTCTAGGTGTACCGTCGATCATATTCTGAAGTCTTTCGACTGTGACTCCGGCAACGATGGACATTAAGGCTTTGCCATCCAGTGCTTTTTTACACTGGGAAAGTGCTTCGGCAGCATTCTGTGGTTTTACTGCGAGAAGGATGATATCACTTTTTTCGCAGACATCTTCGTCATTGTCTGCGAGATTGACACCCCATCCGTCTGCTTTTTCCATCATAGCTGGATTGATGTCATAGACATAGACATTTTCTTTGTTCAATACGCCGCTTTCGAGTGCACCGTAGAGGATGGCGCCACCCATATTACCACAGCCGATAATTCCGATTTTTTTTGTGATCATGCTTTTCTCTCCTTTTTGTGGATATGTATTATATGTAATTAGGGACAGGTCTTTTTTAATTAGGGACGGGGTTTTCTTAAAAATTCCCCGTCCCTAATAGGATTTTACGGGGTCTGTTTGTGAAGCTCCCATGCTTTTTCGATCGTTCCAGGGGTCTCAAGCAGAAGTTTCGTTCCTTCCGCCATACATCTTGCAACATAGAACATACCTTTCTGTCCGATGCTCATGCCCGCCTGTTTTGCAGCGGCCCAATGGTGCAGAGGGGTACCTTTGCACATAGTAGCAGCGCTGAGGGTAATGAGTGGAACGGTGTGGCTTACTTGGGAAGCATCGGTTCCGATTGCGATCGGTACCGGCTCGTCTTCCAGTGGCTCCAGACCAGAGAAGTAAGTACCGTCATTGACAAGACCAGCTTCTTCGGTGATCTCTTTTGCAAAATCCAGTTCTTCCTGTGTATAAGTTGGTGTAGGGACCTTCGTCATTGCTTCATAATATAATTCTGTCAGAACACGGTTTACCTTCATCTCGCTGCAGCTTGCAACCAGCTCAATATCGACGGTGGTATCAGTCATAAGTGCGGCCCCTCTTGCGCAGTTGTCAACGCGTTCGCTTGCGTCTTCGGTACGCGAGCGTAAGTAGGAGCGGATGAAATAGTTGGTCTTGGCGATATCTGGAACGACATTGGCCGGAAGTCCGTTATCGATGTAGGCATAATGCATTCTTACATCTCCGGGAACGTGTTCGCGCAGGTAATTGACACCAACATTCATAAGTTCGGCAGCATCAAGTGCACTCCGGCCTTTTTCCGGAGCCTTGGCAGCGTGGGAGCTGAGACCATGGAACGTATAGTTCTTGATATCCTGTGCCTGCCAGATATCGTTGCTGACACGGTTGCGGTCAAATGGATGCCAGGTAACTGCAACGTCCAGATCGTCAAAGACACCCTGGTCATTCATAACGATCTTTCCGGACATAATCTCTTCGGCAGGGCATCCGAAGACGCGGATGGTTCCAGAAGTATGAGTAGCTTCCATGTCGGCCTTTAAAGCGCATGCGGCAGCGGCAACAGCAGTTCCAAGAAGGTTGTGTCCGCAGGCGTGACCGACACCGGCCAGCGCATCGTATTCTGCAAGGAAGCCAAGTACTGGTTTGCCGCTTCCCCAAGTCGCTGTAAATGCAGTCTCGATTCCGGCAGTTTTCCATACGACTTCGAAGCCCTGACTTTCGAGATAGTCAGCCAGGCACTTAGAAGAGAGTACTTCTTTATAAGCAAGTTCCGGATGCTGGAAGATGTAGTTGGCGGTATCAACCAGCTCATCCTGGTGTGTGTCTAACCATGTGGCAATAATATTATCTGATGTATGTTCGGTTGTTAATTTATTCAAATATAGATACCTCCTGTTTCGTAATCTTGTAGTTCTCATTTTAGCACAGAAAAGCAGGATGTAAATAGATTTCCTAGTTTTCTTGTAGGAATAATATAAAATCTTTCGTAAATTTTGAATTACTATGCGTTTGAAAGAATCTGGTCAGCTGACAGATTCTGTATATATTATTGAGTTGAAGAAACAGGATAGAGTCCGGATAATACATCCAGATATTCCTGACCAAAAGTATTTACATAATCAGCAAGTGCAAGCTTTACCGCTTCTTCGCCTTTTTCACCAAGTGTATCGATCAGTGCCTGACTGACGGTATATTTCAAATGTGCAGTATGGAAGTTAAAGTCTTTCATGCAGGATGAGCCAAGCTCTGCCTTTTTCTTAGCCAGTTCTTCGACTTCTTCCGGTGAGAGTGGATGACCCCAGTCAAATTCGCAACGGTCACCGCCCCAGCTCATAGAAGTGGCGGTCGGGGTACAGACGAAGTCCGGACGGAAGCCCTGATAGACGGCGTTATCTACATTTACACAATAATATTTTCCATATTCGGTGATATTATGTTTCTGCCATGCCTCGCACCAGGCACATTTGGAAATGTAGGTCTGAAGGGTCGGTTCGGTGCGCAGTGTGCCGAATTCCATCTGGCCCGGATAGTCAGGCTTCCATTCGCCGTAGGCCTGATTGGTCATGGTGGTGAGTTCATCACCGTGGGCTTTTGCGTTGGCAGCCATTCTGGCGCCGCGTTCATTGCCGTAGGTTGTCATTCCGGCAAGAATGGCTTCTTTGCCGGCATCGCCGCATAATTCAATGGCGTGTTTTGCAAGATATGCGAACATCATGGCGTGGTGTTCGATGGTACAGGCGGTTGTCTGAGGGTTCATAATGAAAACTCCTTTCGTGTTATGATTAGGTTGTATATTCAATTACTGTTTTTAAATAATGTAAACAGCAGTGTGAAGATAGCAGCTATATTTTTACTATACAACATTTGTGTGGGAAAAGAGGAAAAATATTTGATTTTTTCCGCAGTTTCCGGATGAAAAAAATTCGGGACTGAAAATTCTGTGTGATTTGGCCAAGTTTTTTGAATAAAACAGGAAAGAACCGGGAAATGCTTGCATAAATTAGAAAATGGGTTATGATAAAGGAGAAACAAGTGTTGTCTTGTGTATCAGAAGTAAGATATCTGCCATTTTGGGGCGGTGTGAAACATGTAAGGACATTCTTGAAAAAAGGGAGAGAAGTTTATGAGTCGAAGAAGAAGGAAAAGCCGGGTTAAAAGAAGACGGAGAAGGTTAAATATATTAGTTGGAATCATATGTATCGGGGTAGTTGCATTTGCCGGAGTGACGGCAGTGCGTATGATGCAGAAGAATAATGCGAAGCAGACAGCAAGCACCGATACAACAACTACAACGGATAAAAAAGAATCAGCGGATCAATCAACGCAAAAAGGGAAGGATCTTACAAAGGCACTTACAATAGAAACGGAAGATACATCCGATGAAGCAGCACAGGCAGAAGAACTGGACAGAAGTGATTTTGCGGTGCAGCCGGGAAGAAAGGTTGGTACTACGGAACAGTCGGATGAAAAGGTTGTATACCTGACGCTGGACGATGGACCGTCACAGAATACGCAGAAGGTTCTGGATATTCTGGATAAATATAATGCAAAAGCAACATTCTTCGTAACGGGTGCGATGCCGGAGTACAAAGACATGATTAAGGTGGCGTATGATAAGGGACATACTATTGGAATGCATACATATTCTCATGATTATGCGAAGGTGTATGCGTCTGTAGATTCTTATTTTCAGGATCTGGATCAGGTGGCGCAGATTGTAAAGGAAGAGATTGGATATGTGCCATGCTTTATCCGTTTCCCGGGCGGATCATCGAATACGATATCTGCAAGCTATACGAGGGGAATTATGTCTACACTGACAAAAGAGGTACAGGCAAGAGGCTATCAGTACTACGACTGGAACGGAAGTTCCGGTGATGGAGCTGTCAGAACGACAGAACAGCTGGTTGCACAGGCGACAAGCTTCCATGATAATAATATCGTATTACTGTCGCATGATTCAGCAGCGAAGAATACAACGGTAGAAGCACTGCCGCAGATTATAGAGTATTATCAGTCGCAGGGATATGTCTTCAAGGCATTGAATCTGAATAGTTATGTGGCACATCATGGGGTAAATAATTAAGGAAGATCAGAAAGATAACAGGAAATCGGAGGATAGCAGATTTCCTGTTATCTTTTTATACTTAAGTATGCAATAGAAGCTGCCGGTTCTCTATGTGCATCTAGCGAGAAACTATGGAGAATAAAATAACGGAATATCCGGTGGAAAACAGGTAAATACAAAGAAGAACAATGCCGTTACAGCCCAGAGTGTAATAATATATGTCCGGTCCGATGCCCGCATGGACCGGTTCTGTAAGTAAAAATGATTCGCGGAAACAAAAGAAATCAACACGCTTGAAAAGAAAAGCAGAATATCAATCAGCAGGAAATTCCGCCCGATGATTCCGCTGTAAGTATAAAAGAAAGCTACGGTAAAAATCATGCCAGATACGACACCGATATATCTGCTGTAAAAGAACCGGAGAGGTGATCTGCGGTAGCAGGTATATTCCAGCGCAGAGACGAATAAGAATGGAAAGAATAAAAGCTTCAGATGTTCCCACACGGATTCATTGACCGGACAGAACAATGCGATAAAGGCGGAATTTCCAGAGAACGAATAGAAAAAATGATTCCAGGTCCCCAAGGCGGCGGTCAGAAGGAATGGCCAGAGTAGTATGTGTTCCGAACGGGTAGAATGTGCAAGTGAAGATGTCAGAGTATGCAGGCGGGTGATCATAGAGTTTTTTATAGAATGAATAAAATGTTGCATGGTGGTGGCTCCTTGTATAAGACATAAGATAACGGATAATCCGGGTAACATATATATATGAAGAAAAACAATAACTTATGTTTCCGATGTCTGCAAAAGGAGATTACGCTAACTGATTTAGGAAGAATAATAGAGGTTGTGATGAACAAATATAGCCGAATTTTTAAAACAATTAAAATTTTTTGAAGATTTTCAAAAAAAGTTGTAAAAAACACTTGCATTTCTAAAATATCTGCTATATAATATATCTTGTCGTTACGGAGAACGTAACACAGACAATTAAAGATGCGCGATTAGCTCAGTTGGTAGAGCACCTGACTCTTAATCAGGGTGTCCAGGGTTCGAACCCCTGATCGCGTACCACGTTAAAATCGCTTAAACAGTATGTTTGAGCGATTTTTTATTATTCAAAATTCTATTGCATTTTGGGCGTTTGACTATACTTTAACTATCAGAGTATTTTTGTTATCTTTTTCATGTTGTCTAAACAAAAAGTGCAGCTCATATGAACTGCACTTTTTGTTATTTTAGACTTTTTCCCATTTCATAAGCATTTTGCATTGCACAGCTTTGCTTTATGTCACCATTTATACCTATTACCATACCGCCCTCAACACTGTTCGGAACACAGCATGTAACGTGTTTTTTATATGGATGTTTGCCTATAAGACACAGGCAAGCATATGCTTTGTTTTTATTCTTGAATTATCGCTGTCCTACTATCAGCGTCCCACTCTACCGTATATCCCATATTTTCTGAAAGAAAACGTAACGGCACTATTGTTTTGCCATTTACAAGCCTTGCAGGCACGTCCATTGTTGTTAAGATATTATTCACTTCCGCATTGATGTTGTTTATGGAAAACGTTATTTCTGTATTATCAAGAGTCGCTGTTGCAGTTTGTGTTTCTCCGTTCCATTCAACATCCGCTCCCATTTGCTCAAACAAAAATCTCATAGGTACAAGTGTACTACCGTTTTCTATAATCGGCGGTGTTTCAAATCCCAAATATATACCATCAAATTTAACATATATTTGCGATTTATCACAAGCATTTCTCCACGCTGTACGCAAATCTTCTAAATCATATTCAAACAAACGATATTGAGTTTGGAATAGTATCTTATCTTTCACTCCTATACAATCATAAATTGCCTCAATAACACTATCACTTGTCGATTCAGGATGAATTTCATGTGTTGTTAAAAGGCTCGGAAAGTCAACATCAAGCCAGTATACACCATCAAGCGAGATTTGAAATACTTTTTCTTCCACATCAAATGTATCCCAACAAACATATAGATCGTCCACTACTTTATAAGATTTTAAATTTTCTCTTTCAAATACAATATCAGTAGTATTATTTATATTTCCTTGCTCTGCAATACCTACAATCTTTTTAGTG